>Ga0307507_10000413_pt1 | contig 89122 bp, 48 predicted proteins | sample 7_EM_MG_FD_207223 | JGI IMG/M metagenome (GOLD analysis project Ga0307507, IMG submission 207223) | Populus trichocarpa ectomycorrhiza microbial communities from riparian zone in the Pacific Northwest, United States - 7_EM | ecosystem: Host-associated > Plants > Roots > Unclassified | place...
TTATACTAGTCCCCTATATATCTGGATGGTTATAACTATAATATCTAGGTTAACTGCCTGCTATAACTATAAGGCAAGGCTAATATTTTTACTAATTATAAAGTATACGCGTATAGCTGCTTTTGGTTTATATAGGAGCTAGAATCCTTAGGGGCAGTATATCAATTGTATATAGGTATTATAATACGGCTCTTATATAGCAAGAATATGGTGTTTCTCTGGGTCTAGATTATCTAGTAGGGGCCTTACTAAATAGTGGTTCGTATTGCCGCAGTTATACTATATAATGGTCAAGTAGCGGACCCCTAGTAGGGGTCCTTCGTCTCTCCTTTACTCCTTGCTTCTTCCGTTTCTACTTTCTCTAAAATATTTAGAACTTCTATCTCCTGTATTTGCTCCTTAGCCACTACTTATTTTATATAGAGCTTTCTATTCCTATATCTTGTGTTTCTACTAGCCTTTCTAAATCTAAGTCTGTTATTGCCTCCGGTTCTTCCCCCATTCTCATTAGTTAGCTATATGCCCCTTATAAGCTAGCTGTGTATATTATATTTACCGCGTTAAATCTAATTCTTAATTATCCTGGCCTTAAACTTGCTATAGCCGTTTATAGGGGTCTTCCTACTGGGCGTCCTCTCCCTTGTGTCCTATATATCCCTTATATCTCTATTTGGTCTAGTAATATTACGCAGCGTTACTTTTAGCCCGTTAAGGCTTAGGATGGCTAGCTTAACCCCCTAGTATTAAAGGTAGGAAACGCTAGAAAGACACCTATATCCCCCTAGCTTATTGCCTGTTGTTTCCATTTGTATAACCTAGCGTATAGTTATTCCTATAGCTGTTAAGCCCTTTCCTTCCATCTCCTGTATTTAATGCAGTCTTCTCTTTCTTATGCCTTATATATGCTTCAGTGACAGTTCGCGCATTTTATTTAGTCTTAATTTATATATTATCTTATATTATGGGGGCCTGTATAGTGGCCGCAGCACACCTATACTGTATATGTGGATTGGGTGTGTCCCTATTATATATAGCAATAACATCATTCTAGGCGTAGTCTGTAGTTATAGAGCCTTGTGTTATATATAAGGCCATTTATAATTATTCCTTTTTAGATAAGGAGTTTTTGCATTCCTGGTGTATATACGCTAATAATAAGGGAGCTATACATTCGTCTATTATTTCCCTAGCGAGTCTCTGGTGCCCCTTATATCCTCTTATTATTCTTATTATATGCTTGGTTTATATTTTCCTATTAAAGCTATTAGATCTAGGTAATTATAAGTCCTAGTATAAGGCATTCTATTTATTTTACTATCTCCTATATAGTTGCTATATTGTCCGCCTAGCGTCCCCTTTCTATTCTAAGGCTTATGGGAACTAATAGGACTTTAACTGGGTGATCTTTACGAAGTACTTTTATACTAATACGCTCTCCTAGCCTGTCCCCTGCCCTTACAGCCTGTTCCTTTATCTGTTGGTCCTTTAGGGTGACTTTAATGTCTCCACTCCTAAGGTATTAGACTGTGACGGCGTTATAGACCTCCTTGTAAATCTTTATAAGAACTTCTATTTCTAATTGTCCCCTAAGTTCCTCTGCCTTTTCTATATTTGGTTATATTGTGATTATATACCCGGTTGTTGTCTTTAGGGGGGTAGGTTCCCTATGCTATAGGAGTATAGCTATGGCGGCCTAGGTGCGGTTTGCCTATAGGGGGAAATTTTGTTTATCTTTAATTTTGTTTAACCGTTGGAGGATTTAATTAAGGGTTTACTAGAGGGGCGCCTAAAGTTCGCTAGACTGGAGCCATTCTGCTAGCTGTATTAGTTCGTAATAGCTAATAGATGCTCCCCTATAGTTCTAGATACTAGACGCGTCTAATAGGCTTTATATTTTGTTAGATGCCTTCTTAATTAGGGTATTTCCGCTTTCTGGTGTGGTATTCGCCCGTCCTTATTATTGTTGTGGGGGGCCATTGTTGGGTATAGGTCTGGCGGTCGCGCATAACTACGTATTACCGTCGTTCCACCTATGCCTCCCCTATGATGCACGCATCTTAGGGGATTATTAGGGTGTTTTTCAGGGTTCTTTTGGTTAGTTTGGTCTTTTTGGGCTAGGTGCAGCAAGAGCTCCAAAAGTCCGCTATCCTAAGATTCTCCTTTAATAAGTTTAATAAGGATATATTGGGTACCTGATAAAAATAAGTATAGAAATGCTAAGTATATATATAGATGGCACCTAGTGGAAGTATAGAGTTAAGGAGACCTAATACTTTAGCTAGGAAGATTCCTTATAGAAGAATGCCTAGAGGGATAATAGTGGTGGAATTGTCTAGAGAATACTTATCTATGGTATATAGAGGAAAAGAAATTAACTAAGTATTGGCTAAAAGAGGACTAAGTATAAATAGGATTTAGTAGCTAATAGTTAGGAAAAGGGGAGGCCTATAGGACTAGAGGGAGCTAGTAGTAGAGCCTTAGACCCTTAAAGGAATTATAGGTTAATACCTAAATTTATAAGTTAAATGGCGAGATTAATAGTTTAAAGTGTTAGTAGATAGTAGAGTAATGAGGAACTATATATTACTAGTAGTAGTAGAAAGGATAGGGTTACCATACAGATAAAAGGAGTATCTATATTTACTAATAACAATTTCTAGAGATCTAATAGCTTATAGAGGAGGCATTATTAATCTTAAAATAATACCTATTTAGCTAACTATTAAAGGAAGAAGTATTAAGATGTCTTTTAATATTTTACTATTAGGGAAGGATAAGGCAATATTAGGAATGCTTTGGTTATAGGAGTATAATCTAAGAATTAATTGGGTTATAGGTTAGGTTAATATTAGAGATATATAATAACACAAAATGCGACAGTAAACTAAGATGGTATGGTACTAAGTTAGAGCAATATATAAAGAGACTAAGTAAGGCTTAAGTTATGTACTAAAAAGATACTATAAGTATAGTAAAAGGGTATAGTTACTAGAAAGTAAAAAACCGTTAGAATATATAGTATAGGACTATAAAATAGAATTAGAGCTAGGAACTAGTTTAAAGTTCTTTTTAATCTATAAGCTTACTAAAATAGAGTTAGTAGCACTTAAGGAGTTTATCTAGGAGAACTTATAAAAGGGATATATTAGACCATTATAGTTATTAATAGAATATCCAGTACTATTCATCCTAAAGAAAAATGGAAAACTTAGGATATGTATTAACTATAGGCAGTTAAATAGCATTACTAGAAAGGATAGGTATCTGTTAGGAATAAGGCAAGCGGTCGTCACGTGTCGTCGCGGCACTAGCGTGGCAAGGAGCCTTAAGCTCTTCGCCCTTCCTCATTCTAATTAAAATCATGCATTATTAAATAACGTCACTGTATCTACTTAAGTAGTACTGGTAATTTACCCTGTGTTACTAACACTGATTAGTGGTTAAATACACAACTATAGAACAGCAAGGTTTTTAATAGAAGAGATAGTCTTGTGTAGGGGTGCTATATGCGCTTATATGGAATGGATCCTAGCAATACTGTGCTACCTTAGACTTGCGGAAAACTAGTAATAGAAGTGTTACTAAGTACTAGGAGATACCAAGTTGCGTCTATTACGCAGAACAACTATGTTTACGAAGATTTGGTTAAGTACTTTAGGTTAGAAGTGTTCCTAAACCTAGGGTCCTAAGTTAACGTCTAAAACGCATTGACTACATCTTAAATTGCCTACCTTTTAACAGTAAACCTATAAGATACTATAAAACTAAAAACCCTACCTACCTTTAATGTATGACACTCTGTTAAACAACTCTTATTTTCCTTATTTTTTTCTATTAATAAAATAATAGCTATTATGGTGTTAACCTACCTAAAGTAGTATGAGAAAGATATTAACCCGGAGATATAGGATATAGATATTAACCCTATAAACGCTAAGCAATAGGACCTAAATGGATTCTTAGTATACTGTATGGTATACTATATAGACCGCGAATATAATAATACTATGCTATAGTATTATATAAAGGAGGACTTTATTAGATAGATAAAGGAAATATAGGCTCTCGCAAAAAAAGATATTATATAAGACTTCCGTAATTTCCTTTGGGAGAATAGAGTATTTGTCCCTATAGATAGGGGTGCTATTAGAGACAATATTTAGGAGCAAGTTATTAACGCAGAAAAAGAGTATAAATGGACTCTATAAGAGATTGAGCACTAACTACGTAATAAGAAGATGCTTAACTTATAATAGAATCTAAATAATATACTAATAGAGACGCGTCCTAATTCTATTACTCTAGGCACGAGTTCTTACGTTCTATATCTATTGCTTCTACTAATTTAACCCGCAACTTTAACTACTGCCCCTTAAGAGCAAGCGTAAGATCCTCTTGCTTTGCGATTTAATAACCTTTAAACTCTATTATAGTAAGATTAGGTACCACGCCGTATTCTATTAAGATCTATATCTCCACTATAGCCTATAAAGCACTCCCTACCTTAATCTCCAACACAATTTTAATATGGCCTAACACTGCTTAAAGGCACCTTAAAAATGCTTATAGAGCTTACGAAGCTCTATTTAGACTAGGAGAAGAGGTTTAGTAGGGAACTGTATAATATCCTTAATTTAAAGCTGCGTATCTTCTATAACTATTGCTAGAAGGTTAGACTGGAACCTAACTAATATTATAACGCTTATTCCGTTATGCTTAAGGGCCGCGCTAGTACCTTCTATTATAATCGTTTAGTAGGAAAAGGATATAATTTTAACTAAATAATATATAAGATAAGATGCTACTTTGAAACAGAAGAGAATAAGTAGTAGTATATGTTGGAGTAGAGAGAGACTACCTTTTTAAGAATTATTGCTACAAACCCAGATACCTCTTAACTTAATTGTCTTTAAAAGCTCTTTAATTAACTTTAAATAATTTAGTATAGTTTATCCAAATTATATTAAGAGGACTTTAGCCTATGCGATTAAGTTATTAGCGCATGCTAAGGTGTTAAAGAATATAACCTTACCCTTTTTAATCCTGCAAATACTTATAAAGGAGTGTGTGCTTAATTAAGATCCTCTATTGGCACCGCTCTGTGCTCTTAAGAAGTATAGTAGTTTAACACTTAACTCTAACCTACTTTAATTAACCCAGCTGACTAATATAATTATAACTAGAGTGATTAAATATATGGTGGCTAGGGTAGGGGATATGGCAGAGGGTACAATTAATATTAACTATAAAGTAATTGTGGAGGTCCTCGTGGAGGTTTATCTAAAAATAATTAATAGAAGAAATGCTATATTTGTAAGAAGCTAAATTACTGGTTAACTAGGCACCCTCTTAATAGACAAAAGAAGGTATATAATAAGTTTCGCTAGAGTGTATAAAATATTGGAAATTATAAGGTTACTATGGCCTACTTCTAAAGCTTTCTAGTTTAATATAAAGGCGAAGAAGATCTAGAGGGTAAGGTTAATAAGGCTGAATAGCTCCTTATAGATATAGAAATTAAGGACTACTCTCCTGACTAGTACTTTACTAAGTATAGTAAGGTAAATAGTATATAAACCGTTGCTGTCCTTAATAACCAATCTATGCTCTATTCTGTTATAAAGTTAGATATCTTTAATAAGCTAAAGGAAAGTTCTGTGTTCTCCTTTAATAATAGATACTTAGTAAACGTTTTCTATGGTACTATACTAGATACTAGAGCTACAGGAGTATCTATAGTAGGAGAACCTTAAGTTTAAGCTCTTTAGCAGCTTAATAGCTCTATTTAAATTAACTAATTAATAGCAGGCTAATATACAATTCGCTTTGATAAGGGTATTATAATCCTTTTTAGCATAATTAAGGTCCAAACCCTATTAGAATATATTACTTTCTATATTATTCCCGCGAACACCCCATTTATATTCTACATCTAAGATATAAATAAGTTAGGCGTTAAGCTTAATAACCTTAAGAATATGCTTGTTTAGGGAGATAATTAGGTACCTATTATATATAAGTAGGGTTACCCTTAGTTACTCCTTTAATAGCTAGAAAGGAGCGTTGCTTAGAGCTATTTAACTAAGTTAGAGTTACATTAAATATACCGTCGCTTTAGTTACTTATTAGTTTATAGATTGCTTAGGGTTCTTTAGTAAGCAGGTTATAAAGTTAAGGCTAAGATAATTAAGCATCTTATAAAGTACTACTATTACTACTAAATAAACCAAAAGTCCCCTAGCTGATTTAAGTTTACCCTTAAAGATAACTATAACTTTAACTTCTGTATTATTATTAATATTATATATCTTAGCGGTAAGCTAGTACTCTAAGTTATTAACCTCTTAACCTTCTTCTAAGCCGCATATTTCCTAAAGGATATGTTAGCTAGGAACGCATAGAATACTCTTTAATTATGCTAGATTAATATCTACTTAGGACCCCCTAATTAAGTTATTTATAATATAGGAAGGAACTTCTTATTTATAGAGTTTCGGTAATAGGTAAAGTTAATAGAAATTAAGGTTAAGGAAGTCCCTGTTAAGGCATATAATAGTATTAAAAAAGTAGAATAATATTATACGCTATTACGCCAAGTATATAAGATTATTTCTTTAGAACTAGAAGGTGCTAGTAAAGAGCTTATCTTATAGATAGCTATTAAGGCTGTTAATAATTCCACTAGCCTAGATGGGCTTGTACCTATATTGCTAGTCTTTAGCGCCTACCCTTAAATAACTAATAATTCTCCACTATCTCTATCTGTTATATAATAAGCTAAGGCTATCTGTTGGTATGCATTAACAACGTGCAGAATACATATATTGTAATAATATGTACTATGCGGTGTTGTTAATGGATTCTCCCTTGTTCTATCTACACGTCTTAATGATACATATACGCGTCTCGCGTAGATCACGTGCTTACGCACGTAATATATGGAACGAATATATACCAACACTAGAGCAACTCTAAAGGAAACCAAATCATACCATTCCTATTATTTGTAGCATATACGCAATAGCTAGGCTTTTCCTATCCATACGCAATAGCTTCTCCTTCAATCCTATCCCAGTTATATAACACTTATAACAGTTCACATAAACCAGAGCTTATAGATTAATAAACTGTATAATAAAGTTAAGACGTTGCGTAAGGAAAGAAGGTAAGGAAACAGGAAGAAAGGGTATATATTGTTAACTTAGTTGCTTGGTTAACATATACACGGAGTAGAATAGGATTTGGGTAGTGGTCCTGGCAGAACTTAGCAGGATTTAGTGGACTTTGGCAGAATATAGCAGAATGCCATAGATTGCCGTTATATTGCCGTCTTGCGGTTGGTCTCCAATTGCTAGGTTATAGAAACAGGTGGACGTATATAAGGTGTTATAGGGTATCTCATAACAATTACTATCTAATAAAGATACCGAGCTAAGGAGAAGGAGAAGGAGAAGGGTTATTAGGGGTAGCAGGTGGACATATCGCAAGGGTCACTAAGGCGCTAGTGGTAAGCAAGCCAATAGCGATTTTCCATGCCGGGTATAGAAAATCCTAATTGGCTAGTTAAATTTAGGGTCCGTAGAATATGGCACCATTATAACACTACGCCAAATCTTAGTTTGTTCGTTCAACCTACTCCATAGTCTACAGTTTTAAGTAATTAGTATTAATCAACTTCTTAAGAGCCGTAGATGCCTTGCTCTTAGTCATTAAGTCAGCAGGGTTACTATTACCGTTAATCCACTTAACTTCCGTAATCTCTCTGCGCTTATATAACTAACGGAGACACATAACGTCTATTATAAGACGTTTCTCTTGTATAGTGCCTAGCTTAACAAGACATTTATAGAGTGATTTTAAGTCGGTGCAAAGTATAAGTGGGAGTTCGATCTATAGGAGTTATTCAACAGTTAACTTAATTGCGGCGCCGATGTTAAATCTATAGGCTATTACATAGAGTTCTAAAGCTAGTACGCTTCTAGTAACTCTCTTACACTTAATTAACAACCAGTAAATAATATTAGCCCTATATAACGCGTCCTCTAATACCAGTACATATTCTATTTATAACAAGAGGTCCTTGTTATTAGCGAATAAGGCGTTAATAAAAGCAAGTAGGTATAATATGTTAATGTCCAATTTAACAAACATAAGGCCTCTTATTAGGTTGTTGATCTACAATTATAGTTGTTTATTAAGTGCTGTAATATCTTCCTTCTTAGGGTTAATTACCTAGGCGGTAAAAGAGAGATTAAAGGAAGCTTCTGGTTGACATATAGAGGCAACATACACGCCTCTTACGCGTTATATAACGTATTGTTCCTTTATAGTTAGTGCATTATAGACAATGCCTCTTAAGCTTGTGGTTATAGCTATTTTACTAAGGTGGACCATATTTAGGTTTTTATACTAGTGTTCCTAGGTTATTATAATATTGCCTTCCCAAGAGAGTTAAATAATGCATCCGTTAAATTTAAGTGACTATTTAACCGTAAGTTGCTCGCGCTCTTTTGCAAGAAAGTAAGCCTTTCCCAGATGTTGTTACTCCGCGTCTATAAAGGTGGTATTAGCCAGGAAGAGAGTATCGTCAGTTTAAAGGCCAACAATACCAAAGTAGTTAGGAGTATTGCTCTATAAGAGGCAAGGGTTATATATTAATAAGTTTATATCTAACTCCTTAATATAATAATTATAGTAGGTTATAAACCAGTAATTGCCTACTTCTGGAACACCATATAAAGGCTTAATTACCTTTAGGATGGAGTTCTTTCCAATGCCTAGTTGGCTTCCTAATTTATAAGGTGGTCAGATATAGAAGTCTTAATTCAGCTTTATAAGAGACTAGATATACGCCTAGGAGATATCTCATAGGTATAACTGTATGCCATTACCTTATAGTATTGCTGCGATGCATAGAATAAGGCGTTAGCTAACTCGTTAAATAGTAAGTAACTAGATTAGTACAATACCCTTTTTAAGATCGTTATACGCTTAGATAACAAGTCTTAATTTTTTAAAGGCTTTATTGGTACCAGGGTTCTTAATCTTATTTATAAATTATAAGTTAAAGACTCTAACTCCTACAGGTATGTCCTAAGGGTTAATTATCTTAAATACGCCCTTTTTAATTAGTCCTATAATTTCCTTTTAATGGGACGTTTTAAACTGCTTATAGTTGCTATCCTCTTGCAAAAATACAGTAATATCAGCAGTATTAACGTGAAGGGGATGCTTACAGGGTCTTCCTCTTCCTCAGCAAGGTGGTTATACTTCTCCGGTTTCGGTAAGGGACGGTTTCTATATAAAGACGGTTTCTATGGACGGTTTATATATACGGACAGTTTCGTCAACTTAAATATTATTAACTTGGGTGCCATCATCTTAAATATCTTCAACTTGAATATTTCTAGGGTCTGTTAAATACGGTTTAACAGCAGTGCTACAGAACTTCATAGGGCCGCTAAGTAAATTAACAGCACACATTTCTCCTTTAATATTTAGTAGGTTATATAGTCCTGCCTAGTATCCAGGTTGTCCTGTATTGCCTTCTCTCCAAACCAGTACTAAAGAGTTATAGGGTAGATTATGAATTGCGGTAGTGCTGGGGCCATTACGTATATTAAGTGCATCTGCGACCTGGCGCTCCGTTTATATCTTCTTTACTTTCTCCATAGCTTTCTTAAATGCAATCGCACGCTATATCACTGTAGGTAAAGGTGCGTCGGACTCTGTTATTCAGGGGTACGCTCCAAATACTAACAGCGTAGGTATTAGGCCGTCTAGTCCTACAGAGTCGTTAATTGCTTTAAAGGCTATTTACAGTGCCATATTCTTATTAATTCCTAGTATCTTAGAAGTGATAATGTGGTATATACATTATAAGGGGCCATAGTAACGCTCTACTATACCAATTAAGTTGTAAGCTTCAACCGGTACGCTCCTTATAGTAGTGCCCATATTAACCGCATATTGCTTAAACTCTCTACTAATAAAGTTCTTTCCTATATCGTGTGCAATCACATCTAGGGGGCCTAGGTATGTATTAATCCAGCACGCTCATAACATATCCTATATATACTTAGCGCTAATATTCTATAGCCATCTACCTATTTAAAATCGGGTGCCTTTATTAACAATATAAAGTACAGGCTTGCTATTAATGTACATAATATCAACAATAATACAGTAGTTAAAATTAACGTCATCCTTTAAGGTAAATCTAAATCTGCCTAGTGACTTTCTATGCTTTTAACAGTACAAGCAGTAGCGGGTGATATACTTAAGGGTCTTACAATTAGCATTATTTTTATAGCCAGCGCAGTCCAATATTCTTTTAAGTCGCTCTACTAACGGATGTCCAAAGCGTTAGTGTAGGCGTCGCAATTCTACATCAGTTAAGTAGCATGGGTTTTAGTTAAAAGACTCTATAATAAACATATATAACGGGGTATCCTATAGTAGAAACGGGTGTCCAAATCAGCGTACAACTGGTATGGTCTTCAAGGGGGTTATTAGGACATTCTTTAGGTTGTTAAAGTATACTCATAAGTTGTCCATATCTACTAGGCAAAGCAGGAAAGGGGTATTAACTTTAACAACATAGAACTCTACTGTACCTATTAGTGTAGCTACCTTAATAGAACTAATAGAAGATATAGAACCTATTCCGAACTATACGCTAACTATGCCTCTTATAGACTCGTTTAACTATACTTTATCAATCTTCTAAAGTGCAAAAAACTGACCGTATTCTGCTATAGAACGTTTAGAGGCTCTAGTGTTAATCATTACACCCATAAACTTTATAAAGGTATAGCGTAAGGTTGTATTATACGCAAACAGGTCTGTATTAGTAAGGAATGCATCTGTCATAGTATTAATAGTTGTGACTGCGTGGCTATAAGCTCTATTGGCCAGTTCTAAAGCTGTAGCGGTCGCATTGTCTAGTTCGATCTTACCGTACGAAGTATAGTATACTGTGGCCTAGTCGTCCTCGTTTAGTAGAGTATTGGGGTCCATATTAATTACCAAAGCGTTAAATATATTAGTGATCTTGTCGTCCTTATTATTATCCTCATCGTTATCGCCTTTATAGTCTATAATATATTGCTTTATTCGTTCCTAAAAGCGGTCCTTAAACTTATTCTTAAACTTAGTCTTAGACTCTTCTTACTCCTCCTTAGTATATTTCCATAAGCAACATCCTTCCCTATTATATACGAAGCAACGTGGTTTCTGTCGGTTGCGGTTGTACAGAGGGTTACTGCGGTTGTTACGGTTGTTACGGTCATAGTTGTTGTCTCTTCTATAAAATCGTCAGTCCATAAAGAAAGCTTATATCTTCTCCGCATACTCTTTCTTATATGCTATAATAGACAATTGAAGTTTATTAATAAGGGCTCCAAGGTTATCCAGTAGGTTAGAGACTGCATATCTACATACTAGTATTCCCTGGCAAGAAGTGACGATTTTGTTGTAAAGGAAGTCTATAGTTTATAAGGTAGGTCTAAGGCCATGCTATAGTTAACGAAGTCTATAGATTAGCAATTAAAGGCATTTACTTATAAATTTGTCTGTATTTTCTACCATTACTATTATAAGTGTAATGGTATTCCACTTGTCTAGGTTCTTGCGTTAAAATCCTAGTCCTTTAAAGAAATTCTGAAGGTGCTCGCAAGCTTTGGCAAATAGTAGGCAGGATAGTTGGTTTGTATAAAAGTGGTCTAAAGCTAGTCCTTTTAACATAGTAGGGAATGCCTTAAGGTAAGCTTCTTGGGGTACGTCCGCTCAATTATAGATATTGTAAAATATTGTCAATTTATAGTTAAGGCTTTCGTTTATGCCACCGTATTTCTGCTCCTCTGTATATATCTTAGCTGCATTCGCAATTTCCTTTCCATAGCCAGTTATAGTAATAGGGCGGTTCTCCTCGTCTATAGGTTGTACGTAAAGTTGCTATATTGTTATTACAGGTTAAGGCGTGGCAGATGGTGTAAGGGTAGAGGTAGTCGTAGTTTAAGGTATAGTAGAAGGTATAGGCACTAAGGAATATCTTGCTTATTGCTCCTCCAGGGTTCCATGTGTATTGTAATAGTTAATACTTCTTAACTTAATCTTAGTGTTAAACTTTTTCTTAAGTACGTTTATCTCTTCTCTGGTTGTTAGAAATTAGCAATAAGGTACTAACTAAGCTCTAGACACATTGCGAGGTCAAGCTCTGCATGCAATCTACATAGACATTAACCACATCTACTACATCACGAATCAATCAATATTCATCGTCTGCGTCATCTCTATCATCAAATAGACCCTCAAGACACCTCCGCTGTGACCTTATAACCTTATAATTCCAACAGGTTATAAGCCCAGGTAGCAACACCTCTCCTAACTCAAAAATCGACCCCAAAAATGACCTTCTCTACCTTAACCTTAACAACACCTTCATACAATCACAAGGCCGGTAAAATTGTTATTTTTAATAGAGATAACTTTGCAGACTAGGAGCGCACCTATAAGGCAGCCCTAATTATATTAGAGGGCTAGGATTTTGTCACTAGTGCAGAGGACCTAAATTAAGTCAATTTAGCTGATAGAAGAAGAAGATAAAGGGAAGCAAACAAGATCATCTACAATTTAATAGGAGACAACCGTCAGGAAGAGATGCGTGCAATAATAAAGGCGTACAATATTCAAGGAATATGGGAAGGAATAAAGAAGTTTAACAAAGTTAATAACAAGGTCTATATCTCTAGACTCTACAGAGAGTTCTATAGCACTATATTTAACCCTACAAAGATGCAAATCATTAAGTTCCTCCAAATACTTAATTAATTCAAGATTAATCTAGCCTTAACGCCTTAAGCACTTACCAACGACGATATTAAAGAGCAGCTTCTCTTGGCCCTCCTAAGCGATATCACATAGCAGAATGCGAAGACCTAATGTCTATAAGACAAACGAGACCTTAAGAGCTACATTACCCTTCTTTAGGAGCAAGAGACTGCTCTCCCTACATAAGTACAAAATGCAGCACTTGTATATAAGAGGAAAGACAAACCTAAGGGGAGAAGGGGAAACCGAGGTTAAGGTCAAACAAGGAGCAGAGGCTATACTAGTAGATTCAATCATTCCTTATTACGTTATCGCTATAGCTCATTATCTTAAGTAAGCAAAGAGCTAAGATAACCAGAAAGAGACAAGTGCAGAGTATGCTATTAGAAAGGTCACTACCAAAAAGACTATCCCCTACTTAAGCAATTCCAATTCAATAATGCTAGGAAGATAGATTAAGGTGCTCCTAAGGCAGAGAAAGCAGGGAATATAGCAATAGCTAAAGAAGAATTTAATAGCGATTTAATCTACCTTAACCCTAACCCTAAATATGCTATACTTACAATAACGTCTCTAGCTTAGGCTCTTAACTTAGGAGTAACTAAGTACTTTACTAGTAACCAATCAGACCTAACATACTTAAAGAGATGGAATACGCCACAATAGGTCCATACTATAAATAGGACCATTGTCCCTACTATAGGCTACGGTTAAGTTTAAATCGGTACCCTAAAGCTAAAAGACGTCTGGCTTATACCTTTATTCAAGTTAATTAAGCTAATCTCAGTAAGAACTCTCACTTAGGAAGGCTACTTGATTACATTTAACCCAGACAATTAAGCTACTGGCAAGCATAAATCAGGTATAATATTTAAGGCCACTATAAAAAACAACCTCTACGTGCTATAAGAGCATTAGGAAGCATTCAATATAACAGCAAAAGCACACAATTTATAACCAAACATTAGTGAAACAGATACTAAGCTATAGCACCGCTGAACTGAACATATAAATTACAATAACCTATTTAAGCTACAGCACTCCTCACTAGGCATAAAGCTCAAGAAGAGAGTAGTACCAGTTAGTAAGAGCACATACAAAGCTTATCTAGCTAGGAAGATACGAGAAATACTAAGCAAGAAGACGACTAAGCATAAGAAGATACCTAATCAAGGGCTACACCTAGATACTACGGGACAAATCAGTACATTAATTAAAGGTTACAACTACTACCTCCTAGCCCTAGACAACGCCATATACTACACTTAAGTTATTCCTCTTAAAACCCTCCAAACTAAAGAGGTACTACTGCATATCAAAGAGATCATTATAAAGGTAGAGAGGTTCACTAGTAACAAAGCTACATAGATTTAAGCGGATAATAAAAAGGGGGAGTTCGGCTATAGATTTTAAAACAAACTAATACCCTAGGGTATTAACTTTAAACCTTGTCCGCCATACAAGCACTTATACAATAGCGTAATTAAGCGTGCAATCTATATAGTCAACTGCAAGATAAGGTCACTTCTATTTTAAGGAAATATACCAGTTAAACTCTAGTACTACGCAGTCAAGCATACTATCTGGATTAAGAATTAAGTACCCACCTTAGCACTTCCATTTAATAACAAGTATAGTGGTACTATTACACCCTATAAGGCATATACCTGACGAGTTCCTAACTTAAAGAATCTAGTCATTTTTAGGTGTTACGCTAATCCAATTAATACGCTTAAGAAACACCCTAGGAAGTATAATTTAAGAATAAAACCTAACTACGTTTTTATAGGGTTAAAAGGGAGTAGTTAATTTAAGATAATAAACCTACATACCCAAGCAATTGAGCTATTTGGAGATGCTAAAGTGAATAAGTATAGGTTCCCTTATAGAGCACCTTAGGTGCAAGCTACAAGACATAGTAACCAAGTGGGCCGCTTAGATTAAGTAGGAAGCCTAGGTTAAGATTAAGCGGGATACTTAAATCATACTATAAGCTAAGCCGCAAACCAACCTACACCTCCCCCTACTACCTTAAACGCGCCAACAGAGACTCTAGTTGTAAGAACTATAAGTAGGCTAGATAGTGACTAAGTGGGCCACTCCAAACAAATAGGAAGCCTAGGTTAAGACCAAGTAGGCCGCTCTAATTAAGTAAAAAGCCTAGGTTAAGATTAAGTGGGACGCTTAAATTAAGGTAATACTAAGGGTAGGACGCCTATACAAAGCACATTAATACGCATTCCTTATACGCAGAGAACAAGGTCTGGAAGGTTACCAAATATAAGGGTTTTCAACAATACAGTGGTTTAGTTAGTAATAGCTATAAAAGCTATTTACCTAGAAGCTAAGAACACTACCTCTATAGGAGTACCTACAGCACCTTTTAACGCTATTGAGTTAGATTAGGCCTTAAGGGAGAACACTCCTAGCTAGATAAAAGCTATCTTTAAAGAATTCCTCTTACTTAAGAGGATGCACACCTATACCATTATAAGGGGGAGAGTACTAGAAGGAAAGTTATTACTCCTAAGCAAGCTAGTTCTAAAGCATAAGTACAATATTAAGGAAGAAGTAATTCGCAAGAAGGCAAAACTATACATTTAGGGAAACAAGCAGACCCCCAACATTAATTATTTTAAGACATTTACGTCTATTATATAATACAACACCTTTAGGTTCCTAATAGCAAAGGTAGCAGCTAAGGACCTTAAGCTCAACTATATTAACATTAAAACTGCATTCTTAAACCCGCCGTTACAAGAATAGATTTATATGCAGATTCCTAACCTATTAAGAGACTTCGAACCTAAGCTTAAGGGCGTAAAAGACGTCTACTTAAAACTAAATAAGTCACTTTACAGCCTAAAGTAGGCACTAAGAGAATAGTTTTAGATGGTTAAGAAGTTCTTTAAGAGCATAGGTTTAAAAGCAGCTAATGCTAACCCCAATCTCTTTATAGGAAATAAAGTATATATCTTACTATTCGTTAACGATATGCTAATTACAGGAAAGCGCCGATACCTCAATATCACAAAGACAAGAATCTTAAAAGAATGGAGATGCAAAGACCTAAGTCCTATAGAAGTATTTATAGGCTTCCAAATTAAGCGAAATTATACAAACCAAACCCTTAAGCTACATTAGACGATGTACACTAAAAAGCTACTTAAACGGCTAAAAATAGATAACTGTAATTCAGCCAAGCTACCAATACCAGCAGGTACTGTCCTAAAGCCCAATATCAAAAGCCTCCTTAAGTATGACGATGCGACAGTATACCGGCAGATTATTGGCTCTACAATCTACCTCTTAAACTGCACACGTCCTAATACCAGCTACGCTATTGGTCAATTAGCTAGGTTTATAGCAGCACTAGGAGAATCACATTACCGCTTAAGTAAGCAGCTACTATAATATCTAAACGGCACTCTTAAAGCAGGAATTACCTACTTAAGTTAAGCAGTCTACCTTCCTCTATATAAGCTCACGTTACCTACTGGTTATAATATCTTTACTAATGCTACGTGGGGAACAGAACACAATTGGATATTATTTCAAGGCATAGCAGTTATACGCTATAGGGGAGCAGTGATCTGGATAGCTCAAAGGCAGAAGTCAATAGTATTAAACTTAATAGAAGCAGAGATCATAGCGGCATTAGAAGGAGCAAGGTCAGCAGTATAGCTTAAGAAGCTAACAAGAGATCTGGAAGAGAGAGATAATAACAACCCTTTTATCCCTACGCTCTACTATAATAATAAGGGTATAGTTGACCTTTCATATAACACGAAACACTACTAGAAAGCTAAGCATATTAAGACTCGATACCTCTTTGTACAAAACAACATGGTTCAGCGAGGTTAACTTAAAGTGGTACATATACCAGGCAAAGATCAGCCGGGAGATATGCTCACGAAACAGCTACCAATCAACCAATTTACAAAGCACTATACAACACTAGAAATCGGTAACTGATAGAGACGGTAACAGACGGAGACGGGGCAAGTTACGAAGGTTTTTCGCCTACTATAGGTTTTCCCTCTGTATGTAGGCCAAATGGCACTTACAAGGTATTTGGGAATAGCTTTATAATTGCCTATTTGGGACAGATGAGGAGAGCGTTGTCAGCATAGGGGAGTGTCAGAAATTAGCGATAAGGTGCTAACTAAGCTCTAGACACATTATAAGGTCAAGCTCTACATACAATCTACATAGACATCAACCGCATCTACTACATCACAAATCAATTAATATTTATCGTCTGCGTCATCTCTATTATTAAATAGACCCTTAAGACACCTCCGCTGTGACCTTATAACCTTGTAATTCCAACACTAGTCCATTCCGTTTAGTCCTCTTCTTGTGCTATATTGTATAAGGACTAAGGGAGTGATTTACCTTGTTTATAGTTAGTGTTAACCTATACTCCTCTGCTATTTAGACAGTCGCGTAGTTGTTAAAGCCAGTATAAGGGGATTTTTGTAAAGGTATTAACCATAAAGTCCTTAAAATATCCCTAGAACAATTCCCAGAGTGTTAAGTCTAACTAGTACTAGTCATGTATCTCCGTATATACGTACATCTTACATTATACGTAGTTAGTCAGTTCGTCCTTGGTGACTTCTATTAGGTTAATTCTATCTTCCTATTTAGCTGCTTCTTCCTTCCAGTCTATCTCTGTTCCTAACATTTTGTGTTTTATATATTATTCAGGTAAATGGGGTAAAGGTAAGGGTGTTCATAGGGTAAAGGTAGGGGAACGGTTAAGAAGGCGGTTAAGGAGGCGGTTAAGGAGGCGGTTAAGAAGGCAGTTAAGGAGGTGGTTAAGGAGGCGGTTTAGGGGGCGGTTCAAGTTGTTTAAGTAGGGTAAGGTATTCTATGCAGTAATTCTTCTAAAATAGATAGAACGAGATGTCTAGAAGTCGTCGTGGATACTAGACAAGTACTCCTAGGTGGTTTCTCTTCTTCTCTTCAACTAAAATAGGCTGATACGAAAGGTGGATGAGTATAACTATCTTCCAATCTGCTGCAAGGTAGACAGTATAACTGTCTTCTAAGCTATCTACATGTTTCCTGATCTATACACGCTCACTAATCAGTGTTAGTATGCATTAACAACGTGCAGAATACATATATTGTAATAATATATACTATGCGGTGTTGTTGATGGATTCTCTCTTGTTCTATCTACACGTCTTAATAATACATATACGCGTCTCGCGTAGATCACATGCTTACGCACGTAATATATAGAATGAATATATACCAACACTATCTATAAGGTAATAAAGAAGGTATGCTATATCTACACTACGCGCCAGGTTAATAATATACTAAGAATAAGAAACGGTCTAAATACCTTAATAATAATAGATTTGCCACTCTAATCTAAAGTATAGGTATAGTATAAGAAGGGAGGCTGGTTAGGCCTATATAAACTTATTATAATTAATAGTTAAACTTGCACTCTTTAGATGCCCTATAGACCTACTTAATTCCACTTAACTGTTATTAAGCCCTACTATAGGGATAATAGTTTTAAGCCTTTATAGGATGCTATAAAGGATACCCTAGAGGAGAACTATAATTAATATACTCTAGAAGGCAACTATAATTCTAATATAATTATAGCAGATATGCCGCAACTATAACGCGGTAAAGGTTGCCTAAAAGGATTATGAAATCGCCAACGTTTTATTAATTTTAAAGAGCAATTTGTTGCCGCTATTAAGAGTAGAGTTAAGTTATTAGTAGCCTTTATAATAGCTAAAGAGAAGGCGGACTTTAAGCTTGTAAAACAACTTTAAAAGGAAGGCCGTATTATAACTCTAGGAGCCCCTTTCTAAGCATCTAATAAGTAGGAGATTAACAGTCTTATTATAAGAGGAGTCTTTAAATTTAAAAAATATAACCCTGCTAAGTTTAATAGAGTTTATATATTTAAGTTAAGAATAGTTAATAAGATTAAAGGTTAAGCTACTAATACCCTATTTAAGAAGTTAAGGCTAATTATTTAAGGCTATAATAATAATGGTAAGGAAGTAGTTTTTACGCAATCCCCTATAATTTAACAAGCTAGTTAGTAAGTTATTATTGCGCTAGCTCCCTCCTTAATAAAGAATAGAATAGTGGTTTATTTATAAGATATTACTTAGGCCTATACCTAATTAGAGACGCGCCTTTAGCGCTTAATACTAGTATACCTTTTAGAGTAAATTCGCCACTAATATCCTAAAGATATAATTATGGTTATACTTAAGCCATTATATGGAATTATAAAGGTAGGAATTTACTAGTAGGCTACCTATAGCAAGCACTATAAAGAGAAGCTTTTAATAACTACTTTTATATTTAACCCCTACTTCCTTATTATAACTATAGGAACTCTATTTAGAATTATTAATATGCAAACTAATAATATAATTATTTTAGGAGACGGCTAATTCTCAGCTCTTAAAGAAGATAAGCTAGTAAAGACAAATTTTATAGTAAAGCTAAAGGAAAGACTTAACTTAACAATACTACTGCTCTTTAATAGATGCATCCTTTCCCTAAATAAGGATTCTATTACTTTATGCCAGAAAGGTTAAGGCAAGAGGATTAATATTATTAACGTTAATTTTTTAAAGCAAAGATATATGGAGTAATATGCTTATAAAGCTTATAATGCTTTTATCTATTAACCTAAGGCTTCCTTTAATCTCTCTATTGCCACTTAATACTAAAAACTAACTAAGGAGGACGTTCTTGCCCTAAATAAGCACCTTTCCTAGTAAATGAACCATCTTAATTGGGGACTACTTTATATGCCTATTAACCTTCCTATTACTAAGCTCTTTATATTTATTAATAGATCGTTTATAAATAATAAAGATTTTAGCTCCTAGCTAGGATATAAGATTATTATTGCGAATAAATCTACTAGAGAGAATAACTTTATAATCTACAGCAATCTTATTTATTAGAGCTTAACTAAGAGTAAGCGCGTCACTTAAAGCATTTTAGTATTAAAGATATATAAAATAGTTGGCGGAGTTAATATAGTAATTATAATTAGAACTACTCTAAAGATAATTATAGATTAACTTAAACTTCCTATTATCCCTATAATTGTATATACCAACTTATATTCCCTCTATAAGTGCTTAGTTAAGCTTAGTACTATAAAGGAGAAGTGCCTTATAATTAACATTATAGCACTTTAGTAATCCTATAAACGGCAAGAACTCTTTAAGATTTAATAGATTAATGGCTAAGATAACCTAGTAGATATAATAATAAAGGCAAACCTAAATAAGGCTCTAGAAACGTTTGTTAATATAAACACTCTATATATATAGGTTAAAGGTTGGGTTAAAAGAGAGTAAGAGTATAATATTCCGCAGACCCTAATTTCAACCAGCCAATTAGGATTTTCCATGCCTAGCATGGAAAATTGCTATTAGCTCGCTTACTACTAGCGCCTTAGCGGCCCCTCGCCTTCGTGTTAACCCCCAATATTCTTCTTCTTCTTCTTCGCTTAGTATCTTTATATAGTAGTAATCTATAAGTGTATATAGATAGCAACTACAAAAGAAGAGTTGCCAGTGTCGGGAATAAGGCAAGCGGTTGTCACGTGTCGTCACGGCACTAGCGTGGCGAGGAGCCTTAAGCTCTTCGCCCTTCCTCGTTCCAATTAAAATCATGCATTATCAAACAACGTCACTGTATCTACTCGAGTAGTACTGGTGATTTACCCTGTGTTACCAACAGTATCCTTTACCCTTAATTAGCGAAATCTAAAACAGGATAGGCAATGCGAAAATCTTTATAAAGATAGACCTAAGATGGGTATACCATTAAATCAGAATCAAGGAAGGTGATAAGTAGAAGGTAGCCTTTAGGTTAAAGGAAGGACTATATAAGCTATTAGTTATACAGTTCGGGCTTATAAATACACTAATAATGTTTTAAAAATAAATTAATAGTGTATTAGGGGAATACCTTAATAAATTTGTTATGGTATACCTTAATAATATTATTATCTACTTAGCAAGCGAGGAAAAACATAGAGAATATATTAAGTGGGTCTTAAAGAGACTATAAGAAGAAAAGATACTAGTAGCAATTAAGAAATGCGAGTTCTTTACTAAGAAGACTAATTTTATAGGATTTATTATTAAACTAGGCAAGATTAGTATGGACCTAAAGAAAGTAGAAGCTATAATAAGTTGGCAAGAACTAGAGAACGTTACACAGTTGAGATTGTTCCTAGGGTTTTGCAACTACTACTAGAGATTTATAGCGTAGTGGTTAAAAAGTATTAAGCCGTTTATAAGACTTATAAAAAAGGAGGAACTATAGATGTAGGGCAGTAAATAGAAGAAACTATTTTAGGAACTTAAGGAGTTATTTACCTAAGGTCTAATCCTTAAAATCTATTAACTGAGGTTAGACACGGTTATAGAAACAGACGTATTAGACTTTATACTAGGAGTATATTTGCTATAGAAGCATAAAGACGCATAGCATTTAGTAGTGTACTATAGTTAAAAGATAATACCGTTAGAGTTAAACTATAATATCTATAACAAGGAGTTATTAGATATAGTTATAGCATTTAAAAAATAGAGAGCATTCTTATAAGGCACAAAAAACCATTTATGGTTAAAATGGACTATAAAACCCTAATAGGGTTCCTAATAATAAAGGAACTAAACCAAAGATAGGTTAGATGGGCGGAAATGCTTATAGAATATTATTTTAAAATCTAGTATACCAAAGGCACTAAGAACGTAAGAGTAGATACACTTAGTAGAAAGGCAGAGTTATAAAATAAAGAAAAGCCATTAGGGGCAATATTGCGCAAAGATAAAGATGGATTAATTAGGTATAACTACCCTAAAATTATAGTAATAAGAGAAGAAGGTTAGACCTATAAGTTACTAGAGAGCGAGTAGTTATAAAGGATTTAAGAAGCATAGAGTAAGGATTTAGAGTTAGAGCAATATAAGAACTAAGAAGCTATATATATGCCAAGGTTAATAGCAAAGGAATTTATAAAGGACTTTTATAAAGGAATAATATAAGGATATAATAGAGCTACGGGCCTAGTATTAAGACTTTAAGAGGAGTATATTGTTTAAGGAATCTAGGGACTAACAAGATAAGTTACTAAGAAATATCTAGATTATTAGAGAAATAAACTAATAAGGTATAAGCCGTATAGAGGGCTATAACCTATTAAGATACCAGAAAGACTATAGGAAGTTATATTATAGGACTTTATTATTAAGTTACTAAAGTTAAGAGATCTTATTACTAGATAAGATTATAATATAATCTTAGTAATAGTAGACAAGTTAACTAAGTAGGGCTATCTTATAGCATATATAGAAGAAATCTTAGTAGAGAATATGGCTAGAATCTATATTAAAGAAGTGTTTATAAGATATAGAGTACTAACAAAGATTATATTAGATAGAGATCTAAGATTTATAGCAGTATTTTAGGAGGTATTTTTAGCAGAACAAGGGGTTTAAGCGGCAATATTAATAGCGTATTACTTATAAACAGATGGTTAAATAGAGAGACTAAACTAAACATTAGAGTAGTATTTAAGGCATTATATTAATTATATGCAAAATAACTGGGTATTGTTACTACTAGCTATATAGTTTATATATAATGCTACACTATAGGAAGGGATAGGTATATTACCTTTTAAGGCAAATTATGGGTATAAGCTAAGAATATTGTTGACACTATAATAAGTAAAGAAAATAAGTAGTATAGCTAAAGACCCTATTGCCTTAGAAAACACCCTAAGCAAGATCTTAGAAAAGGTTATAGCGGACCATATAGCAGACACGGTAGAGGAACACGCCCTACTACCATAAAGCCAAATGGGGGCAAGAAAGAATCGCTTAACACTATCAGCACTTACACTACTCGCTGCTACCATTAAAACTGCATGGGCTATGCGCAAGGACTTTATAGTATCAATGCTTAGCCTAGACATTAGTGGCGCCTATAATAATGTACCCCATAAGCGCCTCCTATATATCCTTAGGGCAAAGGGCTTCCTAGAATGGATTATACAATTTGTTTAAGGGTTTATAGGCTAGAAAGAGACATTATTGGTCTTTAGCGGATACCAGAGCCCCCCTATCGCAGTTGCAATAGGTATACTATAAGGATTACCTCTTTCGCCTATACTCTTCCTTTTCTTTGTAAGCAACTTACTCAATACCTTTGAGGAAGGGGCGACCTAGGAGATAGGCTTTGTTGATGATATAAACCTAATTATATATGGGCCAACAGCCGCAGAGAACTGTAGAACACTAGAGAAAGCCTATAACACCTATATAGAATGGGCAAGATAATATGGAGTCTAATTCTTACTAGAGAAATACCAGCTAATCTATTTTATAAGAAAACGTAACCAATCTGTAGATCTCTAGCATATAATCCATATCTAAGGCTTTGGGGGTCAACTAGTTCAGGGCCTAAGGGTATTAGGAGTATAGGTAGATAGTAAGCTCTAGTAGAGCGCATATACGGTGCAAGCGGCCTATAGGGGCCGGGCATAGTACATTGTATTATTTAGGATTATTAATTCTATATAGGGTCTATGCTTCTAGAGGTTACGCCTACTATACACAGCAGTTATCCGGCTAACTATAATATATAGATCTAGTGTTTGGGCCATTAGAGAAACCAAGAAGGGCCCCCCTAAATTACTCCTTAAACCACTCTAAAAGGTCTAAACAGCCTGCCTCTAGAGTATAATAGGTGGGTATAAGTGAACGGCTATAGCACTGCTTAAGAAGGAAGCTAATATTCCCCCCCTATAACTATATATTGAAGCCGCTGTAATGCAAAGGGCGTAAAGTAAACGCAACTCTAATATTATAAAGTATATCAAGACACGCCTAAATAAACTATAGAGGGACCCTAGGGCGCCTTATAGGAGAACAAACCAATAACCCTAAAGTAGGGAAGAGATATTAGAGAAATAGGTAAAGAAAGCAGAAGAAGAATGGTGCTATATTAGGGCCCAGGCCTATATAGAGGAGGAAAGGAGACGCGTAAGAGGCCAGTAAAGATAATAGTAAGAAAGAGAAAGGAGCCAAAGTAGAGTATAAAAGAATGCCAGGAAACTATCTTCCGTAATATAATACTGGTTGGACTAACGCTAGAGAGGCGTATAGGAGTTAAAGGTATAGAGGCTAACTTAGGCAAGAGAAACCCAAGCCATAGCATGGTTAACGCTATAGGGGGTAAACACTTAAGAGCTCTAAAAAGGCCTAACAAAGGTAGAAAATATAATGGCAACACTTTTAAGAATAGGGATAATAGGACTAAAAGATTGGCTCTACTAGGTAGGTGTCCTAGTAGGTAGCCTAAGATGTAAATATGGCTGGCTAAGACAGACACCAAAATATATAATACTGTTATGCCCCCTATACACTAACCGAGAAGCTATGCTCTTAGTAGCTGGTATAGAGAACTATAATACACTACTCTTAATATAAAAAGGTCTTAAGGCGGTTACCTAGTGGCTTATTAGCTAAAATATGCTAGACCAGTTTCGGGTTATAAAGGAAATAGTAATAGAAGGTAAAGGGGCGAGTAATAGGCGCCCCCTAATAACTCTACAGTAGTAGAGCAGAGTTTGTGATACTAGCGCGTCTATAGGCTTGTTACGGCAGTAGTGGTTCCTAAGGAGGTTAAAAAGTAAGGTAGTAGAGCACTATAGGTGACTTATAGGCGCCTTATAGGCGAGTCCTAAAAGGCGGGGAGATGGATTACGGGGTTTTCTTAAAAGAGTTTTCTCCCTATATGTATATAAGGAGTAGTCCGCGTGGGCCCAATAGGGATCCGAATCGGACGTTAAGCAATGAATAATAATAATAGTATAGCTAAAGAAAGAATAAAGATGTTAATAAATCTTTATAATTACCTTAAAGGCATAATAAAACTAGTATAAGAAAGAATGAAAAGGTACTATAATGCTAAGAGATCTAAGGGACTAGATCTTAAGGAGGGAGATAAAGTATAGCTACTATACAAAAATTTTAAGAGTTAATAACTAAGCAAGAAGTTAGACTATACTAGACTAGGACTATTTATAGTTAAGGCAAAGATCTTAGAAGTTATATATAGACTTAACTTACTAGAGAAAATAAAGATCTACCCTATATAGTATATTGCAATACTAGAGCTAGTATATAGAAATATTAAGCTACTAGTCTATAAGGCAGATATATATAGAGGACAAGAAGAGGATAAATAGTAAGTTTTAAAGATTATTAGTTATAAGGACGTAGATAATAAAATATAGTATAAAGTAAAGTAGATAGGCTATAGTAAGACTACCTAGAAGCTACTAGATAACTTAAAAAACGCTATAGAAAAGGTATAGAAGTATTAGAAGAGAATAGGTTAGGTAATATTAATAAAGAAGAGTTGCTAAAGAATGAGTTACCTAAGGGGGACCTAAGAGGAGCACTTACTAAGGTATTTGGAGTTGTTTCCCTCTCTATAGAAAGAACTTCTATTCTTTTGTTACTAAGTTCCTAAAGACCTTATTTTATAAGTTTCCACTCCTTAGAACACAACTTCTTACGCACCTTCTTAAGACAAAGTAGTTAAGCTAAAGCAGCAATGCGAGCCTTTAGGGCCCTCTGCTTAGCGTTATAAGATTGTTCTAAATTAGCCAGGGCTTGCATTAGCTCACTATTAAGTTTTATAGCGGCGTATTAAACGTAAGACCCTAAGATAAGTTACTTAAGGAATGTAAAGACTATTAAGAGTAATAGGACGTATATATTTAGCGTTAAAGACAGAGCAAACATTATAAGAAGACTAAACGTTTACTTTAGTGCACTCTAAGTAGGAAGAGGGTTGCTAAGATAAGGGACTTATTAGCATAATATAAACTAACCCCTCTTTCGCACAATAAGAATATGGAGATGGTATTATTTTACTAAGTAATAGAATAGTAGCAACAGTGCGAGTATAGCGCTGCGCTTATAAAGAAGAATGAGCTTTAGGTATAATAAGTAAAGATATTAACTAAATTAATTAGATGGACATTATACCTTTAGTAGAAGACTTAAAGATATTAGAAATCTTTAAGGACAAAGATAAAGAGGAGGGAGATAGTATTATGGACACTTTAAGTACAGTGTTATAACTACTTAGAGAGGAGTTAGAAGAAGCTAGTTAGTTAATAAGGGTACGGTCTAGGATGGATCCAATAGAGCTATGTAACAAGGAATGGTAACTAAGGTTATATAATGTTGTACGCAAAGTACATGGTGTACGGACGGGACGTATGTATAACACGTATAACACGTACTTCACGTATAAGGAGGATTTCTTAGGAGTTAGGATGTGTATTTAAAGGACCACAGTCCCTACCTAGATAGTTCTTTCCTTGTAGTGAATCTTAGAATATAATTGGAGTTAATCTATTGGGCAACCACTCCACTAGTTATTATTTGTACTTGTTACATTGTTAACTTCCTGTTTACCTACATACCCAGCCCAATAACGAGTCCATCGTAGTATTTCCTACAAGGCTCCGTTATACCCACTACGTGGGGGCTGCGCAGCATTTGAAGAACCCGACGGGGCCCAAGTACCTACCAGCCGCTTAGCGAGCGGATGAGTGACCTTACCGTATAGGGTAAATATACCCAGTGGGCCAATAATACGCGCGCATTAGCGGCTCAATTAGTGGGGGGGGATTAAGATATTCGAATATTGGTTGGGGTTGTACGGTCACATACGCCTCAGCGCTCAGCCGAGCAGTCAATACCATCTGATACATGACAAAGCCTTCTAGGTAGGGACCGCAAGTTTCCGTGCTCATCAATCTTCACATTTGCTTCAGAAAAGACTGGCGTTGTATCCATCCATCCCCATGCCGTGAGCGAAACCCCTAGCAAACTTCAGCGCCGAAACAGTTCCGTGAGTGATAACGGAAAGACAATATACACTTCCGTTCAAACCGAACCATAGCCCAACTGAAAATGCAGCCCGCATAGATGCATGTAGGCACCTATCGTTACAATTTTCCAAAAAAACCTCCATTATAGGAAAACTTTCAAGATATGCAGGAAGGCACTGACAGAGATGGGATAGATCGTGATAGTGCAAGTGTGAGTGCGAGTGGATTGAGCGTATGGAAATGCCCTCGCTACTGGTAAAATAGACTATCCGTGTTTGAATTCAGATTGTACTGCTTAAGAATTTCTACTAGGCGAGCACATTCCCTCGAGTAGTTGAGATGATGGATACTCATAACGGTGTAACGGACCCTATAGAAAGTGTTAGCGGAGAGAACACTATGAGTCCTAAATCAGCTCACCTTGGTTGGTCCTGGAAAGTTTCCATTTTCGCTTTGACGCGGAACTCATATGTCTTGCAAGTAGCATCCTGAAAATAATCCATAATTATCGGTGTCACATTATTTTCGTCCTGTTCTTTAATTTCCATCAACTGGTCCGCAGACATGCCCATGATGGTGCGTCCAGTGTCGTCAAAGCCGCTCAACCAAATTTGACCAGTGTGATCCGTAACGTTGAATTTAATGACGTATCTGTATTGTGGTTGTGGCCATGACTTGTCACACTTCTCGCAGCGCCACTCGCCGGGGTTTTCTTCCACGACTTTCTTGTTGCAGCCTTCTGTTTTGCAGGCTGGATAGCAGAAGGTTTCGTGCATCACGAACAAAACTGTCGCCTTCAGATCAAAGAACACGGCTTCCTCGGTGAGACCAAGTTCCTCATCCAGTACTTGCGCAATTCTCTTATATTCTTGCTTTCTTCCCCCACCTGCATTGGCTCCTAAATTCGCGTGTGATGTATATTGCGCTTGCCGTCCATCGGCATCGTACCATCCCTTCAACTTGTGGGCTTCATCGATGTCAGGATCAACGGTCATCGATCCCGAACTCAACAAGCTCAGACTGCGGCCTCCAAAATCTGACACCTTGACACCTTTGAATGCAATGACTGACTCTAGCGGAGTATCAAATGATGTAGCTGAATTTCCCCATATTGTCAGCCGCACGGATGTGAGACTGCTATCAGCTAGTGTCAAATCGCGCTTGGCATATGGCTTGCTTGTCTTCTGCGAAATAATTTCAGTGACGTCTGCGACTTCTTTAAGGACCCCAATGGTATCAATGGTAGTATCCTTTTCTACAGAATCTAAATCACCGATACTGGTGAAGTTGTACCGTACTTGAGGCACATTGACTTGATCCTCAGCCTGCACTATATTAGTATTTTAATCAATAGAGGGTTTCAGGGTAAATTAACTAACGCACCTTTTCTACCAATGTATCCCGTTCGAAGGTCAGCTCGTAGTCATTATTGATGCCCTGTGAAAACTGTTTTTTTGCAAAATTTACCCTGCAAGGTGCTGAGATATAGTAAACATAACCTTCTTGAAAAACTTCGTAGAATGCATCGCACTGGTCGTTGAAGCCAGTTGCTCTAATCTCTCCAGTTTCATCCAATAAATTCACGCTGAAGAGTTTCCCTTCTCCGTTCTTGTTATGCCAAGTCCTGATTTCTCCTTTGTGTGTACACCGCGCTTTAATAGTCCATTTGTGGGCATAAGGGGAGAGGGCCTCGATCGGGTAAAGAGTAGGGTGTGCGGAGTTTCCCAGATGGGACGGTAGAGACCTGTTTTGCTGCTGAGGCTGTTGCTGCTGTGGAGCCGCTCTATTCCCGTAGAAGTTGTTCACCGATATCGCTGCTGGCTGCGGTTTTTCTTCTTGTGGCTCTGATTTTGGAGGATCCAGTTGTACTGGGTTGCCAATCTTGTCCAATTCACCGTACTGCTCTAATATGTCGAGATTCATCAAGATTAGTATCCTACTGTATGTTAATTTATTAATAAGTTGATGGAGGCTGTTTTTGACGAACTTTTTGTCTTTGACAGTCTGAGGCTGAAAGGAACTCAGGCGAACTATTGAACCCTTCTTGAGTTTGCCGTCTGTTACGAGGTAACTTATTTCTACCACACGTTAGATTTTACTTGAAATAGAAAGATGCTAGATAACTAACGTGACGCTAGCATGGTCTGGATGAAGTTATGGATATCGCTCAAAACCACACGGTAGCGCGGTGTATCACCGACTTTGGTATCCAAGGGTTTGATCTGGACACATTGCATGATGGGATTTGGGACTGCATCATGGCCTCGTTCGAATATGGTCCTAAGTTGTTAATTAGTATCAGTCGAACGATCCTAAAGGTGAGCATACCTAAGGGCACCCTGCGTGATTGCTGCTTCTGCCATGATGGGAAAAGGGCTCCCGAGGATGTTATTAACTATGTAGAGGCAGGGCGATGATCCTGTTTCGAAAAGATGGTGTGGTGGAGAGGAATGGTTTTCAGCTGGAGCAATGGGTGGACGCGTTAAAGCGCGTCGACGCTTTCATGCTGATCACGTGCAGAGGGGTTAATGGTGCAGGTGCTGCCAAGCTCCAGTACGTGAGTACGTACCTCTTTAGCGGAGCTTCAAGCAAACCTGCTAATCTGACAATACCCACTATACTCAATATACTCGCCATGGCCGACGAAGAAATTGCAACTAGAGCTCTCGAAAGCGATGTCGAGAGAAAATCTATAGAGAATGCAGAGCAGAGTGTCTTTCCGGGTGACACGAGAGCGCAAGAAGGCGCAAGCATGGGCGTAAGATGGTCCGCTCTGGAAACAAGTCGAGAGCTATCCAGCTGATACTTTGACAGGAGCACTGCGTAACGGATAGGCCTACCCGTACGCCTCCACTTGTTATACCATGAGCAGCAACTGACGGCCGTATAGCTGCCGGCGAAATCCCTACTGGTGTTTGTTCATCTTCTGCTGCGCTCCTGTGAGAACAAAGCTCATTCTGTTCTAGGAGATGTCTAAGCTTGGGGGGATAGATGTATGGGTCTCCCAATGCTCCACAGAGTATCTTCTGACAGCCCGCCATGTAGGTTTACATTGCCAAGCCGAGCGACTACCCACACTCCCCTTCGAAGCTCCTGTTACTTTTAACAGGTGGAACGGGTATCAAGTCCACAAACAACCAACTACAAGCGGATAAATATGCCTCTGAGGGCTTCCTGGTAGTGATGCCGGATCAGTTAGTTTCCCGAATGATCCCTTTCTCAACCAAACACCCTGCTGAGTCAATCTAGATTTGAAGGAGACCCTGCGCCCAATAGTGTCGATGCAACCAGTGTTGAAGACCACCCCTCCTTCATCGAGCAATTCAAGCTTCGCGCCGCTGAAACTGCAAAGTCCTTTCTCATCGATATGTGGCTGGCACGACACACACCGGAGAAGGTGATGCCGCTGCTACAAAAGGTTATTGAAGGAGCTAAGGAAGAGTTTGCAGACGCAGCCGCAAGTGGTGGGGGTATTTATGGCGTAGGATATTGCTTTGGTGCGAAGTATATCTTGATTCTGGCTGGAGAGCGCCCCGATACTGTAGCGTGGGGACAAGCTGCCCCCAAAGACGTGGAACAAGGTGCGGTAAAGCATACTCCTTTAATAAAGGCTGGAGCCATTGCTCACGGTAGGCACCAACCTCAAAGGTGCACTGGTAACTACTAACAGCTTCAGGTACGGATGTCACGAAGGAAGACATTGAGTTGGTCAAGGTTCCTGTGTCGATGGCATGCATCGAACATGACTCCCTTTTCCCCGAGGAGGTATTGCAGGCTGGTCGCGTAGCCCTCGAGAAGAATAGCATAGAGCATGAGATTCACGTGTATCCAGGTGTACCCCATGGCTTCGCTGTTCTAGGAGATTATGAAGATCGAAAGATTAAAGATGCACAAAAGCAAGCTTTCGGTCAAATGCTTGGCTGGATCCAAGGCCACTAGGTGGGCCCTAGAAGGGACACTTTCCCTTTTGTATCTTTCTTCCAAGCGTTTTTCTAGTGTAAGTCAGTCTCCTAAAAATACATGTTGAAATTTCAAATGCATCAAGCAACCTTTGAATCTAATTGAACTCCACCCAATGCGCAAACAATCCTGTCGCCCACGCATTTTGCCCTAAATTAACTCCACATCTCCAGCCAGCACCCTCTCTCTCACCGCGCTCCACCTCACAACCCAACAGTCCCCCCGTTTCATCTCAAACGCGCGCTCTGTCCCTTCCACGTTAATCACCCCAATATCCCTCAATGCCCGGCAGAACACCGCCACATCCGCATCTGGCGTGTCCACCATGCTGATACCGCCCGCAGTGTCATCCAGACGCTGCAACGCTGTCGGGAACTGGGATAGAAATGAGGAATGATAGTGGGTGGATAATAGCGCTTGGTGCGCGGTTAGGTAATGCGACTCGGAAGTAGAGAGGTGGGCAGATGCGGTCTGGAGTGTGTGAAGAGGGTGTTTGTCGATCTAGTGGAAGGTATATCAGCATGGCGTTCTTATTTGAGCTTAGAATTCTTTCGACTGGAGGGAAGGGTGGCATGTAATATGATACCTTCGCGATCCTTGCTCTTAGGAATGAGCGTACCAAGAACTTGAACCGCTCGAGTTCAGTTTGGATCACTATGAGCCGGAAGTTCGTCTTCGGGTCCATATTCCCCGTTTGCTCTTCTACAAGCTCAATCTACCACTCTCATTAGCATATACTGTGCCCTCCTACTGTTCACCCAAGCCCGAACCCTCCCCTTCCCCCCCAAATTTACGGAGAAAAACTGTACCTGCCGTTTAATTCTCTCCAACACCCTCTCCATTAGCGCATCCGGATATGGGAGTATTTCGGGCGCGACGCGCTCCGCGACCCAAGCACGAGTCAATTCTTGCAGGTCGCGCGACTCCTGGGGCTCAGCTTCGCGCGAGACGTCAGCGAGGATATCATCGATATCCATTGTGTGGTTTTCGGCGCTTCATATGTACGCTAAACATAAAAAGTTGCTGGTTGCGGTGGCAGAGGCGGAAGTGGGATGGAATGGTGGGGAGGTGCGAGAGATGAGGCGTTAAGGCACCAAACCGCCGTCGAGGGCGTCACTCTTGTTGTCATGTCGAAATACTTTCAACACAGTTAAATGTCAACTTCAAGTGCCTGCCGAGATAGTTTCATGATTTCAGTTAGATAGGAAAACTGGAATTGAGGTCACCAAGCAGATACACTTCGGGGTTTTCAATCAGAAGCCTCGATGTCTACAATTTTGTCTAAATTTTTACTTGGAAAACCATCACGCAAAATGGAGCCAATCAGTATAATTTGAATAGTTTTCGATTCGCTCTAACAACAAGACAGACCCAATCCGCCCCATTACGAGGTTCCTCAGCCCCTTTTTGGTTTCTCTACAACAATTCCACTTCGCATCCATTCCATACCATATGTACAAGGTGTTTCTGGTGATACTCATCTACACGCCCCTCCCCGGCCCGCAGAGAAAATTGCCATGACAGCAAAAGTAAAGCAGCAGATAAGTACAACAGAAGCATGGAAAGAATGATGTCTTTTTTGGTAACCCAATAGAGGAATATGCAAAGAAGTGGGACGGCGGTGAAATAGGAGTTTGGCGAAAGTGTATCTGTTTGTGATGGAATGCTTTGGAGCGTGAGAAGGGCAGTCCGAAATTGAAAAGTTTTGAGAGAGACAAGGAGAAGCTGGCTGGGGTTCGATTTCGAGAGTCTGATATATGGCGCGTAGGCTTGGTCAGAGGTAGTGCGTCATGAGCGCGTGAATGTGTTGCGAACATGCGACATGGAGGCAATGCTAGCTCTCTTTTATGCAAAGAAAACCAGATGCCTCTGGATTTAGAGAACACAAAGGAAAAAGTAAAAATCTCGCAATGCAGCGGTCAATGGCTGTGCCCAAACGCTGCCAGGGAGCAAAACTTCCCGAAAGCAGACAGCGTTCCTTGCGACTTAAGGTAAAAGCCAACCAGGCCCATAAAGGCCATAGGAATTAGAATGCAACTCCAAGATTTGCAAGAGGGGACTAATGTTAAAGGTCGAATGAGCAGGCCGAGAAGGTGCTACTGCCCTATCTGAAGCGCAAAGTCTTGAAGTCAAGAGCAGTACGGCATGCGCCATGTCAAAATGGTAATCGCTTGAACGCCGCAATGAAAAAAACCGTATAAGCAATCGCCAGGCCGAAATGTTGGAGAATCCGAAAACTCGATCAATAAACGCCATAAGTCCGATTCGCCGTAAGCATAGGTGTAGTCGTGTAATTCATAGTCCTAGTAGGAGGCCATACGACGTGTGCCTAGCCGTCCGATATTGAAATTATTATCGAGTCCAACTCCAAAAGGAAGAAGACTGCCACCTGTCTTCGACCTGCTATGAGCTGTGGGGCTGTCCTCCATCTGGCAGAACTGTTGGCCAAAGGCAAATGTTTGGGCTCTGTTTAGTTTTGTGCGTTGCCGCAACTTGTTCATTCCCCGTTCACAGGCATTCTCGTGTTCCTTAGCATCCATTCTCAGATAGTTCTGAGGAAAGCAGCGCGTCCTATGCGATTCATAGAAGGAACTATATCCTCCATCAAGGATGTATACCTCTGGATACGTGAGCAGGGGATAATGATCTTGGTTAACCAAGCGGTCCCTATTTCGAATAAACTTGGCCCTGCAAGAACGTCAGCATGTCATTCGGTGAAGTACAGAGAATCCAACTCACATGAGAGGTGCACGGTGTGCTGAATACTCGCAATGGAAGACAAGAAGGGTGTTCGGAGGGAAAGAAGGCTTGAAAAGCTCCTCAGCAAGTTGCTCTTTGTCACAGAAATTCAACGCCCCATCAATATGTCCCCCTTCGTACTCGTACTCAAACCGACAGTCCACTATGACTGTCTTGTCGTAAACGTGACTGTAGTCACCATTAAGCACACCAATTAGAGTAGTATCAGTTATACGCGGAAGACTATCTGGCTCGTTGGGAGGCATAAAATGTGGAAGCTTGAGAGTGGGGCTGTCATCGACATCCATTACTGATTGCAAGCTGCTTGAGGTATAACTGTCCTTTTCTTGGTTCATAACATCCCCGGGATGTTCATACATACTTAGCGATCTCCTGAATTTGCTAGGGCGCCGCGAGGGAGGGCCGGCAGGCTTCCTGATATTAGCCCCCAGAGGCGAACCATTCCCACGAACAACGTTAGCGTTTACAGAGAAAGGCTGCTTTGTCTTAAGAGGGCCCATAGGAGGATTGCAAAACAGCTTCCGATCCTGAGGCGGAGAAGCAGTGAAGCATTCGTCTAGGGTAGGAGTAGACGAGTTCGACAATCCGCTACTCCCAGCTCCAAACTTAAAAGGCGGTAAAGGATTGTTCTCTTTCATCTTGAGTGACACAGTACTAGCGGAATAGTGCTTAGTCCGGGAAAGAGAGGGTCGCAACAGTGCAGATTTTCTGCGCCTAGAAACCATTAGCAATGGGTCTTAGGTATGTTTTCACGGTATGATACGTACTCTGCGGCAGAAATTGGCCTTGGGATCTCGAGGAGAGGGTTGGGAGGAGGTTGGGGTGCACATGGCAAAAGCATATCTTCAGACACTGATATTGTCTCCGGCGTGGGAGAAGGGATGTTGATCTCAGTGATGAAGGAGAACGGTGCCTTGTGGGGAAGAGGCGAGATGTCCATGGAATCGGGGCCAAAGCCAGGAGATGATGAAGGTATCGGCGGGGTTGTGACGCCTTCCCATCGAATTGGTGGTGTTGTAGTTCCTTCTGCTTCAGACAAATATCAGCACCTTTGCACCTCACAGAGTCAAGCTCTCTTACCCCGATAGTCCGGAGGTTGGAAAATGCTCTGGGTAAAGAGCGACCGGCGAGGAGTTGCGAGTTGGGGGCTGAAGATTGTAAGCTAATCTTTCATGAATTTGAGGAATGCAAGGGCGCACCTCTGGTCTACATGCAGGTTCGAAGACATGTCGGCGGCCAAGCTGGCTGTTGGTGAAGAGCCACGCAGTGGCTGCAGCGTAAAGTAGTCTGAGCTTGATTTCTTCATACTCATGTCCCTGAAGTTGAAGTTTTTTGCTCCAAAAGTGTGTGCTCCACCAAATAATGGCTTAGAAGGCGGAAAGTCGCGTCGATACCCCCAGGGTCCAGGACACGGCGGCGGGTGCATTGCCGCCAACGGCGAAGACAACTCCATGATTGTGCTATTAGTTGGTCGGGTGACGGCTCCAATTGGTCGTTTGGGTAACGGCTGGAGGTGGTGAACGAATGTCGCGGCTTATCTCGAGCTCAGACGCAGGCGTGGAGGTGTGAATGCTCAACAGGTGACGGTCTATTAAGCATACAAAGACAAGAAAGTTAATTCCAATCTTTAAGATGCTAGCGGTAAATATCCTCAAGCTGGCGGAGCTATATGAGGGTCGGAAGGGAGGAATCTTATTGGTCTGCGGAAGACATGGAGGCTCGGTGGTCCGCAGTCTAGTGGAAGAGACGGTCGCGATTGCCCCAGGAAAAGTCCAAAAACGACCGACTTCCAGTACCGATGACCTCTGGCAACAGCGAGGGATGAGATGGCCTTCTGGGGACGAAGAAGGGCAGGAGAGAAGAGGAGGAGCAGGGACGAGGCTTTAGAAGAGGTGGTGAAGCCGATGCTGAGCTGCAGCGTCTGTCTCCAAGGAAACACTGCGACGTTGGTCGGCCTAAGCGCGCTCACAGACACCACCAATATTATGCAAGAATTGCGGCTCTCGGGCGGTTAGAGGAATTGCCAGTGTGCCAGTTTGCTTCGAACCAGCATCCGCTTCAGCTCGGGGCGATCATGCTATTCCTGCTGTCGCCGCAAGCTTGGAAAACATAGAAAATCGAGATCAATGAATTCCCCACCGCGCATCCCACTGTTTGCCAACTGCCTGCCAACTGCCATGCCCAGTCGTTCGCACTCAAGATCTAACATTGTGCGTCATAGTGGCCTTCAAGCGGGTCAATACAAGCAGAGGATGGATTCTCAAGGCTCGCTAGCCTTTGCACAGTTGAGCATATTCACGCATATTCACAAAAGCTAGTGTTTCTAGGGCCATATCTCAGGTTGCTGGGGCAGAACGGCACGGGGCACAGCACTTTGCGGGCATCTTGCTTGTAAAACCGTTGCAAACGATTAGCTTTCTCCGCTTAAATCTGCGAACTCGCTCTCTTGCTCTTTTGCACAAAGTTCGAAAGGGCATCCCCCTGGTCTCTCAGCTGCCGCCATGCCTGAATCCTGCGAACAACTCCTCGAACTAGCCCAACAGGAATCTCTGCGCCCCGTCATGCTACAACCCCCCATCTACCATGCTCGTATCAATCAGCACTGGCGTTCTTTCGTCATCGCTTGACCTGGCAAGGAAAAGCCTTCAAACCAGGCCGCGGTATTTCGCTCTTGTTGGCCCAGGCCTTGCATCCTTACACCAGGGATTGACGGCCAACAAACGTCTTCATTGGGCGACGGGAAATATGCCATGCCCGAGTTCGTGCAGCTTTGCCGACATTGCAGCGCCTGGATGATGGCAAGCGTCGTTGCTTGGTGCCCTGAATGGTCTGTGAAGGAATGATCTCTCGCTTTGACCCGCTCATGCTTGCATAAAACCGGATAAACTATCCTCTAACGAAGTCCATCAGCCTTGCTATTCAGATCGTCTTTAAGCTGTTGAATCTGAAATTCTGCTGCGAATAACGTCATAATCGAGTGCAGAGAGGATCGCGTCGTTTCCAAGTCTCTTTCTCCATTATTTGTTTGGGCGTTTGACCGAATGTCGGGGCAATCATTTTCTCTGCTAAAGAGCAAAATAAGCCTATCGACCAACTCCCACGCCCTGCAAAACAAAGGTTTGCGCAATCGGGGCCTCCGATCCCCAAGCAAGCCTCCTAAGAAAGCTGGCGGGCTGAGTGGAATCGAAATCGTCAGCCAGGCCGGCCGCCAGCCGCTTGCACAACCTTTACAAAGTCAGTACCCACGCCTTGGACCCCACCAAATACTTTGCGGCCCCTCCTCAGCAAATTTGACAGGCTCTCGTCGCGCCCGTATCTGGCGCTTGCAGGGGTTGGTGACCTTTACCTACCGTTGCGTGTCGGGTGCTGTCAGGGAGACGCGACTTGCCAAGCATAAACAAGTTACTGAAATGCCTGGTCCCGTGATTATTTCGGCGAAGTCGGTCGATTATTTGGTGCTGAACCAGCTCCGGTGAGCCAGCTCGTTTCAGTACCTTGTATCCGCACGGTGATAAAGATGCATGATTGCACCCGTCAGACGCTGTTTCTTTACCCCGCTGCATGCGACTCGTGAGTACCTAATAATGGTGATTGCTAATTTCTGGCATCGGCTGCCATGCTTGTTTTGGTTAAAAATGGCTTTTGGGCTCGGCTTTAGAAACTGATTTTTCGAGTTATCTAAGAGCGAGTTGGGAGAGCGGACCGGTGGTTAGTTCTTGCTATCGTCGCTGGGAAATGCATGTTGGAGTTTATCCGGGCAGTCCTGCAGGTACCCGAGGTGGGTATGCGCAACCCAAGATCTAGTGGAGTTGCTGCTTCCAGAATCTCCTTGCATTGGTGTAACGTAGGTGATGGGGCTATGAAGGTGATCCTGGTTATGAAGGTTTGCAGGTTTCGCAAACAAACTTTGATCCAAATCAAGCGCATAAACAGAATTTGTTTGCGAAACCTGCAAACCTTCATAACCAGGGTCACCTTCATAACCCCGTCACCACACTTCGAACGAGACCAGATAAAATTTTCGCCAACCAAACGGCCTTGTCATGCAGTAAATTTAAGTAGGTGCTTATGACATAAATATATACACGTACACAATTATACAGATATACAGATATACTTGGTGAGGCCAAACAGAGCGGCCCTGGAAATTTTACTCGAAATCGGTATTCCGGAGAAATGTAATTCCGTGACTCGCCAAGATTTCACCTTTACCTCTCAAGGGTCAGACAATTTGCAGACTGCTCAAGTCTGAGTATCTTCCCTCACATAATATCCTTACACGGCTGGTGACTATGTCTCGCAAAAGACGCCAGAGTCTAGTCAATTTTGATACTAGTCCGGCACACTCGACGCCGCAGAAGCGCCGACGACAGCATACCGAGGAAGACTCCAAGCTAGCAGAGCTTTATGAGAACCTTGCGTCCGAAATTAAAGATGTTCGAATGAAAGCGGCAAAAGATCTTACTGTGAAATTTTCGCCTGAGAATATGCCAAGCGCGGAAGCGACTCAGAAAGCATTGATCCGCTTGGTAAGAGGACTATGCAGTAACCGTAAAGCTGCTCGGTTTGGATTCTTCGTGGCTTTAACCGAAATATTGCGCCAGCTATACAGTTCGGGTAGCGAGACAGTCTCGCATTCGGAACTCGGTATAGACGGGGTTATTGATTTAGTCATTGAACGAACCCGGCCAGAGGCCAAAGTATCTGGTCAGGTTAGTTGCCTTTATCCGAGCTTGAAAGATGCAGCGCTAATCTGGTATGTAACTAGGAAAAAAGAGACCACTTGATTGGAAGAGTCTTTGGGTACAAAGCAATAATGCAATCCTCTATCCTTGTACAGACAAACGCCTCCATGGAATGCTGGACAAAAGTTCTCGACTCCATTTACAAGCTAGCACGCGATATACCCTGGCTTCGCGAGGAATGTGGCCTAATACTGTGTGATACTGTAAAGAGCCTAGATCCTAAAGAGGCGCATGAAAGCTATATTCGGGAGATTATTCAAAGACTGACGTCTTACAACGTCGCCAAAACCCCAGAGGGCGTTGCTATATGGCTTACCACACTTTCGGTCTTCTCTGAGGATGTGCTGCCAGATGATATCTGGCGTAGAAAAGACCCATTGTGTACAAAGGAGAGGCGTATGCTAGCAAATGTGATGAAAGAGAACTTCATCAACGTATTAGACAGTGGAGACAGTAGCAAGAAGATCAAATCCGGTTCCGCTCATTCAAATCCGAGCTTTGCTTGGGATGTTGTTCTAGCAACTATTATGGAGAGGACGAGAAACCGACGAGGCGACATAAAGCATCCAGAGCAGTCTGACTTTTCAAAGTTCTGGGTTGATGTCGTTGACGGTGCGTGCAACAGTCTTCCTAGGTTTCTAATTATCCTAATTAGTGGGTAGATAATCTTTTTTCGGGCTCTGCGTCTCTCGAACGAAAATCTTGGGGGTTCCAGCTATTCGGCAAAATGGTTGCAACTGCTCCAGAATGGGCAATTCCAGCTCTTTTTAGCCCAAACTTGATGAGATCTCTAATCAACCACCGCACTAGCTCCGAACGATTTCTTCATAACGCAACGTTGGCGCCCCTAAAGGAAATGCAGACAAGAGTTCAGAATCAGCCTGAACTTGCCAGCTCCATGGTCCTAGCACTGACTTCGAAGAATGGTACGATTAAATTCGACCAGCTTACAAGAACGAAAACTCTGGAGTCAATTTTACTGTTGGCGGATGATGCAGCTCTAAGAAAGATTTTAGCGCACTTCCATCTTCTAATTCTTCGGCCTGAAGCTCAGGAACACGGCACGGCGGATATACATCGTCGGACGCTCGCTGATATACTTCTCACTCTTGTCCGAGGGTATAAAAAATATCAATCCAGTACATCTAACCTAACAAGCGACGATTCGTGGCTTCGACAACTACTAGATATACTGGTTGAATGTGCCTATTTCGCCCCCAATCATTCCACCCCGCCTAACGCTGTACCTTTACCTGCTATTTCTACCTCGAGCCGCACAATGTTCAGGGACAGGCTATCATCCTGTCTTACTTATCTCGTATCCATACGGCAATCTGAACAGATGCCATTTCCATACTTAGTAGTATCCATCATCCAGGCGCGCACCATATCTTCTAAGTCGCAAGGATTAGTATTTGAAGGTGATAAGGCAGTAGTCAAAGCAGTCAGGAAAACTCACAAAGCCCTAGAGCGACTAAACTCCGAGGTAATATTTACTGTTTCTGAGCTTCAAATTCGTACTTCTAACAGCCCATTAGAAAAAATCGAAAACTCAGGCTCAGGAAACTACCAATGATGCGTTCATTCTTCTGTACTCTTTGACAATTTTACAAGTTTACAATGGAGACACAGAGGCAGTTTCAATTATACATGAGCTTGACACATGTCATCAATCAATTTCCAAGAAACAAAACTTAGTTGGAAGCGAGAGTTTTGATCTTCTTCTCGAAGTATTACTAAGTTTTCTTGCAAAACCTTCTGCTCTCTTTCGAAAGTTGGCCGGGCAAGTGTTTGCAATATTTACAGCCGATGTTACTTCTGACGGCTTACAGTCGTTGATCGAAATTCTGGAAAAGGGAGAAAGTCTTGCAGGCCAACAAGATCTCTTTGACCAGGATATCGATGGAGTAGAAGATGGCATGTCCGATAACGACTTAGAGATCGCATCTGACGTTGGAATGATTCAAGATGTCTCGGGCGGCTCTGCCGAGAACTCAGATTTAATTTCGGAAGATGAGCAAGATTTAAGTGCTGACAGCGAAACTTCTGATCAAGACTCTGAGAAAGATTCAGATGAAGAAAAAATTGATGAAGAACTGGCCAAATTTGACGCCATGTTAGCAGATACATTAAAGACATCTCAGCCAAGTGGCAACGCAGCTTTGTCGGATGGCTCTTCCGATGAAGAAATGGACGATGAGCAAATGATGGCCCTGGAACCTCATCTGACGAAGATATTTCAGGAGAGGAAGAAGACAACGAGCAAGAAGAGAGAGAAAAAGGATGCCCGAGAGAACGTCATCAACTTCAAAAACAGAGTTCTGGATCTTCTTCTCATCTATGTTAAAAAGCAGCATGCGAATGCTCTTGCCCTACAACTAATCCTTCCTCTATTACGACTAGTTAGGATCAGCACGAGCAAGCAGATCGCCGAAAAGAGCTTTAGCCTTTTGAAAGAATACTTTGACGCCTGCAAAGGAAAAGAACTCCCGGTACCGGATGAAGGAGAAGAGATCTGGGAGATTCTTGATGAAATCCATGCAGAAGCCAAGTTGGATGCGTCAAAGCTGCACGGCAATGCCTGCAGCAGGTCAAGCCTTTTTGTTGTGAAAGTGCTAGTTGCACTTGATGAGAACAACTACGGACGGGCTGTGGATGTATATTCAGAATCCCAAAAGCAGTGGTACCTGGATACGAAGTCTAAAACCCAGCCAGCCCTGTTCACAGAGTGGATCAATTGGTCTATCAACACGAGAAAGCAGAAGAAGCAGATATAGGGTTTTGATGCTACTCCCAAAAGTCCCTCAATAGATAGATAAATACATGGCACAGATGTTGAAATCCTATTGCAATCCAATAAATTGGTATCCAAAACATGGTATTAAGAAAATGCTTTCTGATCTAACTCTGGTTGGGATTATATATGGCCCCTTGTATAATTATTTAGTCTATTCCTTACTCTAATATCTGGTACTATTATTATAGAACCAACTAAACAGTTATTAGAAGAGTCCTATAAGCTATTTGAAAACTCTTAAACTACTCCTAAGCTAGGGTTAATTTCTTTCTTTATATATTGTCTCGTCACGTCAAATGGTCCTGTCGATCCGTTCATCGCTATGATCTGGCTGCTTAACCACCTCCATCTACTCCTTCGTGAGAGCGATACCCGTCCGCATACTGGCCTCGTAGAGTGCAGCCTGCCTATCCCGCTGCGCCCGCCAAGCCTTGGCATCGGCTTTCGGTATCGAGCTTCCCGTCCCATGCAGCCAGTCAAAGACACCCATTGTACCAAAGTTAACTGCTGTCTTAGGATTAAAGGCACGTTCGTGGTGGAGATCGTGCTTGCCTGGGTCGTTCCAGCAGGAGCGGTAACCAGTATGAGCTAAGACAGAGCTTGCGGAGGTGGCCATGAGCCAGACATAGAACGTTACAAGGTGGGTGCCCCATATGTGTTCCACACCAGCGGCGTCGGCAAGCACTTGGGTCAGGAGCGGACCGATAAGGGCAGGGAATAGGTTGAAGAAGACTTGTTCCCAAGGTGAGCAGTACCATGCTGCTATGCCGAGGTTGGCCTTCGTCCTGTGGTGCAATTTGTGCGATTGGTTAAAGAGTTTGTAAAGGGCTTTGGTGACGGATTGCGGTAGAATTCCGTAGTAGAGTGCGTTTGTGGCCGGGCCGGTGTGAGCTATCCAGTGCTGATAAAAGTAGAAAAAGTCGTTGCGGAGATACCAGACAATGCCCTGGATCGGTGGCACGTAGGACCTCGAAAGTTGAACGATGGCACAAGCTTCAATCTTGGTTTGGAGGAGCGAAATTCACAGGAACAGTACCGCAATAGCGGATATAAGTATGTTAAAAGCTATGGTCCGCAAGATCTTGAAAAATTCTCTTGAATTCTCTAAAGCTACGTGTTTTCGCTTCTGGATGTGAAAGGAAAGGTCCAGCCGGTGTCGCGGTATATATTGCCCGAGTTTCGATGCTTTCGTCGCCTTAAGATAGCGCTCTAGTAGCTCCGGCTTCCCGTGGTACAATTTGTGACACAAAGATAGTAGTGACATAATAACATAGGTTGAACCTGCCAAGAAGCCGGGTACGATCCACCCTCGCCGCAAATGGTACGGATCCAACGACGTTGAGTCCAAATGCGCTGCGCGAGCTATACGGGTCTGTTTGTAGGCATCGCGGTACTGTGAGGACTTTTTGGTGAATGACTCCCAGTACCCCAAGTAATGGACATTATTGGATATAATCAACAGAGTCTGCAGAAGTGTAAGGACAATCATGACAATGCCATATCTAATGACAATTTTCCTAGGGGTTTTCTTCATCTTGAATAGCCATTCTTTCTGTATTTTGTCCGCCAGATGTTCATTCGTCGGAGCATCAGCAGGTGCTAAACCTGCAGGCCTGTCCCTGTCCCTGTCCCTATGCATATTCTCTCTATCATTCTGCTCTTCGGAAGGCAGTGTCTCGCTGGAAACGTCTAAAGATATCTAGGTGCGAAGATGAGGCGGACCGTGTTATACAGATATATAGTAGTATGAAATGTTGGAGATTTTAATTCGGAGCCCTTGGACGTAGACAAGTGCGTATGCGGGCGACGTCCAACGCCTTCTTATATATATAGCCTTGTGATTAAGAAAACCCATTATTGGTTTTTGCTATGTAGTGGCGCAGCGCGCAAGAACGCTCCAGAGGGTAGAATTGCCTGGGCTGATTGCATGGCTCTGAAAGGGTGGTTGAATTCAAAACGGTGATTTTTGCCCCGCGTGTCAGCCTGCTGTAACTACGCCTGCTCACCTGCATCTTCGCGTCCCGGTTCCGTCATCCGCGAACCTATCACTTTAGCAACGTCAAAAGTGCCGCTACTTTAAGCCCTCGGACTCTCAAATACTACCCTGCTTTGCGTAGATATGGCTTGCGTACACGTGGATTCCCCAGGCAAGTGCCCCACCAAGAGCATCCTTGTAAGGCAGCTGTACCTGACAGACTTTCAGATCTTCGTCCTCCGGGACCCAATCAGTCTGTATACCGTGAGGATTGTACCCAGTGTTTCGATTCAATAGTAAGGCTCATTCTGTAGTTGCTTAAGAGGTTCGACTAACGGCAGCCCTCTAGGATGATCCTTCTGGCCTTGACGTTTGCCTCTTCTGTTTTAACGGAGGCTGTACTGGCGAGAGAAGCCACTCACTCCTTCATGTAGCCTCGAGTAAACACCCACTAGTTCTGAACATTAAGCGTACACAGAAGAAGGTCAAGCGGGATGAGCCACCTCAAAAGATATCCAAGCTTGCCATTGCTGCAGAAACTGAAGCCGACCGGTATGACACGACCACACAAGTGAAGTGCTACGAATGCGGCATCGACGATGTAGATAGGTCCTCCGGTAAGCTATCTCTGGTAGTAGACGCAGTCCTAAAGGCAAATACATTCGCACGGCAAGAAGAGGTTAAGGCATGGGAGCAGGAGTTGACAGCTTGTGAGCATACCCTGTGCTTAGAACAAGATGCGCCTAGAGATATCGAATCTCAAAACCTAGGTCACTGCTCCATGTGCGATCTTAAAGAGAACCTTTGGTTATGTCTTACCTGCGGCAACCTTGGCTGTGGTCGAGCTCAATTTGGAGGACTTGGAGGAAACTCGCACGGAGTGGCTCATACAAGCACGAGTGGCCACCCTATAGCTGTTAAACTCGGCTCCTTGACTGCGGATGGCACTGCGGACATATATTGCTATGCATGCGACGAAGAGCGAGTCGATCCGGAACTTCCAACCCATCTAGCTCACTGGGGGATTAACATCAAAGACAGAGTGAAGACGGAAAAGAGCCTTACAGAGATGCAGGTTGAGCATAATCTTTTATACGAGTTTTCTATGACAACGGGGGACGGCAAAGAACTCAAACCTTTGTTCGGTTCTGGTTTCACTGGGTTGAAAAATCTTGGGAATAGCTGCTATCTTGCCAGCGTTCTGCAAAGTCTATTCTCCATGCCAGAGTTTGCAGATCGCTACTACCTTCCCGGCGAAGCCCTACCAAATACTTCGACTCCTGCTGAAGACATAGAAACCCAATTACGAAAGATTGCAGATGGACTCCTCTCTGGTCGGTACTCTAAGCCAGACAGTGACGTCATTGTTTCTGAGCACACGCCTGAGGTCCCTCATCAGAAAGGTCTAGCACCTGCTATGCTAAAGCACCTTATCGGCAGGGGGCATGTTGAGTTCTCTACAATGCGCCAGCAGGATGCCTTCGAGCTGCTCCTGCACTTGCTGAAACTTATTACGCGGTCACAACACCCTTCACCACTCAGGGATCCTGTTGAGGCCTTCCGGTTCGTCATGGAGCAGCGATTACAGTGTCTTAACTGTAAGAAAGTGCGCTATCGCACTGATGAGCAAGAAAATTTATCTATACCAGTACCTATCAAGAGAATACCAAAAGAGGCTAAAATGGAGATCATAGATGCGGAAGGGAAGGAAGCCGAGAAAGAAGAGTTTGAATCTGTCACACTAAAGGAATGTCTTGATATCTTTACCGGGGACGAGATTGTCGAGCTGACCTGCCCTTCATGCGGCAGCAAAGATGGCTTCTCTAAACGGGGTCTATTCAAGACATTCCCCGCCGTCCTAGCTGTCAATGCTCGCCGCTTCAAGCTTGTCAATTGGGTACCCACAAAGCAGGATGTACCGGTCCTTGTAGGCGATGAACCGTTTTCTTTCGACGCTTACAAATCTCACGGTCTGCGCGATGATGAGGAACTTCTTCCTGAAGATGCAGACGCCGGCAGCGCACCCAAGTGGGTACCCAACGAAGCGGCGCTATCGATGCTAGAGGCCATGGGTTTCCCACGGGTTCACTGCGAGAAGGCCTTGCATGCAACGGGCAATTCTGACCCAGACGCCGCCTCAAATTGGCTTTTCTCCCACATGGAAGATCCTGATATTGATACTCCAATGGATTTCAGTGGTGGCAGTAGGGGTGGCACTGCAGGTGGATCCACAACCGTTGATCCGGATAAGATCGAATCGCTATGCAACATGGGCTTCAACACTCCTCAAGCTCGGCAGGCCCTGAAAGAGACGAATGGCGACCTTGAGCGAGCTGTGGACTGGCTGTTTAATCACCCTGACGCGGCAGGAGACTTTGATGAAGGCAATGGTTCAGAGGTAGAATAAAATAGGTCCTTAGATTTATTTGCACTAACAGTTCTTGCAGGATGCTCCCGATGTCACAGTATCGGAGTCAAAGGAGAAGACCTTGCCTGGCAGTCCCAAGCTGCCGGTTAATTTCCAGCTGCAATCTATCGTATGTCATAAAGGAAGTTCAATACATGCTGGGTAAGTGAGATTTATGTATTTATTCGATAGTCTCGCTAATCGTAGTAGTCACTATGTTGCATTCATCCGAAAACAAATTCCAGACGAAAACTCCACCTCGTGGGTCCTTTTCAACGACGAAAAAGTAGCCAAGGCTGCCGACGTCGACGAGATGAAGAAATTTGCATATGTCTACTTTTTCAGGCGCTTGTAGATTGAGAGGAAAATTGGCATCGACCTTAGCTCTTGCATTTATGACTGGCGCTTCAGATGGTTATGGGTCTCTTTGGACGATGATGAGACAAACATTTTGTTGACAATGGGATAACTTAAAACTGGTATGTTTGATAGACGAGTAGCTCATCAGTTACACTAAGATAGTAAGTTCTTATTCGTCAATCAGACTGGAATATTTGGTGGCATGCGAAAGGCGCTTAATGTGCTTAACGTGCTTGCTGTGCTTGATCTTCTTGCTGAGCTCGCTCAAGATGTGTGATAGCGGGTTTCATGACGATACCCGGTAGGAAAAACGTGGGGCAGCTATGGCCCGTGCGCGTTTGCCACATGACATAAGTCCGGCGTCTCGACCCTTTCAAGCAAACGAGCTTTCGGCCATCGCTGTCCTAAATAATTCGCTCCTGCGTCGCCACCACGATCCTCAACCACCACCTCTATCTCTATAATCCATCTACGCGAACTATCATTTGCTATTGACTGAACTGCTTTGATAGCTGAACGCACTAGTTAAGGCCCAAAGCATGTTTAGGAGACTCGTAGCGGTCGCCCCCGCTCGAGTGGGCAGAGTTCTTTCGACCGGTGCCAGACCAAATGTCACTTCTCCAGTCCGCGCAGTAACACCCGCGACAGCCGGTGTGAATAGTCGGCGGAGCTATCACGAGAAAGATAAGTCTTCCCCCTCATCAATGTCCTTATCCGAAGAACAGCGAAATATCTCGATATTCGTTCGCTTCCCTGGCATCGAAATCCATTATCTCCGAACACGCAACTGACATGTTCTTTACTGCTCGACCACTACAGCCGGCCGCGTAATGTTGGCTCCATGTCCAAGAATGACTCCGATGTGGGCACGGGACTAGTTGGTGCTCCGGCATGCGGCGATGTCATGAAGCTTCAGATTCGTGTCGACCCGACCAACAACACGATTAGCGACGTGAAGTTCAAGACTTTTGGGTGCGGTAGCGCAATTGCAAGCAGTAGTTACTTGACGGAACTGGTGCGGGGCATGACGCTAGAGGATGCGGTGAAGATTAGGAATACCGAAATTGCGAAGGAGCTGTGCTTGCCACCTGTGAAATGTGAGTATTCTTTGGACGATGAGAAGTATATCGATGAGAATGACAGCTGACAAAGTCCGCCCCATGCAGTACATTGCTCTATGCTTGCTGAAGACGCCATTAAATCCGCCATCTCAAACTATTACACCAAGAACCCCAAAGCACGCGCAACAGATCTGGGCGGCACTAGCGCGCCGATGCCGAAGGTAGAGGTCGAGACTGTGACGGAAGGTGTTGCCACAGCGTAGGAAACGGAAAAACTGAAATTGAACTGGAACAGAGACTTTGGAGGCAACTCTCGTACCTAACATAATAGGTCTCTCGTTGACGGAGTTGGGAAATTCCTCCCCTCGATTCATTTGCCTCTAAGGAGTTTGGGAGAAATATTCGCCTTTGGGCTATATTCTCGAAAGCGCATAAAATTGATACTTTTGGAGTGTTTTGCAAGTATTATTATGGAGAATCAATGTTAGGAGTAGCATTTTACCATATCAAATCACATCTGTACTCTACTGAGATTGGCCTCGGCTACAGTCTTATTCGTTGATCTGCTGTCGCGCGAAGATGGGTTGTGAGTTTTTAACGCGCTGGCGAAGCGTATACAATTTAGTTGGGAAAACCAATGGGTATGGTTGGTTTATCAACACGATATTTGGCAGTAGACGGCGGTGAGCCTATCTCACGCCACTGTACTGGCGAATTAGGAGTGGCGCTTCTAATCTGATAAGCTTGGGTTTGAGATTATCAGATGGAAAGGCTAGCCCTTGGACTTTACACTCAAGTCCTGATTATCCCCCATTATTTTCGTCGAATTCCCAAGGTGCTGGCCCAGTAGCAAGTGTACATTTTTTCGCTAATACTTGCTCCAGCAATACATTGAACCAAGACAGAGAAGGCGTGTCACCTTTAAGGGCTGTGTTGCCTGGCATGCCAATCCCGCGCCACCTGCGCCACCTGCGCCAAGAAGCTGTTAATAGATCTACTCTGCCACCTATGGTACTTGCTCATATAATTCACGTGTCGCCATGGGTAAACCCACAACAAGAAACTCGTCCTATTTGTACGGCGTTCTAAGCGATGGAAGGTATGTGAAGGTCTCCTTCTGTAGAATCCAGTGTATCATCGGTTTTTGCTGCTGGAGACATTATCGTTGGTGGGAAGCTTGAGGACTATTCTAGTCATTTTCTTGTCGTGCTTCATCTCAACGGCTGTTGAAAAAGTAATTTGAATTTAACAACCGGATTTAGGGCCCCGCGAATTCAACAATGAGAATAGCTCATATTCGCTATCAGAACAATCAGAACGCTCAGATGCCTTCTCCGCAGGCTTGGGAAACACTACCAATGTAGCCGACAGTAATATTGAAGAGCAGCCACGAATCCACCGCCCGCTCGCCTCTGGATGTCAGGAGTTCCGATTTGCCGTCTTGCTTCCATCCTCAGACTTCTCATCAACGATAGAATGTCGCTTCAAGTATACAACGCTAAACAGCAAACAACCATACGAGGCGTTGTCTTATTTCTGGGGAGCGCCTGCATTTACCCAACGGATCTTACTCGAAAATAAACCATTCTATATCACGCCCAACCTGGAGATTGCTCTTCGGCACCTCCGCTATCCAGACCGTGAACGCACAATCTGGGTTGATGCAATTTGCATAGATCAAGTCAATGTTGATGAGCGCAATGAGCAGGTGGCACGCATGCGTGACATATACAGCCACTGCACTGTAGACCTGTTCTGGCTTGGCGAGCACAACGACGAGGTCTCCCGCGGGATGGAGATTATGGAGAAGATGGAAGGTTTTGATATTACGAAGCTTCACTCGCTGGGCTGGAGAGACATGGAAGAGCACTACGACAAGCGGTACCATTGGTACCCTCCGCGAGTAGATTGGACAGCACTCCAACAGCTATTCAAGTATGCTGCGATCTGGGAGCGAGTCTGGGTAGTACAAGAAATCTCCTGTGCGCCCAAGGTCCTACTAATTTCGGGCAATAATACTATGGAATGGGATCTTGTAGAGAGAATTCTAGGTTCTAACGACTACTATACCGATGCGTTCCATGCACCATTCAGCCACAGTGCAGATACCTTGACGTCGGATGTATTCTCTCAGGCACAGATAATAAAAACTCAGAGGCAAATCTTCCGCCAGATGCAAAGCGGCTCCGAATCCAAACTTCTAGATGTCCTTGCCCGATTCCGCTTCAAGAAGGCCACGGACCCACGCGATAATGTGTTCGGATTGCTTGGTCTTGCTTCCGACTCGCTGGGCGTTGAAGTCGACTACCATAAGTCCGTGCAGGACGTCTTCACAAGAGTGGCCGAATGCCTTATCAATGCGTCTGCAAACTTCGACATCATCAGCCAAAGCCAATGGGCTGTTTTCAACAACCCTTCGAGACACCTTGGCCTCCCATCCTGGGTTCCTGACTTCGCAGCCCCGGGTAATGCTACTTTTCTCTTTGCCCAACGTTCCGTCTTCTCGGCCGGAGATCCTAGTTGCACTGTTCCTTGCCAGGTCTCTCCCACCGGCCAGCTCAATATTGAAGGAATTTCTCTAGGTTGCCTGAAGCATCTCCAACCCTGGCTCTCCTGGCGAGATATTCACAAAGACAAATCCATCCGGCACCGCTTCTGGATCATGGCAGAGAGCTGGCTGCGCAACCATCTCAGCCCTTCACAAATTCAGGGCGCTGAACCGTACGCTGCAACCGGCGAACCAGCTTTCCAAGCCTTTTGGCGCACGCTGGTTGTGGATTGCGCGGATAGCCCCACTCGCCGGCTCTCTCCAACCGACGTAGAACACGAGGGCAAGATTTTCACTGCTGTCCACAATGACATGAGCGCAGTGGACGAGTTGCGCAAGCTGAGAAGCGCGCGCTTGCTACTGCAGACCATGGATGACTGGCGCCCCACTCTGACAGATACGGGATTATTTGCTTTAGTTCCGTTAATGGCGGAGGTGCAAGAAGGGGACGAGTTCGTTGTCTTAAGCGGGGCAAAGGTGCCGCTTATACTGAGGAATGTTGAGGATGAAGGTGGAGTTGGGAGATATGAGGTTATTGGAACAGCGTATGTGCATGGGTTCATGGATGGCGAGGCGAGGTCATTGGTAAAGGATGGTAAGTTAGAGGAAAGGTCTATTGGGCTAGTATAAGGTGAAGTGTTGCTCCGGGGTAACCAATGATTTCGCTAAGAGCATCCCTTCATCGCTGTCGGTCCTGTGAACTCTATTCTCACTGCAGATCAATCCCTTTCATACGCACTTTTGCAGATATAACTGGGGTAATTTGGGGTTGAGCGCCAATGGTTGATAGAAGCGTGTCATTTCTATCGTCTTATCGGCTAGTTTCTAATGTAGATTACATGCTGTTGGTAGGGGGGGTACTCGGGCCATCTTGTAGATATCTTCTCAGGGCCATCGAGCCCCTTAGATTCTTCCTCATAGAGCATCATATGTATCATTTCCATCAGCCTGCTCAGCGCCTGACACATGCTTCTTAAGCCCAAAAATATATCCAGTATAACACATCCTATCAATCGCTATACTAAAAAGACCAGCTTTTCGGTCTCGGTGATTGATGCGACCAAGCGCCACCTTGAGTTAAGCCAAGGGTTACTCTGAGTGAGTTATATACCAATTCAACTTTACGTTGGCTTTATCCATGACCAGTAATCTAGAGCTAATGATAGCTCCACTAGGCTAATACAACATATACTGGAAGATGGAAGTAAAACAAAGACTAATTACGAATATATAAGAATTAGGAGTATCGAAATCATGCATATGGAGTCATAGTTAGCACTGCAGTTGATGTGGTATACCAAGATAAACACTCCAAGGGCTTCTCCTCACTTCTCCGGTTGACCTGGCAGTCCCAAGTCGACAGTCGAGCCTGCTCTACCCTTGCCCTTCTTGGTATAATCACCAGTGGAAGGAGTGATTTGATCATCTATTGTATAGATATACTCGTTGTTTAGCGTAGGAAACATTGGGTATTCAAAGGGTGTGGAGGGAAATCCATCGGTTGCGTTTGAATTGATCATATTCCATCTTGATTACCTCGAGTGTTCTGGCTTCGATCGTTTATGCATTCCTAGAATAGAGACTCTAGTGAGTTGTAGCCAGAATCCGAAGACTCGCCATTATTTATTAATTGTCCTGAGAGAGAGAGCTGTCCATCAAATACTGGCCAGGTGTCCAAACCTAAATGTGGTGGTGAAACGAAAGGTGCTAGATTTTCTCCCACTTCCGTATAAACTAATGGTTTCGAATGATTGGTAGGGTCTGGTTTGGAGGATGCGACATTTGAACCAGCAACGCCATGATCCTTCGGACAGATACGAGAGCAAGAGGAAGTGGGCTCTTCGGCTTCGCGACACGCGAACACCGAACGCGAGCGGCAGACTAGTCAGAACGTAAGCCGGAGCCACACGTACGTAAAAGCCTCGGAGTGGATGAGCTGAGCAGTCCTGAGCTCTCCTGCGCTACGGAGGATTGCGCGAAAAGAGATTTCTCTTTCCTTTTTAGGACGGGTGGTCAGTCTCCTAACTAAACGGGAGATGACACGCTAAAGTTACCGGGGCTTTGTCCCCTAAGAAACTAAGCTCGGGGCGCCCTAGGTCCCTAAAGGGCTGTTAAAAACAGAGAGCCTACCACCTGTCCTAAAAAGGAAAGAGAAATATCTTTTTGCGCAATCCTCCGTAACGTAGGTAACGGGGTTTTGACCGGTCCCTAGGTTTTGACCGAACTAGCAGACCGCTTGCTCTTTCTGGCTAGCTTATTACCTAAAAAAGTATACTGCCGCTCTAGGGGCCAACATTGACTTTCTCAGCTGCTTTCCGCGCCTCAACTCCACGAAATATACCACCAATCTACACCTATGCCTCGCTGGCCTCGAGCACTAGATGCGGAAGATCGTATATAAGCTGCTCTAACTGCCTGGCGAGCAGGCGGCTTGTATCACAGCCCCAAAGCCTGCACAAATGCCCATAGAGTTTCTCCCACTACCTTTTAAAAACAACTCCACAGTAAACACCAATCTTACTAAGTTGCCCACACTAACCAATACCGTATAACCCCTGCTAGCGAGGCAGCAATTATTTAATACTGTATATATCTTGCTAAAGCCGGGTTTCCATATCAATTCTATATAATTTGGATGATTGCTACCCTTATCCTTCAGTAAGAAAACTCCAGCGTCCCTCACTGTCACAAAATTGCGCTACTAGGTAAAAATTGGATACAATCTTTCCTAAAACGCCAGAAAGAGCTTTAGACTTACTATATATAATCAATTAGCTTAGAACGCGCTATTACTAGCAATAATCCTACTCTAGTTAAGGGGTTTTTTACCAATTACTCTAGGGCTAAAACTTAGTATAATATTAATAACACGGATATATAGAATATGGATAAAACTGGCTATACTATAGGCTTTGCTTATAGTGCCAAAGTAGTTATATTAAGAGGCAATATTATTAATTTTAAGATAATTAACGGCTCTAGGGAGTGGGTCTTATAGATTAATACAATTAGTATATATAGGCAGATAATTCCACCATTTATTATTTTTAAAGGACGCTAGTATATAGAGAATCTATAGTAGGAAGCGGAGGAAGCTATAGACGAGTGTATAATTATAATAAATAAAAATAGATGGTTAAATTAAGAGCTTAAAGTATGGTAGCTAGAGTATTTTAAACGCTATACTTAACAAACTAAGGCATAGCAGAGGGCAGTAAAAGATAGAAATAATAGTAAATATAACGGCTATTAACTCCTAGTTATAGACGGCCATAGTAGCCATATTAATATTAAGTTTATTAAGTTCTGCTAGTTAAAAAAGATTGTACTAATTTACCTACTATTATATTTAACGCACCTCCTCTAGCCCTTAGATCTGGTTGTTTTTTCAGTTCTTAAGTGGCTCTATTTATCTAAAGTTAATAAATATATAGCGCGTGGTATTACTAGTATTAATAGAGACTATTTTCTACGGATACTAGGTAAGATTTGGCCGCAGGTATATACCAGACAGTTAATCACAAGCGCTTTTAAGGCTACAGGCCTCCTTCCTTTTAACCTAAATTAAGCCCTCACGCGCTGCTCTAAGCAGCCTATATCTATTAAGCCATTAATGCCTCTACCTGGCTATATAGAGGCGATAATCCTATCCTCCCCTATGCATCCTCCTTTGCCCGACAGTAAGTACGCTCAAGCTCGGTATACGCATATAATCCTTTATCTAGAAACTACGCTAAAGGCAACAGAGGCAGTTGTCTTAAAATTAATACAACACTTATAATCTCTAGAGGAGGGCCTTAAGCTTATATAAGTTAAAAATAACAATCTTCGGCAACATACAGAGGAGAGAAAGGCTAAGAAAAAGTATAAATAGAATATACTCTCTACCAAATTAGTTCTTACTCTAGAAGCAATAAAGAAGCTTACTACTGCTAGAGAGGCCGCTTAGAAGGCTAAAAAGCAAGCTAAGCTTACTAGGAAACAGCTTAAGAAGAATTATTAGGCGGTAATAGAGCTTGCTAAAAAGTAGGTTAAGGCTAAAAAGGCAGCCTAGAAAAGGGTTGCTAATATAAAGGAGCTAGCTAAGGTTCACTATAAGGAGGTAGGGGAGGCAGGAAAGGTAGCAAAGAAGGCGCAGAAGGACTCCCTTACTGCCGCTAGTATAGCTCGCAGAAAGCATACTAGAGAAGCTTAATTAGCAGCTACTATAGCAGCCAATTATGCAACACTAAAACAATCAACTACGGATAAGCTCCAAAAGCGGGTAGAAGAGTCCTCTACTACCGCCATTACGGCTGCGGCTCTTGTTAAACAACTTTAGGAGGCCGCTAAGAAGCTAGCAGAAGAAGCTGCTCTACCAAAGAACCTACAGGAAGGGTAGGAGGACGATAATATAAGCAATTTAAGCAACAAAGAGTCCTCAGATAAGGAGTCTAAGTTAGTTAATAATATTTAGGGGTCAACTTAGTGGCCAATTAAACCCTAAAATACCAAAAATCGACTTTATATAGACTCTATTATATATTTATAGCTTTAAGACTTCTTACCAACGATGCAATGACTTGTAATGGCTTTTACTAGTTATTTACCACCAAATTAGCATTTTGGCGAATTTTGATTTTCAAATCGGTCAAAACCCAGGGACCGGTCAAAACCCCGTTACCTACGTTAACGTGTTTTACCACTCACCGGACCGAACCACTCACTGGACCACCTTAAAAAACCACCAAAAATCAGGAAAATCGCATCTTAATATCTCAACAATGGCTTAATAATAAATTCTAAAATTTTATATTTAGCCGTTTATACCTATTTTAAGACTCCTACTAAAGTTCTAGAATAATAAGCCTAACCGTTATCAAGATATTAAGTTTTGGCCCCCAATTTTGAGCGGAATTACTATTCCTCTAGAACCACTTACTAAATTACTTTTAAAGTTAGATTAGAGTCTCGAAATAGGCATAAAAAGCTAATTATAAAATTTAAGAATTTATTATTAAGCTGTTGTTGAGATATCAAGATGCGATTTTCCCGATGTTTGGTGGTTTTTTGAGGTGGTCCAGTGAGTGATTCGGTCCGGTGAGTGGTAAAACACGTTACAGATGCATGCTATTGTCAGCCTCTCCCAGAGACGGGCCGGTGCAAATGAGTTTAACGGATTTATGGAGCTCCAAAATCCGAATCGCGAACCACAGATGCCCTGCTCTGTTGCCGACGCCAAGCTGCCAACCTAGCATCGCTCTGCTCTTCTAGACCTAGCTAACTGGAGTCCGTGAACTCCGTGCCGAGATCTTTTCGTCCGGAACTATCTTTTACTTTTCATAGCCTAAGAGGACCCTACACGTCGTGTGGACAATCCTCTAGCTTGGGCTGAACGTAGGTGGGTTGTGATTATAAAGGACCTAGCGATCTGAGCGGTTCCTCCTCAGTCATTCTACCAACATCACCAACCCTCTGATACCAGTGTCGAGCATCGAACCATTAATATGGCGTCACACAAGGTTATAGTCTTTGGCCCAACGGGGGCGGTTGGCTCCGTAGCGGCACGCACCGCCGAAGAACTGGGAGCGAAGGTGGTCCTTGCGATGCGAGACACGAAGAAATCCATCCCAGGCCTCGACGCCGAAAAGGAAAAGCAGGGTAGTTTTGAGAGGGTACATGCTGATCTCACCAAACCGGATACCGTTCGCGATGCCGTGAAAACGACTAGGGCAAAGTACGCCTTCATTTACTGCGCCCACGGCATGCCCGACAATATGAAGTCTACCATCGAGGCGCTCAAGTCGGCGGGTATTGATTTGGTAGTTTTCTTGAGCAGTTTCACCGTTCGAGGTGATCCGACGGCGATCCAGCCTAGTGAGATCATACCGTACGTACATGCGCAGGTCGAGATCAATCTCGGAGAAATATTTGGAACAGATGGATTCGTGGCGATCAGGGCAGGGTCATTTGCTAGCAACACACTCCAGTACAAGGCGGAACTCGAGAAGGGCGAAGTGAAGATATACATGCCGGACGCAAAGGTCGACTGTATCGTTCCCGAGGACATCGGGAGAGTCTGTGGTAGGGTTCTTGCGAAAGGACCGCAGAATGAACAGAGGGCCATTTATCTGTACGGACCTGAATTGTTGTCGCAGACGGACTCCATCAGAATTCTTGCAAAAGCACTTGGCAAGAATCCTAAGATTGAGACCGCTAACGAGCAAGATGCCTACAAGATGTTCGTTGAGGAGCGCGGAGTGCCAGTACCCGTAGCGAAATACATGATCAGGGCGGCAGGAAAGACAGTTGCCGAACAGAGTCAGGTATTCGGTTATCCGGTCAGCGAAGAGCAGCTATCCAACGTCCAGAAGTACTCTGGGAGGAAAGGCACGACGTTCGAAGAATGGGTGGAGCAGAACAAACAAATGTTTGTTTCTTGAGGCCCTCACAAGCCATATACATGTTTGGCAAAACACCGCCACAATATCTTCGACGAAACAAAGTTAGCACTTCTTTTGATACATTGAAGCCAGTTTAGCATACAGCAGCTCGGATGATGTCACGGTGAGAATCAGGGTGGCCATGAAGAGATACAAGCTAGCAATTCACTCATTGTGGTGCTCAGAGCATGGCTCACCCAGTTACTCAGGCTTGCCCGTGTCTATTCACCCGTGCCTAAGCGTGCCCACCCTAGTGCTCATCCATGCTCACCCTAACGCTCAAGTCAGCTTATCCCTACTCAAAGACTACTCAGGCTTGGAACAGGCTTGCACAACCACAGCTCAGGGCTACTTTATCTCATAAATCAGACCCCCGGGGAGAAATTGCGCTACGCCTGCAAACTCCTAAGCCAGTCAGACAAGCGCACTAACTCCTGCCAAGTCCTGCAAACTCCTGGACCAATCAGATCGCACTGAGAGGAATTTCTCCCCAAGGGTCTAAGAGCTTATGGGGCCTCTTTATAGAAGTTCAGGCCACCTCGTGCACGGTCCCACCCTCGTGCACGGTACACCCCACCAAAAATCGGCATTTTTAAAATCATCAAAATCAAATTACAATACCACCAATATGGCGAATATTGAAGCCGCACTTGCAGATCTGACGCTTTAGGATAAACCAAATATTCAGGCAACGGCAGATAAGTATAGGGTTAACCGTTCAACCCTTTCCAGGCGTTTTAACAAGGTCACTACCTCTAGGGAGAATGCCTACAACTAGCAATAAGTCCTCAATAATATACAGTCCAAGGAGCTTATTAAATATATTAATGAGCTTACCGAACGCGGGCTTCCTCCTATAACCGCAATGGTCTATAATCTTGCAGCTGGAATTATAGGAAGGCAGCTAGGAAAATACTGGACGGCTTGCTGGCTAGCTGCTTATAAAGACGAGCTTAAAACAGGATACCTTTCCCCTATTAATGCTGCATGAAAGAAGGCTGATTCGGCACTATATTATAGCTTATATTTTAAGCTTATAGGCAGGAAGCTTTCTGAGTATAATATACAACCGCAGAATATGTATAATATGGATGAAAAAGGCTTCCTTATTGGCTTCCTTAAGAAATTAAGAAGGATCTTTTCCAAGGCAGCTTTTACTAGCGGGAGAGTTAAGCATGTTAATCAAGATGGCAACAGAGAGTGGATTACTATATTAGCAACTATCTGCGTAGACGGAACGTACCTTTTACCTAGCCTTATTTACTAAGCCGTTTTTGGTAATATTTAAGACTTCTAGCTGCAGGATTTTAATCCTAATAAATAGAGCTGCTTCTTCTCCTTATCACCGATAGGCTGGACGAACGATGATTTAGGATATTTGTGGTTAACTACCTTGTTCGATTATGAGACAAAAGCAAAGGCGCGTTAAGGAGAAGACTGGAGGCTGCTTATTGTTGATGGCCATGGCTCTTATATTAATATGAGGTTTATTAAATACTGCCACCTTTATTAAATCCTCCTTGCTGTTTATCCTTCTTATTTAACGTATAGACTCTAGCCTCTCAATATCTCTCTCTTCTCTCCACTGGCTATATTTTACAGCTAAGAATTGAACTAATTTACCCTTAATAGCGAGGGCTTTACGCGCCTTACCAAACGAGACTTCTTTTAACTATTTTGGGTCGCATATAATAAAGCTTTTGTCTTTAAGAATATTTAAAGCGGATAGGAGAAGACTGGGCTTTACCCTTTTAAGCTAGAGACTGTATTAGATAGGTTCTTAATAAAAGAGGAGGAAAGACCTTCGTTAAGTAAGTCCTCTGAGTTAGTATTAACAGCTGCCGATTGGCGGAGGATTGAGGTAAAGCTTAAGGAGGTTATCACCGACGTTTTTAATAAAAGAGTAAAGGAACTTAGTGATTATATTTAAGGCCTTGCAGTAAGGAATATTATTCTTAAGTTACATATTTAAGGATATTAGCGAGCTCTAAAAAACGAATAGAAGAAGCGCCAATGCTAGAAGCCTCTTCTACGACAGCTTCCTGAGCAAGCTGACGGTGGAGCTATATTTTTTAGCCCTAGAAAGGTACGACAAGCTCGCAAGCTTTAAAAAGAAGAGGAGGAAGCTAGAATGTATAAGCTGGCTGTTAAAGCTGATGAAAAGCTTTAATGTTAATTACAGAAGTAGGAGAAGAGGCGCTTAATTAATTAATAAAAGGAACAGCGTGTATAAGATAAGTTACAATGAGAGCAAGAGGCGGTGGCTAAAAGGCTTGCTTAATAAAAAGCCAAAGAAGCTAAATAGGCTGAGCGGCAACTCTATAAGAGCCTCAAGCAAGCTCGGAGGTTAAAGAAAGATTAGAAGAATCTTATATTGGCTCCACAAGAGGCCGATATTACCGCTAGTGGTAGTGAGGAAGTTTGGGAGGCAGGATTGGGCTCTCAACGCCCTTAATGTTAAAAACGCCTGCTAAGCAAATTCAACGACTTTGAAATAGATATAGCCTAATTCAGTAACCTTCAAAGCCTTATCCACCAAAAATTTGAGCAATTTGATATAGTGTACAATGCAAATAACCTTATGATTTGATTTCAATTTGAGAGCCGAAAACCGTGCACGAGGGTGGGACCGTGCACGAGGTGGCCTGAACTTCTATAAGAACTTAATATTTCTTATTAGGCGATAACTCTTCTATTATAACACTATATCTTATACCCTAAATTAACTCTAAAACACTTGTAATTAGAATTAATTAAAAGCTATTTACTTACTCTATTAAATTAAGAAATAATAGATGTTGCTGGCCTAATACATGTGCCCCTATTTAATAATTCGCAAAATCCTTTATCTAACGCCCCTCTTGGCCTTCCTCTACCTCCTAATAGACACCTAGATAAATATTCTAACAGTAATATAGACTACCTTAACAATGAGCTTAATAGCGATGCTATTAAGGCTCTTTAGCCTTCCTCTAATAAACCTTCTTCTACTTATGGTTAATATAATATAAGCTCTAGGGAACGGCAGTCTATGTAATTTAAACTATAATAGGTAGCTAATACACTATACTATATTAGATGGAGTTTTTAAACCTTTATACTTACTTAGGCTGGGGTAGAAAAGGGCAAAGTGGTTATAATTTAGTACCTCTAATATGCCTAACCACAACAGCGACGGCGTATACTAATGCGTGCTATAGACAATCCGCGTATAAGGGGCATTTATTAGCATCCTTCTCTAGTAGATTCTTTTACTATAGAGCTTAATAATCTTATCTATTAGCCCTACTTTAGTTAATTTAATTATACTACAGACCTAAAGACACTAGACTTTAACCTAGCCTTTAGAACTATTTAAGAGGTTGCCCTAATATAGTACACTATTCTTTTAAATCTTATAAGTAATTAGCGCGCCTACTAAGCTAGTTATAATACTACGCCTTAGTCTAATGTGTTATCTAGGCAATTGTTTGCTATTACTAGTATAGTATATTATTCTTAGGCTAAAAAGCAATCTAGCTTCCTCTCTGCAATACTAAATGTCTATTTAATAGGCTCTAGTATAAAGCGGCAAGTAATTAAGACTCTATTAGGGCTTAGAATATATTATAGTTATTATTAGGCTAGTTGGTTAATAGCTAAGGTTAGTAAGGAGGTAGAGATATAGTACCTAACTCCTATAAACTTCTAGGCCAATTAGCTAACTTCCTTAGAGATAGCTCTGGCGTTAAGCGTTTAATAAGCAGGCAGTAATTATCTACAATAATATTAATTTTAAGGACAAAAAACGTGATGAAGTTATAGGCCATACAGCTACTATATAGGTAATAACAACGGCGGCTATTATTCTTTACCCTAAGCTACTACCTTTGGGTTTATATTAAGGCATACACAATCTAATAATACCGTTTAGGCTTAAAGATATACTAAATACCCCTAGTATATCTGGTAAAGATAATAGGATTAGGGTAAATATTACACAAAGCCTTATATCAGATACACTTAAGAGAATTTATATAGATAGCGTTAATACTATATTTAGAGATAGTAATCGCTATCCTAAAATACCGCATATATATTGTCTTTCTGTAAATAAGACTACGTTCTAGCAATTTGGCGCTATATTTAAGGATAAGGGTACTATTAAAGGTATATATAGCGTTTATAAAAGTATATTTCTAGACTAGCTTAGTCTATATATACTAGAGGACCCTACCAAAGCTAGAGCTATCTATAATAACTTCTATAATTAACTTTGGCTTGTCTATAGAGACCAACTTACTGCATACTATATTAGGGCTGTTAAAAATAAGCAAACCTAGTGTAATGGGACTAGCCTAGTTACAGTAGGAATGTCTTGGTAAAACACTCGACAAGATAAACTTGACGCTTTAACCGAATTCTGCCGAATTCTGCCAGCTTGATCGACTTCTGCCAAGTTCTGCCAGATCAATCAAATTCTACCGAAGTCCGTCCGCGTGCGCACGTGCGCACGCATCGACCAAGACCCCTAACTATTTAATTACAAGATTCTCTGGTTATTCCCTTCTCTTCTTTACGCAACGTCTTGTTCTCTTAAAAAGCTATATACCCTTAGATTTAGATAGAATTTATATTATTCCTTTAAATCTTCCCTAAAGCCTCTTCACGCCCTTACATTACGTTACGTTAAAAAAATAACTACTATTAAAATGGCAAACGAACCTAAATCCTCTTTAATAACCATAAGTATTATATCCCTAGTTAGGGAACAGTTGACCATAATATAACAGTCCTTTACGGATGCCTTAGCTTAACAGCGGGCTGCACTCAGACTTGCTAATAAGCAAGCAAGAGGCCTTATTTTAGGCAATCAAGCAAGCAAAGGAAGTGCTTGCTTGCTTGCTTGCTTGTTTATTGCTTGTATATAGTAGTAGCGGTAGTTAGTGATAGACCTTTGGTGTTTTTAGAGTTATTTCTAGTGGCCGAGGTAATGCAAATAGTGTAAATAAGCCCTTTTAGGCAACCGCTAGGCCTATTTAAAACGTTTTTCCGCGCCGATCTAAAGTCTCACGTAGCTTACAGTAAATAATAAACACCTTCCTATCCTTATCCACTATTAACTCTACCAATTTGACAGAACGCACTTAGCCACTGCTACTACTATGGCACAGGACCCTACCAACGCGAATGCGAGCGCGATAACTGCAGAAAATCCCTTAGCCCCTACGACCTCATCCTTAGAAGCCGCGCCCGACCAGCTTGTAGACGACGATAATGTTAACAATTACGATGGCATTAACTGGAAACGACTTCCAGATCTTTAAAAGCCCCATTATAGCTTAAAGCGGACGCCTAGCTTTATCTATAAATATGGGTATAGGTGCCAAAGTCGGGTAAAGCTAGAGCAAATTATCTTTATCTGCAAGTACTGCCACTAGCATAAAATTCTTAACTGTGGAGGCCCTGGTTGTTATAATATATTAAATGCTAATACTGCTGCTTAAACCTATCTTGCTAAAAATACTCCTGGCCATAGATACAATAAAAATAGAGAGATTATATTTGAATTAAAGAAGCGCGGGTATACCGTTCTTTAGCAACTTTAGGCGTTAGGCTAATACATCTCTTAAGAAGCTGCCAATGCGATTATTAATGGCTTTAATACATCTATATTTAAGCAAGCAGCTATTAATTGGCTTACCAAAAACAACCACCTACTGCGAGAGTTTGAGACCTTATCTTTCCGCCATATAATATAAGTTGCGAATCCTAAGGCTAAGCGCGTACTCTAGCTCAATCATTAATCGGTGGCTGACTATATACTAGCTGACTACAAAGCGTACCTCCCCTCTATTACTAAAGCTCTCGCTGCCTCCAGATCGCTCCTATATATATCCTTTAATGGCTGGCAGACTCCCAATGGCAAGCTTGCTCTTACTGGCGTGTATATATATTACCTTAATAAGGAAGGCCGTGTGGTAGACTACATGCTTACTCTACCCGCGCAGCTCGGCTAGCACTCAGGAATTAACTACGCGGAAGTTATTAGCAACGTCCTTAATACATTTAAGATTATAAAGGAGCGGCTTGGCTACTTTATTACTGACAACGCCCGCATAAATAATACTTGTTTAGATTATCTGGCCGTTAAATTTAGCTTTAATAAGGCCTATAGGCGCGCCTACTGCGCTTACCATATCCTGAATCTAGTTGCTTAGCAGCTTATGTTCGGCAAGAATAAAGAAGCTTTTGAAAACGAGGATGTAAATATACCAGAAAAAGAAGAGTTCCTAGAGCAGTAGCGGAAGAAAGGACCGCTTGGAACACTTTGTGACCTTATTAATTCAATCAACACGCCTTAGCTTATATAGCTATTCAAGCAATATCAAGTCGATGAGAACATACCTCTGTAGAAAGGCTTCTAAATTAAGCAGCTTATTAAGCCCGTTAAGACCCGCTGGAATAGCTACCATGCTGCCTTTAAACGAGCTACCGAGCTCCAAGCGCCTCTTAATTCATTTGCCTAGTACCAGATTATAAAGTACGAAAAGGAAACGGCCTCCATCAGATCTAAAGGCAAGAAGGTGCCGGAGCCTCGCCGCTATATCGCCGTTGGCGGCTTAAACGCATACAATTGGTCAATTATTAATAAATATATGGAGATCCTTAGCCCTCTCAAAGAAGCCACGAGCTTAGTAGAAGGCAGAGGCAAGGCTAGTAAATATAGCGCGATTTGGGAGGTCATTTCTACGTTTAATTGGCTGCTTAGAGTCTTTAAAGAAAAGAAGGATCGCGTTACTAAAGCTATAATAGAGGACTATCCAAATCAGGAAGCCATAGAGGATCATTTTATAATTAATCTAAACGCGGCCTAGGCAAAGCTGAATAACTACTACCTTAAGCTTAATGATACTCCAGTATATTACGCTGCAGTCCTTCTATATCCTTATTTTAAGCGCTTCTGCCAGAACGCGTGGAAGGATAGGCCCAACTGGATTATTAGCGGCGACGCTGCCTTCTAAACTCTCTGGCTTCAGTACAAAGATTGTTTGCTACCTTTATTAGCAGAACCAGAGGCACCGCGTTAAAAGCGCGTGCGAGCCTCCGCTGGCCATAATAGCTATATTGACGCCTACTCTGGTGCCTTAACACCAAGCCAGATGGTCTGCGAGGACAAGTACACGCGGTGGAAGTTGCTTAATCCTCTACCAAAGGAACACCCGTTAGCCTAGGATCCAATTAGGTACTAGTGGCAGATACAAGTTAAGTTTCCACGCCTCGCCCAGTTCGCCTTTAATATACTAACTATACCAGCTACAAGCTCAGATTGTAAGCGAGGATTTAGTAAGGCTGGTGATCTACTAGAGCCTTGTCAATCTAGGCTGCAGCCAATAATAATTACTGCTCTACAATGCACGCGTTCTTGGAAGAAGATGGGTTATAAGAAGGCCACTAGAGAAGATAGTAAGTCTATTAATTTATATAAAGCTGATAGCTGACAAAGGAGCAGCTGCTACACCTTCCTCTACTACCTCCCAATCCTCTACACCACGCCAAGATCACAATATACGCGCTGCCTTTACCGCGTCTGCCTCAACCGCGTCTGCCTCACAAACTGCCTCCGAGCCGCGCGAACGAGCTTATACTACAATTAATTAATAGTGGAGGAGCTTAGTAGGCAACATACTACTACTAGGCGAAGCCATGGCGGATTTTTATAGAGCTTCAAATTCTATAGAACTTTAAATTTTATACTGTCTTGGCAAGCAATTAGCAAGCAAGCAAGCAAGCAGACGTGATTTTGAGGCCAACAAGCAAGCAAGCAAGCAGAGGGCTTCCAAATCGGGCAATCAAGCAAGCAGATAGGTGTTTTGCTTACTTGCTTGCTTATTAGCAAGTCTGGCTGCACTAGAAGCCTAGCATCAGTAATTAATAGAAGTACTCTATAAAGAACTCCGTAACGTCCAAGCATTTACGTTAAAGACCCTAATACCGCCTATAAACAAAATTAATATAACTATATCCAAACCTGGCCTATTAAATATAAACCCTAAACTAGTAATGGTAGCTTAACCTATACCTATAACAAACCCAGTACCTACCGCGAAATTAGAAAAGCTTCCTAACCCTCCAATATTTAATAGAAATTAAAATAACCTATATCCCTTTATAACCAAGCTCCATCTTAAACTTTTAATAAACTATAACTAATACCCTACTAAAGCTAGCAAGGTTAGCTATGGAATATCTTATTTAAGCAAAGATGCTGCACAAACCATAGACCTATTCTTCTATAACGGCACCTTTATTAATTTTAAAACCTTTATCTCTCTACTAGAACGAACGTATAATAACACTAGCTGCAAACATACCGCTATTACCAAACTTAAAAACCTATAATAATGGAACTAAGACTTTATAAGCTTCTTTTTGGAATTTTTAGGCCTTATTAGCGAACTAGATTAGAATAAAGCCGCTAGAGTTACTACTCTTTAACAAGCTATTTCAGATGAAATTAAAGCATAGTTAGTAGGTAGGGAACTGCTAAAGGACCTACCTGAATTTGCTATAATATGTTAATAAATTAATAAGGACCTTTAATATAATAAATAAACTCGTTCTTTAAAGCTAACCACACCTTATATTTAAAGCTTTATAAAACCAATATATACCCCAAAGCGCAACCCTTCTCCGAAACCTACGCACGACCCTATAGACCTCGACGCTACTCAATCCTATACACCCTTAGGAACCGATAAACAAAGAACTTAAGCCGCAAATGGAGAATGCTTTAGATGTGGTAGAAAAGAATATATCTAAAGGAATTGCCAAACTTACCCTTTTAAAAAAGTCCGCTGTAGTTCCTCCCGGTTTTTAAATCGCACCCACTCCTTAAATCGCACTTATTCTTTAAGCTATACTCGCTCCTTAACTTATACTTATTCTATAAATTATACCTAGTTATTATAAAGCATCTTACCCTTAGCTAACTTGGAAAACAAATCATCCTAGGGCCAAGTCGCGCCTTAGAATAAGAAGTGGAAGAGTATAAGTATTTAGGCTCTTCTAGCGCTAATACATAACATAACTCCCTTAATATACTTAGCGAAATTTAAATACTTAGAAAATAGAAGGAGGTATAAATCCTTATAGACAGCGGAGCTACTAGTATAGGCTTTATTAATACAAACTACGTAAAAACCTAACGCCTAAATTTAAAGAAACTCAATAAGCCCTAAGGCCTATAAGGCTTTAACGGCAAACCCTTAATATATAGCAAATTAACATACTACGCTCTTGTAAAAATACGGATAGGTAAATACCTTAAATATATTTCCCTATTTATAACACCCCTAAAGCAATATAAGATAATACTTGGACATAAATAGCTAAAATAACACAACCCTTTAATTAGCTAGGTTAAAGAAACACTAAAGTTCCATATAACCTACTACTAAAGTTATTACTTAAAAACCCATTTGCCCTATAAACATATACACAACTATTTAAATTTAAAATAATATAAATTACCCTTACCACAAACCTTAAACCAATATAATAAAGCTACAACTGCCAATTGCAGTAAAGAATGTAAAGATGTTACGTTAAAACCTCTTAAAATTTGTATAATATAGGCCGCACCCTTTATCTTATTAGCAAAAAGACAAGATTATAAAATCTTTACTATAATTATAGAAGATATTAAGAAAGCACTAGAACTAAAATAGTATATTAATTCTTAACCTCTTATACCTAAAGAGTACTACGATCTAATTAACAAGTTTAAAAAATGATTTGCAGACCAACTAGCCCTATACTAAGATAAGCACGATTTTAAGATAGAACTTAAGCCTGGTATAACACTAAAGTTTGGTCTACTATATAGTATATCACAAGAAGAACTGCTTATAATGCAATAATACCTTGACAAGTATTTAGAAAAAGGATTTATTCGCCCTAGTTAATCTCTATTTGCCTTACCTATACTATTTATTAAAAAGCCAGGAGGAGGCTTAAGATTTTATATTAATTATTAAGCTCTAAACGCAATTACGATTTAAAACCAATATCCAATTCCCCTAATTTAAGAAATACTTAACTGTTTGGCAAAGGTATGGTACTTTACAAAGCTTAACATAGTCGCTACCTTTAATAAAATCCGTATATGTGAAGGAGATAAGAAGTACACAGCTTTTTATACATAATGGGGACTCTTTAAATACCTAGTAATACCGTTTGGCGTAAAAAACGGTCCCAGTATGTTTTAGTAATACGTTAATAATACGCTTTATAAATTCCTTAATATATTTATTACCGCGTATATTAATAATATCTTAATCTACTCATCCTTACTTTCTAAACATTGGAAACATATTAAAATGGTTCTTAAACGCCTATAAGATGCAGGCTTATAATGTGATATTAAGAAATGCAAGTTCTATGTGTCTAAGGTTACGTACTTAGGCTTAATTATATCCCATAACAGAATTAAAATGGACCCTAAGAAAGTCGCCGTAATTATAAACTAGGGAAGCCCTAGCAATATATAAGACGTTTAAAGATTTCTAGGATTTACAAACTTCTATTATTAATTTATTAACTACTTCTCGGAAATTGCCTAGCCATTAGTAAACCTAATAAGAAAGAATATAAAATTTAAATGGACCACTAAATGTAAATAAGCTTTTAATAACCTAAAGTATTGTTTTATAACTGCTCTAATTCTTGCCCGCTTTAACCCTAACCTTGAATGCATTATTAAAACAGATTCGTCTAATTATATACTAGGAGGAGTGTTATCGCAATATAATAAGAACGGCGAGCTACGTCCAGTAGCCTTTCTCTCTTGGAAACTCGCCCCTACTAAATTAAACTATAAGATATATAATAAGGAACTGCTTGCAATCGTTAGATGCTTTAAACAATAGCGTTCTAAGCTTAAAGGATTGTTGTTTTTAATACGCGTATTAACGGACTATAAGAACCTGCAGTACTTTATAACTATAAAACAATTAACGCAGCGCCAAATTTGTTAGGCCGAATACCTCTTATAATTCGACTTTAAGATTACATACCAACTAGGTAAACTTAATTAGAAGCCTAACGCATTAATATAACAATTATAGGACCTACCTATAAACGCTTTAAACGAACGGATTACAAATTAATTATAGATCTTACTACCCCCTAAATATTTTAAAAAGCTACATCCTATATTCCTAGATGCGGAACTTAATAGAAATAAATTAGAAGTTAATAAATAGAAAATAGAAATTAATAAGCTAATGGAATACAAATATAAGAACAATATATAGATAATAGATATAATAAAAGTAATTTAAATAGGAAAACGACAGTATAAGGATATTACACTTGCTAAATGCGAAATTTAAAACAATCAATTGTACTATTAACAGAAGATAGTAGTTCCAAATTCCAAACCTTTATAATTTAAGATACTTAATTTTATACATAACTTCCCTATAGTAGGGCATCCTAGCCGTGCAAAGACCTATAAGATTGTTTAACAAGCATACTACTGGCCTATAATACACGACTATGTACGAAAATACGTTCGAGTATGCAGGATGTGCGTGCGTAGAAAGACCTTTTATATAAAGAAGTAAGGAGTACTTTAACCGCTACCAATTCCGATATAAAGATAGCGCAACATCTTGATTAACTTTATAGTTAACTTGCCTAGCAGTAATAGGTTTACGAATATTATAGTAGTTATTAACTGCCTTATAAAAATGCGATATATAATTCCCATGGACTTAATTAATGCGATATTAGTAGCTAAATGTTTTATTAAGCATGTCTTTAAGCTATACAGACTTCCTAACTTAATAATATCTAACTATAGAAGCCAGTTCGTTTTAGACTTCTAGTAAGCTCTATACAAACAATTAAGTATTTAAATATAACTCTTAACTGCATTTTATCTAGAGATAGATAGTTAAACCGAAATTGCGAACGTGATTATAGAACAATACCTATAAATATACTACTCCTACCTGCAAGACAACTGGGAAAAATGGCTACCTTTAGCTAAGTTTACTGCGAATAATATAATAAATGTATTAATAGGCGTGACGCCGTTTTACGCGACCTACAGATAAAACCCTTAACTTGGATTTAAACCACGACCCAAAATTAATATAATAGAACCCATGATTAAACGGATCTAGTTAATTAACGCGCATAACCTCGCTAATTAAATAAAGCAGTTAACGGAACTGTTATAAAGTGAATTAATATACGCTTAAATGGTATAGGAATGGTATATAAACAAAGGACAAGCTCCCATATAGGACTTTAAGGAAGGTAATATGGCTTACCTAAATACACAAAATATACGGACTTAACGGCCCTTAAAGAAACTTAATTGGAAGTTTACGGGGCTATACCAAATTAAGAAGAAACTAAGCCCATACGCCTATAAGCTTAAACTACTAACTGAGATAAAAATACACCCAACGTTTTATATAAGCTTGTTGCAACCTTTAAAAGATAATCCTATAACTTATAAAGTACCACCGCTACCTCCTATAATTGTTGATAATGGTAATGGTTCTTACTTTATTAACTCAATTAATGATATGCGATAGAAACTATAATCCAAACAATTTAAACTTCTTGTTAAGTAGGAAGGATATAAAACACAAACCTAGGAAACCTATAATTAGATTAAGGCCGACACGCCTTCCCTAGTAAAAGAATTCTATAAGGACTATCCTTTACGGCCTGCTCTGGCTAGATGGACATAATATAAAGGCAAATAACTGCCACCTAATGTTACGGACGCTTTAAGTACGATGTTACGACTACTTAGAGAAGAGTCGGCGGAAGCTAGTTAGTTAATACAGGTACGGTCTAGGATAGATCCGGTAGAACTATGTAACAAGGAATAGTAACCGAGGTCACGTGGTGCTGAACGCGTTAGCTACGTTGAATAAGAGGGACATTACGTTTAACATAGACAACACGTACCTTACGTACAAGAGAGGATTTCTTAGGAGTACGGTTGTGTATTTAAAGGACCTCAGTCCCTACCGTAGATAGTTCTCTCCTTATAGTAAATCTTAAAATATAATTGGAGTTAATTTGTTAGGTAACCACTCCACTAGTTATTATTATGTTGTTATTTTATTCTTACCTACATACCCAGCCTAATAATAGAACCCACCGTAGTTCCTGCTATAAGGTTCCGTTACACATTCACTACTAAGGTTATAATATTGAACAAGATCGAACAACATGCCACCAAGAGCAGCACTAGTTATAACGGCGTCGACGGCAGCCACAACCTTAGGGCCAGGTGATACCAGTATAGACAAGGGGGATTCTCAAGTGGTTACGCGAGGTTAGTTATAGGAAATAGTTGATCACTTATAAGACAATAATAGGATACTTAAAGAACGTATTAATGGAATTAGAGTAGCAAAGATTAAGCTACCTTTAATTGAATAATTCTTAGAAGAGAAGTTAAAGCTTAAGGGATTTCTTATGCAAATGTACTTTAAAGTAGTACAGGAAGGAGCAAAGTTAGCAATATTGTTAGATTAAGTAGCCTATGCAGGATTGTTCCTGACAGGGAGGGTACTTAAGTAGTTTAAGCTATATCTTATGGAAATATAGGCTAATGGCATAACAACTACTAATTAGGACGTATGGTATATATTTGCCAGTTAGAACAGGTTCGCAGAGCAACTAACGCAGATATTTGGAGACCTAGAGGCCACAACTACAGTGGAACAAAAGCTTTAGAACTTAGTATAACGCACTTTAGCAATTGAGTATACAATATAGTTTTAAACACTAGCTACGCAGGTTGAGTGGAATGATAGGGCGCTTATGGCACAGTATAAATAGGGACTTAAGGCTAAAGTTTAGGACGTAATTATCCTAATAGAAGATGTGGATACTCTAAGAGAGTTAATAGATTAGTTAATAAAGATTAATAATAGAATCTATTAAAGGGAATAAGCTAAGAGAGGGCAAGACAGAGTTCCATAGTTATATAAGGCGTAGAGTACGTAACGACAGACATAGAGTTAAAAACTATAGAATGGCACAGAGCTAATAGACCTAAGTAGTACTAAAGAAACCTAAAAATAGGAAAAGAAACTATGGAAACCTAGAGGTTAAGGATTAAGTGATTAAAGGACCTAGGAGTAGAGGCTAAACTAGGGATCTTAGCAGCAGAAGACGTTTAGGCGGACTCCATAGCAAGAAAGATGGTTTAAAGATGGGGCTTATATAAATTGCGGAAAATAAGGTTATTTCGCCAGAGACTATAGAGGTGGTTAGAGTAACTACGCGGTAAAGGGAACTAGACTAGTAGACGGCACGTACGTATAAAGGGACGACGGTGTACTGCAAGGAATAAAAGAGTGTTTAATTAATAGTTTTGCGTATTATTATAATAACGCATGCCAAATTTATAAGGACGCTAAGTATGGCGCAAGCTATTAGCTATAGGAGCTATTGTTATCTAAGTTTAAAGGAACTAACGAACCAGCTTGTAGATTGGATATTAAAGATAATAAATTTAATATAGGCGAAGCATTTACCAACAATGAGGTAATAAAGGCAGCTTATTAAAAGCATGCAGACCTTGGAGAAGTTAAAATAGAAGTAGAGACTAAGACCATTATAAAATAGGGTTTAGTAACGGGTATTATAATACTATTAGATACGATTTCCATCGCTTTATAAGATAATAGGAGTAACGTTTAGAAGAAACTAAGCAAGCAGATAACTACTAGTGCTAGCTTATTACTTAATAAAGGCAAGAGGCTATAGGCTTAAGATTCTTAAAAAGAGATAAAAAAAGCTTAAGATTCTCTAAGTAAGATAAGACACACCTAAGGACCCACAATGGACGAAAACCAATAGGAAAGGGCAGCAACTTAGTTCAGTAACAAATAAATAAGTATAGGACGCAAGTTTAAGAACTACAAGTTTGGGGAACAAATAAGAACGTTAGCAATTCTAGGTAAATGCAGTGTTTAGCCTAAAGATTAAACAGTTAATACTAGGATTAAAAAGCAAGACGACTATAAAGATCTAGCTGCAAGACACAGAAAATAAGAAACTATAGATAAGTTTAGAATAAGAATTATTGTATAATAAGAGCAAAAGCTAGACAAGAGATTAGCTATAATAGGTTATATAAGGGACAGAGCACCTATGTAAAGAATTATTAATAGGCTAAGTGCAGGGACACCTAGGGTAAAATAGTTAGATAAACTGGAATAAGAAGAGGATCTAGATATTCCAACTAGGTTTAAAAAAAGACATACTAAAGGATATTATAATATAGCGATAATAAGGTACTTTCTAACGAATAGACTATACACACTAAACCAGTTATACGGAAAGTGGTATAGGCAATAATATAACAACGAATAGGAAGACTTTTATATATAGCTAGATGAAAAAGTTGTCCAAGACTAACCCATTATAAAGAAACGTATAAGTTATATTAAAGGAGTATTAATCATGACGTCAAGGAACCTAGAAGAAGGATTTAGGGACTGGAGAAGTAAGTAATAAATCTTAGTACCCATAGCGGAAATACCAGTGGTTAGGTCGACTAGGTATAGGTTTAAACTTAAGAATAAAGACAAACTAAGAGTTAACCTAAAACATATAGCGTATTATATACTATTATGGATAGCTTGTGTAGATAACATGTATAATATATATAGAGCACCTAAAGATAAAAACTAGAAGTACCTAGTAAGAATATATTAGGCACCAGAGGAAAAGCGGTTTAGGAACGCTAAGTATATATATAGTTGGCACCTAGTAGAAGTATAAAGTTAAGGGGACTTAACACTTTAACCAGGAAGATTCCTTATAGAAGAATGCCTAGATAGATAATAGTAGTAGGAGTGCCCAGAGAACACTTATCCATGGTATATAGAGGAAAAGAAACGGACTAAGTATTGGCTAAGAGTGGACTAAGTATAGATAGGATCTAGCAGCCAATAATTAGGAAAAGGGGAGGCGTATAAAACTAGAGGGAACTAGTATTAGAGCCTTAGACCCTTAAAGGAATTTAAGGATAATACCTAAATTTAAGAGCCTAGTGGCAAGATTAGCAGTTTAAAGCGTTGGTGGATAGTAAAGCAATAAGGAACCACATATCACTAAAGGTAGTAGAAAGAATGGGGTTACTATATAGATAGAAGGAACACCTATATCTACTTATAATAATTTTAGGAGATTAGATAGCCTATAGAGGAGGTATTATTAATCTTAAAATAGGACCTATTTAGATAACTATTAAAGGGAGACTAGTTAGAATGTCTTTTAATATCCTACTATTAGGATAGGATAAGGCGATACTAGGAATGCCTTAGTTATAGGAGTATAATCTAAAGATCAATTGGGTTATAGGTCAGGTCGATATTAAAAATACTTAATAGTGCAAAGTGCGACAGTAAACCAAGTTGGTATGGTACTAAGTTGGAGCGATATATAAAGAGACTAAGTGAGGCTTAAGTTATGTACTAAAGAGATACCACAAGTATGGTAAAAAGTTATAGTTACTAGAAAGTGAAAGGCTGTTAGAGTATGCAGTGTGGGACTATAAGATAGAATTAGAAGAGGGAATAAGTCTAAAGTTCTTTCTAATCTATAAGCTTACTAAAACAGAGTTAGTAGCACTTAAGGAGTTTATCTAGGAGAACTTATAAAAGGGATACATTAGACCATTATAGTTATTAGTAGGATATCTAGTACTATTTATCCCAAAGAAAAACGGAAAACTTAGGATGTGTATAGACTATAGACAGTTAAACAGCATTACTAGGAAGGATAGGTATCCTTTACCCTTAATTAGCGAAATCTAAGATAGGATAGGCAATACAAAGATCTTTATAAAGATAGATCTGAGATGGGTGTATTATTAGATTAGAATTAAGGAAGGCGACAAGTAGAAGGCAGCCTTTAGGTCAAAGAAAGGACTATATAAACTATTAGTTATACAATTTGGGCTTATAAACGCACCAGTAACGTTCCAAAAGCGAATTAATAGTGTGTTAGGAGAACACCTAGATAAATTTATTATAGCATACCTTAACGATATTATCATCTACTTAGAGAGTAAGGAAGAACACAGAAAACACGTTAAGTAGGTCTTAAAGAGACTATAAGAAGAACAGATACTAGTAGCAATTAAGAAATGCGAGTTCTTTACCAGAAAAACTAATTTTATTAGATTTATTATTAAACTAGGCCAATTTAGTATAGATCTAAAGAAGATCAAGGCTATAGTAAATTAGCAAGAATTAGAGAATATTACGCAGTTAAGATCATTTCTAGGGTTTTATAATTACTGCAGAAGGTTCATAGCGCAATAGTTATAGAACATTAAGCCATTTACATAGTTAATAAAGAAAGAAGAACTATAGGCGTGGGGAAAGGAATAATAAAAACTATTTAAGAAAGTTAAAGAGTTATTTACCTAGGAGCCAGTTCTTAAGATCTATTAACCAGGTCTAAAGACGGTTATAGAAACGGATACATTAGACTTTACACTAGGGGCGTGCTTTATATAGAAATATTAAGATAGATGGCACCCAGTAGCATACTACAGTTAAAAGATGACACCACTAGAATTAAACTATAACATCTACAACAAGGAGTTGTTAGGTATAGTTGCAGTACTTAAGGAATAGAGAGCATTCTTATAAGGCACAGAGAAACCATTTGTGGTTAAAGCAGACTATAAGAACCTTATAGGATTCCTAATAACAAAGGAACTCAACTAAAGACAGGTTAGATAGGCGGAAATGCTTACAGAATACTATTTCGAAATTCAGTATACTAAGGGTATAGACAATGCACAAGCAGACGCTCTAAGCAGAAAGGCTGAACTACAAAGTAACAAAAAGCTATTAGGAGCGTTATTATAAAAGAATTAAGACGGATTAATTAGGTATAATTATCCAAAGATTATAGCAACTAAGAAAAGTCAAATCCATAAATTACTAAAGAGTAATTAGATACAGAAGATCCAAGAAGTATAGATAGAGGATATAGACTTAGAGCAATATAAAAACAGAGAAGTAATATATATACCTAAGTCTATTACAAAAGAATTTGTTAAGGAATTCCACAAGGGAATAATATAAGGACATAATAGAGCTATAGGCTTAGTATTAAGACTTTAAAAAGAATATATTATTTAAGGAATCTAGGGACTAGCAAAATAAGTTATAAAGAAATATCTAGATTGCCAAAGAAATAAACTAACAAGGCATAAGCCGTATGGAGGGCTACAACCTATTAAGACACTAGAAAGACCATAAGAGGTTATATTATAGAACTTTATTATTAAGTTACCAAAGTTAAGAGATCCTATTATAGGATAAAATCATAACGCAATCTTAGTAATAGTAGATAAGCTAATAAAGTGGGGATACTTTATAGCATACACTAAAGAGATATTAGTAGAAGATATCGCTAGAATCTATATAAAGGAAGTATTTGCAAGATATAGAGCACTAGACAAGATTATATTGGATAGAGATCCAAGATTTATAATAGTATTTTAGGAAGTGTTTCTAGCAGAACAAGGAGTTCGCGCAGTAATATCTATAGCGTATTATCCGCAGATGGATGGACAAACGGAAAGACTAAACTAGACACTAGAATAGTATCTAAGGTACTATATTAATCATATATAGAACAATTAGGTATTGTTATTACCAGTTATATAGTTTACATACAATACAACACTATAAGAAGAAATGGGGACATTACTATTTAAGGCGAATTACGGATATGAGCTAAGAACATTATTATCGCTATATTAAGCAAAAAAGACAAGTAGCACAGCCAAGCAAAAAATGGAGACGTTAATAAATCTTTATGCAGACCTTAAAGAAACAGCTAAACTAGTATAAGAGCGAATAAAAAGGTACTATAATGCTAAGAGATCTAAGGGACTAGATCTTAAGGAGGGGGATAAAGTATAGCTACTATACAAAAATTTCAAGAGTTGACGACTAAGTAAGAAATTAGACTATGTTAGACTAGGACCTTTTAAAATTAAGTAAAGAATTTCATTAGTTACGTATAAGTTAAACTTACCAGCTAAAATAAAAATCTACCCTATATAACACGTTGCAATGCTAGAGCTAGTATATAGGAGTATTAAGCCACCAGTCTACAAGGCAGATATGTATAGAGGATAGAAGGAAGACAAATGGCAAGTTTTAAAGATTATTAGTCACGAGGATATAGATAATAAAACATAGTATAAAGTAAAGTAAATAGGCTATAGTGAGACTACCTAGAAACCACTAAGCAACTTAAGGAACGCTATAGGAAAGGTACGGGAGTATTAGAAAAAAGTAGGTCAGGCAATATTAACAAAGAAGGATCGCCAAAGAATAAGTCACCTAAGGGGGACCTAAGAGGAGCAATTGCCAAGCTACTTGGAGTTATTTCCCTTACAGGAGGAGAGCTAGCCCTTTTATTACCTAGCTTAGACAAACCCTATTAAATAAGTTTCTACTCCTTAGAACGGACCTTCTCACGAACATATTTAAGACGTTAAAGACGAGTATAAGCTAAACGTTAAGCTTTAAGGACGCGTGCGGACTCTTCTAAGGCACATTAAACCTTAAGTAGCGTAGAGGCCAGCTTACCGTTAAGCTTCGCAGTAGTAGATTAAATACAAGACCTTATAATAAGTTACTTAGGGAACTTGAAGACTATTAAGAGTTATAGGATGTGTATACTTAGCGTTAAAGACAAAGCGAACATCGCAGGACAATTAAATATTTGCTTTGGTACACTTAAAGCAAAAGGAGGGTTATTAAGACGCAGGACTTACTAGCGCAACACAAACTAACCCCTCTTTAGCGCAACGAGAGCAAGGGATCGCCATCACTTCACTAAGCAATAGTATGGAGGAAACTATATAAAGGCGACACTCAACCCAGGAAAGAGAAGAAGAAGCTTTAGGTATAATAAGCAAGGGTATTAACCAGACTAATTAAACGGACATTATACCTCTAGTAGATGACTTGGAGATGTTAGGAATCTTTAAGGACAAAGATAAAAAGGAGGGAGATGGTGTTATGGACGCTTTAAGTACAATATTACAACTACTTAGAGAAGAGTTGGTGGAAGCTAGTTAGTTAATATAGGCACGGTCTAGAATGGATCTAGTAGAACTATATGACAAGAAATAGTAACTAAGGTCATGTAGTGCTAAACACATTAGCTGCGTTAAATAAGAGGGACGTTATATTTAATATAGATAACATATACCTTATATACAAGAGAGGATTTCTTAGGAGTATGGTTGTGTATTTAAAGGACCTTAGTCCCTACCATAGATAGTTCTCTCCTTATAGTAAATCTTAGAATACAATTGGAGTTAATCTGTTAGGCAACCACTCCACTAGTTATTATTACGTTGTTGTTTTATTCTTACCTATATACCTAGCCCAATAATAAAACCCATTGTAGTTCCTGCTATAAGGTTCCGTTACACCTAACATAAATACACAAAACTTAAATTTAAAAAGAACTTAAAATAAGTTATAACGTTTATAACGCGATTATGTAATATGTAAGATATTAAGGAACTTTAACTAGCGGTCAAAGTTGTCTAATTAGTCAGATCTACCTTGCCAAGACCACTACTTAACGCGAAAATATAACATGTGATAAAAATTATAAATTCTTAACCAAATTAAATTATTTTAAACCTTTGGCCAAAGGGGGGGTACTGTAACGGGACTAGCCTAGTTATAGTAGGAATGTCTTGGTAAAACACTTAATAAGATAAACTTGACGCTTTGACCGAATTCTGCCGAATTCTGCCAGCTTGATTGACTTCTGCCAAGTTCTGCTAGATTAATCGAATTCTACCAAAGTCCGTCTGCGTGTGTACGTGCGTATGCATCGACCAAGACCCCTAACTATTTAATTATAAGATTCTCTGGTTATTCCCTTCTCTTCTTTACGCAATGTCTTGTTCTCTTGAAAAGCTATATACCCTTAGATTTAGATAGAATTTATATTATTCCTTCGAATCTTCCCCGAAGCCTCTTCGCGCCCTTACACCTAGGCATGCCAACTATATAATAAACGGGATTAGCTTCTTGGCATACCTATATAGTTCTATATATAGATAAATCTACTAAATACTATTATCCGTATATATTAGGCACTCGTTGTTTTTAAAAAGGAGGCTTATTATTGCTTATAAGCTAATACTACTATATAGGGTCGTAGTTAGTGTAGTTAGGAGAATGTTAAATATTACCTAATAGAACCAATTGTTGCATAGGGCTTTACGGCGCGCGTAGTTATATTATTCTATACAGCAATATAATATAAGGGCTACCTTATTACCTCTAGCAGAGACTTCTTTAAGTAAATAGACTATATTACCAACGCTATTAGTTCTTTTATACTAGATTAATTTTTAGAACTTATTAAAAACGTCTATCTAGCCACCTTTATATTAGATATGTAGAATAGTAATAGCTCTAATAAGCAACTATATAACAATATTAAATTCTAGACAATATGTTATATGCTTTAGAAGGTTAAGCTATTTCTAACTATTTAGTATGCTGTTAAATATACTAATATAGACATGCTAAAGCACTTTATTAACCCTCTTATTATCTACTTTTTTAGCGCGTCTTAGCTTAATTATAGCTATAAGATATTATTCTATTAATGGAATCTCTCCTTAGTAAACACTCCTAAATTATAGTATGCAATACTATCCTCTAGGCTTGTTAACTGGCTTAGTAGGGCTACTATATATAAAGCAATTAACCTTAGGCTTAAGCATCTTAACAGTAGTTATAAGATTAAGATAAAGTGTTATAAGAACTTAACCTATAATATAGATATTATATTTAACCGGGTATGTCTATCTAATACTTAAGTTAGGGCGTTATATAAAAGAGTAGAGGCTATATTTAGCAAGCATATACCTAGGACTTATACTACTGCCACTGCACTACTAGATATATTTTTACTTACTTATACCCTCTTTACTTTAAATCTAGCTAAACCGCGGAGTGCTAAGTAATTAGCTAGTAGGAAGTTTTTTAATTCTTATTGTGACGGTTCGTCTACATAGCTACTATTGAGGCGTCGTCGGTTACGGATTAACGTTGCCCCAACGTTGCCCCGACGACCGAACATGTACATAGTCGTCTACTGCGCCCCTTTCTTTGAGCCCTTACCTTAGTCTATTTATAATATAGCCCCTTATTGTTGCTTGATCTATCGGATTGCTCCCACAGAAAGCTAGCTGTGATATTAGACTAAGGTCAACCTCAACTAGCCTATAGAGGCGACATAATACTAGGTCTAACGGTTAAACGTATAGCCAGATAGAGGGCTGTTCTACCACCACAACTATAGACCAATTAACCCTCTAAGCCCTGCTTAAGGCAGGCAATTGCGACAGCGGATTAAGCAGCTAAAAGAAGAGACTGTAGCAATTAGATTAAAAGGATCACCCTAATTATAATCTTAGTAGCAAGAGTTGCCTAAGAAAGTAAAAGAGATACTATAGCAAAAAGGAGCGCGTTAAGACCTAGTGCGCTAAAGATAGCTACCGACCCAACGCTGGCAGCACGTGAGGAACCTATAGACGCGTCACTTGAGCCGCCGGAGCTCCAACCGTACTACGGCGAGACGGAGCTTGCGGACGATATAAAGAGCAAATAGGACCGTCTTATGGCGCAATCAGAAGACAACGAGAACCCTATATACTTCAAAATAGAGACAAAGAGAGAGTACACAGCCGTAACCACCTAAAGCCTAGCCGCGATCCCTATAACCGAACACGTAGAAGAGCTAAAGCTCCAGGGAATACAAAGAAAGGCGATGGAACAGCAGATCGCTATGCTATGGCGTCTCACAAACAACCACGCGCATAAGGCCCTTAATGGGAAAGAGGAGGCCAAGGCAAAGATAGCGGAGCTTAAGGAGCACTTGGACAACAGGACAGATAAACTCCATAAGGCTAATTAGAAGATATTAAGGATGGGCCATAAGGTTACTATACAAACCCCAAATTAGGAGAACAGTGAGTAAGAAAGCATACTGTCACGGACAATACAAGAAGGGACACTACTCTCTTAGACAAGCAGTGTTACAGGCCTAGGACGCACAGTAAAGTTTCCAAACCCACCTACGCTGATAGATGGGAAAAAGCCTACCTATTATGCCTGGAGCGGCTATATATAAAACAAGCTTTAATCTAATACAGACTAGTTCTATTAAGACAACCCAGATTAGAAAGAGAATGTAAAAGTGGCGTATATTAAGACACGTATAGAAGGCAAAGCTTATAACCACCTCTTACCCTACCTAGAGGCAGAGCGCGATGTAGAACGCAACCCTACTAGTAAAGAAGTACTTAAGTTCCTAAAGAACGTCTTTAAGGACCCAGATCGCTGTATTAAGGCCCAGCAGGAACTTAAAGGCCTTAAAATACCGTACCTAGGAGACTTTAATAATTTCCAATCTAACTTTATATGGCTAGCAAATATCTCAAGGATGCCACAAGACTAGTGGAAAGAGGAGCTTTATAATAAGCTTTACGACAGCCTACGCGTCCAAATGGAAGTCAAGGTGGCAGACAAAGACTGTAACTTCTAAGCCTATTGCAAGACTACCTAACAGTACGCCCAAGGTCTAAAGTAGATAGGCAAGGAGCAAAGTAACTGCAAAGCAGCCTAGGCTGTTAAGAGGGCTTCCACTAGGGGCGCTAAAGAGACTAAAGGTCCCCCCCCCTCCCAACAGCCTCTGACTTTAGCACCAGCTGCAAAAGCGCCAGTTATCTATTTTAACTGTAGCAAGTAAGAATACTACTCTAACAACTACCTAGCGCTAAAAAAGGCGGAAGCTAAAGCAATTAACCAAAGCGAAGAGTATAAGATAGTTACTAACTTATTAAAATCGGAAAATAAGCAGCTCTAGGAAAAGTCTCCTACCTAGAGCAGATTAGAGCAATTAACACAGCGCCTGTACAGCTAAAGGAAATCTTAGGAGGCGCAGCCCTTATAACGCTATACAGGATCACGCTAGGCGGCGTAGCTCTTAATATAATAAGCCTGCTCAACTCTAGTGCGGGCGGAGAGGCTTTTATACACTATAAGCTACTGCTAATTATTAAGCAACGACTGTAACCAAAGCTCTATAAAATCAAAGGACGAGGAGTCGCCGTGTCCAGCCATAACAACTAGCAGACGGATATAATTAGATAGCTCTTTAGGGCTAACCTAGTTATGGATAGCCAACGAGTCCCTATATAGTTCCTATTTTGTAATACTAGCCGCCATAATCTTCTTATTGGCCGTAGGTGGTTTAAGAAAACTAGGGCCCTTATTAATTGCAAACACCAGGTCTTAGTATAGCGAACTAAAAGGAACTACTATAGCAGGCAGGATGTAATTATACTAAGAAAGGAGCTCCTACCCCTACCAATCAACAAGGATTACCAGAGAGACGCAGATTAAAGAAATACATTGCTAGACTAAGAGCCTAGGCCTACCCCCCAATATATCCTTAAACGTATAGTCGCGATTAGAGAGCTCTAAGAGAAGAAGCCCCCTACTAAAATTAAACCAGAGGGGCAAGCTAGGCTAAAGCAAACCAAATGGACCTCGTACGACTATAAGCATACTTGGAAAATCGATACCCAAGATACAATTAGGAAAATGGAGGACCAGCTCTACCCTAGGCCAACTTCACCATCAAAGCCAAGAGCAAGGAGGCTTTTATCTACTAGGGAGTTTAGAGCAGCAGATATTACGCTACTTAAAGTAAGGAACTTCTTACAAGAAGCAAAGCATAAGGATGTAGTAATTGGATATACTAGTCTCTACGAGATAGACTAGTTAATAGAGAATAGAAAGGGACAAGACGCCCTACCTAACAATAATAAGGAACTTCGCCGGCTTGTCTATAAAAAGCTGCCATAGCCTTACTAAGAATATACTAATAGCTTCTTAAAGGCTATATCTAATACGCTACTACCGTATCACAAGGGAGTAGACCACAATATTATTCTTAAAGGCGACAGCCGTAATCTAGCCCCTAGCCCACTATATAATATATTGCTAGAGCAGCTAGAGCTTGTTAAGGCCTACCTATAGGAGCACTTATAGAAGGGGTTTATAGTACTAAGCGACGTACCCTTTATAGCTCCAGTCCTATTTGCCAAGAAGCCTAGAGGGGGGTAGTAATTCTACGTTAACTTTTAAAAGCTCAATACAATTACCAAGAAGGACCGCTATCCGCTGCTATTAATTAAGGAGACATTGACTAGGCTATTAAGAGCTAGAATCTTTACCAAGCTAGATATTTAGCAGGCTTTCTACCATATACAGCTAAAGAAAGAGGTAGAGGAGTTAACCACCTTCTATACAAGGTACAGATTGTATAAGTACCGCGTCTTACCCTTTAGACTATATAACGGCCCTACATCCTTCCAGAGGTTTATTAACAGCGTCCTCTTTAACTACTTAGACGATTTCTGTACAGCCTATATAGACAACATTCTAATCTATTTGGATAACCCGCTAGAGCACAAAATCTACGTCAAGAAGGTCCTACAGAGGCTTCGAGAGGCAGGCCTATAAGCGGATATTAAAAAGAGCGAATTTAGCGTTACTAAAACAAAGTTCTTAGGCTTTATTATCAGCACTAATGGGATCGCTATAGACACTAATAAGCTAGCTACAATTAAAGATTAGGAGCCCCCTACCTCCGTAAAAGGAGTGCAATCCTTTTTAGGGTTCTATAACTTCTACCAGGCCTTCCTAAAGGATTACGGCCGAGTCACACAACCGCTTAGTAAGCTCATAAGGAAGAAAGCATAGCACCCACTAGGGGAGGAAGAGCTTAAAGCCTTTAAGCGAGTTAAGGCCCTTATACTATTAGGCAGCGTAATAAAGCACTACTTACCGTTCCAAGACACCCACGTGGAGACTAACGCGAGTAACGGAGTAGTGGCTGGGGTGCTAAACCAGCTGCAAGACAATAAGACCTGGAAGCCAGTAGCCTTCTTCTTAAAGATAATATCCCCTAAAGAGATGCGGTACGAGATCCACAACAAAGAGATACTAGCAGTAATAAGAGGCCTATAGGAATGGCGAGGTTACCTTATTAGCCTCCAGCATACACCCTTTATAGTAATTACGGACTATTAAGCCCTTAAGTACTTCACAACCAAGAGGCTGCTAAATTTATAGTAGGCCCACTAGGCAGACCTACTAGCTAATTTCTATATGCGGATTACCTATAGGCCAGGAATGGCGAATATAGTGGCTAATACCCTATTACGAAAGCAAGAGGACCTAAAGACACAGAAAGAGAAGGATATAGCCATATGTACTATATACTTGATTAACCCCGCCCTTATAATTACTACACTAGAGGCAACCTCCGAGGACCCCCCAGTCGCAGTAAATTGCGAATAGCAGCTATACAAGCTAGTTAATTAGATACTCCAGGCTAACCGAACTAGTAAGTCGCTAGTAGGGCTATATTAGCTAGCCAAGTAAGACCAAAAGGGCTAAAAGCTCTAAGGAGGACTACTTACCCGCTTTAGCAAGCTAATAGTCCCTAATATTAACTGCCTCTGTACCTACCTTATTACGGAGGTATACTCTTGCTAGGTAACCGCTTACCCAGGCAAGACAAAGACTAGGAAACTTATAGCAGACCAATACTATTAGCCAGGACTACCCTCAGACTGCGAGACCTACGTAAGAAACTACAGGGCCTGTAGGAGGACCTATATACCTTAGGACAAAACCCCAGGCCTGCTGCACCCCCTACCAATCAGTAAACGCTGCTGGTAGCACATCTCTTTTAATTTTAAGTCCTTCCTAATAGATAAAAAGGGCTTCAACAACGTCTTTATAGTTGTTAATTAACTAGGCAAGAGAGCCTTCTTACTACCCTACTATAAAACTGCTACTGCAGCTAACATAGCAAACCTATACTACCAACACGTCTGGCGCGTGTACGGCCTCCTAGAGACGGCTACATCAGATTAAGGACCCTAATTTATCTTAGCCTTTATAGATAAGCTATATAAACTAACCAGCGTTAAGTAAAAGCTCTCTATATCCGGTTACCCACAAACTAATGGTAATATAGAGGTACTAAACCAGTACATTAACCAACGCTTAAGGCCCTTTATCAACCACTACTAGGACAATTGGTCAGAGCTCCTCCCCTATATAGACTTCGCACAGGCAATCTTACCGCATAAATCTACTGGCTTCGCACTATATAAGCTAGAGCTAGGATTTAAGCTAAGGCTTTACTTTAACTGGGAGGAACGTACGCGAGCAACCTTAACACCTTATAAAAAGCTAACATGACAAGAAGCTTAGGCTTTCGCATAGAGGACCTAGGACGCAGTTAAATAGGCAAGAGATAACCTAGTAAAGGCCTAAGAGCGGTAGATAAGGCAAGCTAATAGGCACCGTCGCGAACTAGACTTTAGAGTAGGTGATCAAGTAGACATTACTAGGAAGGGCTGGGCTACCAACTAACCAAGTATTAAGCTAGATAGATAGCTTATAGGGTCCTACAAGATTCTAGGCATAAAAGGACACTCATATATTATCAACCTACCCCTAAATATAAAGATGTCAAACGTCTTCCATACTAATCGACTACAAAAGGACCTAGATAACCCCCTACCGGGCCAAAACAGGGAGCCAGAGGAGCCAGTTCTAATTAATGGCGAGCCGGAGTACAAGATTGATAAGATCCTTGCTAGTAGAACCTACCATAGAAGGCTACAGTATAAGGTTAACTAGGTAGGCCACAACCCGGACAACACCTGGTATAACGCAGACGGCTTTATCGGCGCCCCCTATAAGATCAAGACATTCCACGATAAGAGACCCCATGATGCCGGACCACCCGTACAGCTGCAGCAATGGCTAGAGGCGTATCACAAGGATGTAGATCTAGAGCCCTCGGAGGAAGACAATAAAGCAGAGAAGGACGGAAGGGTAAAATGGACAAGGAGAGCCTGACTATAAGGATCGAGGGCGATCCTCCTAGCTTAAAGGGGGGTGATGTGACGGTTCGTCTATATAGCTACTATTGAGGCGTCGTCGGTTACGGATTAACGTTGCCCCAACGTTGCCCCGACGACCGAACATGTACATAGTCGTCTACCGCGCCCCTTTCTTTGAGCCCTTACCTTAGTCTATTTATAATATAGCCCCTTATTGTTGCTTGATCTATCGGATTGCTCCCACGGAAAGCTAGCCGTGACACTTATAACATTTTATAAAAAGGCATTAAGGTACTAGCGGATAAGGTTAATTAATTTAACTAGCAGCACGTCTAATAATTAAATACGCTTAGGGGGTTATACCCTTCTAATACCCTAGATAATCTTAATAGATTTACTAATATAGAAGACTATACTAACTAGGTTAGGGAGAGGTTAGATAAGGTTATTAATCTAATAATTAACCTTATAACAATTAACACAATTAACCTTATAGGAATTATAGTAGCTAACTAATCTCCAGACTCCTATAAACTTCTATAAACTCCTATAAACTCCTAGACTAGTTAAATACCTGCGTTTATTAATGCTCTAAACTAGTATACTAGCAGTAACTCCCTTAGGTTAAATTTACTTAATCCTTAAACTCCTATAAACTCCTACAAACTCTTATAAACTCCTAGGCTAATTAAATACCTATATTTCTCCTTAACTAGGCTAACTAATCTATATAAACGTATATACAAACTTTTATATAAACTTTTATATAAACTTTTATATAAGATAACAACAGAACCTAGTAACTATATTTAACCACTATCTACCTATACTACCTACTAGGCAACTTTAGAGCTTCTATAGCGCCTTACAGTTAGGCCTATACTAGATAGTGCTATTATCTAGGGTTACCCCTTAGATTAATATAGCTAGATTAAAGCTTGCCTACAAAGGATGCCTTATAGTTAGGCCTATACCAGACAGTATTATTATCTAGGTTTTACCCTTAAATTAATACAGCCAGATTAAAGCTTACCTATAAAGAACATACTATAAAAGCCACCACTTTAGCATACTAAAGTGCTAGAAAGCAATACTAACCCCCCCCCTCCTTTTTACGCCGTAATACCACTACTACTAGGACCTAGTAGTGGACCACCAAATAGCTTATACGCCGCTAAAGACCTTAGCCTAGAAGGTAGGGGTAAGGGATTTTTAGGGTCCTTACGCTTACGCCTTAAAAGGCTGCACCCACTAGAGTGGGCCGCTACTTAGTAGCAAGCGTAGGTGTCCCCAGGCCTACTCACCTACTATATACCCTTTTTAGAGTATACCTAACACTCCTTACCTAAGGCTTAGTAGGCAGTGTATTACTTACTACCTACTAACTCTACCCCTAACTCCATCTCTATTATCTAGCTAATATGGCCCTAGTCTCTCTACTTATTTAGCCTTCTAGCCACTAACCCTACCGCCAACTACGACCACTATTTGCCTTGGGTGGTAGGGGCGTACGTAGCAGCCGTCTTGCCGCAGGGGCCCCAAGCCCATAGTAGGTAGACGGGGTTAGCGTGCTATAAAGCGGCCCACTACGCCTAGGTAAAGGTGGGCAGGGCAGCAGTAAGCGCAGCAGTAAGTATAGGCGCTAAAGCAGGAGCAGAAGCGGGGGTAGAAGCCAAAGCCAGGGCCAGGGCCAGGGCTAGTAATAGTAATAGTAGTAGTAGTCTAAACATATATAAGCTAAGTATATACTATACAGTTATTAACACTTACGGCTTCTTTTTTAACTCCTTACCGCCAAACCATTTATTATTGTCGTCGTCGTCGTTAGCAGTAGGCAACAGCGGCAGCGCTAGCGGCGGTAGTGGTGCTGTCGCTACTGCTACTGTTGCTGTTGCTATTACTACTGCTGCTATTACTGCTACTACTACTAGGTGTTACGGCACTGATACAGACCCTAGTCAGGGGCTCCTCGCTTAGAGTCTTGGCCCATGTATATAGACGTGTCCTTTCCTCGACCTTCTTCCAGTCCTCGTCTTGGAATTCTCGTTCACTGGCTACCAATAGATTCTGTTCTTTTGACTAAGCCTTTACACTAGGAGGGGAAGGCGAGAACAGCGGCAACAGGGGGGAGGGCTATTTAAATTAGTTAGTTATATCTTATAGTTAATAGTTATTATTACTAATGCTTATAGCGTCTCTAAATAAAACCTGCTGGAATAAAGCTGGTGATAAAGAAGCGGGCCTATAGCCGTAAGTATTCTCTCCTTATTAAGGAGGATATTAGATAGGCGCGCAAGCACCTAGATAGTAGAAAGAGTCATTTAGAAAGCTTTTTTTTTAAAAAAAAAAAAGCTTTAATTAAAGAGGTGGTTAATAGATATAAGTTTAAAAATAAGGTTTTAAGTTATTATTACTAGGCAAGATTTAATATTATTTACCTTTATTTTAGTCTTCTTTATTAATAAGAATAATTCTCTAAATTACTATAGGATCCCTATAAACTCCTATAAACTCCTAGGCCAATTAGAACTGCGTATAAACTTCTATAAACTCTTATAAACTTCTAGGCCAATTAAATATCTATATTTCTATACAAAAGTTCTCGTTTTTCTTTTAGGTTACATGCCTTACATACCCTCTCTTTAAGATAGGTATAAAGGTTAGTATTTTACCTATATTTAGACCTCTTTTTACTAATGGCAACTAACGTATTAATGGGGTAGTAGGCTCTGTGCTATTATACCTTTGTCTTTTTTTTTTTAACTAGAAGTCGCACTTTTCTAAGTATCTAATATATTAATAACTGGCTGCTAGATATCTAACTAGCTACTATTAAGGCTATTCCTAGCAACGTCTTCTCCTAATATACGAGCTTGTTTAAGATATCTTATAGCACACTAAATACCTTCGGATATGCCATTAAGCGGGGTAGGTAAGGTTAATAATAGTAATACTAGTATACCAATAACACTATTAACCCATTCTCCTAGTCGTAACGTTAACGGCGGCATACTATCTCTTGCTATACCCAATGACGTATACTTATTTGCTCCGGCCGTCTTAATTACGCGTATTTATATAGCCCTTAACGCCTCTTGTTTTACAACCTAGGTAGTAAGGGTATTATCCCTTTTATAAATAGCTGTGGTATAATTAGATGCACTAGTATAAGATTTCTAACTATACTAGCCTTATAACTTCTATAGCTGCTATTATTGCTTTCTTACAAGTCTTATATCATTTATCTTAGTATATAAATTGTTAACCTCCTTAATAAAGTACTAAAGTTGCTCTACTAATAGTTACCTAGATTTCTCTCTATAAGGCTATATCTAAAGTAGAGAAGCTTTAGCATAGAGATAATTAAAGGTTAGTATGTCCTAAAAGTCTAGTCCTAGTTTGTATGTATACACAAGCTGCTAGCGGTATATTATATCTATATACGCAGATAGCGGCATAGGGATACGCCTATATATACTACTATACAATGCTTCTGCCTGCGTAGTCGCCTATTTATTAATAAGAGTTAGGGTAAGATAAGCTCGCGTACCATTTTTTAGCTAAGTAATTAGTTATAAAATATTTAGAGCCTAAGTAAGAGTTAAAAGCAGTGCTGGATTATAATAACTATAATATTAATTTAGTGGTACGCGGGTAACCTAAACTTATAGTAGTAACTTATTCTTGCTAAGGTAAGTTAAAAAGGCCTTCTAATAGTATATACCGTTAATTATTTCTATCTATATAGCTAACAGCCTAGTATGACAAGATATCTCTACATCGGCAAAATATAGTACCCTTTCAATGGCCTCAATGGTTGGTGGTTGACGCAATTGGCGCGCAGTTAAGGTCATTTGGCAACTCGACCGACTAGCCTATGTCATGTTTTTTTAACACACAGCCTGCGCGCAACCTGCCAGTAATCTGCACATTTGGCAACTATAATTATATTTACCTCTTTTATACTAATAATATATTTTAAATAAATAAAAGCTACTTTAAAGCTATTTATAAGGCTAGCAAAATAAATAATATTATTTTAGATAATTTAATATAATATAGCGATGGTTCTCTTTTACCTATCTACCTATTAACTTACCTACCTACCTATATTGCCTACCTATCTGTATTGCCTACCTGTCTATATTACCTACTTATTTATATCTGCCTACCTATCTATATCTGCCTACCCGTTAGCATCTGCCTACCTATCTATATCTGCCTGCCTGTCTATATCTACTTACCTATTTGCATTGCCTATCTGTCTATATTACCTACCTATTTGCATCTGCCTACCTATCTATATCTGCCTACCTATTAGCATCTGCCTACCTATCTGTATCTACTTGCCTGTCTGTATCTGCTTACCTGTCTATATCTACCTATCCGTTAGTATCTCCCTATTTATGCCTACCTATCTGTGCTACCTTAATTCAATTAATTAATTAAATTGTTTATAGTGCTTACTGGCTAGTCGTTGTTATCTAGCTTTAGCAACAGTTGTCTAGTTCTAGCGACGGTTATCTAGCTCTGGCAACAGTTATCTAGTTTTAGCAACGGTTATCTAGTTCTAGTAACGGTCGTCTAGTTCTAGTAATGGTTGTCTAGTTCTAGCAATAGTCGTCTAGTTCTAGTGATGGTTGTCTAGCTCTGGCGATAGTTGTCTAGTTCTAGTAATAGTTGTCTAGCTCTAGCGATAGTTATCTGGTTTTGGCAACAGTCGTCTAACTCTAGAGACAGTTGTCTAGTTCTAGCGATAGTTGTTTAGCTCTAGTAACAGTTATCTAGTTCTAGCAACAGTTGTCTAGTTCTAATAATAGTTATCTAGCTCTGGTAATAGTTGTCTAGCTCTAGCAATAGTTGTCTAGTTCTAGTAACGGTTATCTAGTTCTAGTAATAGTTATTTAGTTTTAGCAATAGTTATCTAGTTCTAGCAACGGTTCTCTACTAGCTGCCGTTCTAGTGCCTCCCTAGGTAGGGAGGATGTAAGGAAGGAAAGAAGGGTAAAAAAATAAGGTGGCTACATAGGCAGAGACACGTGTAGACGCTATTGGGAATATAGCGGGGACCCAATACAGAGCTTCGTGTAGAGCCTCTATATGCAGAGCTTCGCGCAGAGCCTTATGCAAAGCTTCGTGCAGAGCTTCGTGCAGAGCTTCGTGTAGAGCTTTATGCAGAGCCTCCGTACGCAGAGCCTCGCGCAGAGCCTCGTGCAGAGCCTCTGTACGTAGAGCTTCGTGCAGAGCTTCGTGCAGAGCCTCTGTACGTAGAGCTTCGTGTA
>Ga0307507_10000414_pt1 | contig 89111 bp, 58 predicted proteins | sample 7_EM_MG_FD_207223 | JGI IMG/M metagenome (GOLD analysis project Ga0307507, IMG submission 207223) | Populus trichocarpa ectomycorrhiza microbial communities from riparian zone in the Pacific Northwest, United States - 7_EM | ecosystem: Host-associated > Plants > Roots > Unclassified | place...
TAGAACTTGGCAGAATTCGGCAGTTAGAGGTCCTTGAAGTTGCCAGTTGGCAACTCCGACAGTAGAGACGGCAGATTGCGGCGGAATACGGCAGATTGCTGTCAGATTGCCGTCTTGTGGTCGGTCTCCGGTTGTTCAGTCGGTGGAAACAGGTGGACGTGTGTAAGGTGTCACGGGGGTGTCCCGTGACAAGGAGAGGCTGGGAAGATAGGACACTATTAAGGTCCTTAATAATAACAGAGCTAAGAATTGTCTTACTACATCTAGGAATGCTATAAAGCCATAAGAAGGAACTTCGCCGCGTCTTCTATTTGGTAAAGGCACTACTTGCTAAAAACCAAAGGCCTAAGCCTTTATAGCATTATTCTAGAGCTTTATTGCAATTTATTAAGGGATCTAGGGGCAATGGCCAACGGTCTATCTTTTCTTGCCTCTACTCAAATCTTAAAAATTTAACAGTATTACTTGCGTCTTAAACCTTAGCACGCATTTTATTTACATCTCTCTTAACTTAAATTTTATTAACAGAATAATTCTTGTAGTCCGCTAAAGTAACTAACTAGAAGAAAGAATCTTGGTAATTTTCCTCTCAGCCTCTACTATATTGGGAGCAATTCGGTAGAGGAGGTCTTTAGCGTATACAGCTGCCGCCATTGCTGTATATCCTTACCACTCCCTATTCTTATGGGAATCTAAATAGTCGCATATACCGCGAATAACTAGACAAGGAAAGTAATTCATTAGTCCTACCGCTTCTATTTTAAAACATAAAACATCCTTTTCGGCCACAAGTCTATCTCAAATAGTAGCGTCCTTTATTAACTGGTTCGCCGAAGCAATTAGACCATAGTGAACTGTCAGATTATCATCGTCTTCGGTCTGTTTAAGTCGTAATATCAACCTTAATAGATTAGTACCACAGACAGTTGCATAGCCCGCTTCGTCCTCCGGATGGATGACCCTGGGTTGGTATAGCCTATCGCTGCTTTAGTCTGGTCGCTTATACTTCTGCCGCATTCTTTGATTATCCTTGAGAATACTGTTAATGGTCTCTTCTAGCCAATGCCCTTTCCTCTCGTACTAGGCCTTAAGTCCATTTACCGCCGCCCGTAAGAGGGCTGGTGGCTAGTTTAAGAATCTTATCGGTCGGAAGCTCTGGTCTTGTATAGTTTTGCCAAAATTATACTGGAATACACCACCTTTCCTATCGCGAGGAGCGCTAATTATAATGTCGCCAAGACGGATATCATGCTTTTAGCTTGGTGCTCCGCCGCCAATGCCGACCATTAGACCCATTCTGACGTTGGAAAAGCTGTACAGCATATCTCTTGCGACGGCTACTGCAGAGGATATGCCGTACTCCCCTTCGGGCAAAACGGCAATGACGATATTATGTTTCCCAACCTTGCCTAATGTGTAGTCATTATTGTCATTGGTGGACATAGATTCGGGTCTTTCGTGCTCTTTGTCGAGAAAAGATTGTGCGGCAACATACTCCGTTTTTATGGCGCAGATCCATCCGACGGTATAGTTGTCGGGATTAGACATACTCGCTCGTAGGTTAAAGACGTGAGATGTTCGGTAGTGTCTTTAATTGTATCGGTCGGTTCCGTAGGGTTTCTCCGTGGAGTTTAGTGCCGTCAATTGACTCAACACGAGTCTTAGCGGTTAGTAATTCAGCATCTCTCACAGAGTAGGAGAGCTAGGCTCTATACAGGAGAAATGGCTAAACCACGAGAGGCTAGGAGAAGGAAAAGAAGGAAAAATGAAGGGTGAAGTCTTGAAGGTAGGGTTCTTACGCCTTGTGGGCGCCCTTGCGAGCCGCGGGGATGCAGGTCGGCCGACCACATAAGGGATCCTAGAACTTTTCCGTTAGAGGTGTAACTGCAACCGGAGGACTATGCAGCTAGAATACTAGTAAACGCTCCATATTTAATCCTTTACCTTTACCCTACTTACCCCTTATCTTACCCGGTGTCCTTTACTAAAGCAGCGTTGCTTACCTCTAAAAACGGAAAGAGCTTACTAAAGTAGATATTTAAGTAAGATTTTGGGAAGCGGTAAATGGACACCCCCTAATTGATACGCGGACACCCCCCAATTGATACACGAAAACCCCCTACTGATTGAGTTTAGTTCCTTCCTAATTAAGTTAGAATATCACGTGAATTTAAGTTGTTTGCATCTGCGTCGCGAAAATCAAATTATTAAAATGTAACTTTTATGACTGTAACACCTTAATTAAGTCTTGATTCCGACTATAGTATAAGTAGTAGAGTTTAAATCAAAGTTGGAATATACTAAAGGAGCCCTTAGTAAAGTCCTTATAAAAGGGCAGAGCTCCTAGGCCTCTAAAAGCCTGCTGAATATCACCGCTAATATCGGGCGAGGCACCTCTAATAGTATCTTGAGTTCTACCATTATTTGCACCATATGTAACCCCCCCTATCTACTCCCAAGTCAATTGATTGGATTACGCAGTACCCTGTGAGGCGCCGCGTGAACTTATTTAGGTGCTGCTATCTCTGCTTGATGTCTACGGAGGTCGCTGCCAAAAGTTCTTGCACCTTCCTAATTAGGAAATTAGCCTTTACCGCCTAATGGCAGAATACTTCTTTCATCACAAATCGATCAAAAGCTGCCCAAAAGGCTTCAAATAAAATGCGATATTAATGCGGTTGGTTTATCAATTAATTAGCTACGTATTTTGAACGTCGCGAGCTCTGCGCGACCGCACAATTCTGCCCTATACTGGCTTCTCTACCGAATCAACGAGCTCCTCTGGTTGAGAATCCACCTCTCGTCGCCGCCGTCTTCCTAATTGCTTAATATTTGTTTGTATAGACTTTTGGTGTTGTAGAGGCTCTGGAGGCTCTGTAGAATAATCTGTGGGTGGCTCTATTAACTTTCCTCTGCCAATTAAGCTGCCAGCAGAGGTCCCGCCCTTATCTGGAGGCTCCGCAGAGGCAGTAGTAGGGTCCTTTTGCCTCACCAGCTTCCTTGTAGATTGATTAATTGTATGCCACCTAATATTTACTGCTTCGCGTTAATCCTCCTGCGGCTGCCGCTCTTGCTGCCGCTCTTGCTGCCGCCTATCCTGATACTGCCCAATTTGAGGCTCTACAAAGCTGACTTTGAATATTGCCTTCTTAGTGTTTCTGCCCTTTGTATTTGGTCGATTTTGAAGCTCTCGCGGCTGAGGAGGAGGAGGCTCAACGGGTGGTAGAGGAGGCTTTTGGGATGGAGGCTTTTGGGAGGGAGGCTTTTGGGAGGAAGGCTTTGGCTGAGCAGGCGGCTGATTAAGGGTCCATTTGGCTCGACGTCGGCGGCGCTGCCTTGGCTTATAATCGCCATATAGAGGCTCTGGATCTAGGAGTTCATTCGGAATCTGAGGCCCTATTTGCATACGCTCTGGAAGCTCTGGTTCCTGCGGTTTTCTTAGTAGAGGCTCAGCAGGATCAACTCGATTGAGCCCTAAAAGCACCTGCTATCGCATATAAGCAATTGTGTCGCGTCGATATCGTGCTATGCGCTTTAAAGCCTTCCAATCGCGAGCAGAGTCAGCAGCGCCTTTAACGTAGTTATTGCCACCTCTGCAGCGAATCACCTCTTGAATATGTCATGGTATTCGCTTAATCCAAGCTTGAATTCGCCACTGCTCAAGCTCCTCCTAAGCCTGCCGCCATACCCGTTCAGCTTCTGCTCGAGACTTTGGTGCTCCCTTCTTTGTAGTAACTCGTTTAAGATATAGCCAAGCTGGCTCAATCATATTTAGATTAGGCGAATTACCCGGCCAAATAAGACGCTGGAGGCATGCTGCGTCAAAGTAGATCTGCTGGTGATGTGATGCGTAAGATAGAGCCTTATCCTCTTGGATAATAGTATCTGGGCGGTTAATTTGACACTCAACGCCAAAAGGAATAAGGATTGGTAAGAGAATTGTCGTTAGATAGCGGTACCAATCAATACCGCCTTTCTCGCTGGTTCGTTTAAAGGCGCCGTTTACTTCTGTTATGCGGAACTGAGGCTTTCTACCTGGCTTATTATGAAGCCCGAGTCGTCGTATACTAGTGTTAAGCTCCCAAGCCTTGTAAAGCTCTGGCTTAATTGCGTTATTAATTACTTTAAGCTTACGCTTTAAGGCCTCCTTTTCTGCTATAGTCTCTGGCTTCTATATATGGTAGGGCAACTTCCAATCGTATGAGAAGGCGCCCTAAAACATAAACTCTGTTCCTTTAGGAAATCGCGGTTAAATTACCTTTTTATTTACCTTCTTACTAGCTAGGCGCCAAAGCTTATAGCCACCTCTTCAATGGCCTAGAACTACCCCCGTTTTATTAGTCCAAATAACATTTTTCCAATCCTCAATTGTCCAGTATCGATACCGTAAGGTGAACTGTAGGCGAGCTTCTCTTATCTCTGGTGAAAGGCAGGGCTTTCTTGTTGGCTTTGTCTTGCAATATCCATGGCGGCGAAGAACTCGCCAGATGGTTTTTGCGGAGCAGCCGCACTCAGCAGCAATATACGCGGAAGACTTCTCTCTACCATATTGATCGGAGGTGACTTTCTTGAGTATTCGCAGTTCAAACTCGTGGGTAATCTTGATCTTTCTTCCGGCACGAGGAGCGTCAACAATATAGCCATCGAGAAGGAGAGGACGAGAGACTGGGTCCCAGCCACGGCTACGGGCTTTTGAGAAGATATATTGTAGAGTATGACGCTTAATTTGAGTAATATTTTCAATATAATCGAGAGTCGCTCCTATAGCCTTCATAGCCAGGGCCTGCGCCCTGGTTGCGAGCTGATGAAAGCCCATTGTTGGTAAGGTAGTTTGAGCTTTAGGGGTGTGACGGAGGCAGTTGAGCTGCAGAAGTATTCTGCCATTAGGCGGTAAAGGCTAATTTCCTAATTAGGAAGGTGCAAGAACTTTTGGCAGCGACCTCCGTACGAGCTGCCTCTACGAGCACGCCCGTGATCGGGCCTGCGCCCGCGCCCTGCCCGTCGCGACCGTCGCGCGCCCATACCCAAAACATTACCCCACCCCAGCCTCTAACTGTTGAGCGCCGCCGCGGCCGCCCAGCTGGCTCTATTCGCGTTGATACATCGACTCGTTGCGAGCCATCAGTATTTGAACAGAATAACGGGTATATACGCGTGGGCGCAGGCGCGAGCGCGGTCGCGCACTAATGCAGATGCAAACAACTTAAATTCACGTGATATTATAACTTGATTAGGAAGGAACTAAACTCAATCAGTGGGGGGTGTCCGCGTATCAATTAGGGGGTGTCCATTTACCGCTTCCCAAGATTTTATAAGTAATAGCTAGTTACCTGATCAAGCTAGCTACTCGCCCGAGACCTTAAAATCCACTAAAATCCACTAACTTTAACCTTTTATAACTCCGCCCCTATTTAAGATACTTAAGGAAATGTTCGGTTGCAATCTGGAGGCCTCAGATTCAGTTTAGAATAGAGTTGATCTGGAGCCTCCAATCTGATTCTGAGGCGACTGTTTGGTTGAATTCCAGTTCAACTTGACTTTAGCTACAAAATTTTGATGTTCCTCTAACCGCCCAAAAAACACGCTAAAACTAGGCGCACTTTACCATATATAGAATCTGAACCGAGGTCTTGGCGTCAGTTCAATCAGGAGCTCGAAGCTCCTTATTTAAACTCCAAATTGAATCTGAAAGCTTTAGATTGCACACGTCCGTACAACCCGTAGAGCCACAGACGTGTGTCAAATCGGGAAGGAACACGTTCTTTCTGCCGGACTTTCAGTGCAGATTCAAAAGCGTCAGATTGCAACCGAACGAACCCTAAATTTAAAACATAACTACTTATCTCTTAACCCGCTGCTCTCAGTTATCGATAAGGATCAGCCAATTAGAGGCTCTCGTTTAACCTAATTCTTGGCCACTATAATAAGAACTGCAGTGACGTAAGGTTATTCAAATCCGTGATTTCTATGTATATATATATTTGTAGGCTAGTCCTTAGAGTTAAGCTTTGCCAGGTGTTGCTCCCAACAGGGCCCTGTCGTGCAGAATGGAATCCTACACACAGAACAGCCCCATCTTGTTCTCGGTGTTGGTGCACGGTGCAGCTTGGCATTGCACCTCAGCGGGTTAAGGAATATAGAGTTAGAAATTCTTTATTTCTTAAATTTTTTATATATTTAAATTAATATAAATATTTTTTAAAATACTAATTTTAATTTTAGTACTTATTATATAAATTATTATAAGTGAATTAAATATATTTTAAAAGGTTTATATTTAAAATTTTAGCTAAATATCTTTAAAGTTGGTTGATTTTGACGGTGGCTTGAGCAGGTGGCTGGCTTTTAAGTGGCTGGCTTTTAAGTAGCTGTCCCCTTTGCTTTTCCGGCTTTATCGAAACATGACTTCCCCTCAGCATTCCCTTCCCTTGCCGGCTTCTTTCGCCCGTCATCATGTATCAACACCCCAATTATTATGCTACATCATCCAACTGCATTTTTAGCACCCTACATATCCTGAAATCACCCCCAAGAGCTTCTAACCTCTTGCTATTCTCGAACCTTACCCTGTAGTTCCCTGCAGATCTCTCACTATCTTGGGAATCTCGAAAGGTTCACGCGCAGATAGAAAGGGGAATGTCGCGACCACTACACGTCTCCCATCCATCGCACCGCAGCTTATCTGAAGCATTGCGCGCGGTCCGATCAAGAGAGGAGCAAGAGACTTTGCTTGGTGATGAGGAGCAAGCTGATCCAGATGGCTGCTTAAGAGGCAACGCAGGTCCGAGGCCGATATTTGTACCAGATCCGCATGCCGGCCTGCCGGTTTATACGACGATTCATAGGTGAGAGCTCACTTTTTAATGTTGAACATTGGAACTATTCTTCATATAAACAATGCCTTGTTGACTCTATTATTAACCGTATAAACTAATAGGATTCGTCGAGTCATCCTTGCTAGCATTGGTAAGTCACGGATCTGAGAAAATTATTGCTTATAAAATCCCTTGAACAGGCACTAATAAATATACATAGATGATCCATATACTACCGACCAATTGAAAGAACCTCGGATGAATATCCTCATCGTAAAACCTCTTGTGGATCGGCTTTACGATCCAAATGACGTTTCAATAAGTATGTATGGACCTTTCGTTCCAAGACCATTTCGTCTGTGGCAATATTCCAGCCACTGAAGGCTTTAATAATAATATCGCCCTTGACGAAGGATTTCTTTATAGAACCGTTAGCGTGATACAATGGAGACAGTAACCTACACCTTCCCGAACGTTGCAACATATCGAACTGCTTTTAGTTTTCTAGCATCTTAAAATGCAGCATGCTATTTCATATTTTTGTTCCATCATTTAGTGCGAGTCTTGGTGCAAAAAGATCCCAGCGATATTTTCTGAGTGGATATAGAGTGTACTTGGAGTTTCTAATGCAAACTAGTATACTGCCTTCTCGTCAACAGAGTCCAATTCCTCCGCGAGCAATCCTTCCAAGCGCACCATCAAACCGTAAATGTGACTCGGGCCAACCTCTGCGAGTTAGTAGCATCAAAAATGCTACAGCGATACGATGAAGACAATTCTGGACGGCCGGGTCTGCTCCTCCTCGCGAACATTCTTGTTGGTGGGTTTGAGCCATTCCAAAACTGTCCCTCAGAAGTTGCTCAAGAAAATCGGCACGCCCTGGCTTGGTCGCTACAGAAGCGTGGCGGTTACGAGGGGAAGTTGACGTCGTTGGAAATTGCCATTATCTCGGAGAGCAAGCAATTTCTTAGCAGCTCGGCTTGCCAAAAGGTGGTAGATGCTGTGTATCGCGGACGGGTCGTCTACACTCCCAACGCCTTCATTGATATACTACCGGATCACTACAAGCACAAGCCTATCGCACTTTACGACCCTAGGAAAGCACCCCTTTTGAACCAGTACCGGCTGATCGTTCCTCGCTCGCGTAATATCATTGAGGTCTGTCAATTTATCGTCCTCCTAATCCTATATTGCGTCTGTATGATGAACCGAGATCATACGCAGTTCACCGGCTACGAAATCTGCTTCACGGTATATGCTGCTGGCTGGGTTCTCGATGAATTTGCTTCGATGCTTGAGCACGGCTGGCACGTCCATACGCAAAATCTCTGGTCTTTCCTCGACATCACCTTTGTAATCATCTATACGCTATACCTCATCATTCGCCTTCACGGCTGGTTCACAGGTAATATCGGAGAAGGCCGGCAGGCTCTCGACATCCTCTCCATTGCCGCACCTATTCTCCTGCCCCGTGTAGCCTTCAATCTTATGCCCGAGAATATGCTCTTCATTTCACTCCGCGCCATGATGGCCGACTTCACAGCCCTCAGCCTCATCGCCGTATGGTGCTTCGCCGGCTTTCTCCTCGCCATGAAGTGGCTCAGCATGGGCAACAACGGCGTCGAGCCAGACGATTCCCCCGACCCCCTCACCATCTCGAAATGGATGCTCTGGATCTGGTTCGGGCTGGACGGGACGGGGATCCAAGAAGCGCCATCCTTTCACGCGATCCTCGGGCCCGTCCTCATGGTGACCTACGCCTTCCTCGGCAACACGCTGTTCCTAACGGTGCTGGTGTCTATCCTCTCCAACACCTTCTCCAAGATCGCTGCCGATGCCACCGCCGAGATCCAGTTCCGCCGCGCCGTGCTGACCTTCGAGGGCGTCAAGTCGGACGCCCTCTTCGCCTACCGGCCCCCCTTCAACATCCTCGCCCTGCTCATCCTCCTCCCACTCAAATTCGCAATCTCCCCGCGCTGGTTCCATAAAGTAAACGTCGCCGCTGTGCGCGTGCTCAACGCCCCCATACTGCTCGCCATCTCGCTGTACGAGCGCCGCCGGCTGTGGAAGTCCAAGAAGCGGGCTCCCTTGGGCCCCATGAAGCGCAGTAAGTGGTCGTTCTTGAACTTCTCGAGCTTAAACGTCCATGGCGATCTGCAGGCCGTGTTCGATACCGATCCGCCGCAGAGCGTGCTCGATCAGATCGAGGAGGAGGATGAGCTGGAGGATGCGATCTTGGAGAATAGTTTTGCCGCGACGGCGAATAAGGATTTAGTGAACAGGGAATTGAGCCCCGGGAGTAGTGTGCAGAGGCGGAGGAGGTTCTCGAGTGTGTGGCGGGGATGATAGGGCGGATGTATTTAAGCAGAAGTGGGATGTAGGATTATGATGAGATCATCGTGTTCTTCAAGTTGATAGTATTGTTACAGTACGGAATCAATACATACATTGATAAGTTTACACGTGATGCCTTCTACGAAATGAAAGAACTCCATAAACAGATGGTCATTCATCATTAAAACACTTTTCAGAACTCAAAGTTCCTCCTTGTTCCAGCCTGTTGGTCGAATCAGCTCGTTAATCGTGAACCCGCAACTCATACCGGGATATGCTATCCTCTATCCTCCCTTCAGCATCGTAAGTTCCTTGAACCCAATTACTGTGTCTTCGGCAAACCTTTGCCTCCTGCAACTCATCAAAGACCTCTGAAAGCGCATCCCAAGTATCGACATACCTGCAAAGCGTCAGCTTACGTCCTCATTCCCAATCCACCTCACATGAAAAAAAAGATCGGAACCCACCCAGTCCACCCCAGCTTCCTCGCCTTGCTCATATCGATCACCAGATCATAGTTCCTCCCCAGCACAAACCTAAAGAAACCCCACACCACCTTCTCCAACGCATCCTTACTGAGTCCCTCCCTCTCTGCCGCCTTCTCCCACGCCTTCCTCACATGCTCACGCTTACACCACTTAATCAGATCAACCCTCTACTCCGCCTTTCCCTGCTGCACTATGCGACTTCCCACCAGCCCCAACTCCGCCGCCATATCCGCAGCCGGTGGCTTCTCGACGGGCTCCACAACCGCGCCGTCCTTCCCCGGCGGTTTCGCAAACTGGTCCGGCTTAACGCGCAGCCCGAAGCGCTTCGCCATCTTCGGCCACAGCATCTGCCAGCTCTCGACGTCGCCATTCACAACATTGAACGCCTGGCCCGCGGCGTGGGGCTCCAGCGCCGCCCAGACGCAGAAGCGCGCGTGCAGCTTTGAGCGCGTGAAGCTGTCGAAGCCGACGTGGAAGCGCTCGCTGCCGGGGAGGATGAGCTCGGTGCCGAGCTCCTTAGTCACGGCGACGTACGGGCCCAGCGCGGTGCCTAGGTTCATGAAGTTGCCCTTGGCGAAGCCGATGACGTCGTTCGGGTACGTCACGACTCAGGAGATGGAGTGCCGTGCACAGAAGTTGTGCAGGATGTCCTGCTGGCGGTAGTAGAAGTTTGGCGGGCGGTGCTGTGCGATGAGCTATGGGTCGGACTCGCACGTGGAGTTCTTGGGGGCCCCGAGGTGCACGTCGTACTATTTGGCGCCGGTGAATTTGAGGGCGCCAAGGAAGTTGTCAAGCATGGCGCCTAGGGAGTGGGGTCAGTGTGTTGAATGGGTGAGATGGGGGGTTCCACTTCTCGGTTTTCTTTCTCAGTCTCTCTGGAGGTAGGCAGCGAAGAAGATGTATTCAGCTTTCACGTTCTCGAGGTCTTTAGCTATCTCTTGGGCGGACGAGGTCAGGTCGATATGGTTATGGATGACGCTGGATGGATAGCCTTCCTTCGTGCTGCGGGAGAGGGCATGCACGGTGGGCCATTTCTGGGGATTGCGGCCGAGTCCGAAGATGATTTCGCGGCCGAGTATGCCTAGAAGAGGTAGGAAGAGCCGGATTTCAAACAGATGATAGGCCGTACCTGTGGCGCCAGTGACAATTGCGGAGGGCGTTGTGGTCGGGAAGCCTCGAGGGTGTGATATAGCAGTGAGTTCACAGTAAGACAACACATATTGGACTTAGGATGCTTAGTAGAAGATAGACTTAATAGAAGGATTGAATTTATCTCTTACGACGTCAAATACATGTAACGTGACTTCTGTAAACTTGCCGTATCCCCCGCGGAGGTTGTAATCGTACCGGGTGTAGAGCAGTAGATAACACGTCCTGCCTCTCTACAGTAGCTAGCTTCTACCGGGTTGAGCGTGTGAATGTCCTTGCTCGCGTAATATATACACCAAGACAGCAGTATCCCAGACTGCTCCCATTACGTGTTGTGACTTCATAAAATAACAGCCATTACGCCAATTCCGTCTAACCAAGCCGCGGGCAATGTGAGGCATCGTGCATGTTGGGTTATGGTCATGAATGTCAAAGCTGCCTAGGTGGTTGCTTCGATTTTCCGCCCTTCAACTGCTCTTTAATCTCATCTTTGAAATATTTCAACAACGAAGGACCTTTATCTGCGCCGCTTCGCATCAGCTGTGGCCTCCAGAGAATATAACCTAGATGAACGCACGTTCAACATTGGTCCCGCCCATCTCTTCCATCGGTGTTCCATGTCGGATGCGGCGAATACTGCGATGAACGTTGTGGACTGTTCGGTGGAAAGAAGGGCTCGAGAGGAGCTGTAGCAGACAGGTCAGTGATACACGGTTGTGCAGAGTGTCAGGCGGTCCGAGCAAACGTACTCGAGCAACGGCCCAGGCCTGGAGAAGAGATGATGAGCACTGAACGTCCATCAGGACACGTAAGGGGCGCAAACCTCAAATACTCGTAGCCACATCGGCTGCCACATGGTCAGAGTTTCATCTGTGATCAAGGCGGGGAGATATCACGTCTCTTGACGCCTGCGCAGGGCTCGGTGGATGGATATAGCCACAGACGGGGGTGGATGTTAGAGGTGTGGAAGTGGGATGGCAAGGATTGGAAGGGACGGTCTTGCAGCAGTCATGCAAACACCACGCCGACATCATCACGAATCATTCAGCCATGGAATCAATGATGCACCCTGAGCCTCACTCCTCCTCCTACCTTCTCCCCTCTCCCCTATATTCCAGAATATTTCTAGCGTATCCTCTCTCTTCTCCTCCCTGTCACCTTCTAGTCTCCTAGAACTTCGACGCGGATACCTCCCTGTGACCTGATAGCTGCCCGCGTGCTCTTTACTTATCGCCCCCCAACCGTTCCTGGCGATTAGGATTCCCAAAGACGCTTTTAAAACCCCTAGACAAACTTACTTTTATACACCTGTCAGCCTTAGCGAACCTCCAAGCTCTTGGAAACTCGGGCGCCTCCTACCCATACAACTCCTCAGCCTTATTGTTCGAAACCTCAAACTGCTCGATTATAATCTCGCCTTCTCCGTTATTACAATTTATTCTACCAACAAGCTCAGATCTAAAAGGCATAGGTAGAACTAGCGGCTTGCTTCTCACCCGCTATAAATGCCAACCGTCCCAAATCTACAAAAGCAATCTATGCGCGCCACCACAGCGACGAGAGAAGCATTGACAACGTAACATCTGCCACCTTTTCTTTCAAACATCAAGAGAACCGTACATACGATCACATACACACGAACCCGGCAGGAAGGTCCTCAAGCTGTATAGATTTCGCGCCCTCCGGCGCAAAGGCGCACGTAAAGGCGCACGTAAAGGCGCACGCACAAGCGCTAAACCCAAGAACATGTCTACACCGCTGGCCGTCCCAGCGTCTCCCAGCCCCTCATCAAAACGCTCTAGATCCCACGACAGCACTCGCTCCTCGGCTGCCGCATCTGTAAATACACCATCCGTAACCGGTCCATCCGCAAGCTTCCCCTCTCTTATAATACCTTCACCCTCGCAAACACCGTCGTCTGTGGAGCACTCGCCTCGGGACTCCACGCCATACCCCGCGTTTCTGCGGCAGAGCAAATCAGGCAGGTAGACATGTGGCCTATAACAGAAAGGTTTGACTGCAGGCACCCTGTGCTGACTGGGGAATTGCAGATGTCCATACTAAATTCACCGACCTGGAATGGGAGCAACGCAAGCGACTTCTACAGGGCACGCAGACCACGGACCCGCAAGGTCCACCCTCGCAATGGGCAAGGGTCAGCGGGGAAGCTGTCATGAACAGAAACAGATATGCGAATGTGGACCCGTACCTTAACAATCGGATACGCTTGAAGGTGCCCGAAGGGTATAGCGACTACATAAATGCATCGCCGATAGTGCTGCGGAACACAAAATCAGACACGGTAACGAACTTCATCGCAACGCAGGTACGTCCACAGGGCAGCCTAAAAGGGCCACTCCATGTTCCCCCGCAAATGGACAAACGCACTCACCTTCCCAACAGGGCCCCAAAGCCGAAATAACCTCGCACATCTGGCGCATGCTATGGCACGAGACAGCCTCACCCTCGGTCATAATAATGCTCACGCAGACGCACGAATCCGGGCGCGAGAAATGCCACCCCTACTTCCCGCCGTCGCCCTCCAGCCCCACGCTAACTGTCAACTCGCACGACGAGTTCGCCGACGGCTTCACGGCGACCGTCACGCTGCTGTCCCTAACCGAGGACGACGCCGCGCGCTGCACCGTCCGCGAGCTCGAGATGCGCACGCCCGACGGCGACGCCAAGATCGTCTGGCACCTGCTGTTCGCCGGCTGGCCCGACTTCCTGGTGCCCGAGGGCGCCGACCGCGCCGCGCTGCTGCAGCTGCTCGCGCTGTCGCAGGCTAAGAACACCGCGCACCCGGAGAGCCCGCGCGTCGTGCACTGCAGCGCGGGCGTCGGCCGCTCCGGCACCTTCATCGCGCTCGACTGGCTGCTGCGCGAGCTGGACGAGGGCAGCCTGGACGCTCTTGACGCCGCTGACGACCCCGTAGCGGAGATTGTGGATCGTCTGCGCTGCCAGCGCATGATGATGGTCCAGGGCGAGCAGCAGTTCTCGTTTCTGTACGACGTGCTGCGCGAGAAGTGGCGCGAGCGTTGGCGGGAGCTGCATCTCGGCATTGGTGCAGACGCCGAGGGCGAGGACGCCGGCGAGGGGGTGAATGGGGAGGGTGAGGAGGGTGCAAGTGTGGAGGCGGAGATGGCAGAGACGCAGGCGCAGGCGGACGATGGCGGGGAAGGCACGTCGTGAGCTGTAAGTAATTGGGGTAGTAAAGGGATTTGTTTCTGCGGTTTTTCCAAGGATCGGGCTGTTGTTTCAAGTTGCATTGGGCGCTACATATGCATATGCTGGATTATACACCCCCGCAAGGGATTCTTTCGAGTAGGGTTCAATTGGATGTTTTTGTTCAACCAACAGCTCATTATTTGGACGGGTTTAAGGACCCTTTTGGACATGGGGGGGAGAGGAACGAGGCAACTTCAGTGGTTGTAAGTTTATTACTCGGACAGCATGGCGGGGTTGAGCCGTATAAAACTTTTGGATTCGCGGCGAGGCTAGCATTAATATCTAGGGAACCAGAAATCTGAATTTGAAAAACGAGAAGAGAGCCCCAACCCCAATCCGCGGCCTCATCTACGCATCTAAACACTAACCCCTTTTCATCTAAACCCCTCTCCTTTCCCTATACAAACCCCCGCTCTAACCTTTCCCTCTCTTCTCCTCTCCCCCCTCTCCTTCCATTCCCACTCCCTAATCCTCACACAAATCCCTCAACAACCCCACCCTACAGGCCTCCCAATCCGCCACCCCCATCCCATACGTCGCCTCAAACGCCGCAATCCCCAGCTGACCCAAAAACGGCCTCAGCACTCTCCCCGCCAGCTCTGAACGCGTCATGGCCCTCACATCAGCGCCCTCCTCGCCCGCCTGCACCGCCTCGAGCAGCGGCTCTAGGAACGGCTGCCGCAGCGGCGTTTCCGCGCCGGGGTGTTGTGGCGGGAGGCTAGCATGGTGCGCGGCCGCGCGCGACGTCGGGGTGTCGGCGGCCGCGAGCGTCTCGGCGACCTCGTCGGTGAGCGCGGTGGCGGACCAGGCGGCCGGGCGGTAGACGGCATCGATGGTGTCGGCGACGAAGAGCCAGGCGTGCAGCTGGAAGTCGTCGGGGGCAAGCACGACCAGCGTGTCGAGCAGCTTGCAGGCCTGCAGCACCGCGGCGTTGGAGTACGTGTCGCGGTTGTCGGCGTCTGGTAGGAGCGACGTCAGCGCCGCGGAGAGCTCCGCAGTCACGATGGGCCAGAGTGGCGCGAGGTGCACGGGCGAGGTCGTCACGAGCAGGGCGCGGAGGAGCATGAAGAGTTCAGCGCGGGTGGTCGAGGAGGGCGAGGAGGCGGGTGTGGCGGTGAGGAGTTCTACGAGTTTTTCGGAGAGGGAGGGGAGCGTGGGTGTGAATGTGTCTTCAGGGGCGGCGAGGAGGAGGAGCGAGATGCGACGGAGGGTGAGTTGTGTCTTGCGGTCTGTCTCCTGGCGAGCTGATGCCGCACCGACGCCGAACATGATCCCAGCGGTTGTTGGAGCGGACAGGCGTGAGAGGAGTTCTGGGAGGCGGTCTTTATCTGTTAACGTCCATTGAGCCAGTATTGGGAGCCAGGAGGACGTAATGAGAGGCAGAGGTGTGCTGAAGAAACGAGGGTCATTGAAAGCGTCCGCGACGTCCTTTTTCCACGCCTTATTGTTTTGTGCAACCCGGGTAAGCTGGTAGATCAAGTCGAGGGTAGATTTGGTCACGTTCTCAGGAAAGGCTTTAGAACGGAAGGCGGGCCCTATGATGTTGGTTGAGATGCTTGTAGCAGCGTTGGCTACACGATCATTCTCCACGAGAATGAGTTGGAGACTAGGCATTATAGATGTAAGAATTGCCACGACATCTACAGGTTTCTTTATATTTCCGCCGTTTGCTATGCTTGATGCTTTTTCTACTGCGGCAACTTGTGATGGTTCCTGTAGGAAGCTCATGGATCGAGTGGTGAATACTGCAGTTAGAAGCCTAGCGAAGAGGTCCTGAAACAAAATTAGCAGGAAACTTTAAAAAGCTAAGGTTTTGACATACTCCAAGCTCCCTTCTCATTTTCCTTTGCTCTCCGAAATTTGTATTATCCACCTTTTGCCCCAATACCGCTGTAAATTCGAGCAGTGTTGGGAGAATTTGTCGATGCGGAAGAGGATTGGCAAGAACATCCCGCAGGAAAATCATACAGTCAGGCCATATCTCATCCATAGCATCGTCTTCTAACGACTTGGTGTAGTCAACGAGAAAGTTGACTAGATCCGTGTCTGACAAATCCGAAGTCAAGGTGGACATCCTCATTGGATCGAGAGCGTTAGGATTTGTTCTGCTATACACCGCGTTGAATATGGCTGGAATAGTGTGCTTTGGCTTGGACCCGTTAAGAACATTTAGTAGGCTCATCACCGGAGCAGCTCTAGAATCTGTTCTAGAAAATTGGCACCACAACACGGCTAAGGTTTCTAGGCATTCTAACGCTTCGGCAGCAAACAGATGCTCTAAAATACGTCGAGCACGATTTCGCATTCGCAAGGATGTGTATCCAAATGATGCAAGAGATGTGGGATCTGGTTTGCTGCCATTCGAACCGTATCCGCCCCACGACCAAATGGAGAAGCAAATACGAACAGTATCTTGAAAACATAAGAGAACCGTTAGCCTACTGTTGGCGGTAGGTGTCCGCGTCTGATTTATTTCCGATGAGAAAACACCGGAGACCATGTTCCCAAAGAAGCCTTGTGGTTGTTCAGGTGATTTTGTCGTTGCAGTCCTAGTTTCTTGCAGGACAAGGCGATCATGAGCCTTTGCGAGAATTCGCTCAAGGCCATTCATCAACGATATCAAGGTTGGTTCAGGTGAAATCTGGACATCCCCGACGGGCTGCTTGAAAGTTGATCTAAGCTGCTCGAAGACCTGGTCAATTTGAGCACAGAAACATTCCACGAGCGGGATTAAATTTTGAAAAATAGCATCAGCAAAGAGCGGTAGAACTTCCGCAAGAAACTTAACCCAGTCGTCGAGAACTAGGCGGCTTGATGGTGAGGCAAATCCAGCTCGCAGACATTCGACGAGCTGGGGCGGTGGAGGTATGGGAGGAGATGAAGGCTCTTCATTTAGAGGCTTCTCCATTATTAGAGACAGTCTTGAAGGCGCTCCGACGTCTCTTGACTGTTTTCTCTGATGTCCTGAAGGTGGTCGCTGGAGAGGTGGACTAAGAAGCCGGAGTTTCAGTGCTGCAAGTGTGGCCTCGAGAATTAGACTCTGCAAGGAGGGGCTTGATATTTTAAGTCGTGCCATTAAAGGTACTTCCAGCTCGAGGGCTTTGAGGGGGGCAGCATAAGGACTTTGAAATACTTGCAACACAATCGATACGGCAGTCCGATATAATTCTTCGATGTGAGGTTTCTGCTGTGAATGGTCTGCTCTACTATTGACCGAAAGAGCCTTCATAGATGTCCGTACAATCCATTCTTGCAAGGTCATCTTTTCAGCGTCAGAAACTGTTTCAGTGATCTGCGGTGCCGCCTCCTCGGCTAGAGTTAACCACGTATAACTCGAGGGCCACCGTAAGATGTTCAACACATGCTTCAGGTAATAAAGACATTCTCTAGTGTCGTCGACAGAAGCAGACGCACGCGACTTACCTCCAGCCTGGCTGGGGGCTAATGTTTCTCTCTCTTTTAATGATTGGAGAGATTGGAGGTGTCTCGCGAGGACCTCGAATACCTTGTCTAGCGTTGGCAAGTCTTGAAGCCAGCATTTTACAAATGCGAAGAGCCCCGTACCTTCTTCCGCCAGAGCATCCAACAGCAAGAGCAGCGGTCTTGTTAAGACAGATTGGAAACCTCCCGTTGATGGTGAAAGTTCCGGGATTGTTGTAGTCCCGCTAGAGCGTCTGGAAACGGTGCTACCACGTTTCTCCGTCTGCAAGCTTTGTTCATGTATTGAGTGTGTCCATAAAACAGCAAACCGTCGGCCCCGACCAGCTAATTCAATAGGGTCGTTTTCCTGGGATGATTTCCCAGGGCAAACCATGAGCGTGGTAATAGCCGCTTCCACTAAACGACCCGAGGAAGATATCGAATGCAGTTGCCAAAGACAACGAACAGCTTCAACATGGTATTTTGGGTTGAAAGGCGAGAGGTAATGCCAGATCAAGGCAATGAGAGGGTGGAGCAAGTCAGGAAGCTCGGTGGCGCTGACGTAGGGATTCGAGGTATTAGCAGTTTGCAGCGCGGATAGTACTGAGGTAATGGCGACAAGACACGGAAATGGCAGGGTTGCTTTTGGCCTAGTAGGAGAAGAATCCGAGAGGACCTGGTGGAAGACGAACAAGAGATCGATATCGTGTAACGAACTCTGATCTTGCACCTTGTATATCAGAGTTGCAAGAATTCTAGCATAGAGCTCAGCCATGCTCTGAGACGACTCTGATCGGAGGGAAATCGCAAATAGTGAGCCAGCTTCATGCAAGCAGAGCTGTCCCAATGTATGCACATCGAATGGAGGCTCAGAAAAATCGAGATTGCCATGAGATTCAATATAAAAGGAGGTGATCCTGCTGGTAACCTGGTCTCCTTTGAGGTCGAGGGCTTTTGAGGTAGACTCTTTCGTATCATTCTGCTGCTGGAGTAATGCCCGTTCCGGGATGAGTTGTATAAGGGAATCTGCAATATCATATGCTAAGGTCGAAATATCTGCTGCCGAAGCCTTCTCTTTCACATTTTTGCCAGCACATTTGTTGAGCATTACCAGTACCGACAAGGCCATTAAAGGCATATGGTGCATCAACATCTCTTCTTCCCTAACATTGAAACGACCCAAGATAAATTTAGCCAGTCTCAACTTCCGCAGGGCATCATCATGTTTCGAGGCATCTGATCTCAGGGCGGATGTGACCAGTTCCACAAGCTTTCCCCAGATAAGCCCACTCTCCACGCCGTCGAAAAACACACTAGCGCTTCTCATCACCTCGTCAAGCTGCTCTTTACTGGATGTCTCACTATAGATCTGAACACTTTGAAGCGCAGGAACAAATATCTCAGGAACAATCAAACCACCTACCTCCCAGCGATCCATTAATGACAGACATATACGGAATGGCTTAGATCTATCGGCTGGGAGAGCGCTAGGCCGTTGAATCATTTTCATGATACTCCGAGTCAACGAGCGGAGACCGTACTGTGAAAAATAAGCTGCATGATGTGAAGAAACGTCAACCCCGGCATTTTTCATGTCTTGAGTAAGAGACGCAAGAGGCTCGTTCGCGTCAGCCCCTGCTGAAGGCTCAGGCCCAAGAAACCATGTCCAGAGTCTTCGATTCAGACTCATATCTCTACGTGAAACCACACCTGCGGCTGCAGCAACCAAACGCTCCAAGTCATCGTGGCTGATCCTCTCCTGTAGTACTGGCGAGTCAAGAGGTAAGTGGCTGACTAGAAGGTCAAGAAACCCTCGTTGAATTAGTAGTTGGGAATCCGAAAGCCCTGCGGCGAAACAACGAATAAGCAAACCTGGCTCTGGCGAGATTGCAGACTCCGCTTCATTTGACAATTTTTCAGGCGCTGTGGGTTTCTCGGTTGAGATAGAGCTGCGCCGATTCCGTATCCCAAACTTCGGTAGACGACGAACAAGGAATGCAAGAGCCCCTTGTCTCCTCGAAGGATTGGTAATAGTAGCCAAAAAAAAGCATTGCCAATAGTGTGATGCCGTTCCATCAGCTTTTGTCTCATCATGGGTATCCGGTGATACAGTAACTGCCTGTCGTAATTTATCAAGAGCCTGTACCATACGCTCAAAGTCTTCACCTGTCTCTTCTTCCACGCCCGGAAGCAGGCACAGTATAATCGCTTTTAGGGCAGGCCGGAGCGCATAGCTGTCCAAGATCAAGATATAATTCTCCAACAGTGAAAGAAATAATGGTCGAACAGACAAGGAGGCGAAGGAGAGGACCGGTGCCAGACCAGGAAAATACAGGCTGAGGTCCCGACTCAGCGCATCTTTCTAGAAGTGGTGTCAGCTTTTGGAGAACCAGGGGAATGCATTGAATAAATATGCAGTAGTGTATACCCCAATGACTGAAAATATGTATGAATAAACCTCAAGAGCCTTCTGGTGAACCCCGGAGGGAAGCGTGGGGTTCAAGCATTGTGCCAACCGAGTCGCGACAGTAGTGCTGTGTGGTATTATAGGAATGTCTAAGGGATGCGCTTGGATTGCCTAAGAATAAATAAACTTAGCTAGTTTTCTTGAATCTTTACCTAGAGAAATATAGACCTTCAACAAGCGTGCGAGGAAGGAAATATAGTCAGCCCATTCCTGCTGGGCGGTATCGAACAAAGACAAGGCGCGTTCCACTCCGGACGCATATCTTCGGTAGCTTCGGTCCTTTTTGTAAAGGGCTAAAGAGAAAAAAATCGTTAGCTATGACCATTTCCAACAGGGCATACACCAAACGTACATACCGTCCTCGACAGTTCTTCGAGGTGCTCTTAGTACTGGTGAAGAACGTCCTGAGCTTGTAGGAGAGTGTGATTGCTGATTGGAAGCAGGATCAAGAGACATGCTGCGCTTGACCATAAATTGAAATTATGAAGAGTGAACTCTTAAGCCGGCGCATCCTTGTCGTCGTTTGTATAAAGGTGTTAAAATGGTGCCTTGCGTTATCCGCATACGTACTCAAAGCGGAGTACACATTATCACGATCGGCGCAGTTCCCATACCAGGCGGCGCCAATGCCAGGAACCCTTCACTGCTATCACCAACATGTTCCACCAAAGACTATTCCTACGAATACAGTCGAGTAGATTCTTCTACTAATGCGATACGAGAATCATACCTGCCTAATATGAATCCTTCAACGACGGTATATCAGCCTCGAGAAGCTCCGGAAACAAGTCACGAAGCTAACAAATATCCCCAGGAACCTCGGACAACTGCGGCTTCCCCCCAACACCCTAATGAACCCCCACCATCCTACGATGACGCAACCAATTCAGCTTCAGCTCCTCTCCTGGTTGGCCCTCCACCAAATTATGGGACTCAACAAGCCTATACCGATGCCGACGAATCTTCAATGAGCAGCCACCCCGAAGAGTCAACAAGGGTTTTACCTGAGTGGATTGGCCAAGGCCTCGTTGTCCTCTGCTTTCTAGGCCTCCTCTATGGCTTTTGGAGTGTTGTGAATGAGCCAGACTTTGTCTATCGATAGAGACTAAACAAAGATGTTCTTGAAACAGCTATGACAGCATGCGTAGTCCTACGCCAGAAATTCCTTAAGGTTTGGACAGGGCCTTTCAATTCTTCTCTAATATTCGAAAAGCCCTCAAAGATCTCCAACTTCGAGTCGCCAGAGGAAGTCAGACACTCGATGAATATAGGTGGAGAGGGTTTCGCTTTACGGAATAGCTACAGCTACAACCACTTGGAGATGAGGATAAGGAGATTTCATCGAGCCCACCAAAGCCGGAGACCCCAATTATAAAATCATTCATCGACATGAAACGGACGATATAGTAAAAGAGATCTCAGGACAGCACGGCTGGTAGTCCTCACTACAGCAGCGCTATTCCGCTTACACAAAACACTGACGAATTTCACCTCTTAATCTCATAGGTTCATGAGGCTTTTCGTCTTGTTTGTTTCCTTAGTCGCAGCAGACCCACAGCTGGCCATTTTGTCTCTGGAATTTTTTGGGAAGCCAGAAGGCCCCCAACCTCGGGCTCTCGCTTGTATCCGTAACGGGTACTGATTCTAGGTTTACGGAAGTGGAGACAAGTTGTTCATTCCGTAGGACCTTAAAAAGAATATTTTCGTTATCGCAACCTACCCAATACGTGGCAGCGGTGAATACTCAGGTCGCCTGCCGTGTTCGTCGAGCATTACTAGCTTCATATCATAGATCGACGGTATCCCACTCGAGCGTTCTATTCGGAGTGTGGGCTATTTTAATCCAGACAGCCTGCTAACGCCGAAGGCAAAATTGTCTTCTAACTCATTTTCTCTGAATATTCCATCAGTTGCAATTCATGACGAATCTCCCACTTCCAAATTTGAAGACTAGAAAAATGACTGTAAATTCGAGATGCTCGGACTTACCGCAAATTCATTTACCTGGCTAAGGCCTTCAGCATCACCATCTTGTGAGTTCCATTACGCAATGCATAACTCCGCTGAGATGTTCTTAAAGGGTTTAAAGTCGGGACAAAAGACTCAATAGAAACTAGTGAAGTTTTCGCAACACTAAAACGCGAACATCTAGAGTTCTCTCCTGTAAGAACATACTGTTCTTCATTATAATGCTCATCTAAAGAGCATACTCGTCAACTCATCAGGTCAGTCTTGATACGTGGGAGCATTTGCGGATTACGTAGCACTCGACGTTCGTGGTAAAGTACATTACCTATGGATTGACGAGATCATGTTCACAGTATCTCCGTAAATAAGATTATGCATATGCGTCTTTGTAGTTCTTTTCCAGTTTTGTTCCTCGCCCCGCCCAAAACCACGTCGCCTGGAAAGCTGCCGCTATGATTCAAACTCTTCCGACCTTTCTAAAAGGTTCCACAATAGCTAGTTCCATTTTCATATCTTCCAGGTTAATTCCAAATACTAACGTCGCTTGCATATCTCATGGGCTCTGACGTATGGTGAGAAGTAGAAAGGCTAGGGCGATGGAGAAGAGAGCATATTTCAGTTGAGCAGCTTCTAAAGACCCCCGGGCGAAATGCCTCCAAGACGGAGTCTACGCCATAGGCATTGGAGATGAGAAACTCGATTCACTCAAACCCGGACACGGAGAGCTAGTTTGAGAGATATGACGGAAGCGCCGTACTAGAATAACAACACTATATTAGAAGCATGGGATAACGATTGCTAAACAGCCGTACGGTCGACTATGAAAGCATGGAGCAAAATTCCGGCGAATACAAGGAGTCTCCGTAATAACCGTTCAGCAGTTGCTACATCGGGGTTTTAGGAGGTAAAACAGTTGATCAACAAAGTCAGAACTATTACGGAAATTTACAAACGCATCCCGAATTCTTGATCGGTATACTCACACAAGCTACCGAAACTCCGTTTCCCTTTAAGTTCCATCACCTGAATATCCAGTTCGGAACCAGACTAAGGATCTATTTTCGGAACCGATCTAAGACCTGAGTCTCAGACAAAACTCCAAGACACTCTGATCTCGAACTTCAACGTCATTCAGCCACCATGATCCAAATTACAAACCCGTCCCTTCCATCTTTAAATCTCTCAGTCACACCCCACCCAACCTACGCCCCTACCTCCAGCAAAAACAAACATCACCCACCGCCGCCACCTAACCCGGAAATACCAACCACAAGACACAGCCCTATAGTCTCTCCCCACCCTTACCGCCTTCTCAAATACGAGCAGGATCCACACGTAATACCGGCGGCCCGGGAAGCAGGCCAGGCGTTCGAAGCACGCAGCCAAACACTCCGATCTGCGAATCGCGCAGGCACATTCCCCTCGCAGCAGCAGATCCCGCAACATGATCTCAGCGTGGTGAGACCCGCCACTGGGACTGCGCATCAGAGAGTGGGGGCTATGCGGGTAGCGGGCGAATGGAGGGCCTGAATTCGCTTCGTGCTTACGGACGATGTTTTTCTGGACAAGAAGCAATGCGAAGGGAGGGAAAGCAAAACTCAATTTGGATGCGCACGCGGAGGCTAATTGCGGATATCTAATCTTGTATTACTAATGCTTCCACTTTGTGACAAGCTATTCTTGGGTATAGTGTGGAGTATAATAGAGGAAAAACAGGGCGCGCCAGATCCTTCCCCGCACTTAGGCCGGAACAAGAATATGCCAGATACAAATAGCCGTCGCAAACGTCGGGCTGGTGGGAGTTGGTTCAGCCCTTTCCAGCCCTCATTCTAGCCTCTTGGCGCTCCCACCGCCATTTTGCTGCTGAAGTAGAAGAGGTCGATGGGGTAGGTGTATGCTGCGACAAAGTGCTCGTAGTCCAGCGCCACCCTCCCGCCGCCGATCCTGTCGTAGCGCGCCGCGATGGCTCTGTAGTACTGCATCACGTCGCGCTCGCGGGCCTCCTTCCCCCCCCTCCTTCCCATCCCCATTTCCATCCTCCCCCCTAGCTCGCGCGATCCGCACCACGTCCAACCTCCGCACAAGACGACTTCAAACCCGCCCTCCATGCGAACAAACCCGTCGACGCGCCCCTCCCACTCTTGCGCCGCGAGCAGGATGCGGTCCTGCGAGTCGAGGGTGCCGTTGGCCATCCTGCCGGCGGATACGCCGTCGATGTAGAGGGGCGCAGCGGGCACAACGCGGCGTAGATGCGCAGGAAGCCGGCGCGGACATCATCGTCATCGTCGCCGCCATCCTCTTCTCGAGCTCCTGGCTTTTCTTCGCGCTGGGCGGGCTGGACGAGAGGTCGCTGCGGGATGCTGTTAGGCTGCCAGCGCGGGACGGGGCCGTGGTGGTGGTGGTGCTGCTGGTGCTGGTGCTGGTACTGCTTCTCCACTCCCCCCTCGCTCATCTTCTCTCCGCTGCCTTCGAAGCCCAGCGGAGGCGCCATCGCCATCGCCATCGCCTCCCCCCGGTGGCCGCCGCGGCCGACCGCGTCGGGGCCTCGCGAACGGCAGCGCGTGCTCGGGCTCGAAGGCTAGCCGGTCCATGCCGGTGGTGGGCTCGCGCTGGTGCGTGCCGTGGTACAGCTGGGTGCCGTGGGGCACGGAGGCCAGGAAGAGGGACGTGCCGTTGTGGTTGAGCGAGGAGCCCCATTGGCGCAGCGGGGAGCGGATTGCGTTGAAGATGTGGTTGGCGTTGCGGAGGGCGGAGGTTTGCAGCGGGGAGGGAGGGGACGGGCGTGTGCTGGCTGAGGGCCGCTGGGGGGCGGGGAGGGAGGCCCAGGTTAGGGGGTGGGAGTGCATTGTGAAGGGTATCGGTTGGATTTTGAGGGTTTGATTTTATTTTTATTTTTTACGGGAATTTGAAAGAGTTGAGAGTTTGGCACTGTATTTGATAAGGAGGGAAATGATTGTTCAATGGCTTTGAGATGTGGAATTGAGAAATCACTTGTGCGGTGGGTTTATGACAGACTTGACGGCTAGAAGACGAAAGGGGCAGACTAGCTTTATCACTGCGTCGTCCACCTACCTTTAGACAAGTTAAAGAGATAGGAAATGCTATCGTGACGCGTCCCGAGCATCCTTGTCGAGATCTCTCTTTCTCTCTCTCTCTCTGTGTGTATACAAGAGCACGCATGTGGTGTTCTGAGCACAGTGGATTGCAAAGCAGCAGAAAGTCGTGGGCGCACCATGACCTGGCTAAGCGATTCCCTTGTGCGTGAGGCGGCAAAGCAAGTGAGAAACTCACAGCATGTTTATTTGTGAGGCATTTGTAATTTCGAAACGCAGCTTAGTAGATGGAGTGAGGTCTACTAAAAGACATGCATAGACTAGCAGCAATAAAGATTAACTTTTCGCGCTGCGTGTTATTATTATATATACTCGCTGCGCCGCTGCCACAACCTGACAATGTCCCGTGTCTGCATGCTGCATATTTGGCCGTCAGCGTCGAACCATGCCGTAAACCTGATACATGGGAAGATGTTAACTTCTAGAAGAAGCGACATATCGCGTTTTGATTTGGCCAGAGACGGGATACCCACTGGTCGGTATTGAAGCTGCGAGCTCAAACTATCCTCCGCCTTGATTGGTTGGCCGAAGCCACAGAGACACTACCAGGGAGAGGAGGATTTTCATCCTTCAAAGCTGTTAACTTGCTCTTCTCAAGCACTAGCCCCCGCAAGCTGCACATTGCCCCTGGCATGGTCAACCCCAGCCCCGTAGAGACTGTCTCATCAGCAGCAGCAGCAGCAGCAACAAAGTACCGCAGAAGCACGGCGAAGCCATGCAGGTACAAGTGCGAACGAGCTGCAGAGGGGAAGATTCCGGTTGACAAAGCCTTCTCGTTGGCGGCTGCACGGCGTGGGGTTGGAGCGATCGCGATGTGTGGCGTGAGAATTCGTCCAAGCTCGCACAACGTGTGGAGATGCGCAGGAGCTGTGCGTCTTCCGAAAAGACGGGGCCTAAATGGATGTTTCAAATGCCGCACGCAGGGTGCGACTTTTATTTCAACGGCCGCAGTGTCTCATATACCAGAGTTATATTTCGAACGGGGCCTAGCGTTCCGGTTTGCATGTCCGTGCCGAAGGCTATGCTACGAGCCACTGCGTTGTAGGTGTCTATAACAGAAGCGGCGCTGTAAATTTCTGTCCCACCTGTATAGGATTTAGCAGTGAACGGTAGGGCGTATGCAGGATTCGAGGCGCAATGTCCAAGACACTGGGGTCCGGTTAATGCAATCGGGCATCGGAAAGTTTTTGACTCGTGGACGTGCCCCAAGGTGAAACGTAGCGAAGAAGAAAACAGTCAGTCTGAGCAAAAAATAGACGCGAGACCAGCCGCTGAAACGTGGCACCGACGCGACGTTGGTGGGCAGGGTGAGAAGACAGACGGGGCGAGCTGGCCATGTTGCCGTGGTGCCATGGCGCCATGGGGGTTTGTTCCGGTGACTCTCTGGCCGAGGGGGAGGACGACATGTGGTGATGTCGTTCGCCTATCGAAACGGGCTGGAACGATCGTGGAAGGAGTTACACATCCCCCTCTCATAACCCCCCTCATACCCTCGTTGGCGACCGCCTTGATTGGAACCAGCGTTGGTCCCTGCTGTCCATCATTCCAGTACCTTGGCCAAGACGGAGCGCTGTTAGGCTCTGGCAGGTTCTGGCGGGCTCTCGTGAGATATGCGGAAAGATGGATGCATCCGACAGCCCAACAGCGCGGTGACAGGCGTCCATGGTCGCGACGAGCGAAATAGCGAGGCTACACGCCTGGGCCGTTCGTTGCCCTGCCGCCCTGCCGCACTGCTGTTTGCTTGCCATCGCTTGCCATCAACCGCTACTCTGGGTGCCGCTGGTCATCCCATCCAGTGCCCGAGGCAAAGCAGGAACGGGGCAAAGTTGACAACACGTGGGTGCACCGCACGCAAGCTTTGGGAAGGCTTGGGTGAAGAAGCGGAGCTCCGCTGAAGCAGCAGTATCTCATTCGAGTGTCTGACATCTCTTCCGACCCGGCTGGAGAGAGCGGGAGAAAAAATGGTTGACAAAAGCCAGCCCTGGGCCCGAGCGGCTTGCACGGTTGCTGCGAAGAGACAGCCATAGGGCGGTCTGACCGTCCTGTCCCGGCTGCTTACACCTCAGCCACCAACCAGACAACACGGGCAATGCAGCTGCAGCGGCATCACGCCGCTCGGCATCTCCAGCCACTGCACTGACGGCTTATCTCGCAGAGGCTCCTGTTCCGGCGCTAGAACCACTCGTTCCGCGCTTCCATTTAACGGCTTTCTGGGGTATAACCACTCCCTGTCAGCCCTGTCACCTCCAACTACAAGGCCCCCCACTAGCCATTCCTACTTCAGGGCACGATCCTCGATGCGATGAAGATCAGCGTGGAACAATCCGCCCGTCAAAGCATCATCACCATTATATAAGAAATCTAAAAATTGTGCGAGCTTAGTATGGCTGCTTGAATCTGCGAATAAGAAAAGCAAAAACAAAAATTTGAGCCCCTCTCCAATGAACTGGGGGAAAATGAACGCCTTGATTGATCCATCTGCTTTCTCTACGATGCTGCCTCTCTTCGTGCCTCACTCATGCCGCTAATCAAATCCCGTCTGATATCACCTTCTATTATGCAATTTCCAAAATCCTTACTGGCGCCCATTTGCCAGCAATCGACGCCGGCGCCATTGTACAATGTGCAGAACATGCCCGAAACCAAAAAAACGCCACCGGCGCACCTCTTTCACAAGAAAGTCGGCCGTATGAAGACAGTCATAAGTATCATGAATCGTGGTGACAAATAAAAGAGTCCGACCTGAAACCTCCCCTGAAATGAACGACTGGAAAAAAATTGGGACCATACTTCGAGACAGCTGCTCATACAGAGTTCGTGTGCTTGGTTGGTGGCCGAGAGTTCTTTAGGTGTATCCTCTTGACATGATCCCTCTGTAAATCCATAATTAGTAAATAAATATATATATACATATTTTAAAGTCTGAAAATATAGTTTGAACTTACCATGTTGTCAACTCTGCTAAAAACTCGATCGCACCCACTCCACTCGCAAATCACTCCTGGGTTGTGCTTCGCTTCGTGCCTTGCGAGGTCTTTCTTGCTGGAGAATCCACCTCCCGTTGACTGTGGGCAGCCTTCGTGTCGGCAGAAGAAAGACTTGGTGTGCCGTTTATGGTGTTTTCTTAAATCGCACCCTCGCGTGAAGACAGCTCTCGACGTGCAGCCCGGGTAGGCGCATGTCCATGTGCCGTTCTTGTTGAGATACCCATAAGCTCGGAGGTCCGGTGCGTTTGGGGATAGGGACCGCGAATAGCCGTTCCCCGATCCGTCATCTTGCGTACTTCCTGGATATGCTCCTATTGATGAATCCGAAGGAGACCTCGACGCTCGCGTTTCTCCCACCTGGCTGGAAATTACTGCGGACCCTACAGGAAGCTGTTGCGTAGGCACCAGGTTTCCGGTTGCCGGAGGATATGTCGAATACCCCATGTGGCTCTGCGCCATCTGGGTTGGTTGTGACCAAAGCGACTGCTGACCATAAGTTGAACCCATGCTCGGGCTCGAGTGGTGTTGAGCGTAGTACTGTCCGGCGTGAGGATGTCCCATGGGCGACCTCTGCGGTATATGGTGAAGAGGCGGAGAATATATTGTGCTCGGTGGTGACTGGCAGGTACTTGAAGGGAACAAGTATTCTTCCTCACCCATCAGAGCCAGTTCGGCTTCCGCTGAGAAGAACTGCGCCATAGCTGGGCAGCTGTGATCAAAAGCTAGGTTGGACGGGCTAAGTCGATACGAACTCTCGGCGAGATACAAAGCGAATTTCCGAGTAAGAAGATGTCCCGGTTTAGTCGAGCTATAGCAGTACGCATTAACAGTAGAGCTGGCGGGAGCTGGTGGTAAGAGTGGGAGTGTGTGAGAGGCTTAGGAGAGGAACGAGGGAGAATGTACGTCTGTTAAGTAAGGTGTGAGAATCTAGCAAGTCCAAATTTATGATAGAAGCGCAGCAGTTTTTAGTGCAGTGATAAATTCCAAGGGATCTCCCACAATAATAAGGCTGAACGAGCGTACCTACGTGGCGGGCAGTGGCGGAGCTATCGATGTCTCGCATTGCTGAGCACACGTGATTGGTCGGTAGCTTTTGGCCTTGATGGACCAACTTAGAAAGCTGAAACTGGTGTCTAGTCTCGAGGAGCGTGCGATCCCGCGCACTTGTACATTTTGGGGGCGCAGGCCTGAGTGCTAATGACGCTGTTATCATGAAATGGGATTGCGCATCTCACTGAAGCTAGTCTAAGAAACGAGAGCTCGAAACAAAAGGGAAGGGGTCCGAAAACGCGCAATGCTCCTTGCTCAGCTTCTAGTATACTCTCTTTGATAGCATTGCATGGATAATTTACCTCGATGCATGGAGCTATGCACAACGGCAAGCGCGCGAGCTCGTGCCCGTAGGGATATGATTCATACTCAACTTCTCAGACCATCGAGGAAATACCGACACAGCGGTTACTAGAGACTGTCGACGATGCAGACCTCTACTGATCAACCGCAGAAGTACCTCATAGAGCGCGTCAGGTGTAATCCCCAAGCAGTGAGGTCCCACAAGCCATAAGCATTACCATGAGCATTGCCATGAGCAATTCTCCCATCCTGGGACAACTGGAGGACTTCCACCAGCAACCAACACCCAGGTATTTTCCAGAATCGTGCCGTTGGACACGGCTTTGATCTCGATCAGGTTTGCTGGGCTCGCCAGCAAAGAGCTTCGAAAGCGTGTGAGCTTGTCCGCTCATGCCGCGGCTAGTGAGATTGGCAGCACGTAGACGGACAAATAAGGTGTTACGCAGAGGACAAGTCAGAGGTCTGTTCATAGGAAGATGGCAGCAGGGCTGCCGGTGTGGGGGGCTTACTCCTAGGTTGCACCGACGAGTCATCCCAGTCTCCACGCGCGGTGGACAGCCCATGCATTGTGTGGTGGTCGGAAGGGAGCAGACTGTGATTGGGGCCGGTGGAAGACGAATTAGTAATTGTGGCAGGGCGATATAGTTTTAAAGCCGAGGACAACCTGGGGTTAATCACTTAAGGTCTGAGGTCAGCAACGCAATACGTGAGAGAGAAGTCGGTGTCCAGAGGCGTCGCCCCATTGACAGTGCAAATCTTCCAAGGTTTTCACTGAGCGAGCTTCGTCCCTGCTCGTCCTTGCCCTTTTTCACTTTGGCCCGTGATGCGATTCCGCCGATTAGGTCATCTCGGATTCGCCGCCTTACCGGTTGTCGAGGCGAGCTTTATTGACATCGTCAAAGCTGTTGAACCCCCATAGCTCATGAGCCGCGATAGCCCTGCCCCAATCTATCATCACTTGGCTCCCAGAGCGCCAGCACGCAGAGAGGGTGGGCTGTGGCAGTCGGATGCGGCCATAACGTGTTATCGGCCCGTGTCCAAAGAGGCTCACTACACTCAGACACTCAGACACTAAGGCATTCAGACTCACAGCCCTGCTCTACTCATGTTTCTTCCTTCCGATGCTAAAACCACTCTGCCAACATTCCAGTGGGATATCGCTGGGAGAGCTAGGAGCCATAACGGTGCTCCGTCGTCGCCGATTGCGATTGGCCTTCTATTCTGGGTTACGGCGGCGTTGGTTTTGTCTCATCCTTCCCCTATGCGTTCATCCCCGACACCAAGCCTCAATTGCACCCAAACGCAGACGGTGTTGATAGTCTGAGTCGTGTACATACGCAATTATAATCGATTGGGCTTGAAACCCTCTCACAGCACTTTCTTGTAAGTATCTCCATGTCTCCACATCAGCCATCTCTCTCTCTAGTTCCTTCACCGTTTACTCTTCAGCTTTGAAACATCCGACTTCTGATTGCGGACCCCACTAACGTGCTCAAGCCCATCACAAAACCCCGGCTCTTCATTCATCGCCCGGAGCATGCCCAGTGCCCAGTTGTGGATACTGATCGCTCCAAGCACAATTAATTTCCTGCGATTGTGCAGCTACGTGTTCCTTCGAAGCCGTTTTCATGTCGCCAGTAGACAACCATGTAACCTCGGCATCGATGACTAGAGTGAAAAACGTATTTCGACTACAATAGCTGAACATGCGCACGGTATCGAGACTCTCGGGTACCTCCCGAGCGCCAAATCCGCCAAGCTGGGTGCACGAAAGCCTAACCTATCGCTTCAGCGTTTGAGCACAGTGGTTGTCGGAACTTGCCTCCTCTCCAACGAGAGCAAAGAGGCACATCTAGCCACGAGCTTCCAGCAAAGCAATAATTCTAGAACGAGGCGAGGGTGACTTGATTTCAAAGGGCTCGACAACAATAAACTAAGCAAAAGCAGCCAGGTGCCACTTTGACCCCTTAACAAATCAAGCATAACAGGGATCATGTCCCGATCAAAAATCTCCGAGCGATTAAGAACCCTAGAACATTCCATGCACAACGGTAAGGAAACCTAGCTTGTTCCCCTTACCCTGCTCCGTCCAAGTAGGGATTCACCTGCACTGAAAAATATTTGCTGGATATAGTGGACGCCTTTTCTAGCCAGCTTAGGTTTATAGCGGCGACATGTGATAGCTGATGTTTTTCGACCTTGGGTGAAATCTTCGCATTGTGGCAAATAGAGTAAAGACCAATATTCTTAAAACGCTTCTCGTCAATCCAAATCTTCGCTTCTCGCACTTTGGAATATCGATTTCGGCAGCGAAAGCTCTCCTGTTGTCATCCTCGCCTGAACAAAGCCGTTTGGTCTAATATGTCACATGGCTTCTTGCAGGATTTCCAGTCAGGCTAATAGCCTTTAATCAGAGTCTTGTCTGTCTGAAATCACAGCTCCAGCACTCACGAAGTAGCAGTCCTCCGTTGCTATGCCGGTTCAGCTGGATAGTTCCAATGCAGAATACGTGGATGAAAACATCATACCAAGAGCTCTGGCAATTTTAAGCAAGATCTATTCCGAAACCCACTGTATCAGGGCCTTGAAGATTTGCGTTATATGGAGCAAGCTCACATGTCACTACTGCTAGACTGGCTTCCAAACAGCAGCTGCCCTTCATGCGTTAGCCATTCTTCTCTCTTTTCGTTTATTTCCATTTCGTCGTTATAGGCAACAGACGATACTGATGACCAGCTTCAGAAGCGGAGGTGCAAGTGGTGATGTTGCAGTTTCTACAGCGTAGAGGATTTCGATGAAATAATGGAGTTGAAACTTAGGCTTGTCTGCACGTGGAGGTGAAGGTGAATTGAAGAGAATCACGCCCTACTTCCATTCTCGAGTCTGTTTCTTCTCCCTCAAATACACTCCGTCGTTCACTTCCAACACTGCACTTCTGACTCTTCAGTACCTCACCTATTCCAATTCGCTATTTAAGATTGTATGCCAGCTGGTTTCGGAAATATGCGACCGAAATCGGAACCCATTGATAGTGACGCCACTTCCATCGACAGTCACCCAAGCCGCCTCTCACCAGCAACCGATGGCAACGACAAACCAGTGTTGGCAACTATCCGCACGAGTGGTCAGAACTATTCAATCGATAATAGCGTGCTCGATTCAGAGGTTCAGATTCAGCACGAAAGCCACGTAGAGAGAGCTCTCGCTCATCAGCAGCATCTAGCCCGCCAAGCACAAATCCTGCGCGCACAACATATTCTCAATCAACAGGATTATATGCGAACCTCCGGTCATCCACTGCTCCCAGCAATAGGTTATTATCCCAAATTCCACAGGACGGGTTCTTATCATGATACTGCACCACCGAACCGCTATCAACAGGATCCTACATCTACCACCACTCTTCTACCAGTTGCCTCAATGGATCGTCATGGCGAAGTCCCACGAGTGAACCCTCAACATAGCCATCTTCGTCCTAACATGGCATCGGCATCTATTGCTCGTGTGCCACCATCCAAAATCCTTCAATCCCAGCTGGATATTCCGGATACTCCCGTCCCAGAGCTCAATGCTCCATCAGTCATTACTCAGGCGTCTAAGGTCAAAGCTGACGGGAAATCCCGTCCTTCTATGCTCACCGATAATGGAAGTCCTAAGAATCGCAAGAAGAACTTCGAGGATTTGCCTACTACCAGGCAGAAGGGTAGGGAAGCTCGACTTAGAGTAATAAAGGAGCATTGGGGCCGTCCAGTCTGTGACTGTATTCCTCAAAATATACGTCCACGCAAGCAAGATAGTGCTTGGCGGAAGGCACACAAAGGGGACGAGGCCGCTATCGAAAACGATCCACGCAACTGGAGCGATCATCTACTGAATGAGCTCTCCGCCTTGTCGCGTGTCACAAGGAATGAGCTTGGCTATGCCCAGGAATTAATGTTAGAACAAGTCAATCATCGACTCGCTGACATAGATGGCCGTGGGGGACGCCATGCAGCCGTCGTGGAACTACTTCTGAGCGACCTGAAACGTGCCACAGCAACTGCTCACGAGAGAAAGAATCTTACTAGCCAGACGAATCAGGACACTATTATCCCATCAATTGAGGAAGCAGAAGGTGGGCAGCAGCCAGCGGCAAGTGACAGTGCGTCAACCATGAATAAAGAGCCTGATGGAGGAAAAGAGGAGGTCAAGCCTGAACGTGCTTCTGCCGTCATAGGCCTTGAACATGACAACATCAAAAGAGACAGTCAAGTTCTTTCTGACGATGGAGGATACCAGGCTAGCACAGATAGCCGCTCACCATCTCCTCTAGCGAACCGATCCGCTCCTCTACAAGAGATTCTCCACCGCGGCCCTGTGCAGAATCCACAAGAACATTCACTGGAAAACACGGACGACTCGGCTAATGTCAGCAGCGCTCCTGCCAACAATGCTCCTACCGAGAACCCGCACGTTCGGTACTACAGCGAGCAGGCATACAGCACATATATGCAGATGCTGCACTATCAAAACATGGTAGCTGAGGGAAGAGCTCGTGCTTTCAGGGAGCAAGAGCTTGTCTACGAACTACAAGCTCAAGCCAACACTGCTCGAGCCCAGGCTGCAGAGGCTAGAGCCCGAGCTCTCCTCGAAGAAGCGAATGCGAATGAGGCCAAGTGCGAGATCCGCAAAACGGCGTTCAACCGCAGAGTGATGAATGATCATGAGGATAATTAGTGAATACCTCCTACAATGAATTCCTGGACTCACGAATTGTTGGTTGGAAGATGCATACGAAAACGTACTTTCTGGCGTTATTGGATCGAGGAATATCGATTTAAGCATTACGAGACGGAACGATGATGGGTTTAGGATGATCACGAGCATACGATTGTCACGAAAACTTCCGGTTGAAACTGGGCATATCTCACTAACAAGGCGTTCTCTCCACGAAATTGGCCCCGGAATTATGTTTTTCTCGTTGGTTTGGCGAGATTCAATGAGCTGGCTGTTGTAAGATTTGTTTTCTACGGGACGTAGAAGAACCAAAATAAGAGCTACCCTCAGTCCTGTTTCTACAACTAACAAAATATGGGTAGGCCCTGCGCATATAGTGAGTTGGTTTCCGCCTTCGTAGGCTTGGTCTCATGCCACCAAGCATTCAATAGAGTACGTAAAATGGTTTGCATGTGTTTCTTTGGGAATGTACTTCACAGCGACAAATTAGCTCTTATTAGTTCAATACTATTCGACACTAAAATTTTGTTTTCTGTCGCTGTATATGATATCTTGCTATCGTGTACCCTACGAACACTCATCCATCCTTATAGCTGTACATACTCGCCCTGAAGACTATTGGCCCTAGATTAACCCCAGCATTAGGGCAAGTAACTGACAGGTATTATTCACCAGCCAAAGCAATCACTAATGCATGGGAAGCGCTCTCGATTACTTGTCGCCGCTGCTACAAAATAAAGTCGTGTGAATCTCGACTGTCAGTTAAATTCGCTCTTTCCAAGCATCCAGACACCTCGCCTTTCCGAGGTCCCTCCCACACCTCTCGCTCTACCTTCTTCTCTGAATTCAAAATCCAAGTCTCCTCCTGGAGTCCTCCATGGTCCAGACTATGCGAAGCTCCTCGCCCACTCCGTTGTTCGAACCGAACAGCTCACAACCTCGCTACAAGTCTCTAGTAAAATAACCTTGTTTTCTATAATTTATATAAGCTCCTTCTTTAAACCATTTTTCTTACTATAGAGTCCGCCTAAACGTCTTCTACTGCTAAGATTCCTAATTTGGCCTCTACTCTTTGGTCCTATAATTACTTAATCCTTAACCTCTAGATTTCCATATTTTCTTATTCTACTTTCTAGTTTCTTTAGTACCGCTTACGTCTGTTAGCCCTGGTCCGCCATTCCATAGTTTTTAACTCTATTATTGCATATTTCACGCTTTATATAACTATAGAACTCTATCTTAGCCCTTCTTAGCTTGTTCCCTCCAGTAGATCCTATTATTAATCTTAATTGCTTAATTAATTAATTCTTATATAGTAGTCGCGTCTTCTATAAGAATTATCGCATCTTAGACTTTTACCTTAAGTCCCTATTTATACTATACCATAAGCGCCCTATTGTTCTATTTAACTTATATTATAAGTATCTAAAACTGCGTTATATACTTAATTACTAAAGTTCGCTATACTAGGTTTTGGAGTTTTCTTTCCGCTATAGTTACTACTTTAGGGTCTCTAAATATTTAAGTCAACCGGCTTGCAAATCCGTCCTAACTGGAGAATATATATTATACTTCTTGATTAATAGTTATTATGCCGTTTACCTAGACCTTAGTAAGGTAAAATTTAAACCACTTTAGTGCTCTCCTCGTTAGGAATAGCCCTACATACACTATCTGGTCCATAGATATTGCTAGTCTTTCTCCCTCCTATATAACCTTAAAGTGCATTTACATAAAAAATCCTTTAAGCTTTAGCCTCTCCCCTAAGAATCGCTTAATTAATAGTAGCTTAACCCTAGCTATCCCAACTCCATTAATCTTATTTTAAGTATCCTATTATTATCCGTTAATTAGTTAACCATTTCTTATAACTGTTTAACCGTAACTAGTTACAAGTTAGTATCCCTTATACTAGTATTATTACCTAATCCTAAGGTAGTTGCCGCCATTAATGGCGTTATAACTAGTGCTTTTGGTGGCATATTATTTAACTTTATTAATATTATAACTAGGTAGTAAATATATAATAAAGTCTTATAGGAAATACTATGGTAGACTTATTAATAGGCTAGGTGTATAGGTAATAAGAAGTTAACAACATAAATAACTAGTAGAGTAGTTGCCTAATAAATTAACTCCAATTATATTCTAAGATTTACTATAAAGAGAAGAACTATCTAGGTAGGGACTATGGTCCTTTAAATACACAATGTGACTCCTATAAAATATACTAAGTACGTTAGTACGTCAGTACGTCAGTACGTCAGTACGTCGCACGTTCCCACGTTCCCACGATCCTATGTTCTAAACTAATAATGTAACGTGTCATGTGGCTCGACTACCCCTTATCCCATAGTATTTTTGCTATTTAAGGGAAAGTTAATGAAACACGCTAACCACAGGACGCGCCTGGGTGCTGTACTATAAAGTTGCGCCCATAAGCTCTTAGACCCTTAGTAGAAATTTCGTTGGTAATAAGGAGCAGTATGCCCGCACGTGCGCGTAGTGCACGTACTAATGGTCTACCGGGGGTCTGATTTATGAAATAAGGGGTGGCAGCTAGGCAAGGTCACGGAAAAACTCGGCGGGGTTAGAAAGTTTAATGGGGTCAGAACTTTAAGCGGGGTACAGCTAAGCAAGGTCATGGAAAAGTTAAATGGGGTCACTAATAGGGTCGGCGAAAGCTAAATGGGGTTACCAATAGAGCCACCAGAAAAAGGTTAGTGGGGTTATACTTTTATCTATATAAAACGCGCATTAGCAGCTATATTTAACTTAAGCAACTATATACACTAAATATATGGTGTATATACTAAGTATATGTATATATATAACTATAGCAAATAAGAATATATCGCGGCAGTTAACTAGCTTATTAGTAGGTGTATATACTATAGTATAACCTACCCTATAGGACTGGTGGTGTATATATTAAGTATATACTTAGCATATACTAAGTATATACTATAGTATAACCTACCTTATAAAATGGCAAGTATATGCCCTATATATGCCCTGTATATACTATAGTATAGCCTACCTTATAAAATAGTAAGTATATACTATAGCATAGCCTATCTTTTATAAAAATAATAAGGTATATAAATTAAGTATATACTTATTAATCTATAAAGTAGACTATACTATAGTATATACCTTATATATGCAGGGCATATACTTACTATTTTATAAAGTAAGTTATACTATTATATATACTAAGTATATACTTAGCATATATAATATTCTTTATTTATTAAATATTTTTAATTCTAAAATAATTAATTTCTTATATATGCGCTATATATACAGAAACTAAGTAAGGTTATAAGCTAGGCAGGGTTATAAAGTTAAACTTAAAGTTAGGGTAGTAGCTTAGTAAGGTTATAGAAAAACTTAGTAGGGTTAAAAAGTTTAATAGGGTTAAAACTTTAAGTTTAACTTTATAACCCCGCCTAGCTTATAACCTTACTTAGTTTCTATATATACAGCGCATATATAAAAAATTAATTATTTTAAAATTAAAAATATTTAATAAATAAAGAATATTATATAATACTTTAGGTTATATATACTAAGTATATACTTAGTATATACAATAGTATAACTTACTTTATAAAATAGTAAGTATATACCCTATATATACAAGGCATATACTATAGTATAGTCTACTTTATAGATTAGTAAGTATATACTTAATTTATACATCTTATTATTTTTATAAAAGATAGGCTATGCTATAGTATATACTAAGCATATGCTAAGTATATACTTACTATTCTATAAAGTAGGCTATATTATAGTATATGCTTAGTATATATAGGGCATATACTTACTATTTTATAAGGTAGGTTATACTATAGTATATACTTAGTATATGCTAAGTATATGCTTAATGTATATACCACTAGTCCTATAGGGTAGGTTATACTATAGTATCTATATATACTAAGTATATGCTTAGTATATATACCTATTAATAAGCCAGTTAACTACCACGATATATTCTTATTTGCTATAGCTATATATATATATATACTTAGTATATACACCGCATATTTAGTATATATGGTTGCTTAAGTTAAATATAGCTGCTAATGCGCGTTCTATATGGATAAAAGTATAACCCCGCCGACCTTTTTCCGGTGGCTTTATTGGTGACCCTGTTTAGCTTTCGCCGACCCCATCGGTGATCCCGTTCAACTTTTCCGTGACCTTGCTCAGCTGCACCCCGATGAAATAACACCTTCTTGGCCGAGCCATAGGATTTGCAGCGCCAAGACGTATGCGGCTAGAGAAAACTGGCGCCAGACCAGGCTTCTGCAACCAGAGAATATTTGCTGGAGAGACAGGAACGGACTGTATGATTGAACCAGACTCCTATGTACTCTACCGTCTTTCTAATCAGGCCTAGATCTATATCTTCGTCAGCAACAATTATGGCGGAAACGATTGGCCTAATCGCCAGCTGCGTCAGCATTGTGCAAGGCATCGACGCGGTCTCGAAAGTTTTACAAGAAAACATTCATCTCAGCGGATCAGCAAGCAAGGAACTGGGCCTTCTTGTGGGGAAACTTTATTCCTACAAAGGATTAATCGAGGGCATCCAGTTTCAAGCCGAATTTGACAAAGCTAGCCATGGTCGCCTGTCAGCTCTACATCATGCCAACGGTCCAATCAAGGCCTGTAAAGCGGCTATCGCATTATTACAGCACCGAATCCAGAAGCTACCAAAGCATGTAGTATTCGGAAAGCTAATTGACAAAGAGACAGTTTCTAGCTTGAAAGCCTTTGATGAAGCATTACCAATTCTTCAGTTGGCACTTGACGCTGATCAAAGGTTAGTCATGTACTAAGATATGTTAACAGCTTTGGGCTTCTTTAGAGGAAGCGGCTAGGGGGTTTTTGAAGTCATTCTATAATCTCCTCAAGTCTACTGACCATAATTCAATTAGAGTCATCGCCGCTGAAGTTGAAAAATATGTCAAGATAATCAAAGATGATTTATCCGCCATGCGAGTGGGCAATGAATTTATGCGGGAGGACGTCTCTGAGCTGAAGCAGATGATCGTCGACCAGCAGACCCGTCAAGAAACCTGTGGTCAAGAAGCAGAGAAGCAAAAACTCAAAGAATGGATCACAAAGTGCGATCCCATCGAAACTTATCAGTCTTGCTTGGAAAAGGCTTCGTCTGGATCCGGAAGCTGGTTCTTGGAACACGAATTTGACCGGTGGCTCGAGCGAATGCCAGACGACATTCCTCGAATCATGTGGCTACGTGGAATGTCGGGTGCAGGGAAAACGACACTTATCTCCCTAGCCATCGAATACCACCAGAAGCTCCAAGTCAGGTACGATATGCCTGTCTTGGCATATTTCTATTGCTCCTTCTCCGCCAAAGAATCACAGAGCGCAGCCAACATGCTGGGTTCGTATATTGCACAGTTGTGTGATCAAATTCCGGGGCTGGTGGATACCGTGAAATCTTTGCAGACGGAATTCAAATGTCGGAAAAGTTCGGAGCCCAAAAGTCTTCCAATCGGAGATTTAGAGAAAACCATTCAATCGGCATGTGGAATGACAAGAAAGGTAGTTTTGTATCTGGATGCGCCGAACGAAAGTGACACATCCGACGAAATCCTTGATACTCTCTCGAAGCTTGTCAGCAGCAACAGTAATCTACAGCTGCTTGTCTCAAGCACACATGACCTAGACCTTCATCGTTTACTTCAACTCTGCCCTTGGGTAGACACGGTTGAGATGAGTTCAAGGAAAATTGATCACGATATCTACAGCTATATTGACGGAAAAATACACCAGGAACGCCGTCTTCGAAGGCTTCCTACTCACTTACAGAATATGATCAGAGAGACTCTTGCAAACAATGCACATGGATCGTAAGTTCATGTCAAGTTGTCATCTATTGAAATTGCTAACAGATCTGGGAAGTTTCCGTTGGGCAGAGTGCCAAGTGGTAGCGCTTGTGGAAAATGCAAAGTCAGAGGCAGACATCAAAAAATCCCTGAGCACGATTTCCCCAAGTCTTGAAGGGCTATACACCGCGTCTCTTCTTGCCACGCGGCCTTCAGATCGTCACTATCTTAAATCAGCTCTACTTTGGCTTACATTTGCTGTGAAACCGTTGCATTTGACAGAAGTGAGTGAAGCAATGATTTTCACAGGCGCATCATCTATCGACCCGACGCAGAGGCTGTTTCTTGACGAAGCAGAAGACATTCTTAGGAGTTGTCGAATGCTTATCAGCTATAATGCAGACTCCAAGTATGCTTCCTTGGCGCATTCCTCGGTGCAACAATACTTGGTGTCAGAACAGCACCGTTCTAGTCCAGCCGGGTTTTTCCACTTCGACAAAGCAGAGGACCTTTGCGCTCTGTCCTGTCTTTCGGTTGACTATCTGAACATGACCTGTTTTGCGTCTGGGCATTGTGCGAGCTCCAAAGATATTCATAAGAGATATAGAGATTGGCCATTGCTTGAATACGTCTCAATTGCATGGCCAGTGTATGTGAAGGTGATGTCATGGCCTTTGAGTAGCACAAGGCAAAGAACTGAAGCAGCATTGCTGAAGTTTTTCCAAAGTGCCCATCGACCACATGGCGGCAATTTTGGATCGTGGGTACAAGTATACATACCAAGACACCTGAACGTCAACCAGTCATTATCGCAACCACTATACTATGCGGCCAGATCAGGCCTGGTGGAAGTGGTAAGAATGATATTGCGTGTTGAGGGCAAAAACATGCTTGAGGTACGAGGAGGAAGCCGGGGGTCAACAGCCCTTCATGCAGCATGTGCTTTTGGGCACACTGAAGCTGTACAGTTGCTTCTTGAAGAAGGTGCGAATCCAAACGAAAGGAATGAATATGGGGAACGCGGAATCGAGTGGGCGGAAATAAACGGATATGAAGATATTGTAGAGTTGTTGCTTGAATATGGAGCATTGCCAATGGGACAGGAAGGTCTTGATAGACTTACAAACCGGTTTAAAGCAAAGAGTGGGGGATCGGATAACTCATGAGTTATATCGTGGTACACGTAGACACGCAAAGGGGTATCTTATTGCTTCAGAAGATACTTGTACCTACCCGGATAATACTTACTCAAAGGGAATACTCCTAAGCTATCAAAGTTTGGCTGGTGATCTAATCTAATCATTTACAGTGGACCGACGCGTCTATAGAACAGTCACCGCACGTGACAACCAGTTCTCGAGCTGCAAATATTTCCTGTCGGACCCAGGTTCTTCTGAGCCATGCGCTGGAGTATAATCTCCGCAGTTCCATCTTCATGTCCTGAGGAAAGTCAAGAATTCCAAGCTCCCCTGGGAGCGTATTTCCCACTGCCACTGGCTCCTGAGATCTGGCATATTCCAGCACTTCCCTATCAAATCAAAGGCGGAGGGGTAATAAATAGGAAGATATATTTCAAAATCTACCTTTTATAAGGATTTCTATTATAGGAGAAGTTAGAAATAGGAGAGAATTCGTTTTATTTATATACCAAATTATAAAACCTATAGTTAAACCTATTCTAATTATAAAGATTATAATCCCTATAATAATATAAGTTAGATAAATATTAGGATAATAAGAAGTGTTTATTAGAAACTAAGTTAATATATATTAGTATTTATAGAGAAAATATAGATAACTTTTAGCCTCTATAGTAAAGCTAGCTAGTAATATATATAATACATATACTAGGATAACCTTTAAGAATTTCTTATTACTTAATCTTTTTGTAAATAATAACGCTACTATAATAGCAGCAGAATATACTATATAACTTATAATTATAGAGTATATTAATCCCCATAATTGGCCTATAAAATAAAGTATAAGGTAAGTAGTTATAAAGTTAAAGAAGAAAGGTATAGCTGTAGCGATTATTAAATAGCGGGAGACGGCATCTATATTAATATATAAATATTATATATAGAGGTCCTAAAAATAGCTAGAGAAAATATGGCAGAATAAAATATGGCTTTATAAAGAATTAGTAAAGAGGAAAGTAATAAATAATAGTTGTAGAGTAGTGGTAAGGTAACGAGTAATTAAAGGCAATTATATTCTTACTCAACCCTACCACACATCGCCCAAAAGTTAAAAGTCACAAACACGCTCAGAACACGTCATTTTTACGCGTCTACACGTTCGAATACACCTTCGAAGCTGCGTACTACCCGCAATGAGCCCGCAGGGGTCTGCTGCGAGGTCGCAGGCATCGCAGGGTGCAGCAGCACGCGAGGCACCAGCACCGCAGCCCGTACCCACAGAGCCACCGCAACAAAAGGTGGCGAAGCTGATTTAAAAACTAGATAACCTACTCCTTCTAAATGGCAAAGAACTCGAGCTTTGGGAGGAGCTTAAGGCAGAGGCCGGCAAGCTCTACTTGCCTCCACAAGTTATGGCCGATAACGATTACATTTAAAAGCTTACGGAAGCCGTTGCGGACTTAATTAAAAAACAAAACTAGCTAGTAAAGCCTCTGGCGCCAATAACCTATGCTGTAGCTTTACAGGCAGGCCTCCCTCCCTAGATAGGCCCACAGCCGGTCTATAAAGTCCCCACGCGTCTAACCCGCGAACTCGTTATATGAAACCTAGGCGCGTCCCTATAGGACCGCAACCGCCCGATTAGCCAGATTATAAAAGAGATTAATAAGAGTAGGAGCCCAGAGATTATAGGTAAAGTATTAGTAGGGAGAAAGCTGCCAAGCAGAGATATTATAATAATAGCGGATACTGCCCAGATAAAGGAATAACTAGAGCGGGATAATAGATAGCTCTCCACTATTAGTCTAACGGCAGAAGTAAACCGCAGGAAGTTCCCTGCTATAGTCTATAGGATAAGAATTACATTAGTAGACTATAGTAAATAGGATAAAGCAATCCGCCAAATACTAGGGCAGAATAGATATCTTAGCAATAAAATTGAAATCCTCTATATACAGTGGCCGAAGAAGCCCTTGCGGCTAGGGAAAACAACTACATACCTTATTATTGACGTAGCGACCCCCAAACAAGCAAATATGCTTATAGACAAAGGGCTCCTTTTTTAGAGTGAGCTAAAGGATTGCGAACTTTATTATAGGGACTACTAGGTTACTTAGTGCTATAACTGTTAAAAGTATAGCTATATAGCCCGATTCTATAGCAGCTAAAAGAAATACGGACTTTGCGTAGCGCTAAGACATAATAATAAGTCCTACGGCTTCTGTAACAACCCTATAAAATACTAATGCGCGAACTATAACCTAAGCCACCTGGCTTAGTTGAGTAGATATAAAGTACGGAGTAAGTAGGTAGATAGGGCCTGCCTAGCATATATAACAAGACCAAAACGGTATGTAAGCTCTGTGAGCAGTATATCCTCCTACCCGCCACTTAACCGCGCCGGCGGTACCCCTAGTAGTACACTTAGCAGCACCACATAGAGTAGCGCCCTAATAAGCTCCTATGGGTTGGTTTTAATCCCAAGCATATAGGGACCAGAGGAGTAGTTATACATAGAAGGAATCTAGGTAGGGTAGGTTAGGCCTACTAGTATAGTTACTAGGAAGCGCGGCTGTAGTGTCTCTATAAGGGGTTTAAGAAATCTAATAGGCAGACCGCTGAATAGGCCGCGGGCCGCCTAGAATAATTAGGATATTATAGTATACCTTATACAGAATAATAAAGAACTATAAATACACTCTAAGTTATATAGTATAATGTGCAGAAAAGTAAAGATAAGGTAATAATGCCATTTATTACAGAAGCAACGCGGTAGGGGTACGAAATTCTAGCGATATAAGAACCGTGGCAGAACTAATAAGTAAATATAATATACTACCTAAGTAGCTGCGGTTACTGGCTAGCCTACCTAAGGTGCTTTAGAAGCCGCGCGTGCTTTTTAGTAAGTAGGCGAATCCTAATATTAAAGTAGTTGGTCCAGTACCCTTGCCCAGATATAGCCTCCCTTATACTATAAACTGGAAACTATATAGTGCACATCTATAATGTCTACTCGGCTGGCCTGGGAGGACTTAGAATAGTAAATTAGGAGTTACCTATCTACTACCTTCTATAGCTACTTAACGAGCCAGGAGAGCATATAGTTGTAGGAGACTTTAACCTGCACTACCCTATCTAGGGTGGACCGTAGTGCCTTAAGTAATATAATATGGTGGATGACCTTATCTATATTACCTATAAAGTATACCTATAGCTTCTTACCCCACCAGGGGTAGAAACATGGGAGGCTAAAGGGGCCGTAAGTATAATTAACCTAGCATTTAGATTAGTAAATATGGCACAGCACCTTATAAGCTGCAAAAAAGACAACCGGCTTAAAAGCGGCTTAGACCACTATCTAATTATAACACTTCTTGCCCTAGAGTCGCCTCCGCAAAGCTAGCAGCAATAGTAGCAGCGCCGTAACTGGAAAAAGATGGATTGAGACAGGGTTGTAGTAGGTGTAGAGCACCTCCCGCAACTAGGTGCCCTTACTATGGCTAAGGAAATTAAAGACTATATAACTAACCTTTTAGAGTTCCTAGAGGGCCTAGTTAAGAGAATAGTACCGGCAGCTAAGGATATAGTAGGCTACTCCTACCCCTAGTAGACGCAGGATATAGAGAAGGAGGTATAGGTAGCTAGGGTAGCAAGGCAGTAGGGGGTCTTAATAAAAGAGCTATAGATAATTAACCTATATAAGAAGAATGTAATCTAGAGAGCGAAAATAGCGTAGTTTTAATAAAGCGTTTATAAGGCTGTAACTAAGCCGAATAGCATCTAGAAGCTAGTCTGTTAGGTAAGAAAGCGTAGCTATCTACTACCTAAACCACCCGTAATCCCGTCGCTACGGAAAGTAAGAAACGAAGAAACAATTTAGGTAGTAGATATAATATAAGGGAAGGCTAACTTACTCTAGGAAAGGTTTTTCCCCTAAGAACCTAAAGCCAATATAAGTGATATAGAGGGGTACCAGTACCCCCTACCCGCAGAACAGCTCCCGTATATTAATAAGGATAATATGTAGAGGGTAATAAGAGACCGCCTCCTATACAGCGCCCCTGGGGCTAATGGTATCCCAAACGCCTTCCTTAAGGCGTTAGGACAGCCGTTTACTAAAGCAATAGCGGCCCTAATAAAGGCCTATTGGGAGAAGGTATACTAGCCAAAAAAATTCCGCCAAGCCTATACGGTCGCTATTAGGAAGCAAGGAAAAGATAACTACTTACTACCAAACGCCTGGAGACCTATAGCCCTACTAAATACAGTAGGTAAAGTTATAGAAGCAGTTACGGCAGAATAGATATGTCGCATAGCGGAAGAGTATAATATGCTACCAGCCTACTAGATAGAAGCCCAGGAGAAGCGATTAATAGAGACAGCCCTAGACCTCTTAGTTAACCAAGTATAGACAATTTGGCAGACAAAAGGCAATATAGCATTACTACTCTCCCTTAATATTACTGGAGCCTTTAATAGGGTAGTATAAAAGCGCCTATAGTATATACTATGGGTAAAGGGGATCCCAGAGAAGCTAGCTACCTAGGTAAAAACCTTTATAATAGACAGATCTACAACGCTAGTACTCTTAGATTGGGAAATAGAGGAGTTCCTAATATCTATAGGTATCCCATAGGGGTCTCCCCTCTTACCTATTCTATTTCTCTTCTATACAGCAGAGCTACTAGACCTCTATAATAACCTATAGAAGAGACTAAGCGCCAGTACATTTATAGATAACACTAACTTACTTGCGTACGGTCCGTTTACGGAGGAAAACTGCTAGATCCTAATGCGTGGCCATAACCGCTGCCTTAACTGGGCGCGCCGCTACGGCGCTAGCTTCGCCCCAGAGAAGTATAAGCTTATACATCTATCCCAGAACCCAAAGCAGTTTAATATACAGGCCCCTCTCCCCCTATTAGGGGTAGAGACTAAGCCTAAGGCCTTAATGCGCATTTTAGGTGTCTAGCTTGACCTATGGCTAAACTAGGGGGCACATATAAAGGAGATATAAAAGAAGATAAAAACGTATATGAACACCCTACTGCGGACAACAGCCTCAACATGGGGAGCTACCTTTGTATAGGTAAGGCAGATCTACAACACCGTAATCCGGCCCGCTATTGCCTATAGAGCAGCAATCTGGTATACGCCTACCCTAATTAAAGGTCCTAAAAGCACTAAACCTATAGGCCCAGCTGTAAAGCTAGCTAAGATTTAAAATAAGTGCCTAAAAGCAATAGTAGGGGCATATAAGGCAACTCCTACCTTAGTTCTTAAAACTAAAACCTCTATACCCCCGCTAGATCTCTACCTAAATAAAAGACTCGCAAACTTTAGGTTTAGGCATAAAGAAAAGTTAGTTACGGAGGCTTGTGTATAGATATAAGGGAAACTAGCCTAAAGATAAAGATAAAGACAGGGTTAAAACCAAAACGGAAATATATATATAGAGGGAGAGAAACAGACCTAGTGGGCAGAGGAGTGAAGGCAGCAAAAATAAAGGATAGAGATGCCGCTTCTAGTAAGCTAGAAAAGAAGATAGGGAGCTAATTGGCCGAAATGGGGACTTATAGGGGTAGGGCCACCGTTAAAAGAACCGCTAAAGATATATAAGGAGCTTAAGAAAGTAGAAAGCTTAGTTTTAACGCAGATACGGATAGGATAGATAGGGCTAGCGGCCTTCCTAAATAAGGCTAGGGTACCAGACTTTCCCTCCCCTATATACTAGTGCGGCTAAGCCGAAGAGACGGCGTCATATATTATAGCCTACTGCCCCTAGTTCGCAGAGCAGAGGCAAGGGCTAGCAGTAGGCCGCCTAGAGGTTAAAAAACTAGCTAGTACGGCCAAGGGAGCGAAATGGCTCGCAAGATGGTTCCTATAACTGCGGGTCCTACCGTAGTTCCACTATGCGGAGGAGCTCCTATGAGAGGAGGAAGAGAAAGAAAGGGGAGTAAGTAGGCTAGCTAGGTGAGAGGCTTGCTAAATAGAAGGAGTAGGCGTCTGTAGACACCTTTTTGATACTTATAGGCTGCGAAGTAGACGGCAGAGAGTGTATAATAGGCCAAGGAGGGGGTTTTTTGTCCCGTATCGGGTTTTCCCATTATGTAAAATAGGAGTACCGCATGGCCACAGAGCTAAATCGGTGTAAGATCAATAATAATATATTCTTACTATTCCGGGGCAAAGAGCAGCTCTATATATTAGTGCCCTATATTATGCCTTTAATCCTTTATAAAAGCATTATTACAGCTTGTATATCCTATATATCTTTAAAAAAGTATATTAGCGGTAGCTTCTAGACTTTTATAAGGGATATTATTGCGATTGCCTTAGGATGCCCTCAGGACAACCCCTAGACACTCCTTAAATAATTATTAGTTACGTGCCGAAGGCATATACCTATAGTATATAGTCTCCGCGATCCTAGAGGCCTTACCTCCTTAAGAATTTATCTCCTCTATAATCTATCTTATTCCTCCCTTTATAGCTCCCTATCTATAAAGTCCCCTTATATTTAAATTCTTTATACTCTTTTAGAATAATAGTTAGCTCTAGAGAACCAGATTATTAATTTACTTATTTATTTATACTAACTATTTCTTTTTTAAAAATCTTATAACGACCTAAATGGAAACTCTATAAATACCCTATAGAAGGCCGCTGTAAGGGATATTATTATAGTCACCTTGGGTTGCCCTTAGGACAACCTACAGACATCCTTTAAATGGTAATGGCCGTTAGTTACGTACTGGGGGCACGTGCCTGTAGTATATAGTCTCTCCAATCCTAGAGGCCTTACCTCTTTAAGGATTTATCTCCTTTATAATCTATCCTATTCCTATAATTATACCTTATAGCCCCCTATCTATATAGTCCCTTTATATTTAAATCCTTGGCCGTCAAAATCGGACTCTGCACCTGTACGTGGTGACGGCTACGAACCTAGGTCTTCGAAGATCAGATCCAGAGCCAACGCAGAGACGTCGCATAGCGTGCGGACAGGACCTGGTGGTGGTTGTGGGCGTTAAGGGCGGTAGTGAAAAGTTTTCGGATAGTAAGATCTTAAAAACCACCACTATTGGCCCTCTACAATACGATAACTACTACACTATTCTCCTATCTAGGGCACCTGTACGATCCAACATAAATAAACAGTACTTAATAACATCCCCTAACCCCCAATTAAAAGTATTAACGACCTTATATTAACGAACAAGTAAACGCGCAAACGAATAAACAAATAAGCAAATATACGGCCCCTCCTAACCCCTAGGGCGATCGCCTGCGGAGCATATAGTCACTTGCCGTTTTACTGCCGTAATACTGCAGCCTGGATTGCGACCTACGGTTTTCCTTATCTTCTTTTAATGGAGTGGTGACCCTTTAAAAGGGCCTAGCTAGGGCCTAGGTATAAAAGATACCCAATACAATATATCCCGCTGCTTGGTATTACGGTAGTTAGAACGGATAAATCCCCCTTACGCCTTTAATAGCTCTAGGGGGGGGGGAGGCAAGGCGTATATAGTAATGGTCAATAAGAGATAGCATATAGGGGATGGTTAAGATATAGGAGAGGCAAATACACGGCAATTAATTAGCAAGGTCTAGCTAGGGCGTAGTAAACCCTAGCTTTAAATAAGCTAGAGAAGAAAGTAGTGGTTCCTAAAGAGTTCAAAACATCTAAGGAGGAGGACATGCTGTAGGCCCGCAGGGCCGCAGCTATGTGTAAATATGGCAAATTGGGGTTTTTCATCCTACTGAGGCTGCTCATAGGGTTTTTCCTTCCCTAACTGTAGGGGTTTTCTTCCTGTAAATACATAAGTTTTCCCCCCTGTGCGGAGTAGTCTGCGTGGGCTAGTAGGATCCGTATTAGACGTTAATTAAAGAGTTACTACTATATTTAAATCCTTTATATTTCTTTTTAGAAGGGTAGCTAGCTTTAAGGACTAGATTATTTGTTTATATATTTTGTTTATATCTATAACGGTGCTAAAGCACGTTACCTACTACATTGCCGTTTCTAGGGCAATTTGCCAAATTCTGCTATATTCTACTAGCACTAGTTATAGAGCTAACCAATTAGGATTTTCCATCCCCGGGATAGAAAATCGCTATTAGCTTACTTACTACTAGCGCCTTAGCGACCCTTTATATCTTATTAGTTACTAACAGTCTTCTTCTCCTTCTTCTCCTTAGCTTAGTATTCTTATATAATAGCAATCTATAAGCTTTGGTTTAGAAGCATTTATATAAGCCCGTTACATTATACTAAGCTCCCCCTACATTGCCTGGGAAGGCCTTAATAATATCTTACCCTAAAAAAAGACCTTTATCTGCAATGACGCGTTAACGCGTTATACTTAGACAGTAAAAACTCACTACTTAGAATATAATTATGCAATTAATCTAGAAAAAGGCAAGCAGCTGCTAAACCTTTTTATCTATAACCTCTTTTATAAAGAGCTTAAGATCCTATAAGAGTACTTTAATGGCTTACTAGAAAAGGTATAGATATGGCCTAGTAAGTTACTAGTAGGTATACTAATCCTCTTTATCCCAAAACTAGATAGAACTATAAGGCTATATATAAACTACCACAGTCTTAATAAGATTATAATTAAGAACTATTATCCACTACCATTAGTTAGTAAAATGCCAGATTAGCTATTTAGGGCGAAGATCTTTATAAAGCTAGATCTATAAGACGCCTATTATAGGCCCCATATTAAAAAAAGGGGATAAGTAGAAGACCGCTTTTAAGACCTAATACGGCCACTTTAAGTATATAGTAATACCTTTTAGGCTAGCTAATGCGCCTATAATATTTTAATTATATAGTTATAGAGCCTTAGGGGGACTAGTCAACCGTATATATGTTATTAATTTAGATAATATTCTAATCTACTTAAAAGATAAGGATTAGTATGAGTAACACGTCCGCAAAGTACTGGAATACTTAGATAATTAGGGCCTCTACGCTAAGGCGTTAAAGTATATCTTTAACACTAAGTAGATCAAGTTTCTAAGTTATATTATAACACCTATAGGCATAGTTATAGACCTAGTATAGGTGCAAACAATTTAAGAGTGGCCAGAGCTAGAGAGCTACTATAATATTTAAGTGTTCCTAGGCTTTGCCAATTTCTATAGGCGCTTTATCTATAACTACTTAAACGTTACCTAATACCTATCTAACTATATTACTAAAGCTTCCTAAAACCCAGCCTAAAAAGTAAAAAGCTTAAAGGCGAGAAGGAAGAAAACTAAAAAGGGACTAACTAAATAGTATAAACTATAAATATAGTCTAAAAAGGTATAGGAAGCCTTTTAAGAACTACACGCAAAGTTTATAAAAGCTCCACTACTATAGTATTTTAACCCAGATTAGCTACTAATAATAGTTACTAATATATTAAATTTTGCCCTTGTTGGTATCCTACTATAACCTAATATGCATCTAGACGATACCCAGCTCTATTAAAAACTAGTAGTATTCTATAACAGAAAATTCCAGGGACCTAAAGTTAAGTATTATACCTATAATAAGGAACTACTAGCTATAGTCAACTGCTTTAAATAGTAGCGACACTACCTTAAGCACGCAAGTCATACCACTTATATACTCTTAGATTATTACAATCTATGCTACTTTATAACTATAAAGGAGCTTATACCTTAACAGGCTAAATAGGTAGAGGAGCTTATATAATTTAATTTTAAGATTAAATATAAGCTAGGGGAAAATAACCCTACTCCAGTAAAATCTCTTTAATACGATACCGTTTATTCGGCCGAGCGTATTGTAATACAAATGGTATTTTTATATTAAGAGTCACGTGTAGGGTGGATAAGCAAGAAAAAGAGGAGCTTTATACCTAAAAAGGGTTAGGATATCTACCTCGCGGGCCAAATAGGGCCCTCTCCCATACAAATTCTCTACTGGTTATACCGATATTGGTAGTAAGTGCTTAACGATATCGTCAAAAGTCAGATTATCGTAATATTACACCAAAAAATGCTTGATCAAGGGGTGTAGATCGTAATGTAGAGGGTATCGTTATATACCCTATATCGTATTAAGGAGATTTTACTGTAATAAACTATTATAACGGCCAGACTATGCCAAAGGCTTTAAAATAGGAGAAGGAAAAGAGATAATAGATATTTTACTTCCTATATTATAGAACAAGCTCTATGTATAGGATGCTTAAGTACCCATAGGTTTAAACACTAAGTCTTAGGTAGTATAAACCCTATTGGTTTCTACTAACATTCTAGCTAGTACCTAGTCTGTTACTAATAAGGGTCCAAATATACCTAGATAGGACGTCCCCAATACACTTTTAGAACCTAGTAATATATCACCTCTAATTACTAAGCTATCCCCTTAAACTAAAAGTAAAGCTATAGAGTAATTAGAACCTAGAGCCCTATAAAGACTAAAAGACTTCAACCTTATAGCGGCCTTCCTAATATATGCATACTAAAGAGTTATAAGATCTATGGTACCATATAGTTATATACTTAAAGTAGTATAAGACAAAACAGCTTTTACCTAGGAACTATTTAAAAGGTTAATGGAGCTTATCCGTAAGGTGCAATAGAGGAATGCCTTTTATACCATCTTTAATATAGAAGTAGACCAGAAATATAACGGAAAGGGAGCTAAAAGGCGCTAAAATTGGGAACTGGACCTAATAGGCCTACTACGTAAAAATGGCAAGGTTTGGGTACTATAAGAAGCAAATCTACAACAGAAGATTCTTATAAAGAATTACAATAATCCTTTAGGCGGCTACTATAGTTAAGCCAAAACAGTAGAATTACTTTAATATAAATACTATTAGCTAAAACTTAAGCAGGAAGCAAAGGAGTATATCAGCTACTATAAGAAGTATTAAGTATATAAAATCCGAAGGCACAAGCTATAGGGTCTACTTTAATTAGTTCCTCCTGCTAGCGAACTATAACAATATTATACTATAGATTTTATTACAGATCTTCCGCTATTAAAGGATAAGTAAGGATAAACATATAATTTAGTCCTAGTACTTATTAATAGGTTTTTAAAGTACGTCTAATACCTTCCTATTAATAGGACAATTAATATATAAGCGCTTACCAGCCTAATTAAGAAGAAATACTTTCTTAAAGTAGATTAGCCGCACTCTATTATTACTAATAGGGGCAGCGTCTTTATAAGCCAGTACTAGTTAGATCTATACTTTTATTTAAAGATAGACCACTATTATAGTATAGCTTTTTATTTATAAACGGATAGGTAAATAGAACACCAGAATTAGGAACTGGAGTCTTACCTATAAATATATTTAAACTACTAGCAAGACAACTAGTGTAAGCTACTTCTATACACAGAATATGCTTATAATTTAAAGCAATACGTATTATATAAGTATGCACCAATCTAGATTACCTATAGCGTTTAACTATCTAGGTTTAATAGTATACCTAGTAATTACTGGCTAAGGCCGTATAATTAATTATAGGATCCTACTAAAAAGTTTAAGGACATTTACTAGAGAGTATAAGGATACCTTTAGGAATAGAAGGAGTAATAAAAGTATATAAAGTAGAGCCTATAAGATACTTAAGAGCAGCAGAGACTCTAGTATAACTATAAATACTAGGATAAGTATTTTAGAGTAGGTAATAAGGTTCTATTATATTTAATAAATATTAAGACCCGTTAACTATTAAAGAAGCTTAATATAAAATACCTAGGTCCCTTTTAGATTAAGGAACAAATTAGTAAGCTAGCCTACCGTCTCTAGCTACCCCTATCTATAGCCTATATATATCTAGTATTTTATATAAATCTATTAGAGCTATAGCATAGACTACCACTAGAAAAGAACTTCCGTCTAGGCCCAATTAAATACCCTAAAGTAGTAGGCAAGCGGTATAAGGTTAAAGCTATACTACGCTATAAGTCTATTAAGAATAAGCTTTAATATAAAGTTAAATAGTTAGGCTAGCCTGCTAAGGACTCTATATAGGAACTAGAGGATTACCTTAATTATTATAAAGATATTCTAAAAGAATATTAGGACTAAGGTCCGCAATCTATAAATTGCAGAAAGCGCTCTAATACTATAGTGTTATTGCAACCTATAAAGGAAGCTTATAGTAGGCCGCAAGAGGCCCCAAAGAGTAAGAAATAGGTTAAATTAGATATGGAACGGACAGGCTCTGGAAACTATAAGGATTAATTAAGGCTACGGCCTAAGGCAGGACAGGTCCTCAGCCTTTTTATATATATAGCATAGAATTAATAGGGTATTTTGCTAGAACTGCATTCCTATTTATTAGTCTATATTAGGAACAGTGTTTCTATACCTTCCTAAATACCTTATAAGGCCTTCCCAATTGCTACTATATATAAAAATTAATCCTAAATGCCCAAATTAAAAGCTACTATGCCTTATCCCTAGGTACAGGATTAGTATTTATTGGCCTACTAAGTAATGGCTAATGGGAATAAGATCTAGATCCCTTAGTAGGAGTATAAGTAGGTATAAAAACAGGGGTAGGCCAATAAGGTGTAGATAGATCAGAGATCCTTAAACGCTTAACACTAATATTAGGCCTAAACCAGTACCAACAAAGTTCTTAAGGTGTAAGCTTATAGTTAATAAAGATATACTTAAGCCTAGAATAAACAGAGACGTTAGCTGGCTAGTATAAACTAGAACCACCAAGACCTTGCTATAGAAATTGTTAGTTACCTATTTGCTAAGTACCTAAAGGGTAACCTACCTAATACCGCATTATATTATACTCTTTTAAAACTTAACGCGTATACGCAAACTTCTTCTTATAGTAGATAATAACCTTCTTCTTATTACCCCTATCCTTTACCCTATCCTTAGTATACCAACCTTACTCCCTTATTAGGTATTACTAGCTAGCTTACTAGGAATTATAGGCAGTGTAAATGGTTATGGCATAGTCTTAAATTTAACCTAGATGTTTAGTATTAGCGCTAGAATAAGAGAGAGCCTAGGCGATATAGTAGTTAAGGACATTAAAGGATTGTCGCCACTTAGGCCCAGGCTATATTAAAGCTTAAAGTTAGTAATGGAAACCTATTAAGGATAGGAAAGCTTACCTTAACGCAACTACCGCTCTTAGTACGCATATATTAATTACAAGGACTAAAGGTATTGGACCTTATATAGTAGGTCTTATTATAAGCATCCAGAATCTTTTTATTAGACTTTTAGTCTTTTAAGGACGTATATATAAAGTTATTTAGGTAAGACTAGCACTAGTTATAGGTTAGTGGAGGTTAGGGTTCTATATATAGTGGTAGGGCTAGAATATACTATAGAATTAGCTTAAAAGAGTAGTTAGTAGGAGAATAAAAAGGCATATTAAATTAATAATAGAAAAAAAGAAAATCTTAATAATATATTAAAGATACGTCCAAATTTAAATAAAGGTTAATAATGGGAAGTAAGGTATTAAGGAAAAGGAGCAGCTTAATAAGTAAGGTGTCTCTATACTTTACCTTTCAATACCCTTTTAGTAAATAGCCGCAACCTTGCTATTATAACTCCGTTATAATAGCGTAATTTAAAAGGAAGGAAATACGCGTTTATACTATTCGGCCATTACTTCCTTATAAGAAAAACTAATTATGCGGCTAGGGAAGGCAATTAAGACGTTAATTACAGACGTATATAGGTTAAATTATATCTAAATAATACTATGGTTTTAAAGAACAATGTTATAGACGTTCTTAACAACCATATAATAGCTAGAGGCGCTATTGCGAAGTATCCCTCCTGTTTACTAGGTAGTAAAGCTACGCTAAAATATAGCACAGGACTATAAGAATGAGAAAGGATTATAGATTAATATCCTAATAATTAAAGATAACAGCAAGCCAAGGCTCTATACGTTAAATTCTATACTAAAAGGTTCTTTGGAACTATATTAGAATACCAAATTACCTATAATATCTATAATTAATTATAGACTAGTATAAAGGCTTGGAAATAGAGTTATATAAAAATCTCTATATTAACCTAGGTAGTTACCAGCATATTACCAATAGGCCTTTAATAGATCTCTTAGTAATCCTTATATCTTTTCTCTAGTTATATTTTTTTTCCTTATTAAGGTTTTTTAGGAGTTTAAAGTAGGGGTTAGATAGATAGATGATATATAGCGGCATACTAATATCTCTCCAAACCCCTTTTAGGATAAGCCCTTATAATCTCCTTACCGCAAGGTAATAGTAATTAGGGGCTAACTGCAAGAAGGGGGGGGTAATATAAGGGATATTATTGTAGTCACCTTGGGTTATCCTTAGGATAACCTCCGGACGCCCCTTAGTTGGTTGCTGGTTACGTACTAGAGGTATATGCCCGTAGTATATGGTCTTCACGATCCCAGAGGCCTTACCTCCTTAAGGATTTATCTCTCTTACCAATCTATCCTGTTCCATAATTGTGCCTTATAGCCCCCTGTCTACAAAGTCCCCTTATACTAGAGCTCTTTTTAGTAAAACTTAACTAGCTAACTAAAGTCCTTACGGATTATTATAACCTTAAGTACTTTATAACTATAAAATAGCTAAACTGACGCTAAGTACGCTAGAATAAGTTCTTCTCTAGTTTTAACTTTAAAATTATATATAGGCTAAGTGTCGGGAATTAGGCAAGCGGTCGTCACGTAACGCCGCGGCACTAGCGTGGCGAGGAGTCTTAAGCTCCTCGCCCTTCCTCATTCCAATCAAGAAGTATATTAACCAACATCACTATAACCTACTCAAGTAGTCGTTATTGGTGAGTCACCCTATGTGACCAACACTGATTAGTGGTTGAACACACAGTCAACCACAGAGCAGCTAGGTTATCGATAGAAGAGATAGTCTTATGCAGGGGTTCCCGGCGATACTATACTACCTTAGGCTTGCGGAAAACCAGTAATAAAAGTGTTACTAAGTACTAGGAGATACTAAGTTGCGTCTATTACACAGAACAATCGCGTTTACGAAGATTTGGTTAAGTACTTTAGGTCAGAAGTGTTACTAAACCTAGGGTCCCAAGTTAACGTCCAAAACGCGTCAACTACGCCTTAAATTGCCTACCTTTTAACAGCAAACCTATAAGATCCTACAAAGCCGAAAATCCTACCTACCTTCGACATACGACACCCTGTTAATTCTACTCCTATTATAGCGTTAACCTACCCGAAGAAGTATAAGAACGATATTAACCCAGAGATATAGGACAAAGACATTAACCCTATAAACGCCGAGCAATAGGACCTGAACGGATTCTTACTATACTATATAGCACAATACATAGACAGCGAATACAACGATACTATGCTATGGTATTGCATAAAGGAGGACTTTGTTAGATAAATAAAGAAAACATAGGCCCTCGTAAAGAAGAATATTGTATAAGACTTCCGTAACTTCCTTTAGGAGAACAGAGTATTTGTCCCTATAGATGGAGACACTATTAGAGATAATATTTAGGAGCAAGTTATTAATATAAAAGAAGAGCATAAATGGACTCTATAAGAGATTAAGTACTAACTACGCAATATAAAGAAGCTCAACTTATAATGGAATCTAAATAATACACTAATAGAGACACGTTCTAATTCTATTACTCTAGGCACGAGTTCTTATATGCCATATCTATCACTTCTACTAATTTAACCCGCAACTTTAACTACTGCCCCTTAAGAGCAAGCGCGAGACCCTCTTACTTCGCGATTTAATAACCTTCGAACTCTGCTATAGAAAGATTAGGTACCATGCCGTGTTCTATTAAGCTCTACATCTCCACTGCAGCCTATAAAGCAATCCCCACCTTAACCTCTAATGTAATTTTAACGTGGCTTAACACCGCTTAAAGGCACCTTAAAAATGCTTACAGAGCTTACAAAACTCTATTCGGACTAGGAGAAGAGGTTTAATAGGGAACTATATAATATTCTTAATTTAAAGCTGCGCATCTTCTATAACTATTACTAGAAGGTTGGACTGGAATCTAACCAATATTATAACGCTTATTCCGTTATGCTTAAGGGCCGCGCTAGTACCTTCTATTATAATTGTTTAGTAGGAAAAGGATATAATTTTAACCGAATAATATATAAGACAAGATGCCACTTTAAAACAGAAGAGAATAAGTAGCAGTATATATTAGAGTAGAGAGAGACTACCTTTCTAAGAATTATTGCTATAAACCCAGATGCCTCTTAACTTGACTGCCTTTAAAAGCTCTTTAATTGACTTTAGATAATTTAGTATGGTTTATCTAAATTATATTAAAAAGACTTTAGCCTACGCGATTAAGTTATTAGCGTATGCTAAGGTGTTAAAGAATGCAACCTTACCCTCTTTAATCCTGCAAATACTTATAAAGGAGTGTATGCTTAATTAAGATCCTCTATTAGCACCGCTCTACGCTCTTAAAAAGTATAGTAATTTAACACCTAACCCTAACCTATTTTAATTGACCCGACTAACCAACATAATTATAACTAGACTGATCGAACATATAGTAGCCGGGGTAGGGGATATAGCAGAGGGTATAATTAACGTTAACTATAAAGAAATCGTGGAGGTCCTTGTGGAAGTTTATTTTAAAACAATTAATAGAAGAAATACTACGTTTATAAGAAGCCAAATTGCTGGTTAACTAGGCACCCTCTTAATAGACAAAAAGAGGCATATAATAAGTTTCGCTAGAGCGCACAAAACGTTAAAAATTGTAAGGTTACTATGGCCTACTTCCAAAGCTTCCTGGTTTAATATAAAGGCGAAGAAGATCTTAAGGGTGAGGTTAACGAGGCCAAACAGCTCCTTATAGATATGGAAATTGAGGACTACTCTCCCGACTAATACTTTACTAAGTATGGTAAGGTAAATAGCATATAAACCGTTGCTGTCCTTAATAACTAATCTACGCTCTATTCTGTTACAAAGTTAGATATCTTTAACGAGCTAAAAGAAAGTTCTGCGTTCTCCTTTAATAATAGATACTCGGCGAACGTCTTCTATAGTATTATGCTAGATACTAGAGCCGCAGGAGTATCTATAGTAGGAGAACCTTAAGTTCGAGCTCTTTAGTAGCTTAATAGCTCTGTTTAGATTAACTAATTAATAGTAAGCCAATATATAATTCGCTTTAGTAAGGGTACTATTGTCACAAAATTTAAATAGATGAGTTCATTGATAAAATAGGTTGATTGATTAATCTTGACTTGATCGTTTCTTTTTAACCTTAATCTGACGTGTCTTCAGTGACGTGTCTTTGTGCACATAACTCGTGCATATAACCCACGCCTTTAGAGAATACAGATTATCTAACACACCCCCTTAGCTTTAAGCTCTTTAAGGTTAAAGCTAGCCACCTTCTTATGTCCGTCAATAAGTTAATTAAACCGTAATCTTATCTAAATCCTTCCATCTTGCTCTAATACTGTCCCTTAGGTTCTCTAGTTGCTTCTCCTTATCTAGCTGCTCCTTAATATCCACCATCCCAATCATATTAACGAAGCTTTAAAACCTCTGCTTGGGCAGGGCCTTTGTAAGTCCATTGGCGATTATCTCCTTTATTGCTATTTATTAAAATTATACTCGTCTTATTGCGTATTCCTAACGTAGCCAGTGTTAATAGATATTAACGTGTTGGAGCTTTGTGATTAGCTTTGCTGTGTCTTCTATAATTAGTTGGAGTGTCTATATGTTGTTACATTTAATAATTAAGGGCTCGTTTAGGCGTAACGTTATTACTTTAAACAGCCTACTGATAAAGATAGCTTCCTTTACTATTTATAATAGGGCTAATAACTCAGCTTCTATGCTTAACATCATTACTATACCCTGCTTGTTTGCTCTCTAGGCAATCGGCCCCCTAAATAGCTTTATAATGTATCCTTGTAAGCTCTTTCTGTTAACGGAGTTGTCCGCAAATAATGCATTGCTAGTACAGATAAATAATTGCGCTTTACCTCTACTATCTCTTCCGTTGTTTTGTCCTTTATTGCGTATTCCTTTATCTCTTCCTCTACTGTTTGTTCCTTTCTTATCTCCTCTATAGCAGATTGCTCTGCTTCTCGTACTATATAGGTACTGGATAACTCTATCTGCCGCTTAATAATGCTCTTGGCCTGGGTCCTGGTTAAACCTTACCAGCCGTAATACTGCAAAAGCAATATCTAGACGTGTTGTAGTGGCTATATAGAGTACTAAACCCAGTTTTCTCTAATATAGCATTATAGAAGCCGGTAGGGATATAGGACGGACTAATAGGTCTATATTAGGGGACGGACGCGTCGGACGGATTATATAGTGATTAGTAGAGAGGAGTTCCAATTCTGCCATAGGAGTGTCTGGAAGACGCCCTCTAAGATCTATCTTGTACTGGTTAGCTATCTTCTTAATATAGGCTTCCTGGGATAGCTATAGGAGCCTTTAGCTATAATTGTGTATTATATAGATTCCTAGGAACCATTTTAGCTCGCTAAGGGTACTTATCTGGTATTCCTTGCTTAGCTCCTTAATCGCTTCTTAAGCCTTCTTTTTATCTGTCTTTCTATAGCAGAAGACGATATTATTGATATAGAAGAAGACAACTATTCTACCTTTTAGCATAATGTACGGCTCCTAAGGTACCTCTTTAAAGCCCAATTCGTTTAACGAGCTTGTGAGATTCTTCTACCATAATAGTAGTAATTATTGTAGTCCGTATAAGGCTTTTCTTAAGCGCAGTACTTTATCTGTCTTTCCTTTGTTAAACCCTAGTAGTAGCTTTATATAGACGACCTTGTTGAGATCGTAATAGACAAACGCATTAACTATATCTATCTATGTCGTCTCTAGGTCGAATTTTGCGGTGATTGCTATAAGGGTTTAGAAGGTTGTACTAGCTAATATAGTAGCTCTTGTAGGTAGGTCTTCTAGGGCCTATTAATTTCTATATACTACTAAGCGTACCTTACATTTCTGGAGAAATCCGTGCTTGTCCGTCTTATAGATGAACACCTATATTAAGCTAAGAACCTGCTGTCCCTTTATATACTTCTTATCTATTTCTTAAAACAACCTTATTTAATAATGGGATTAGAGGTAAGCTTGTTAAGCCTCTTAGAACTAATCTTAAAGAGGGTATATATTAAGGTTCTTAATTAACTAAGGTAGCGGAGGTAAGTTCTTCCTATATAATCTAATATTATGTATTCTGCCTAATTTCAGCTTGCTATTGTTAAGTTAACTATTAAGGTTAAACTTTCTTCCTGCTACGAAGGCGCCTTAATAGGCTAAGGTAATCCTTTTAGTAATAAAGTCTTTAAACCTATTATTACCGGCTTCCTTAAACAAGTCTTTAACTAAGTCGTTAAATACCCCCTAAGTGTAAAACCTATCTCCTACTTAGTTAATAGTGTCCTGATTAGTATCTAACTTTATAGGATACTTAATATAAAAGGCATATAGAGATTCTTCGTCTTCTTCTGTTAGAGGTAGCGTATAATACGCATCTTTAAGAGCTTTTGTAAGCTTAAGATCTACTGACTTATTAAAGGTTTAAACTGGCTTATTAACGTTGTTGTCTTCCTCTTAAATTGACGGTTTAAATACTTTGTTATTATCTTCCAGAAGAACCTCGTTCTTAGTTAAGGTCTTAGGGAGTTAAATCTTCTTAATTAGTGTATCTAATTTGGCGTATAGATCCTTTAAGATGTCCGTTTACTTGCTATTAAAGAATATCTTTTCGTTAAAGATGACATCCCTAGTAGAGATAATAATACCTTTGTACGGGATCCAGATCCTGTAGATATTGGTAGAGTTATAGCCAATAAGGTAGCTAATATGGGCTTGCAGATCTAGCTTGCTTAGTCTTTTTTTCTTTAGCTAGGTATCTAACGTCATCGCATACACCCTACAGCTATAGGCTTTTAGGTGCGCTAATTATGGTTTTCTTAATCTCCTATTTGCTAGGTAGGTATGGAACCTTTTATATAGTGATTTCCATCTATTGCTTTCCCGTAGCGTTTGATCTTAAAGGTAGACTATATAGTTAACTATCTCGTTCCATAGGTCGTGTAGTAGATTAGTAGTAATTCTTATTATACGTCCTTTCTCAATAATTACACCCCCTAAGCGTTTGGCGGTACTATTCTGTGCTTAGGTATATGGCGCTAAAGGCTTAAAGGTAATCCCTTAGGTCTATAGCCATTTAAGGGTTCTCCTTCTCCCTGGCTTGTTGTCTGACCTAATAGTGTTAACCTTAAGGTTATACCTTAGACGAATCCATTAGATAAAATCTTTAAGTACTTATAGTGTCTCCTTCTTCTCGCTATGCGTTATTATAAAATATGGAAAGGTTCTTCCTAAGAAGGTGTTATAGATAAGTATAACTTGTATAAATCCCGTATATACTTCCTTAAGGTTAGTCTAGTTAATATAGAGGTTAAGATAAGGTTTATTAATATTCTGTTTTAAGAACCTTCTTAAGACCTAACGCTTGATTTTAGTAAGACTGTAATATTAATATTCCGTTGTCTTTAGGCCTTAAAGCTTAACTCCTAGGGCGTTAATACCTAAATAATAAAGGCTTATAGGTCCTGGATAACCTAGACGTAGATACTATAGTTGTGCATTACCTTTTATATCTAGGCGAATGTCTCTTAACGATACTCTGTGCTTCCGTTGGCGGCGTAGCAGTCGGCTTATATTAAACGCTAATAGACTTCCTGGTTGGACGTATTTAATAGTCTATTGTCCGTAACGTTCTTCCATTTAATATAGGATTGTATCGTCCTTCCAAACTAGAAGATTGTTGTTTCCTTTATTGTCCTAGAAGTACCCTCGCTTTTAAAGTAGACGGAATAATACTAGATTCGTATTAAAGTCTATATAGAAGGCAACGTCCTTAAGACGTAGGATTCCTTTACTCTTGTCTGGTTTTATAACTTAGATGGTAATATTGTTGTAGCCTAGTATAGGCACTTCTAAGCTGCCGGTGATGATATATTTGTGTCTTAGAGCTTTTCTAAAGTTATAAAAATAAGAGAGGTTATTAAAGATATAGAGAGTGGTTCCTAAGTCTAGAATAGTTAATAGCTTTAGTAGATGGAGTTAACCGGTGTAATATAATTCTAGGAATATTGTATTAGCTTTTCCCTTAATCTTAACTGTTTTATAACTCTTCTTATCCTGTTGTTGTTAAGCCTCATCTTTTTATTTTTTAAGTCTGATCTTTGTAACTTGGTTAGTGAGATTCTTATTCTTTTCTACCTTCTTTAGCACCCTTTTAATGCGAGCATCTCTAATTATAACTCCTTTGGGTCTCTTATCTTTAAATAAATACTAATAGTCTTAAAGGGAATATCCTTATTTCTCGCACGCTAAGCACACGGGTAGTAGCTTCTTATAGGACGTCTCCTTGTCTACTAGTAACCTGGCTCTCTTTAAGCGTCTAGTACGTGCTAAGGTTCCTTTCCCTAGACCTTTAGTAGTATTAGAGTAATCCATTGTGGCTTACTCTATAAAGTCTGCATTAAAGGTACTCCCTCTTATAGTAGTATTAGCTTTCTTTAAGGGTATTCTAAGTCCTTCTTACAGCTCCTTTGCTACTTTGTGGTATTTAGAAGATCTCAACTTCTAAGGGTTATTTGACTCGGTAGTGTACTTTACATAGTAGGCGTTGCTAAACGGTTGAATAACTTCTGCTAAATCTTGTAGCTAGATTCTATTGGATATTTAAGGGATCTTATACTTCTCTTTTAGGGATATTGCGTGTTTCTATTAATCTAGCCACTGGTTTAATTTTAACAACTATTTAAACCCCTTAAGGGCTTCCGTGTACTAGTATTGTACCTTCTTTCTAACAAATAATAAGGTAGGTTCTGTGTTCTCCTTTAGCCAAGATAGCTATTCTTTAACTGTTAAGGAAGGGTTAAGCAGTAGCTTCTTCTAAATTGATACTGTGGATGTAATCTAGGTGCGGATCTGTTAAAGACGATCTTCTTGTCTAAGGAAATACTTTATGTCCTAGTTATAGTATCGTCTGCTGTTTTTGTACGCTTTCTGTTAATTTGTCAAGAGCTATATATATAAGGTTACATTCTCATTAAAATCTATAACCTTTGGAAGAGGTGGTTTTTTAAGTAGACCTTCTTAAGGTGCTTCTGTGGCTGGGTTAATATGGGCCCAAATTTACTAATCTATAAGGGCTTATAGTTGCTAGATCTATTGCTCCCAGTCTTCTGGTTTATTAAAGATAATTATGGTTAATAAACTTGATGTTGGTGGAGTCATTTTAACTAATAGGCAAAGGAGGATTTAAGATGGTATTTTTGTCTTTAGGATTGTCCTTGTTATTAGGGTCGTCCTATGACGATTAAGGTAGGATTTCTTGTGGAATCTTATGGAATCTCGTGGAAGAATTGTCCTGTGATAATTAAGGTAGGATTTCTGTTAGAGTCTGCGTCTTAATGATAAGGTGTCAGAGTTTGACGATAAGGTAGAATTTCTTCAAATAATTAAGTAATAGCTGAATAGCTTCTTGAGTCGGCGGACTGGGCTTATAACTATCACGAAATTCAAATAGATGAGTTCATTAATGAAATGGGTTGATTGATTGATCTTGACTTAATCGTTTCTTTTTGACCTTGATCTGACGTGTCTTTAGTGACATGTCTTCATGCACGTGACTCGTGCACGTGACCCACGCCTTTAGAGAATACAGATTATCTAATAACTATAATCTCTCTTGGTATAATCAAGGTCCAAACTCTATTAGGATATATTACTTTCTATACTATTCCCGCGAACACCCCGTTTCTATTCTGCATCTAAGATATAGATAAGTTAGGCGTTAAGCTTAATAACCTTAAGAATATGCTTATTTAGGGAGATAATCGGGTGCCTATTATACGCAAGTAGGGTTACCCTTAGTTGCTTCTTTAATAGCCAGAAAGGAGCGTTACTTAGAGCCATTTAACTAAGTCAGAGTTATATTAACTATACCATCACTTTAGTTACCTATTAGTTTATAGATTGCTTAGGGTTCTTTAGCAAGTAGGTTATAAAGTTAAGGCTAAGACAATTAAGTATCTTATAAAGTACTGCTATTACTACTAAATAAACTAGAAGTCCCCTAGCCGATTTAAGTTTACCCTTAAAGATAACTACGACTTTAACTTCTGTATTATTATTAATATTATATATCTTAGCGGTAAGCTAGTACTCTAAGTTGTTAACCTCTTAATCTTCTTTTAAGCCGCACGTTTCCTAAAGGATATATCAGCTAGGAACGCATAGGATACTCTTTAATTATACTAGATTAATGTCTACCTAGGACCCCCTAATTAAGTTATTTATAACGCAGAAAGGAACTTCTTATCTATAGAGTTTTAGTAATAGGTGAAGGCAATGGAAATTAAGGTTAAGGAAGTCCCTATTAAGGCATATAATAGTATCAGAAAAGTAGAATAATATCACACACTATTATAATAAGTATATAAGATTATTTCTTTAGAACTAAAGGGCGCTAGCAAAGAGCTTATCTTATAAATAGCTATTAAGGCTGTTAATAATTCCACTGGCCTAGATAGGCTTGTACCTATATTACTAGTCTTTGGCACCTACCTTTAAATAACTAACAATTCTCTACTATCCCTATCCGTTACGTAACGAGTAGAGGCTATTCGCAAAGCAATAAAAGAGGTATAATGTCTCTACGCTACGCGCCAGGTTAACAACGCACTAGAAATAAGAAATAGCCTAAATACCTTAACTATACTTAATCTGCCACTCCAATCTAAGGTACGCGTATAGCGTAAAAAGGGAGGATGGTTAGGCCTATATAAACTTATTACAATTAATAGTTAGACTTGCACTCTTTAAATACCCTATAGACCTACTTAATTCCGCTTAACCATTGTTAAGCCCTACTACAGAAATAATAGTTCTAAGCCTTTATAGGATGCCCTAGAGGATACCCTAGAGGAGAACTACAATTAATATACTTTAGAAGGCGACTATAATCCTAATGCAATTATAGCAGATATGCCGCAACTATAACGCGGTAGAGGTCGCCTAAAGGGATTATAAAATTGCCAACACCTTATTGATTTCAAAGAGCAATTTATTATTACTATTAAGAGTAGAGATGAGTTATTAATAGCCTTTATAACAGCTAAAGAGAAGGCTGACTTTAAGCTCGCAAAACAGCTCTAAAAGGAAGGCTGTATTATAACTCTAGGAGCTCCTTTCTAAGCATTTAATAAGCAGGAGATCAACGGTCTTATTATAAGAGGAGTTTTTAAATTTAAGAAGTATAACCCTACTAAGTTTAATGGAGTTCGCATCTTTAAGTTAAGAATAGTTAATAAGATTAAGGGCAAAGCTACTAATACCCCATTTAAGAAGTCGAGACTGGTTATTTAAGGTTATAACAATAATGGCAAGAAAGTAATTCTTACGCAATCCCCTACAATTTAATAAGCTATTTAGTAAGTTATTATTACGCTAGCTCCCTCCTTAATAAAAAATAGAATGGCGGTTTATTTATAAGATATTACTTAGGCCTATACCTAATTAGAGACGCGCCTTTAGCGCTTAATATTGGCATACCTTCTAAAGCAAATTTGCTACTAATATCCTAAAGATACAATTATGGTTGTACTTAAGCCATTATATAAAATCGCAGAGGCAGGAACTTATTGGTAGGCTACTTATAGTAAGTACTATAAAGAGAAGCTCTTAATAACTACTTCTATATTTAATCCCTGCTTCCTTATTATAACTATAGGAACTCCGTTTGGAATCATCGGCATATAAACCAACGATATAATTATCTTAGGAGACAACCAATTCTTAGCTCTTAAAGAAGATAAGCTAATAAAGGCAAATTTTATAGCAAAGCTAAAGGAAAAGCTTAATTTAACCATACTATTACTCTTTAATGGATATATCCTCTCCCTAAATAAGGATTCCATTGCTTTGCGCCAAAAGGGCTAAGGCAAGAAGATTAATGTTATTAACATTAATTCTCTAAAGCAAGGATATATAGAGTAACGCGCTTATAGAGCTTATATTGCTTCTATCTATTAACCTAAGGCTTTATTTAATTTCTCTATTACCGCCTAACACCAGGAACCAACTAAGAATGACGTTTTTGCCCTAAATAAGCGTCTTTACTGGTAAATAAATTATCTTAATTAGGGACTACTTTATATACCTATTAACCTTCCTACCACTAAGCTCTTTGTATTTGTTAATGGATCGTTTATAAATAATAAAGATTTTAGCTCTTAGCTAGGATATAAAATTATTATCACAAATAAATCTACTAGAGAGAATAACTTTATAATCTATAGTAACCTTATCTATTAGAGCTTAACTAAGAGTAAGTACATTACTCAAAGCGTTCTAGCATTAGAGATATATGGAATGGTTAGCAGAGTTAATATAGCAATTACAATTAGAACTACCCTTAAGATAATTATAAATTAGCTTAAACTCCCTACTATTCCTATAATTATATACACCAACTTATACTCCCTCTATAAGTATTTAGTTAAGCTTGGTACCACAAAGGAGAAGCGTATTATAATTAATATTATAGCACTTTGGCAATCCTACAAGCGTTAAAAACTCTTTAAGATCTAGTAGATTAATGGCCAAGATAACCTAGTAGATATAATAACGAAGGCAAACCTAAATAAGGCACTAGAGACGTTCGTTAACATAAATACTCTATATATATGAGTTAAATGTTAGGTTAAAAGGGAGTAGGAGATATAGCAATTTAAAAGTAGCTAATTAGGATTTTCTATGCCTGGCATAAAAAATCGCTATTGGCTTGCTTATAACTAGCGCCTTAGCGGCCCTAACACGATATCCACCCGCGACTCTAAGTAAGAAAGCACCACGTGCTAAGAGGCAAATTTTAGAACAGCGAGACTTATATTATAATGGTAATAGTAAGTAAGGAGGATTGATATTTGTTACGCTAGTTAAGCAGTATTTATATATAGATGGCAACCACAAAAGAAAAGTTGCCAGTGTTGGGAATTAGGCAAGCGGTTATTACGTAACGCCGCGGCACTAGCGTGGCGAGGAGTCTTAAGCTCCTCGCCCTTCCTCATTCCAATCAAGAAGTATATTAACCAACATCACTGTAACCTACTCGAGTAGTCGTTATTGGTGAGTTACCCTGTGTGACTAATACTAAGAGTATAAGGTACTAAACCTAATAGCTTAATACGCCGCTTATAAGACCTTTCTTAGTCTAAAGATAACCCTTATAATTAGTTCCAATAATAGATAATCTTAAAAGTATAGAATTTGGCCCTAGATATGCTACCTATAATAGAGCCAACTATACCTTAGCTTTATACTATAGAACTAAAGTTACCTCCTAAAATTAATAAGTTTATTACTATAGTATATAAAACCTCTATTAACCTATTACTATATTAACTTATTACCGCAAATACCGCTAGTGCCTATATACTACCTACTAACCTCTAAAGCCCAGGCCAGATTAATATAGTACAGTTAAAACTCTTTAGTACAATATCTAGTTATAACGATATACTCTATATTACGATCTACAAGCCTTAATCAATTTTTTTTTGTGTATTTTACGATAATCTGACTTTTTACGATATCGTTAAGTTCTCTACACCAAAATTGGTATAGCCAGTATCTTATTAAGTAGATTTGGGCTTTCCTTATCAGCCATCAAAATCCATCCTATAATAATTAAATTTTATCAAAACCGCCTTCGGATCTTACTCTCCATACTTAATTCTGCCTTATTTAATATGGTAAGACATTAAAATCCTGACAAGCGTTGCCGTTACGGTATTTCCGATTATAAGCGCCAAAAAATCCGTACCTCCCACTTTAAATAACCTAAGGATTAACTAAGGATCTTATTGAGCACGTAGTAGAGCTCTATGTAGGGCCTAATCGCGATGCAGAAACAGATAAGGACGAATCCAAACAACCTTAAATTAAGCTTAATAAGGCCTTATAGGCCTTACAAAAGCTTCGTCTGTATAAGGAACAACAGGAAGATGGCAAGAGAGACTTAATTATAAGCCTTATAAAGCACGAACGTTAAATTTAAGGGCAACGAAATTGCAACACCAAACAGACGTCGATTACGACTTTTTTTAGTGTAGCTGATCGGTAAATATATAATATCATAATGTCATTACCTAATTTTGAATTTGGGTGTATTTGATATACAAATACTGAATACAACGATACCTTTGGCGTAACGATACGGCTGGCCGTACAAGTCGTATCGTACTAACTAGTTTTGACTGTAGCCTTAAAAGTAAAAGAGAATAGGCTCTATTATAAAGGCCGCCTATTTATCCCTAACTTAGAAAATCTATAATAGCAACTAATTTAAATGGCCTATAACCTCTAATTAAGTAGCTACCTAGGTAGAGAAGGAACCTATAAGCTTTTTAGCCAATACTACTTCTAGCCTAAAATAATAGACTTAGTTAAACACTTTATAGACGCCTACTATAGTTATAAGCGCGCTAAGGCCTTTAATATAAAGTACTAAGGACTACTATACCCTCTATTAGTACCTATATAACAATAGGCAGATATTGCTATAGATTTCGTTATTAACCTACTACCCTATAAACGATACGGCCGTACCTATAAGAATATCCTTATAATAATATACCGACTTATAAAAGAGCGCTACTATGTTCTAACCAAAGGTGGAGCTGTTAGCGATATTACTAACGCCTTCCTTTATAAAGTTTACTAATTATATAGATTACCTAACTTGATTATATCTAACTAAGGCATATAGTTTAACTTTAATATATAAAAACGAATCTGCTAACGCCTTAGCATTTTTATTAAGATATTTATATCCTTTTATCATAAAACTACTAGGCAACTAGAAAATACTAGTGCTAGTATAAAAGCGTACCTACAATAGATAGTTGTCTATAGTTAAAATAACTAGGTAGATTACCTTCTACTAGATAAATTTATAGCGAATAACTATGTTTTAACTACTATAGGACTTACCCCGTTCTTTGTGAATAAGGGCTATTACCCCTAATCTAGTATAGAGCCTCCAAAACCTATTAATAAGAAACTACTATATAGAAAACGCCTTAAGATGCTACTTATTAACTAGTATACAGACTATATAAAAAAATCTACTTAACTACTATAAGGGATAAATAGCCTAGGCTTAAGTAAAGTAGACCTACTTTACTAACTATTATAAAACATTAACGCGCGCGACCGCCAGACCCATACCAAACAATGGCTCTCCACATCAATATTAAGGACGGGCGAATACCACACCAGAAAGCGGAAACACCCCCATTAAGAAGGCATCTGATAAAATACAAAGCCTATTAGACGCGTCTAGTATCCGGAACTGCGGGGGAGTAACTATTAGCCATTACGAACTAATATAGCTAGCAGAATGGCTCCGCCAGTCCAGTAAACCTTAGGCGCCCCTCCAGTAAACCCTTGATTAAATACTCTAACGGCTAAACAAAATCAAAGATAAACAAAAACCCCCCCTATAGGCGAACCGTACCTGGGCTGCCATAGCTGCGCACTTATAGCATAGGGAACCTACCCCCCTAAAGATAATAACCGGGCATATAATCACAATACGACCAAATATAGAAAAGGCAGAGGAACTTAGGGGACAATTAAAGATAGAAGTTCTTATAGAGGTACGCAAGGAGGTCTACGATGCTGTTATAGTCTAACACCTTAGGAGTGGAGACATTAGAGTCACCCTAAAGGACTAACAGGCAAAGGAACGGGCCGTAAGGGTAGGTAACAGGCTAGGAGAACGTATTGGCATAAAAGTGCTTTATAAAGACCACCTAGTTGAAGTCCTAGCGGTTCCTATAAGCCTTAGGGTAGAAAGGGGACGCCAGGCGGATAATACAGCAACTATATAGGAGATAGTAAAACAAACGGAACGCTTTATACCAGGACTCGCAATTACCTAAATCTAATAGCTTTAACAGGAAAACACAAACTAAGCATATAACAAGAATAATAAAAGGACATAAGGGGCGCTAGAGACTCGCTAGGGAGACAACAGATAAACGCATAGCTCCCTTATTATCAGCGTACATATACCAGGAATGCAAAAACTTCTTATCTAAAAAGGAATAATTATAAATGGCCTTATATACAACACAAGGCTCTACAACTACAGACTACGCCTAGAACAATATTATCGCTATATATAATAGGGACACACCTAATCCACATACACAGCACAGGTGTGCTACGGCCACTATACAGGCCCCTACGATATAAGACAATATACAAATTAAGACTAAATAAAATGCACAAACTGTCACTAAAGCATACACAAGGTATAGGAGAGAGAAGACTGCATTAAATACAGGAGACGGAAGGAAAGGGCTTAACAGCTGCGGGAATAACTGCACACTAGGTTATATAAATGGAAACAACAGGCAATAAGCTAGGGGGACATAGGTGTCTTCCCAGAATTTCCTACCTTTAACACTAGGGGGCTAAGCCAGCTATCCCAAGTCTTAGCGGGCTAAAAGCGACGCCGCGTAATATCACTAGACTAAATAGGGACACAAGGGACACAAGGAAGAGGACGCCCAGTAGGAAGACCCCTATAGACGGCTATAGCAAGTTCAAGACCGGGATAATTAAGAATTAGATTTAACGCGGCAAACACAATATACGCAGCTGGCTTATAAGGGGCATATAGCTAACTAGTAAGAACGGGGGAAGAACCGGAGGCAATAACAAACTTAGATTTAGAAAGGCTAGTAGGAATACAAGATATAGGGATAGAAAGCTCTATATAAAATAAGTAGTGGCCAGGGAGCAAATATAGGAGAAGGAAGTTCTAAATATTTTAGAGAAAGTGGAAACGGAAAAAGCAAGGAGCGAAGGAGAGGCGAAGGACCCCCACTGGGGGTCCGCTACTTGACCATTATATAGTATAACTGCGGTAATACAAACCACCGTCTAGCAAGGCCCCTACTAGACAGTCTAGACCTAGAGAAACACCATATTCTTGCTATATAAGAGCCGTATTATAATACCTACATATAATTAATATACTGCCCCTAAGGATTCTAGCTCCTGTATAAACCAAAAGCAGCTATACGCGTGTGCTTTATAATTAATAAAAATATCAGCCTTGCCTTATAGTTATGGCAGGCAGTTAACCCAGATATTATAGTTGTAACTATCTAGATATATAGGGGACTAGTACAAATCATTAATGTCTATAACCCTAGAGTCGAAGGGATAGCATAGGCAGAGAATATTATATCTATAATAAGCTTACTAGAAACTAAATACGCGGAGTCTATTCTACTAGGAGATATAAACCTCCACTACCTATAGTGGGGGGGTATCCATGTTGCTGCTAATTAATAGGCAGAGTGCCTACTAAGAGCTATAGATAATGGGGGCCTTAAGCTAGCTACCCCCCCAGGTGCAATTATATGGCAATAGGGCACTGCCAAAAGTACAATTAACCTTATAATTATAGACGAAAACCTATACCAGAGACTCAAAAGGTGCTCCCCTAAAGAAGAATAGGCACTTACCTTAGACCATATCCCTATCCAGATATAACTAGATCTGGACATTAAGGCGCAACTAAATAGCAAAAGATATGTAATAAGGAAGCTTAACGTAGATAGCTTCCTTAATATAATTAAATAACAACTCTAAGACCTAGAAGAAATCCACCTAATACCAAACAAGTAAGGCTTATTAGCTACCCCTAAAGAAATTAATTAAAGACTAGAAAGGATCTAGGCAGTAATTAAAAGTAGGCTAGAAGAGTACTGCCTAGTCTTAAAACTGGGCCCCTACGCGTAACACGTATGGTCCGTATAGTACGCGGCCCTTATAGCCGGCCAACGATGAGCAAGGAGGAAATACACAAGCAGCCACAATTCTAAGGACGAGAGATAATATAAAGACACAAGAAACCAGCTAAAGAATACCCTAAGAAAAGAAGTAAGGAATAACTGGAGACGGTTTATAAATAAATATACTACTAACCCAAGTCTCCCCTATAATAAGGGCCTATGGACTATGGCAAAATAGGTAAAGAAAAAGGTAGGACGCCTAGTAGAAGATCTATACCTACCATCTCTATAAAGAGTAGGCGAACCATAGGCCACAAGCAACAATAATAAGAAGGTAAAAATCCTTATAGAAAGATTTTCCCCCTAACTGGCTCTAGTAGACCTTAGCAATATCACTAGTAAAACACTAGTAACTTGCCTAAGGGTTAACAGCAATATAACAACTAAAGAAATGGCTAAAACTATTAGCCGCCTCTTAAATAATATAGTACTAGGACTAGATGGGATCCTAAACAAAGCCCTAAAGACTTGTGGACCGCTTATAGTACCTTGGCTTGCAGACGTAGCCAGAGCATGCTTTAAAATAGGCTACTATTTATAACTTAGAAGATCTATAACAACGGTCGTCCTATAAAAAGAAGGTAAAGTAGATTACTTAATTCTAGGAAGCTACCGCCCTATTGCTTTAGAAAACACCCTAAGCAAGATCTTAGAAAAGGTTATAGCGGACTATATAGTAGACACGGTAGAGGAACACGCCCTACTACCACAAAGCTAAATAGGGGTAAGAAAGAATCGCTTAACGCTATTAGCACTTATACTACTCGCTACTACCATTAAAACTGCATAGGCTATGCGAAAGGACTTTATAGTATTAATACTTAGCCTAGATATTAGCGGCGCCTATAACAATATACCCTATAAGCGTCTCCTATATATTCTTAGGGTAAAGGGCTTCCTAGAATAGATTATCCAATTTATTTAAGGATTTATAGGCCAGAAAGAAATATTACTAGTCTTTAGCAGATACCAGAGCCCCTCTATTATAGTTATAATAGGAATACTATAAGGATTACCTTTTTCGCCTATACTCTTCCTCTTCTTTATAAGCAACCTGCTTAATATCTTTAAGAAAGGGGCGACCTAGGGGATAGGCTTTATTAATAATATAAACCTAATTACATATAGGCCAACAGCCGCAGAGAACTGTAGGACACTAGAGAAAGCCTATAACACCTATATAGAATAGGCAAGACGATATAGAGTCTAATTCTTACCAGAGAAATACCAGCTAATCTATTTTATAAGAAAACGCAACCAATCTGTAGATCTTTAGTATATAATCCATATCTAAGGCTTTAGGGGTCAACCGGTTTAAGGCCTAAGGGTATTAGGAGTGTGAATAGACAGCAAGCTCTGGTGGAGCGCACATACAGCGTAAGCGGCCTGTAAGGGCTAAGCATAGTATATCGCTATGTCTAGGATTATTAATTCTATATAGGGTCCATACTTCCAGAGGTTATGCCTACTATATACAGCAGTTATCTGGCTGACCATAATATATGGATCTAGTATTTGGGCCATAGGAGAAACTAAAAAAGGCCCTCCTAAATTACTCCTTAAACCACTTTAAAAGGTCCAAACAGCCTGCCTCTAGAGCATAATAGGTGGGTATAAGTAAACGGCCACAGCACTGCTTAAGAAGGAAGCCAATATTCCCCCCCTATAACTATATATTAAAGCCGATGCAATGCAAAGGGTGTAAAAGAAATGCAACTCTAATATTATAAAGTATATCAAGACACGCCTAAATAAATTATAAAGGGACCCTAGGGTGCCCCGTAGAAGAAGGAACCAATAACCCTAAAGTAGGGAAGATATATTAGGAAAATAGGTAGAGAAAGCAGAAGAAGAATAGTATAGTATTAGGGCCCAGGCCTATATAAAGGAGAAAGGGAGACACGTAAGAGGCTAGTAAAGATAATAGTAAGGGAGAGAAAGGAGCTAAAGTAGAGTATAAAAGAATACTAGAAAACTATCTACCGCAACACAATACTAGTTGGACCGTTGCTGGAGAGACGCATAGAAGTTAAACGTATAGAGGTAGACTTAGGTAAGAGGAACCTAAGCCATAGCATGGTTAACGCTATGGGGGATAAATACCCAAGGGCTCTAAGAGGGCCTAATAAAGGCAGAAAATATAATAGCAACACTTCTAAGGATAGGAGTAATAGGACTAAAAGATTAGCTTTACTAGGTAGGTGTTCTAGTAAATAGCCTAAGGTGTAAATATAGCTGGCTAAGACAGACACCAAAACATATAATACTGTTATGCCCCTTATATACTAGCTGAGAAGCAATGCTCTTAGCAGCTAGCACAGAAAACTATAATACACTACTCTTAATATAAAAAGGCCTTAAGGCGGCTATCCGGTGGCTTATTAGCTAAAATATGCTAGACCAGTTCTAGGTTGCAAGGGAAATAGCAATAGAAGGCAAAGGGGCGACTAATAGGCGCCTCCTAATAACTCTACAGGAGTAGAGTAAAGTTTGTAATACTAGCGCGTCCGTAGACTTGTTACAGCAGTAGTGGTTCCCAAAGAGGTTAAAAAGTAAGGTAGTAGAGCACCACTAGTAACTCGCAGGCGACTCGCAAGCGAGTCCCAAAAAGGCGGGGAGATGGATTACGGGGTTTTCTTAAATAAAGTTTTCTCCCCATATATATATAAGGAGTAGTCCGCGTAGGCCTAACAGGGATCCGAATCGGACGTTAAGCAATGAATAATAATATTATAAAACATTACTACTAGAAATATGTGTTAGCGACTAGGTATAGCTAGATATACGCAATATCTTTATATAGAGGCCTATAAAGTTACTTAATTATAAAAATCTTAGCCCCTATTAGATTAAATAAGTTATTAATAGGGGGGCTATATATAAGCTAGAGCTTCTACCTACCCTAGCTACCTGTAAAATATAGCCTATATTTTACCTATAGCTACTATATCTTTACTAGCCTAACCCTTTACCAGAATATATATAGCCTAAACTCTACTAGTATTAATCCGAAATAAGAACAAAGATAAGAACTATAAGGAGTAGACTATAAAATAAATTATTAACTCTAAATATTTTAGTAAAGGCAGAGAACGGCGGCTCTACTATAGAACTATCTATATAGGATTTAATATAGATTAGCCAAAATGGCAACTATAGGAAGACTTTAAAAATGTAAAGGATCTAATTAGCGATTTTTACTATATAAACCTATATAAACCGGGCCTAAGCAGAGATTTTATACCTAATCCTCTATAGGAGCCCTTATAGAGTTAAACTGTTATACATTACTATATAAGGGTAAATTGCCATTAAATTGCCGTAGATTGCCATTATGTAATAGTAAAGTGCGATTATATAACCAGAAAATTGTTAAGATATCTAGGAACTTTAACTGGTGGTTAAAGTTATCTAATTGGTTAGATTCTTAGGTGCTAAGCCTTATTACATAACGTTGTTGCAAGCCTTTAGTAATATTCCCTTTTCTTCTCTATACCTTAAGTCCCTTTTATATATATATAGTAACCATAGCGTCGCCAGAGCTCCGCCTCTATAAGAGGGAGGGTAGTATTACGGAACCCTACTATAAGGGCCTCTATAGAAGAGCCCCGTAATCTTATGTAATATGTTTTATTACTTATCCAGTAATATTAGTTATCTAGTAGCCTACCAAAAACTACACTTTAATATTTTAACAATGGCTTAATAATAAATTCCAAAATTTATAATTAACCTTTTATATCTATTTTAAACCTCTTATTAGATTTAAAAAATAATCTATTAAATCGCTTTAAAAACATTGCAATTTAGGTTAAGATTAGGGGCCAAACCCTAATATTTTAATAACGGCCAGGTAATGGCCAAGCTTATTATGCTAAAATTTTATTAAGAGTCTTAATATAGGTATAAAAGGCCAATTATAAAATTATAAAAATTATTATTAAACCGTTATTAAGATATCAAGGTGCAATTTTTCTAATTTTTAGTAGTTTTTAGGGCTACTAGATAACTAATATTACCGGATAAGTAATAAAACACGTTATACCTTGCGTATAGCTTACGTCAGCTACGCGTAGGTATATTACCTCCTTACGCCCTTAACCCTTATAATTGATTGCGTAACGTCTTATAGACTCCTTAAATATATATATTCTATAGCTACTGCCCTCATCCTATAATAAAGGGCTACTTAAAAGGCTAAAGAGTAAGCTACGCTTATTAAGAAATAGCTTAAAGGATATTATTAGTAGGTAGTAGAGCTTACTAAATAGTAAGTTAAGGTCTAAAAGGCAGTTTAAAAAGGGTTACTAATATAAAGGAGCTAGCTAAGATTTACTATAAAGAGGTAATAAAGGTAGGAAAGGTAGCTAAAAAGGCGTAAAAAGACTGTCTTACTGCCGCTAATATAGCTTAATTAGCGGCTAATATAGTAATCTATTATATAATGTTAAAATTAATAACTGCGGATAAGCTTTAGAAGCAGACAGAAGAGTCCTTTATTATAGTTCTTATTAAGCAACTTTAAAAGACCGCTAAAAAGGCGGTAGAAGAAGCTACTTTACTAAAGAACTTGTAGAAAGCGTAGGAAGATAATAATTTAAGCAATTTAAGCAATAAAGAGTCCTTAGACAAGGAGCCTAAGTTAATTAATAATATCTAGGGCCCAACTTGGTAGTTAATTAAGCTCTAAAATACTAAAATATAACTTTATACAGACTTTATTATATATATTTATAACCTTAAGACTTCTTATTAACGATGCGATGACTTACAATAGCTTTTGCTAATTATTTACTACTAAACCAGTATTTTGGCAATTTTTAATTTTTAAGTCGATTATAACTAGGGTTACCTTTATAATCCTATTATATACGTTATTTATAAAGATATAATTACCTAAAGAATGTAATGTATTAATAAAATATAATAACTCTCGTAGTTAAGACGTAGCTCGTAGAAATATATAAAATTTAATCATTAAAATATTTAGTTTGTACTAAAGCTACGCCCATAAGCTCAGACCCTTAGTAGAGAATTCGTTGGTGATAAGGAGCAATATGCCTATATGTACGTACTAACAGCCCACTGGGGGCCTGATTGATGAGATAAGCTAAGGCTAGGATGCGCACCTATAGTGGTGTTGACGGCTCGGCTGAGCGCCTAATAAGTCGCTAAGCCATATATAACACATATAAACCCCATTAACATTCGCGAATGTTAACGGCCAAGCCTGCAGCCAAGTCGTGCATATATTTAAATGTCTTTACCCCTACTAATTAAGTCGCTAATACGCGCATACTATTGGCCTATTGGCCTAGCCATACGCCTATATATTTACCCTATGCGGTAAGGTCACTTATTCGCGTCACTAAGCGGCCAGTAGGTATACTTTCTCTACCTCTTTCCCCTAGTCTACGTCTGCGTATATATAAAAAAAATAAAAACCCCTTAGGGCGCCGCTTCTCTAGCAGCATCCTATCTTAAAAATAGCGTTAATTAGTCGCGTAAAGATTAACGTCGCGAATAATACCAAACTACGCACTAACGCGCAGAGTATCCTCGCCTTTATATGTACTAAGAGGCCTAAAAACATATCTCTAAATTATAAGCTAAAGCAGAAGGAGTTTAAGGTAGGTAGGCAGGTGCTTTATAGAGTAGTATACTAGCTAACACACGCCTCTTTCTCCTAGGCCTTCTATAAAAAGAAGTAATATTATAACAGCAATACCATTATAGAAGAAAAGCTTCTCCTTTTTCTTATTAAGGAGGTTATAGGCCGGCCACTAAAATTAAAAAGCCGTAAGGTTAGTAACAATATACCCTAGAATAAGATGTGGCTCTCCTAGCGCTTAGTTTACGGCTATATTACGGCCCTAATAGACCTCTACTAGGCGCAGAAGGCTATAGAAATAAACAGTTACTAGTTCTTATAGAAGGATAACGTTAGGGAGTACCTAAAGATTTTATAATAAAGGGATGTATAGCAGGAAAAGGACCAGTTTATGGACAAGGGTAGAGATATACTACTTAACAGATATATAGAGGACAAGTTTAAGAATATCTGCCGCTAGCTATAGGCCTATAAAGACTCCTCGCTAGAATGCTACCTCTATACGCTTATAGATATCCTACTAGGCCACTATATACTTACCTATGGCGGCAATAGGCGCTCCGCTAAGATCTTAGACCTATTTACCTTTAAGTTTAGGGGCGAAGGTCCTATGCGCTATATGCCCCTAATATTTACTATATACGCTAGTAAGTAGAACTAGTATAGCTGCCTTAAGACTATTAGGGCTCTATATAATAAAAAGCCGCTTATCTATATACTTAGCAGACTAGCTTTTTACCTCCTATATTGCTAGGACTTTAGTAATAAGCCATTCCTAGACTTTAGTAAGCGGTTAGTATAGTATAATATCCGCCTAATTAAGAGTAGTGCTAGGGACTATAAGGCGGCCTTCTTATATAACTTGTAGTGGGAGTAGGTTGCTAAGGCATTTTAGTACGTTAGCGTCTTCTTATAGAAGAAAACCCATATTAGATAAAGCGCTGGCGCTAAAACGGTAGAGCTAAAAGGGGTTAGTAAGGACTAGATTAGACGTGCTAGTAGGTAAAACCAGGAGTAGATAGTTAGCTACTACTTAAACTTACTACTATAAGAGTTTATGCGGATAATAGCCGGCTATATACTATAAATAGGCTGCTTTAAGATTTATAGGGTAAGCGTCACCCCTCCTAATATACTACTATTGAAAATTTAGCCCAAGCTAAACATCTAGAAGGGTTGGTTTAGCCCTTAGGTTAGCTAAATTAACGACCTTCGTCAGGAAAAAATTTACCAGCATTTAGCCAGCATTTCGCAGCATTTAAAAAAGACCATAGGCCTTAAGCGGCATCTAGGCAGCTATATTTATATATTATAGAAAAAAAAATCATTTTTAGATAGTTAATTGGATATAGTATATTACATAATAATTTTTTTTATAAATTACTTATAAATTACACAAGTTATTCCACTTCTAAAAAAAAATTTAGGAAAATTTAAAAAAAAATTATTATTATTATTTATTGCTTAACGTCCGATTCGGATCCCTATTGGGCCCACGCGGACTACTCCTTATATATATATAGGGAGAAAACTCTTTTAAGAAACCCCTGTAATCCATCTCCCCGCCTTTTAGGACTTACCTACAAGGCGCCTACGAGTTACCTATAGTGCTCTACTACCTTACTTTTTAACCTCCTTAGGAACTACTACTGCTGTAACAAGCCTATGGACGTGCTAGTATTGCAAACTTTGCTCTACTACTGTAGAGTTATTAGGGGGCGCCTATTGCTCGCCCCTTTACCTTTTATTACCATTTTTCTTGCAACTTAAAACTGGTCTAGTATATTTTAGCTAATAAGCCACTAGGTAACCGCCTTAAGACCTTTTTATATTAAGAGTAGTATATTATAGTTCTCTATGCTAGCTACTAAGAGCATAGCTTCTTGGTTAGTGCGTAGGGGCATAATAGTATTATATATTTTAGTGTCTGTCTTAGCCAGCTATATTCGCATCTTAGGCTACCTACTAGGACACCTACCTAGTAGAGCCAATCTTTTAGTCCTATTATCCCTATTCTTAAGAGTGTTGCTATTATATTTTCTACCTTTGTTAGGCCTTCTTAGAGCTCTTAAATATTTACCCCCTATAGCGTTAACTATGCCACGGCTTAGGTTTCTCTTGCCTAAGTTAGCCTCTATACCTTTAACTTTTATGCGCCTCTCTAGCGTTGGTCTAACTAGTATTATATTATAGAAGATGGTTTTCTAGCGTTCTTTTATGCTCTACTTTAGCTCCTTTCTCTTTTTTGCTATTATCTTTACTAGCCTCTTGCGTGTTTTCCTTTCTCCTCTATATAGGCCTAGGCCCTAACGCAGCACTATTCTTCTTCTGCTTTCTTTACCTATTTCTCTAATATCTCTTCCCTACTTTAGGGTTGTTGGTTTGTTCTCCTATAAGGCGCCCTAGGGTCCCTCTATAGTTTATTTAGGCATATCTTAATATACTTTATAACATTAGAGTTGTATTTACTTTATGCCCTTTACATTACAGCGGCTTTAATATATAGTTATAGGGGGGGAATATTGGCTTTCTTCTTAAGCAGTACTGTGGCCGTTCGCTTATACCTACCTATTATACTCTGGAGGCAGGCTGTTTAGACCTTTTAGGGTAGTTTAAGGAGTAATTTAGGGGGGCCCTTCTTAGTTTCTCTAATGGCCCAAATACTGGATCTATATGTTATAGTTAGCCAGACAACTACTATATATAGTAGGCGTAACCTCTAGAAGTATAGACCCTATATAGAATTAACAATTCTGGATAATATAATATACTATGCTTGGCCCTTATAGGCCGCTTATACTATATATATGCTCCACTAGAGCTTACTATTTACCTATACTCCTAATACCCTTAGGCCCTAAACTAGTTAACCCCTAAAGCCTTAGATATAGATTATATGCTAAAAATCTACAGATTGGTTGCGTTTTCTTATAAAATAGATTAGCTGGTATTTCTCTAGTAAGAATTAGACTCTATATTATCTTACCTATTTTATATAGGTGTTATAGGCTTTCTCTAGTGTTCTACAGTTCTCTGCGGCTATTGGCCTATATGTAATTAGGTTTGTATTGTTAATAAAGCCTATCCCTTAGGTTGCCCCTTCCTTAAAGGTATTAAGTAATTTGCTTATAAAGAAAAGAAAGAGTATAGGCAAAAGAGGTAATCCTTGTAGTATACCTATTATAACTATAATAGGGGGGCTCTGGTATCTGCTAAAGACTAGTAATATTTCTTTCTGGCCTATAAACCCTTAAATAAATTGTATAATCTATTCTAGAAAGCCCTTTGCCCTAAAGATATATAGAAGGCGCTTATAGGGTATATTATTATAGGCGCCACTAATGTCTAGGCTAAGTATTAATACTATAAAGTCCTTACGCATAGCCTATGTAGTTTTAATAGTAGTAGCGAGTAGTATAAGTGCTAATAGTGTTAAGCAATTCTTTCTTGCCCCTATTTAGCTTTATGGTAGTAGGGCGTGTTCCTCTGCCGTGTCTGCTATATAGTCCGCTATAACCTTTTCTAAAATCTTGCTTAGGGTGTTTTCTAAGGCAATAGGGCGGTAGCTTTCTAGGATTAAGTAATCTACTTTACCTTTTTTTTTATAAGATAACCGTTGTTATAGATCTTCTAGGTCGCGGGTAGTAGCCTATTATAAAGCATACTCTGGCTATATCTGCAAGCTAAGGTGCTATAAGTAGACTATAGGTCTTTAAGGCTTTGTTTAGGATCCCATCTGGTCCTAGTACTATATTATTTAAAAGGCGACTAATAGTTTTAGCCATTTCTTTAGTTATTATATCACTGTTAACCCTTAGGCGAGTAACTGGTGTTTTACTAGTAATATTACTAAGGTCTACTAGAGCTGGTTAAAGGAAAAATCTTTCTATAAGGATCTTTACCTTCTTATTATTATTGCTTGTGGCCTATGGTTTGCCTACTCTTTATAGGGGTAGTAGGTATAGGTCTTCTGCTAAGTGTCCCGCCTTTTTCTTTACCTATTTTGCCATAGTCTAAAGGCCCTTGTTATAGGGGATGCTTAGGTTAGTAGTATATTTATTTATAAACTGTCTTTAGTTATTTCTTGCTTCTTTTTTTAGGGTATTCTTTAGCTAGTTTCTTATGTCTTTATATCGTCTCTTGTCTTTAGGGTTATAGCTGCTTATATATTTCCTTCTTGCTTGTTGTTGGCTAGCCATAAAAACCGCGTATTATGCGGACCATATGTATCGCGCGTAGGGGCCTAGTTTTAAGACCAGGCAATGCTCTTCTAGCCTATTTTTAATTACTGCCTAGATCCTTTCTAGTCTTTAGTTAATTTTCTTAGGGGTAGCTAATAAGCCTTATTTATTTAGTATTAGGTAGATTTCTTCTAGGTCTTAAAGTTATTATTTAACTATATTAAGGAAACTATCTGTTTTAAGCTTTCTTATTACGTATCTTTTACTATTTAGTTACGCCTTAATATCCAAATCTAGCTATATCTAGATAGGGATATGGTCTAAGGTAAGTGCCTATTCTTCTTTAGGGATGCACCTTTTAAGTCTCTAGTATAGGCCATTGTCTATAAATATAAGGTTAATTGTTCTTCTAGTGGTACCTTATTACCACATAATTGCTCCTGGGGGAGTGGCTAGCTTAAGGCCCCAGATATCTATAGCTCTTAATAGGCACTCTACCTATTATTTAGCAGCGACATAGATACCCCCCTACCGCGGGTAGTAGAGGTTTATATCTCCTAATAGGATAGACTCTGTGCCTTTAGTTTCCAGTAAGCTTATTGCCAATATAATATTCTCTGTTTGTGGGACCCCTTTAACCCTAGGGTTATATACATTAATAATTTGTACCGGTCCCCTATATGTCTAAATTGTTATAACTGTAATATTTAGGTTAACTGCTTGCTATAACTATAAGGATAGGCTAACAGCCTTACTAATTATAAAGCACACACGTATAACTGCTTTTGGTTCATATAGGCAGGTAGTTATATAGTAGAGTTTAACATGCCTGCTTATCTAAGCCTCTACCCTAGTTTTCTAGTGTTGTTCTACCTTTGGGCGTATAGACCTTCTACAGTTAAGGCCTAGCCAAAAGCCTCCCCTGCCTAGGTAACTCCTGTTTGCTCCTTAAGCATACCTTACTGGCGTACCGCCCTAGCGAGCAGTCCTATCTATTAGTACACTAATACGCGCATCCGTTCTCTTAAGCCGCGTAGTAGTCTCTCCAGCCAGGACATAATCCTGCCTGCCTATTAGGTGCACTAGGGGTCAGAGCCTAGCTAAGGGGTAAGGTCCCTAGAGCTAGCAGTGGCTACTACGCACTATACCCCACGGGAGGCTAGTTATAGTATAGGGGCGCAACACCCTATACTATTACTAGTTCCCATTTCGCGTTGCCTATAAGAGTCTCCTTATAACAGGCCAACCGTGTCTTGCAGGAGGGGGCCGTAAAGACACTAGGTCCTATACCAGGTAACCTACTCCCCCCTCTCCTACTAACCAAGCTTATGTCCCCCCTTTTTATAAGCTGGCCTATGTCTCTAACTATTAAGACCTTATCTAACTGGCCTATATTTCCTCTAAGACCTCCCCCATATATATGCATACTAGGTTGCGTGCACCACGCCTATTAAGACCCTCCTATAAGTCGCCTTGTATATATGCGTTAGGTTGCGTGCACTACGCCTATTAAGACCCTTCTATGAGTTACCTGTAGGTCGACCGCAGGTTAAACGCCATAGGGCCAATAAAGCTGGCCTGTGTTTCCGCTACCTAGAGCTTTACCCGTGTTTCCACCTTATTAAGCCGTCTGGTCGCTATCGCGTCGCCATTATAGCGCTATTGCGTCGCCGTCGCGTCGCTGTCTTGTCCAGGTCGCGCGCACTATACCTATTAAGACCCTTTTCTGAGTCCCCTGGATGTGCCGGATAGGCTCTCATAGAGGGGCCTTAACAAGTTCTCTAGGTAGGGCCTTAATAAGTTCTTCGCGGTGGCCTTAGGGGCCTTAATAAGTTTTATACAAGGTATCTACAATGTGTTAACCTTAATAAGTTCTTATAAAAAGAGGTTCCCTACGCCCTTACCGCATCCCTTTATAATTTTAGAGCTAGTGTAAGCCCAAGGGTGTCCTATTGTATAACTAGGACGCGTCCACGTTAGCTAGCTAATAATAAGGCCAGTTTCGGGCCTGGCTATAAGCCAGGTAGTTGTATATCGGGTGATTTTTATATCCTAGTTTCCCTTAATAGGCCTCCCTAGGTGGTAGGGCAGGAGCCTTAAGCGGAGGCAGTAAGGCTCCTGGTGTTGTTAAGGGCGATGCTATGGTACGCGTCGCGGGCTCAACACCATAGAACCGCGACGACAGCGCGCTGTATGCGCTGCGACGGCTCCCTACCATCGCCTCTGCACTTAGCTATTAAAAGGAACGATTTCCTGATAATGTTTCCACCCGCGGCGACGTGGACGCGTGCAGTAGGGCTTCGCGGGCAATTATTATATAATATACTATATCCAATTGACTATCTAAAAATAATTTTTTTTCTATAATATATAAATATAGCTGCCTAGATGCTGCTTAAGGCCTATAGTCTTTTTTAAATACTGCGAAATGCTGCGAAATGCTGCGAAATGCTACGAAATGCTGGCTAAATGCTAGTAAATTTTTTCCTGACATTATAGCTATAGGCGCTATAAACCTCCTATTTTACCTCTAGGAGGTTATCCTATAGGACTTAATAGTCCTCTATAAGATGTTTTTAAGCAGCCCTATATAGAACTACCCTGTCTTCTAGTATAAGGCCTATCTACCCTTTATATAGAAGGTTAAAACCTACCTATAGTAGGAGGAAGAAGGCCCTAGCTAGCTATTAATACTCTACTAGGCCGTGCTAGCTATTATAGACTGCCTAAAGACTATAGACGCCTAAAATAACTAAAGAGCACGCAAAAATAACTAAAGATTATATAAGCTGTAGGCATTAATTAACCGTCTAGCTAAGTCCTAGTAGGCACAGTCTTTATAGCTTTAATAGCTTATATTTAGTAGCCTTACCTTTTAGCTTAAGGTCCCTTTAGTATAGCTACTAATAGTATATCTACTAATAGTATGTCTACTAGCGCCTCTATCTATTATGGGATTAAGCTAGTATATATTAGCCTAGGTAAGTACTATAGCTTCCCCTTTACCGGCGCTACTATAGCTATAGCCGTAGCTATAGCCGCAGCTATAGCTGTAGTAAGGGCCTAAGTCTAAGCTTAAGCTTAAGCTCCAGCCTAAGCAGCCGCCTATATATTATATATACCGCGCGGTAAAGTCTATATAGGCCCTTTAGCGCAAGTGGACTAAGGGGCTTAAAGGTAATCCTTCTATAGTAGCGCTAGATTCCAAATAGGGTAGTAGATAATAGGTTAGCTAGTAAAGCAAGCTTTAATAATACTCCCTACAGCTTAAGGTTATTAAGGAAATTAAGCGGGTTATATAGGCCTAAAGGGTTAGTAAGGAAGCGGCTATATAGTAGGTTAATTTATAGTAGGAGCAGATATAGTGCTTACTAGATCAGCTTTATAAATAGCTTTAAATAGGTAAAAAAGCTATTAAATAGTATATATCTCTAAAATACTAGGTCTTCTATTAAAGCCTTTATCTATAGCCCCTTAGGGGCTTATTTTAGTGCAGTATAAGTTTATTTTAGTGCGGTATAAGTTTAGTGAAGTACTTATATAATGGCGGCGCCCAACTTAAAATATAAATATCTTCATTAACCCACGGCCAATTCTTACCATTCTAGTGCGAGCAGAGAGCTCTTAACCATCTCTACGCATAGCGCTCGACAGGTGTTGAGAGCGCGGCGTCGCTGGCGATTGTAGGTCGACTATAGACATAGGGTAACATCCACATGCGCTAAGCGCACGGGCCTCTTCGCCTGCAAAATCTGACTCAGCTGCTGATTCAGCCACACAAATTAAACCATAGACTTATCTCGGTCCTAGACAATTAGCTAATTATAAGCTGCTTATATAATAAATTAATTATCTTATATTATTATTGTCTGGTATTATCTCGTTCCCAGACCTTCTCGCCAAGGCTTACCTTGCCAAGCCGCTAGCCGCTTTTGGCAAGACCTTCGTTAGAAGGTCTAGTACACGGTTTAGATTTTTATTAGTCCCGCGCGGGGTATTTAGGCCTTTATATACCTACTTTAAACCAAATTATCTTAACTTCTATAGCTCCCTAAGCTATTCCTAATGGCTAGAATTACTAAATTAAACCTGGTAAAGAAGACTACGTTGCCTAATTTGCCTAATTCTAATTCGTTATCTCGTTGTCGCGCCCAACGCTCCCAAGTCGTAGCAGCCGTACCTCTCCTACGACCACCGCCGCCCTCTTCCTACCGCAGCTAGAGTACCCAAACTAATAAGCTAGCTTTAAATAACAATTAAGGACCATAAGTCTTTTATTTAAAACGTAAAAGAGTTAATTTAATATTAGAATAGCTACATAAGCACTACTAGGGCATTATAACTTTTATTAAGTATTATATAACTACTTCCGGCCCTTCTAATTACAATATGCCAGAGTAACATGCAAATAGGCTATAGAAGGTAATATTTAAAGAGCTAGAAGTTAAGGAACGGCTTATAGTGTATAGTAATCGCCAGCTAGGAAGGCTCCATTAAGAACCTCTATATAAGCAGATAGAGTAAGAGCTAGAGGATCTTATGCGCCTAAGAGAAGAGAATGGAGTTATTATTTCTAGTAGGCTTAGACGATTTAACGCCAAAAAACTAGTTAAAAAGCTTAAGCTTAATACAATTACTACTAATATATAGCGCCTTGCTTTAACGCTATAGAGCTTCCTTATAGCTTTAGTTTAGCAAAGGCTATATGCCAATTCTTATAATATTACGCTTTACTATAATAAACTCTTTATGGTATGCGTAATCCTGGCAAATATATAAGCCCCTTAAGCTAGCTACCAGTTCTATACTGCTTTGGGGGTTTATTTACACAATATAGGTGTTAAATAAAGGTGTATTACGCTTCTTTATAAGTTGGGAGTTATAATATTATATACCAGTCTTGCTAAAATACAAAAGGAACTAGAGGAAGTTGGTAGGGTATATACTTCCATACTTAAGGGTTTAGATAAGACGCCTCCATTACTGTAAGTGGAGGGCATAGTTAAAGTATCTTAGTTATAGATTACGCACTTAAGGTATCTTAGTTACTGCTAGTGTAATAAATAGTAACTTTCTTATAGCATATAATTAAGGCAACTGCTTTAAAGAATCGGAACCAGCTAATGGTTATATATAATAACTTTAACTAGAATAAAAGGGTTTAATATAAGACTATATTAAACACTAATAAGCACCTCTCTACTACTACTTTTAAGCTTATACTTAACCCTAAGTTTCCATATAACGGTTTTTATACTTCTATACTTAAACCTACGGAACAGCTTACTTATAGCGTGATCTTTAATTATCCTGGCAACTAGGCAGACAGCTATATAGAATAGTGCCAGTTATATTAGATTGCTAAGGCTATTGCGTATATAATACTAAAAGTTAAAGAGCTTAATATTGCCGCAGACTTCTAGCCTAGTATGCCTATTATAGATTATCTCCTTCCACAAAAGCTACGCCACTTTATATTAGGTCCAATTCTAGAGAATAAAGGCACTCTAAAGGGCACGTATGGTGTTTTTAGAAATATATTTAGTGGCAATAACGGCGAATATGGGTTTCAAGAGGGCCAGCTAGGGTATAAGGATGGATCCTTTAACAATGGTGAATTAGTCTTAATTAATGGCGATTAAAAGACTATAGGCCTCCTCCAATCTATATAGTAAGAGCACTATCTTAAAGAGCGTCACTATAAATAGCTAAAATGGTTTCTTCCTATGGCTGGATTGTTCTATTAGCAAACTAACTATATAGATATAATATATAATATTTACCGTGGACCATCCAACTACTTTAAATTGTTGGATTATAGTAAGGTCTACCTTGGCGCGTATTAGAGTTATAGGACGCCATTCTATTATAAAGAGGAGGTTGTAATTAAGTCCTTTAACGCCTAAATTACTGCCTACTTCCTTAGTCTTCTTTCTTAAAATATTGAGAACTAGGGTAATAAAGGGGTTAATAATTGGATTACTAGACAAGATATTAAAAGAGGTAATAAAATGGTAGTAGTAGGAGTAAGATTCCTTACTACCTTACGGCGTATTTAAGAGGAGTTTTTCTCGCCCAGTTAATAGTCCTGTGGTAATAAACTAGTTAATAAGGTGTTCTAAAACCATGTTTAATTTATATAAGATATAGAGGTCTACCTTATATTAAAGTTTGCTATTAAGCACGCTAATATTAGGCTTATTAAACGGGTAATTATTCACTGCTGTCTTCTCTTTGCTAGCAGTGCAAAGAGTTAATATATATAGTTGGCTTTATACCTTACTAGATTACTTGTAACTAAAGCCGCAGATTAAGTCCTTTAAAGATTATTACTTACTAGCATGTTGGTTAATTGTAGAGGCTAGCAAGATAGTTGGTTTAAGATAAATTAACTTAATAAATATTATAATCTTATTTTTAAGCTTCTTCTTTAAGGCCAATGGTAAACTAGTTTAGATATAACTGAGTTATTTACTTAAGTATTACTTACCGCTAGTTACTGCCTAGAGCTGCGGTATGCTATAGAGGATGTGTTTGGCTAGTTTAATAGCATATATTATACGCCAGCTAACGCAACTACTAATGTATATTATCTTGCGCTTAAGCTATTAACTACTATTATAAGGCGGCCTAGCGGACGAAAGAGTTACTTTAGCTATAAGGATATTGTTGATATTGGAACTTGGAGGCTCTCTAGGGGGTTAAAGGAAGGATAGCCTATAAAGCCACCTTCTAAATTAACCTTATTACAATCAGAACCTTTTAGAGCTAGAAAGTAAAGAATTCTAAAGCAACCAGCTTACTATAACTCGCTTATTAATGGCCTTAATGTAAAGCTGCAAGGGCGTATTACTGTAGTAGAAGGCCTTAATAATATTAACGTAGATAAGCCTAAGACAATACTAATTAATACCTTACTTAATAGAGCTATACTTAATACCTAATTTTATGGACTTTCTATCTAGTTCTAGTATTCTGTTTAATTAGTAAGTTAACTATCTACTTATAAAGTATAACACTAATTAGTGTGTAACTATTCGCCTAGGGCAGGAGAAATTATATTAATAGTAGACTTAAGTAGTACTAGATAGGGAGTAACGCTAAACCACTTTTATAAGTATTTTACATTTTCACGTTCTATAATTTTTAAATTAGCATTTTTATTTCCTTTTAAGTTAAGAAAAGAGCTACTTTACTTTAAGAAGTCTTGGTTAAGTATACTAGAGGTTAAAGTTAAGCATTATCTAAGTCTTATTTATTCTTTTAAAAAATTGTTAATATTAATAATATTATTATATAAAAGTCTTGG
>Ga0307507_10000415_pt1 | contig 89065 bp, 85 predicted proteins | sample 7_EM_MG_FD_207223 | JGI IMG/M metagenome (GOLD analysis project Ga0307507, IMG submission 207223) | Populus trichocarpa ectomycorrhiza microbial communities from riparian zone in the Pacific Northwest, United States - 7_EM | ecosystem: Host-associated > Plants > Roots > Unclassified | place...
TGTGGGGTGGGATGAGCGGGGTTGCCTCTGAAGCGATAGAGACAACAGCAAGCTCTAGTGATTGATGAGTAGCTTAGGAGGGAGGAGGTTGAGGATAGAAGCTTTTTTTTGCTGTGAAGAAGGAAGGGGGTTAGAGGGGGGAGGGGAGGGGAGGAGGAAGGGGAAGGGGAATGAGAAGTAGCAAATCGACGAGCGCACGTACAAGGTAGAGTGACAGACACGACCACCCGCACGATGATGGGAAAAAGAAAAGCACTCCTACGGTAGGCGATCCTGTAGGGGAAAAGAAGAAAAGAAAAAAAGTGTGGTGTACCGTACGGTAGCGGCGTCTCGGTTGGAGGGCTTGTTGATGAGAAAGGTAAAGTTACGGGATACGACAGGGTGGACTGGGACTGGGAATGCTTTATAGGTTATTACCGGACTGTAGCAGACAAGATTGGATAGGGCTCATCAAAGGGCTGTGGATTCGAAGCTCTATAAGGAATAGTAGTCGATCAACAACCCACAGGATACGGTAGGATATGCACAGCTACAGATTCCAAGCTCAACTTACCATCCTTTACATGCAGAGTGTGTGTGTGAAAAAGACAGTGACCTCCATCCTTTCCTACTTTCCCCATATCACATAAAAAAGTTTCTATACCGCAGCCTACCCACACTCCCACCACCCTCTTTCACGTCGGGGACTCAGCCAAACAATGCGCTTTCCTGCCCCTCCCCCTCCGCTGTAAGCAAATACAAATGTAATAGCCTTGGTTCGACGAAATGGCGAGTCTCTCCTACTAATTGTGTTCTCAAGCGCTTCCGGTGTGCTTATATCACTCCTGTGCTGTACTCGAGTACTGTATCATATGCGAGTTGGTTTCGCCAAACGCACGCGATCTTTGCCCCACCAATTCTCCAATGGTTCTTATCGAGCATGCATCTTGCTCAGCAGAAGCCTCGGCCCAATTAGCTGTCGTGTTGTGCTGGAATCCCTGCCTGCTCTTCTATGCCTAGGGCTGAGGCCCGGCCCGACTGGTCAAATGGTGGATCACGTGAATAGGCTACAGCATGCTCCCTTGATTCTGGCAGATCTCGAGCTCATGGCCTGTGTGCTGCATACATAAGAGACATCGAGGGGTCAGCAAATCTTACTGCACGAACTGGATTGTAGAGCCTGGGTCTAGGTTGCACAAGGAGCTATAATTCAGTCATATGGTTTGCGAACAAATCTCAAAGACTCAAAAGGCGCACGAAAGTTCTCAGAGAGTTCGCATTACTTTTGTATGTACAGTGCTGCGCTATAATAAGATGGTGCCAGTAGAAGGGGGGGGTATCCTTTTTTACCTATTCCTCCTCCCGATCCATATCGTCCCTTCTCCTCTTCCCCTTTCCTTTGCTTCCCACACCCCCGCTTCTACCTTCTCTTCGTCCACCCGTCTTTTCCTTTTCCTCCCTCAGCTGCTTAGACGCTTCCCTCTGCGCCTCACCTACCCTCTCACTGAATATCAAGACGTCCTCCTCCCGGACGTCAAACTCGGGAATCTTTTTCCCAAGAGCGGCTTCGATTCGGAGGAACAATTCAACATCGTATTGGGTGACAAGCGATATTGAGCGTCCAGAACGCCCAGCACGAGCTGTGCGACCAACACGATGAATATACGTCTTGCTATCTTGTGCTAGGTCATGATTTATTACGCAGTCTACCGAGGGACTAGCGAAAAGTTAGTATGCGGCGGCATAAGAGAACATCTGGGGCAACCTACATATCTAACCCTCTAGCAGCCACATCCGTCGCCACAAGAATATTCCTACTACCCGACTTAAATTTGTTCAGCGCCCCCAAGCGTGCACTCTGGCTCATCTGACCGTTCAAAGGAACTGCTTTGAAGCCAAGATGCCTTAGTAAGATAGCTAGCCTAGATGTTTCCTGCACAGTCCTGCAAAATATAATGATTGTCTGTCCGGCAAACTCATTCATAAGATAAACGAGGTAGGTGTCCTTATGTTTAAATGGAATAAACAGGAACTTCTGTATAAGCGTTGAAACTGTAGAATACTTCGAGCTAACAGAGATCCTAACCGGCGAAGACAACGAAGCCCTCTGCAACTTCTCAACCTTCGAGGTCATGGTCGCTGAGAATAAATATGTCCTCCGCGTTTTAGGGATAACTTTTAGAATCTTATCAAGGATAGGACCAAAGTCCATGTCCAGCAATCTATCCGCTTCATCCATAACAAGGTACTTCAAATTCCTCAGTGAGAAACCCTTCGTATTTTCCAAGTGATCTAGTAGACGTCCGGGTGTAGCAACGAGGATGTGCGGCTTCTTTCCAAGCGCTACTGACTGCGTCATCATGTCCATACCCCCAACAATGACTGCACATCTAACCCCGATCCCGCCGCCCAGAGCTTCGAACTGTTCTGAGATCTGGAAGGCCAACTCGCGGGTCGGTGCTAGAATGCAGGCGAAGAGGCCGGTTGGGTTGTCCCATAGTGCTAGGTAGAGGTGTTAGAACGCACGAGAAGAAAGTATGGTACGTGTATAAATACCTTGTAATATTGGAATTGCAAAGGCTGCCGTCTTTCCACTTCCCGTCTCCGCCAGCCCGATGAGGTCCTTCCCTTCCAGCGCGACAGGAATAGACTCGACTTGAATAGAGGTAGGATTCTTGTAGCCGAGATTCTCACAAGCTTCACATAGCGAACTCATTACTCCCTATTCTCCAATTAGAACTCAGTACCCTGAAGTGTAAGAATTGAGAAATGCCACCCACTAGTTCCTTGAAGCTCTTCACAGGTGCAACTTCCGAAGGCCCAGCAGTATCAGGAACCAATTTAGCCGCAGTCTTGCTCCCGCTCTCCGAATCGCTATCTTTATTATCCCCCTGCTCCTCTTCAACGTCCTCCTGCCCCTCCTCAAATTCAGACTCAGGCCCCTCCACAACTTTCACCTTCTTATCCTTCATAACCTTCGGAACTTTCCCCGCCGCATGCCCTTCTTTGACGACCGCGTCACGAGAAACTTTGCGCCTCTTAACCAGTCCTTCACCCATTTTCACTTATTTTGTAGGCAGCAGTTGTGGAGCAATCGAGGCATATATTCTCAAGGTTAAAGCTAAGCTAGCAAATTAGCAGTCTAGGGGAAAAGCTCTGAAAAAGAAGAAAAACTTACCCTACCGTAACCCACGTGACCGATTTTGGTAATGACACCATAATTGCGCGATGTGCGGCTTAAAAGGCTATCTGGACGTTACTTCCTACTAAATTACATGCTCTCTGGGGCTCAGGGTCACAAGAAAACCAGGGCTTGGGAATTGGGAATATTTGAGAACTCTGAAGCCGATTATCCCTAAACCTCGTGGGACCTGGGGAAAGTTCGTGGGGACGGCCGGGATTCCAGGATTTGAGTTGCTGCACTGGTGCTACTATAGGAATCTTACACCACACGACCTCCAAGATCGCAACTCCCGCAGAGGAGGAAGGAGGAGAGGCCGTACGTTCTTTTCGCGGACGATGAATACCATCTTCTCCAAAAGGGAAAAGCTACCACTGCCGCCATCGCCATAAGAAGCCAATAAAACTCTACCAGGAGACCGTTATCAAATACACCACTCATCCCCAGAACCGAAGCAGAATTCACAAAAGGAAGCTCCAGGCACACCAAATTTCCTCACTAACCTAGCCCGATGCATACCGTGCGTAGCGCAATGAAAACCCTCCCTCCATCCAAAGCCCAGTCACGTGATCTAACCCTAACCCAGCCCGTTTAATAAAGGCTCCCACCCGAACCCTCCTGTTGTACTGTACCACAAATCTCGACAAGCTACCGCACGTTACTTAAAGACCGACAGAGCGAAACACCCACCACAACCTACCCATCCGCACGCACATACCTACACACACACCCACACACGCACCGCAGACATCAAGCAACCGACCCGACCCGATATTCACAATGTCTTCTCCACGCACTCACTCATGTTCTCCGCGATCTGCGCGCTCACGGTCAAAGTCATGTACTCCTGATCGAGTGAAAGCGGCCGTCGAAGCTGAGGAGAAGAGAAAAAAGGTCGTGGAGGAGGATGTTGACACTAGCGAGAAATCCGACGCCGAAAATGAGAATGCCGATGAGTCGGAAGAGGGTGAGGAGGAAGACGGGGAGACGTCAGGAAGTGGGAAGGAACAGGATGAGGGAGAAGATCAGGACGATGAGGAAGAAGAAGGCGAAGTAGCACCCCCATTGCCGAATGAGCCCCTGCCAGAATTTTCGGACACGAACGGACACGCCGACGTCGCCGCTGGCGAAGCCCCTCCTCCACTGCCCGAAGGTCCTCCTCCAGAAGATTCAGCCGAGGACGATGGCTGGACACCCGTATGGGATGAGACCTATCAGGCATACTACTTCTTCAACCAACACACTGGCCAAACAACCTGGACAAACCCACGCGTTCCCACCGACTCCCTCCCTCTAGACCCCACCGCCATCGACCCCACCGCTGCGCCCGATTCCACTAGAATCCAATACAACCCTGCCATTCACGGCGACTACGATCCCACAGCACCCTATGCAACACAACCCCCCGAGGAGGAGTACGTCTCCCGCGCAGCGTTCAACCGGTTCACTGGAAAATTCCAGGGCGCTAATGGCAAGGCGCCGGAGAACTACAATGACGAAAATAAGAGTCGCAGGCAGATGGAGTTTTACTTTGACGTCGATGCCGCCGCAAGCTCGCATGATGGTCGGAGCTTGAAGGCTGAGAGGCAGACGAGGAAGCTGACTAGGAAGGAGGTCAAAGCTTTTCAGGAGAAGCGTCGCGCAAGGAAGGAAGAGAAGAGAAAGGCGTGGTTGAGGGATTGAGAGGTGAATGTGAGAATGAACGGCAATTGAGTTTTTTTATTTATTTTTTACATGGGTTAAATATAAAAATAAAAAATGGAAAAGGCTGGTGACGGATTGATGGATGGATGGATTTTGTGGTGGTGGGTATGGCAATTATGGGAATGGATTGGATATCGGCGTTTTATTTACTTGTCTTCTTACTCTTTTCTTCCCTTCTATCCATTTTCTCGCCCTCCCTCTTCTCCCTCTTTCTCCCCACAACCTTCCTGGGATCCCCTCGGTCAACCACATACAGTCACCCCTCCTCCCCCATTATATGTACAGCTAATTGCTTTTTTTATCCATTTATTTACCATATCAGCTTCTACCAACAAAAAAAAGAAAGAGAAAGAAAGAAAAAAAAGTTTAAAAAGAAACCCCCTCCAGACACAGGCTATTCTATTCAAACCTCCCAACCTCCATCCCCTCAACCTCCTCCACAACCCTCCTCGCAACCCCCCAAACCTCCTCCCTAACCTCCTCCACACTGCGCCCAGCATCCACAACCCTCCACCTTCCCTCCCCCTCTCTCTCCCCAACCTCCCTAAACAAACCCCTAACCCTCCTCTGCACCTCCTCAACCTCATACCGCTCACCCCCGAACCCCCCCCGCCGCTTCGCCACCTCGGCATCCAGATCCAAGAACAGGACCACATCCGCCCTCGGCAGGCCCACGTCCGGCGCGCGACAGTACTCCAGACCAAGACCTTTGGCAGCGCTGAAGACGATCCCGGAGTACACGTATCTGTCCAGCACAACGGTGATGCCATCGTTCAGAAGCTGCAGGATGCGCGCGGAGAGTTCCCAGCGGTTGGCGGAGAAGAGGAGGTGGATTGTGTGGTCTTCTAGTGCGGTTGCGGTGGAGAGGTAGGCGTTTATCATTTTGCCGATAGGGGTTGTGCGGTCTGGTTAGTTGATTAGCTTGTTGGGAGGGGCTGGATGGATGGAAGAGGGGAGAGGATGGAGGGGAAGGAAGGAACACTACCGGGAAACTTTTGTAGATGCGCGGGAATGTTCACTTCTGCTAGACGGTCCATTAGGAGTTGGCATTGGGTGGATTTTCCGGCCCGGTCGAGGCCTTCTATGACTATTAGTGCTCCGCGCTTTTTTTTAGATGTTGAGGATGACATGGTTTGGTTGGTTGGTGGAATTTTGTTTCTAGCAACAACTTGGGTATGGGTGTTGGGTGGGATAGGATGTTTTACAGTACTGTGGGACCCCCGCCATGTGGCTCAGTTACCGTAGGCCCTACGGTATTTGGCGCGCAACAACAAAAAATGACATTTTTCTCATTTAAATCGTAGTGTTTGGCACGTCAATTAAAATGGTATTTTGCCCTCTTCCCCTCTTTCAAAGCTCATTTTTATTATTATTTTGGGCTGTATTTCGTGTGAGGGTTAAGGAGAATTTCCTTTATAATTATCATAATAATAATATAATATTATTATAAGAGTAACAGTTTTGATGAGTCTTTTTGTAGGACGAGTGTGCGAAATACTGAGAAGCAGCAGTCATGTGTGAAGAAAAGAAAAAAAGTTATGATACAGGATATGCACAGTACCTAACAATGGGCAGAAAAAAGTGTAAAACACAACATCTTATTTTGAGAACTGTTTTTAAGACTCTGCAAGGTTGAGCCGCTGAGCACTATTGCGCATTTGGGAAGGTTGGTGCTTTGCTGTGGTGATCAGGATACCTATCATAGCGTACGGCCCTAATTGGACCCTGAATAGCCTGAAATTAACTTTGGAGGAAACAAAGAACAGTCATTTCCATTCAACACCGCCCATCCTAACATATAAAAGAGAAACGCCTTTTTTAATAATGTACAAAGCCCGAGGAAAAAGAAATCAGAAAAAAAAAGCAGGAAACAAAATACAATCCGTGCTAATGCAGGTAGCCGTGAACCTCATATAAACCCAGGCGCCAAGTATTCAGACACCTTTTGGTGAAACTCCTAGCTTTCATCCTCAGAGGACGACGATTCGTATTCCTCCTCGGTGTCCCTGTACCAAAAGAACTGAGCAAAGATAATGAGATCCAGGAAGAGCGTCCCTACACTGCCCAAGAGCCAACTGGCGTTCACGGCAATGTACCGCTTGTACTCCCGGCTCGGCTCATCCTCGCTCTGAGGAACATAGGCTATAATGGAGACCACATATGTCATGTTTCCTATGCATGCAAACAAGAAGAATAGCAAACTTATGCCTTCACAAGATTGCCGGCGGTAATTCAGTAGAATCTGAGGAACCCGGCTGGCCAGGTACAGTACAGCACAGAGATAGCCAAAGGTTTGACCAAGAACAGAAAATGAGAGGTCGTCCCCGTCACTCTTCGCTGGAGGATCGTTGTCAGAGTAGCGATTGCTTACCCACCAGCCAAAGACACCAGCGAAGCATACGATAAAAATCGAGAACGCGTTCAGAAAGATGGATTTCATCAGTCCTTGTGGCTCGGTTTGTATAGGCTCTTTCGCAGGATCCAAAAGTGGCGTCGCAGGCGAGAGGTGGGATCCATCGACAACAGTGGCTGACTCATTCGAAACGGGGAGCAAACTCTCGGTTTCTGGAGCTGCATTGCGGGAATTGATGCGGTTGTAGTAGAGGCACTGGAATAAGAGAACGATGTCTGCGAGAGTATAATAGACGGCCAATATTACCTAGAGTTGCCACCCTGTTAGTGAAAATTCTCATACCGGTAGTTGGATTAAACCACCACGCAATGGGTAAGTAAATATACTCGCCATTGTAGGTAATACGCCCTGCAGAACAGCCCCAAGAACATTGAAAACGTCTCCAGCTAGCCAAACAATCAAAAAGGCCAAAGAAAGTCCTTCGGCTGACCCTCGCCGGAACTGAATGATCCCTATTCATTAGTTCTTATAAATATAGCTACTAGGCTAGGGAGGCAAACATTGGCGATAATTTGCGGGGAGAAAACTACTATCCAGCAAGCAATCGATATCGACCTTTCAATTCACTCAGTTGTGGAAGAGATCTGAGACACAGGGTAGGCGATACTAACCCTGTAATTCCACTAATGGCCCTTGCATCAATATCCAGTTGCTGAGCGGGAGGAAACATATTCAACGGCGGTATATCGATCCAGCCCTTCTGAGCTATAGCAAGTGTCCAGCCTAATCTCTAAATATTGGAAACCTCAATAAAAATCTAGAGTGTTGACGCCCTAGGTTAATACATGATGCAATTGGGGGGGGGGTTTGGAACGGTAATAAGAAAAAAACCAACCGACCGTACCTGAGTGTATTGGGGAGAGAAATATGCAAGGAAAATCTATCAACACAGCGGGGGAGTCAAGGCAAAAAGGCTCAGTCTGGCGAGGGGAAATGGCATGGGAGAAGAGAAAAGGAAAGGAAGGAGGGAAGGAAGAGCGCTTGGCTACAGAAATTTGCATGCGGCAACGCATCTGCTTGCTCCTTCCTCCTTCCTCGAGCACCGGTGCCGGTAGTGGCACCGGTGAGATTCCCCTTTCTCCCTTGCTTGTCTCAGAAAATAAGTGGCTGAGTGCAAGGATTAGAACAAAGCATGGCCAATCAGCTATGATACCGATATGCCCATTTTTGCGCTCAAATTCCCTAAAGAGAGGCGCTCAGCACCTAGGTCGAAAAAGTGTTTTTTTTTACTCAAGTTTCAAGTCCCGGGTTGACCCGCCAGTTTTGTGCTGGTACCGGTACAGTACCGGTACATGCGCGCAAAGGGAGTTACACACACCAAAGTCCCTCGACTCGAAAAGCTTGTATCGACCTTTATAACCCGGGGCTCAACGGCTCTAATGTTCAGGCACTTCTTGCCTGGGACGAGGAACGAGTAATACCTGGTATGTGATTCGCTTTGAGATTGGCAGAGTCACTGAGGTGATCGATTCTTGCACGCCCGAGTAATTCAAGTCCTGACTATTGAATGTTGCCCCTCCAACCAGAAGTTCAACTGACAACAGTCGAGTGAGAGCTGTGAATGAGCCGCATGGCGCGTTGGGGGATGAGAATTTCTTGGCTGCGCTTGGTGTGCTTGTTGCGAGGGCAAAGATCGCTAAAGTTAACTCCGACCGCGAGGAATCCAGACTTCCGAACCAACCCCATCGACAAGACTCCCCACATTCAAAGTCCCAAATTCCAACAATTCACCAGCTGCTCTCAGATAGTGCAGGAGGTGAGCGAGCCTGATGTGAATACCGGTATTGGCAGATACTTGTACAATGTTAAGGGCGTTTGGTTCCATGGTTCCGCGTGGGTCATCATACTCGAGTACAATACCATCCCGTGCCGGTGTGTGCCATGTCATGCGAGCGAAAGTAATACCGGTACAACCTTTGCTGACTCCGTCTAACAAACTTGGCCACGGCTAAACTCCAACACTCCGGGGAGGAGATACTGGTATTGGCCATATTTCCGGATCCTCATTTGAACACCATAAGAGGACATCTATGGACATCAAATTAGACTTTAGAGTTGCCTGTCTACCAGCATTGGTACGGCACTCAACGGCACTCAACGGCACTCAAACGGCTGCGACAGCCCAGAGTCCTCGGATTGGCCATGATCGACGCCAAGACAATTCGTTATTTCGAGCCAAGCCGAGAGGGAACGTGCCTGTTCACGGCGTCAACTAATTTGTAAGAAACCTCAGCAAAAGCCAACCCACCGCACAAATTGGCCACACCCCCTTTGTTCCGCAACACTTCCTTCCCCTCCAACTTGTCTACTGTACTTCAACCCCCTTCATCTAGGTGTTCTGCGGGCATGGCCTCCTCACCCCTCTCGGTTGTTTCGACGCCTCCGTCGGGGCAAAACGGAAGCAATAATACTTTCCATTTTGTTCCCTCTGCACTCCAGATAATCTCTGCTGGAGTGTTTCTGTTCTGGTTTGTCTTTATATGGACTGTCTGCATGATAGGCCATGTGCGAATGTTTGTGCCTTAAAGAGAATTTTTACCAACTAAACAAATTTACTAAACATATTCTCACTTCTAGAAAACGAGTGTACTCACGACCTCCGCCTTCAGTACCTACAACCCATAGTATCTCTAAAGAGCTTCCATTTGTTTCAATTCTTCGTCCGGTCAAGGGTCTTGACCCCTTCCTGCAATCATGTTTGGAATCTACTGCTTTACTACAGTATCCCAAGTCGAAGTATGAGTTGATTCTTTCCGTGGCCTCTCCACATGATCCAGCGATACCAACTATCCGCCGAGTCATTGCTGCCCATCCAGAGACGGATGCAAGGATCTTGATAGGCGAAGAAGACGTTGGACCTAACCCAAAGATACGGAACCTCAGCAAAGGATATAGGGAGGCCAAGGGGGATATTATATGGATCTTGGATAGCAACATTTGGGTTCCACCGGGAATCCTGGATCGAAGCGTTCGCTTGCTCGAGGGACTCGATCAGGATGGCAAGGGCTACAAATTGGTCCACCACTTGCCTCTTTGTGTCGATATTTCCGGCAAATGCCGTCAACCGCTGTCTGCGCCGTCATCACCTGTAATTTCTGTCGGCAACGGCTTAGCCCCCCTATTGCCGCAACCCATCGCGCCTTCCCCGTTAAAGCCGTTCTGGTCGCGGTGGTGGGCTATGGGCGGGGGGAGGCTGGAGGAAAACTTTTTCGCCAGCTCCCACTCCAAATTTTACACGGCAATCAACACTATTGGAGTGGCACCTTGTATCGTCGGCAAGTCAAACCTATTCAGGCGCTCACATCTTGCCCAGGTTACCAGAGACCCTCAGGGCCGACTAGAAAAAGAAGGAGTTCTTGCATTTGCGGAAAACATCTGTGAAGATCACCTTCTCGCGGAAAGGCTCTGGCTGAAGCCCGTAGATGACGAGAAGAACAAAGTCCAGGCGTGGGGGAAACATAGGCTTGGCGAAGACATTGTATTCCAACCGATCAGCCGTATGACTGTCGCCGACTACTTAGCAAGGCGAACCCGCTGGTTGCGAGTCCGCAAGTACACCGTCCTCACAGCGACTATTCTGGAGCCAGGCACAGAATCCCTGCTGTGCTCCTTTATGGGGGCATACGCCATGACGACCTTGCCATTCTTCCGCAACTACATTTCGCCGACCTGGTCCTCTTTCTTTATATGCTGGAGCATTTCTATTATTCTCTGGGCCGCTACGGATTACTCTTTGTTCATGTTCCTGCATGCGTACAAGGGCGTTCAACGCGACGAGAACACCCCCGAATTCCTAACAGAAATGCCGAAACGTACCTTCTCGGAGTGGGCGGTACAGTGGATCGGACGGGAGGGGCTAGCCTTTGGGATATGGACCTGGGCCCTATGGCCTGGCGAAGTCAACTGGCACGGAGGAAGGTACAAAATCCGGTGGAAGGACTGCAAAGTCGAGGAGATTCGGCGGGGCATTGAGAAAAAAGATTGATTGGAGTTGGTTTAGAGAATCACCCGGTTTGATGGTATGGTATTTGGAGTATGGCGATTTTTTTAAAATTTTTGGTCATCAGTCAATTGTAGTTGGCAGTTTTTTTTTTTCGCATGTAAATCAATACCGCGAAGTTAGATTAATAGTCAAGCTTGTTGGTTGGTTTTTTAAGTTTGAATTGTTGCAAGAGAGGCTGCAATGATGTGCACTTATTTTAACACCAGCCCGTTCTTCGGGTTCGTGGTGTTCAGGCGGAAATGCGATAGATAGAGAATTGATTTTTTGTAAACTTAACTTGTTTCCTTCCCCTTCGAGCCATGTTCAATTCATACCAAGACGGGATAACTGGTTGCGATCAGACAGAAGCTATTTGCTCTACTCTGATACCATGCAATTAACTCTACAATACTCTGGACTCTCTTGCTAGTCTTGTCACCCCACAATTGCATACCGAGTGATATGTTATGCAAGAATTTAGTCAGGGTTCCATGTGGTCGTTGGTTGCCGGTGGAAAGGTACGGTGTGGGGGCTTTCTGGTAACCGTGACGATCATGAGCTCACGCATCTATAGTACCGTATAGTATAATATAGTACCGGTGTCGGGGTTTCCTTTTCTCGGAATGTTCGCGCCTCGCACTCACCTTTGCGAGCCGCGCTTGCTTGTGTTACTGGGCCCGTGCGCGACCGGCTCACACGGCAATTAAGTCAAGCTTTGCTTCTCCCCTCGGTATGGTATGGACACTGCCAAGCATATGCATTCCGGTGCACCTTATCTCTAAAGTCAATGTTACTCTTCTTAATTAACGAAGACCTCTCACCACCGAGAGTCTTCTCACTCCTCCTGCCTCCTGTAACAGCTGCTCGCGCATTATTTCTACTACGCAGTGAAGGCCGTTTTCTTGTTCCTGTGGCGGGGCAGTTCCAGTGGACCGCCTATTTTCTAGGAGGGCATGAGGTTCTTGCTACTGGGATATCTCTTAAATTGAGGTTAGTGCTCCCGCGTGCGGTGAGTGGAGGCTGCTGTGCATCGCGGCCCGAGAGGCTCATAGCGGGTCGGTCATTCGCTTTCTGGTTAGGGATGGGCGGGTAACTTAGGTGTGAATGCGCAGGGTTTATTAAGTAAGACTCCGCTGGCTACGGCGGTGGAGCCTAGGGTGGTGGGAATTCTAGATGATAGTAGGGTGGATGTTAACCTGAGGGATCGCGTTGGGGGTTCACCGCTGCATTTGGGGGCTTGGGTGAGGGGTACGACTATCCTATGGCGCCTCTTGTAGCGCGAGGGTATTGGTTTTGATCTTGAGTGACGGTGTGTTGGGGGGGTAGTGTTTACTCTGTCGAGTTGTGGGCTGAGATATCGGGACCGGGGGTTGGGCAAGCGTTATTGTAGGCTATTTGCACTAAACTAAAGGAACACGGGAAGAAAATACAAGACCCGAGAAGGGAGGGTTGAGGGACGTGCAAATAATGTACGGCACTTGCTATCATATTTTGGGGAACTTTACGAGGTGAGTTGGGACGAGTGGCAAAATTTGTCTTTCAATCCACACTGTCAATAGACGTGTGATGTTTCAGAAGGCGGTAGAAGTGACTTAGGATATGTACTCCAAGCTCCTGCCAGAGGACTGAGACCAAAGGAAATCTCCGTATACAGGCAGATATCCCAAACTGCCTGAAATAAACAAAAATACACCCTTTCTATCCCAAAAACGGAACATTACGTGTGCAAAGGGAGTTGACTAATAGATTATAACCCTCTTGGGGACTATGAAGCCCCGTAGGCAAAGGGAAAGCACCATCAATCGGAACATCCAACTTTTCCATCTTGAAGGCGGCGAGAAACCGTCTGGCTGGCAATTAAGTCGAGCTCCATTCATCGGGGGCAGTCCTACAATAATACTTCCTGCTGCTGCACTACCCATAGCATAAACTCTTGAAATTCTCCAAGGACAGCGGGGTTTACATCACCGTTAGTTTTTTACTCGGCGGTGGGGCAATTGGCGTTACGGTACCTCGGGACAGGGAGCTTGAGCCATTGGGATATCCGATTGTGCGTAGTTTTTGTCCATGCTCGTTTGCCGTCAGACTTAAAAATTAGGGGCTAAAGAGCATAGTGTTAGATCCAAGATTCTCACTCGTTGGGTCCATTCTTTATCACTGCCATAGCTGGCACATAGGCAGGTTTCTTGTTTATTATACATGGCACTTAGTCCTAGCAAGTTTAACTAGATCGAGCAGGTAACTCAGGGCCTCAGTTAGTACTTGCGTTTCTGACATCACCGCTAGGCTGTGGGAGAGGAGAGTGGGATGTATTGGGGATGGGGGATCGGATATTTTGCCATTGGCAAGGAGTGGAAGTTGCCTAGATGGCGCACATTCCGGAATAACTCAGTGAAGACACCCTAAGAGTGGTTTTTTTTTTTTTTTTGCTTCTCTGGGGATGTGAATAAGCTATCCCCCCTCTCCCTATGGCACTTGTAATCTAAATATAGGATAAGAAGGTCCATTACTTGTCCAAGGTTCCCCCTCTGGGGGAGATTGGTTTGCATCGCACAATGGTTATGAGATAGAATAATGCATTGGTTAGTTGAACTTTTTGTCCTCTATATTGGAAAATCGCTCTTCACCCCTTCTAAGTATTCCTTCCAAAATCCTGCTTTCGTCTCAAGGTCTGGGGGAAGCTAGTTTACCTATCGCTTTGATGTATATTTTTTCCCTGTCCTCCGCTCAGTCTTATAACCCGGAAAGCACAGGGTCCGTTTATTGAAAATTGGAGGGGAGTTTCAATTTACATGCCTGCACCAGTGCTTATTGATTGGTCTTTTTCTCTGATTGAAGTTACTCCTTTAGACGAGAGGAAGAGGTTTCCTTCCGTCTCTCCCGGAAGCCGGGCTGGGGGAAGAAACTCTACTGGGGCAGTTACAGGATATGCTTATTAAGGGTGTGGCAATCATTCCTTGTCACTCGGTACTTCACATCTGACGTTTAAGTTTAGGGTTTACTTTGCGGAGTATTCTCTAGAGTTTGGGATTATAGCGCTTTTGCTCTTGTCTCTGCAACAGGAGACGGGGCGTGTTCTGAATGAAGCCGAATTTTGGTGGAACTACCTCGGTTTCCACACTTGCTAATACTCTTACGAGAGCATTTGGCTATGATATTTCCATGGGTGAATATTTCAGTGCTGTAACAAAAAAAAAGACAAGCCAATTTTAATCCGGAACGGCTGAACCAATCTTGGCTCATTCTGTTCTTTTGTTTCTTCCCCTAATCTATATCCGTGTAAATAAATGGGCTCAGCTTCTCTAACTGTACTTTCTCCCCAGTTTCTATGGTACCGTTTCTGTTCCTTTTTCAACCCCACACTTTCCCCATGTCTGTTAGTGACTTCACTATCCCTATATATCTGCCCGCCAAAAGAGCGGTGGGGTAGCATCTTACAAGTTGGACTGAAACGCTTCTGTCTACGCTATCGAGATCGAGTGATAGCCAATGAACCAGGAGGTCTTATGGTAGCTTACGCTGCAAAATCTTTTATTTTTTATTCTTTCCCCCCTCCGCCTGCTATGCACTGGATATTCTCACTTCTGTTGTCAGGTGGGATTTCTCCGCTATTCTTCTATTTAGGACTCTTGATATTTTGTTAGTCCTGTATCATCACATGAGCGCGAGGTCTGCCCGGGAATGTAGTTACTGGCCTGAGGCTTGGTATATAGGAGTTCTGGCATGCTATCGAATACTTATTGGGTACGTGATCGCAATTCCATTTTTCCACAATAATATTATTATCAAAGAGCTGCCATTTTCCTTCCTAAGAATTCGAAACCCTAATTCCAACACCCTCTAGCTAATGCTATATTCTGGGTAAAACCTGTGAACAGCAGCCAATGAGAAACCTCGGCACTCCCCTCCATAGTGGTTCATAACTGGATTGTCGCTCTTTCTGCTATCGTACCTCCCCACACTAATATTAATAGTAAGCTCAACAAGCGCTGATCAGTCAACTACAACCTAGCACCATCACTTCTCACAAAACCTCCCACAGATTCGAAAAAACAAAAACAAAGAGACGAAAACAATGTCATCCACCATCACCCCTCCTAACACTACACCAAAAAAAAACCTAACAATCCTCCTCCTCGGCTCCCCTTCAACGGGCAAAACAAACTTCATAACCCGCCAAACCAGCAACGTCTTCTCGGGCGAGCACACCCCGACCCTAGAGGAGGTCTACACCACCACCCTTCCTAGCCACCCCGGCACCGCTTTGACAATCCTGGATCTGGGCGGATCCGACGACCTCGAGCGCTTGCGCAGCGTATTCCTTGCCCGCGGGGATATCGACGGGTACGTTATTGTCTACGCCGTCGACGACGTTCAGAGTTGGAGGAATGTCGGGGAGAAATGGTGGGGGGTTGTGGAGCATTGGAATGGAGGAGGAGGAGGGGGGAGGAAGGGGAAAGTTTTCGTGGTTGGGTGTAAGGGGGATTTGATCGACGAGGCGGGGTGTAATGGTTTTGTGGAGAATGGGGGAATTGTTTGTTCGGCGTTGGAGGGGTGGGGGGTTGTTGAGGCTTGGAAGAGGGTTGTGAAGGGGTGTTTGGGAGAGTGATGGTAGGGTGAGGGATGGGGGAGCAGGCGGGGTTGAGTGGTGTTTGGTGCTTTGTGTGGATAGTGACTTGAAACTATTTTTGTTAGCTAGGGGGACGCCCTAGGCCTCCGGAACCAGTACAGTAGGTGAGGGTGCTTACATACAGGAGAGATGTGCGCTTTCAGTGGGTTGCTTATTGACATGGCTCGGTCTGAGATTGGGAAGAGATATCCAAGTAGAAGCATATTGGGAATACTGTTCCCGCAGAAGATCTTTGTTTCCAAGTATGCTGGTAACGTAATAGTTCACAGATAGGGGAGGGTTGCAGAATTGGAGGTGCCGAGAGGCGGGAAACAGAAGTCGTGCTCCTCTGGCTACCTTAAACGGCCATAGCGCACATGCAATAGAATGGTTTCACTCGATCACGGGTTATCACTCGCTGGCCCTTCTTGCCCTGGTTCTGTTCGATTGTAGTCATCTCGGAAAGCAGACTTTACCAAGAGAATCCGGGAAAACACTTGCTGGAAGGAAGCCTTCCTGAAGGAAGACGAATGAAATAAGGTAAATTATCCCCCCAGCCACCGGGTAAAACTATCAAACTGACCGTATCCTAACATTAAGAAATCCGAGAATGGTAAAAGGGGACAATAAAAGGGAGGTAGGAAGGAAGGAAGGAAGGAAGGAAAAGAAGGGACCCGAAATCCAAGCAAAATAGGTAGGGTAAGCATTCCCTGACTAGTAAGCCGATACAGGGGGTGTATATCCTCCCTCCCGCACTACAGAACATCCGCTCCACTGCCTAGCCTAACCCTCAGCTTCTCCATAACCTTCACGGCAATCCTATCTCTCACACCCCTCACACGAGCACCAGCCGGCGGGGGCTTCATCGGCGGGGGATCTGCCTTTCCCCGCTGCTTCGCTCTCTTCAACGCTTGTTCCTTCCGGAGGGTAGATGAGGGAATGGGGTCGGGATTAGGGCCGACCCTCCGAGGCATTGGGGGCGGGCTTAGCCTAATGCGTCGGGGGACCCTGTCTTTGGCCCAGCTGTCGCCACTCGATTCCGGGGACTCGGGGGGGATTTCTGTTCCGGCAGCGGCGGTGTCGCGCCAGCCATCCATGAGAGTAGGTGCCCTGCGCTGTCGTGGCTGTGTCTTGGATTTTTTCGCTCTAGGCCCCTTAGCACGTCGAGGCTCCACATCCGCCCTATCTTGGTCGATAAGTTGGGCGGGATTGCCCACGAAGATGCGTTGTGTAACCCTCCAATACAGCGGATCCTCCCACTCCGCCAGCGGCCTCGAATATGCTTCCGGTAGCCTCCCCCACTCCCCGTTTGGCCCCAGGCCCGCCCCGGGCTGGTGGTGAATGAACTCCCTCATTAGGGCGTATACGGGCTCATAGTACCAACCACTCCTGAGTCTGGGTGGGGAGAGGCCCCTTCTCTCCCGCTCGTCAGGGTGCCGGCTCTCAGCGTCCTCGGGGAGCACGCATAATTCTTCGGCCTCTGCGTCCGAGTCACAGTGCATTTCTGCTGCGTCTATGATGCTCTCGTCGTCGTTGGAGCTGATGTCTTCGGGGTAATCATCCCCGTAAAAATCCTCCTCACCAAGCGGTCCGCCGTTGTTCTCGATTAGCTCCCAGTCTGGGAATGGCTTCCGTTCGGCGCCGTCTCTCTCAAGGTCTTCCAAGCGCCCTTCCATGTTGTCCGCCTCCAAACGGTAGGGCAGCACGTGGAAGTTTTCGCCATTGGGACCGGCGTGTGCCCGCCACTCTCTGGGATTGTAGTCCGTCCTGTCGGACAAGTCCATGAGGCATACGGGTAGAGGGTCGTACGTCGCTGTCTCCCAGTCTATGAACCCGACCAGCCTACTACCGCGCATCATTATGTTAAAGCCGCCTAGGAGGTCGTTGTGGTTCAGGGAAAAAAACTCTTGGTTGGTTGGGCGGGGAACCTGGTCGATGTTTCGGATTGTAGTTTCTAGGTAGGATATCGCATCTTCCCATCTCTTGAAGTGCGAGGTGGAGCGGAGTACGTGATTCCTATCTCTCTGCCATCTGGTTACTAATAGCTCTCTGCGAAGGGAAGCCAGTATCAATTCGTGCCGGTTTGGGAATGGGCCGCGGTTAATCTGGTTCCAGAATCTGTACTGCTCTGGTTGTCAGCGGCCACCCAACAAAAACAGGTTGGGACATTGTAATCAATAAAGCAAAGAAAGAGAGGGGGAAGAGAAACCCTGTTATTCTCCCACCAGACATGGGCGCAAAAAGGCCCAACTCTCCGTCCATCTGGGCCATGCCGGGGAACCCCGAGCTGATTCTCCGCTTGTGACAAGAGAGCGAGCCTGGCGACCGCCATCTGCCTGACAAACCTGATCATCCTCTCCTTTGGCCACCACTCCAGACGGCCGTCGCGAAGCCCCCTCCCTGGAATGCACTCCTGTGCAATATAATTCTGGTTCGCCCGGACGGCGTAAACCCTAGGCGCCCGGGAAAAGTTGTTGTTGCGCCGGAAGGCTTCGGCAGCGTGGTGCAGACTGGCGGCCTCCAGCTCTGCCTGCTCGACGGGCGCCTGAGTAAAATTCGCGGTCCTGAACCATTTGAGGATGAACTTGGTGTCGAAGTAGGGCGCGAACGGGACCCGCATAAGACTCACTATGGCTCGCTCGTGGCTTGCTAAGTCATTACCGCGGGCAGCAGTGAAATTTTCAGTTGTTCCGTAGATTGAATGGCCCGAATCGAGGTAGCGGTTTATGAGTTCGGTGTAGTGCGGTGGGTCTAGGGGCTGGCCCGAGCGTGGTTTTGTCTGAATGGTAGCCATCTTGGGGCGAGTTTTGTTGTTTTTTTCTCTCGTCGGAGGCAAGGGACAAGCGAAAAGGGGCCGGGAGACTTATATATCTTGCCCATATCAAGGAGCATGCCGACCACAAATTATCCCATAATTCCTTTGTCCTTCCACACAACACCTCAACCCCCCGAGAACCCCACGAAAACGCTGGACAAAGAGATTGACCGATTAGGCTTTTCAGAGAGTACAATCCCTCGATCCGTGCATTTTGGGACGGAGAGACTGGCCGTCAATTGCTTGACGGAGGTTGCGTTGTAAATATATCTCCAGTGAACCTAGACAAAGGATAGGCGCGAGTGAGAACGCATGATCAAACTGGGGGGGACAAAGAATTGATATAATAGAAACGTTATGTGAGCCGGAGAAACAGGGAGCTGCTAAAGAGTAGTCAGCTTATTCCATACGGTATGTTATCTAGCCCCATAATATTCCCTGTGAATTTCGACATGCCATTCCTCGGTAGATGCACTGTCGAGTAATCCGTAGTTCCCTGCCATGGCTGACGCTGCCAACAATGAGGCCAAAGGGGTCGATAGCTATCCCCTATGCAGCATATAGTGCAATCACTATACAAGCTTTGCTTATTTGTTCCTAGCTACGATGTCAGGTAAGGGATCCGCGATAATATTTCTGAGGCTATGATGCCGCATAACAATAGCACTAGAATTACAACTCATTCAATAAACCAGTAAGTCGGCGCACCGAACTGGACTCCTACTATCGCAATTGACTTCATATTTCATGTTCCCCAAAGCATTCACTCATACAGTACGTTTCACAAGGCTCGAACTTTTGATCGAGACAAACGAAACTACTGGCATCCAGCAGCAGTGAAGAAGTCTCGGGAAAGGGGATGGAAAACCAAAAGTGACGTCTTATGATGAGTGCCCCAACCTTATTCTAAATTAATCAGTTACCGCATCGGTATAGGGTTATTACTCATCGGAAATCACAATTCACAAAGCCAGCCAAAGGTAGGAAATGACTATGTACAATAAGCCAACTGACTGGCTAGAATCCCCTTCGCTTTTCTTAGCTCTGCTCATGTCTGCCTCTTTTGTAAAGCTGTTGGCATCCTCCTCGTCTGCAACCTTGAGTGCCATCGTGTGCTTGTTACACTCCTCTCCGGCCGCAAATCCCGTGGCATACGCAATCTATCCTTCTATTACAACGCTCCTACCAGTTTCCCCGCCTGTGAGAACCTCCCCGGCTTGGTGGCTGCTGTCAAAGTCCCCCTCTTCCATCCACAGGCATTGAATGCCACCGAGCACACAGACACCCGCATTGGCCCACCAGGCGAGACCCACCATTCCCAACTCGAGGCCCTGAGTATAGATCAGTCCGGTGATAGTCGGGCCAAACGCTCGACAGATGCTTGCAGTGCTGGCAGCGATACCGTTGATCGTGCCAAGGACAAGAAGGGATGGAGCGGCGTTAGTGAGAAGGATCGCGTTGCAGGGGTAAGCAAGAACGGCAAAGGCGATCCTGACAAGAAGGACCGCGCACACTCCGGCCATGGAAAGGGACGGGGGGAGAAAATCAATGTATGGAACTATGAGGTAGGATATTGGGTATAGAAACATGCAAAATCGATAGACGCTTAGGGTTCCAAAATGTTCGACTATGGGTGGAAAAAAAAAGAATTGGATGGCCATTGAAGCGACACCTTGTACTGACAAAATGAAGCCGATAGACTGGGTCTCCAAACCGAAACCACCAGTAAATTTGAATGGATGATGCGGGGGTTCTGCAGACCGAGGGGTCGATAAAAAGACGGGAAAGAGTTGCTCAAACCCCATGGTGTGATAAGCCAATATTCCATAAGACACGATCAGTAGTACAACCGGGGTGGTGAAAGTCTTGGTGGTTGGAGGTCTCTTTCTTACTTGTTCCTCCTCTGTAATATTTGTCGCTGGGGCGTTGGCAAACGTGCTATATTCACTACCAGCACTAGCTAGCAACCCTTCCTCCTGTTGGCCAGATGGAGAGCTATATCCCTTCGGACCCTTAATATTCCCCCCAGAGCTACTACGTCTCTTGAAAAATCCGACAATCTTCCTTCCAGTCCTAACCCCAATATCCGGTTTCTCGCGGAGAATCTGGTGAGTTTCCTCCAGGAACAAAGTCCCAATGATAATTCCCACCACCAGTATGCTTGCAGATACCAGATTAGGTAGGAGATACGGGTACTCCTCAAAAACCCCACCAGGATGGAAGACAGCCGGATACCGTTTCACGGGCTCGGCCAGGAGACCACCGAGGGCGGGACCGACAATAGACCCTAGACACCAGATAAAGGGCATGACCGCAAAAGCTCTCGCTAAACAATTCTGAGCATCATCCATCATTCGAACCCCCGATATCGTCGAGCGATTCAACATACCTTGATACTCCTTCTCAGTTGCTAGCTCCGCAACCGTGGTCTGAATTACCCCAACATTCCCATTCAACGCCCCACCAACCGCGCGCGCAATCAACGCCACAGGGAAACTTTTTGCAAATCCGAATATCAACATGGAAAGCATAGTCCCCACAAGGCCCATGATCAATACCGGCTTTCTCCCAAACTTGTCTGAGATCCTACCCCACATCATCCCAGTCGTGAACTCAGCGAAGGCAAAGGCGCTGGTGACCATACCGGCGTAGACGGCGATTTCATTTTCATTTTTCTGTAAACAAACATTATCACCCTCGGTCACGTGTTTCCATTATAATGTTACTCGAGGAAGAGGGCGAAACGAACCGCAATACCGAACGACTCCGTCATATAATAAATATACGGAAGGATCGAACAGAAGGAAATAGGCTCGCAGATCCTACATAGCGCTGCCACGCAAAATCAGCCCCCCTCTATCTCTAGGTGAAAACACAGACCCCGGTACCCAGGAAGGCAGGTAAAAATTAGGGAAAAAAGAACTAACACAGTACAAACAGCTGATGTGTAGGAAATCCCTTCTTTCGCGGTACAGTTGTGGCCATTGAGATGAACCAGCAAGCACTGGATGCAAAAGAGTGACTTTCCAAAGGGAGGGGGAGGGACGGGGCCGGAGAGGGAAGGTGGGGAGAGAGGTAAGGAGATATGTGACCTGGGGGGCGCGTCTGATGGTACGTGGATAGGTGATTGTCAAGGAAGGAGATGGAAAAAGGAAGGACGGAAGGAAAGGAAGCAGAATATAGATAAAGGGCCAGGGAGGGAAGTAGGTAGGTAGGTTGGGAGTGGAAGTGGGAGGGGACCAAACTTGGTGTTGGGATATAGACTAGCTGAATTCTTACTTTGCTCAACCTAGGGACTTACTGTACCAGTACTGTAGGCTATCAATATTTGCTTGAGATACTTTTTATCTTGCTTGTCTGCTTGACCACTGGAACGCCAGCAGCTAACAGCCTGTTATCTTGCCATGCCTATTATGAAAAGGTCCGTGCCTGTACAGTGCGGTGCTTGCACCTTTTTCCCCTTCTTTCCCCTTCTATTTCCCCTCTCCCCTGAGGTTCGCGAAGAGTAGGCCACCAATTCGAAAGTAGAGTACCAGTATCAGAATCTTTTGTTATTATTTTCTTCAGAGCCATGGCACGTGTAGAGTAATTGCTCCTACTAAATTACAGCGGGTCAATTTCCAAACCGACTTTTTGTCTTATCAACCAACCAACGGTCCGACGGCCCGATAAGCGGTGCCATGAGCGTAACCCACCCCCACTATTTCTACCAGTGAACCCAGAGTACTCGTACTAGTATCATACAGTGCCGGTAGGTTAGTACGGTAGTAACGAGTTAGACGCTTCCTGCAAGCCATCGGTTAACCTTTGAATCACCCCAAAGCAGGGCAACAGTCAATTCCACGAACAATCCTACGGTATACACCCCCTACCTTACATGGAGTGAGGGAAAAAGAGGAAAAAATCAGTGTATTGCGCAGACGTTCTGTGAGATCCGCTTTCCCCGCAAAAAAGAATTCTGCTAGGCTAAGATGAAGGGAAGGAAGCAAAGTCTAGCCCGGGGAAGCGGGTGGATAAAGACGAAGGGTGCTGGCACCAGAGTAGGGTGGAGGAAAGAGGGGAAAAAAAAAAAAAAAAGGGCGAGGCAGAGTTGATAAAAATTAGACGGGAACTATCCGATCATAGGTTCTCGAATACCGGTAGAAGATAAGTGTGGTAGGACGTTGGAATTCCCCTTCTCGGCTATGCGAGGCGAAGGCATCCCAAACGGCCCTCGTTCGGGACAAGGCAAAACGAATACGCTTACTACCAGGAAAGGCAACCACGACGTCCTAGCACATTTATAATACCGGTATCTTTTGTTCGAGTTTTTACTGTATGACACACGCTGCAGGGACAAAAAGGATTGCGAATACCGTAGTGTTCATAACTGACTCGGTACCCTAAGCGAATACGCTCGCTCTGAGGGGGGAAAAAAGAAGGAAGAAAAAGAAAAGAAAAAGACTCGCAGTACTAGTACCGGCGCTCGTACTCGAGTAGACTGATCTGCTGAGATGGGACCCCTTTTTCTTCTGTTCCAACGATATGATATCTAGCATTGCTTGCGTCTAGATCTAAAATAGGACTACTATGCGGCTCTCGACCGAGGGGAAACTACCGAAGCGGACAATCACCCTGGCTCAGACTAACCTCGCTCTACTCGAGTAAGGTATTTAACGTACCGACACTCGTCTTAGGTAAGAAGTGCTAGTACAGTACCCGAACATCTAGAGGGCAAAGCAGAGATATTTCAAGCATATTTCGCCTTTCTTCAACGTGGCATTTGCCTCCCCCTGTGCTCGAGTACTTCTTGCCTAGGACGAGCACCCGTATTAGGCAGAGAAGTGCCCGCTGGGGGGGACAGGAGCGCCCGTGGTTAATGCCATATATGGTCTGTAATCCCTTTAACCATGGGAACAACCCCTAGAAATAGCGGGAATGGGTGTTTTCTCCCGTGTTTGGTGGGGTTTTCTATGTGTGGGTGTAATATGGGAGGTTGAAGCCGGGAGGATTAAGGGTGGGATATCGTATCGTGATAGTTAGGCGGCCTAAATGGGGGAGAACGAAAGCGAGTGGAAGGGAGATAGGAGAAGAGAGAGAATAGAAGCACCGGTAGGGTAGGGAGGAGGAAAGAGGTAGGAAATAAGAGAGGTGGAAGAGCAGTACTAGTAGTAGGAGAGATGATACAGTAGGACGCCCGGATAAGGGCGTCTGACTACAGCATGCAGCAAATGTGCCCACGAAGCTCACATTTCTACATGTACTACTCGAGTAGTACTAGTACACGTACAGCATAGTCCAGCACCACCACGAGTAGGTCTTCGTACAATAATACCGGTGGTGCTGTGCGATTTCACAGCGGCCACCACATCATGAGTCTATGTCCCCCCCCTTCCCATGTCTCTCCATCCTAAAAATCACAGCCATCATCCCAACATCAATAAACCCCGATGACTAGTCGATAACGATGACTGCCCAGCGGTACCAACTCCATTACCATAGAACAAGACCTCAACTTCTTTCCACTCCAAGATATGGTATTCAATGCCAAGATATCCTGACAAACCTCTCAAGGAGATTCCAATCACACTTAGCCTATAATCTCACATCCGGCCTGTCCAACACTCGTGCTGCGGATCTAGGAATTCAAAGGCATCTGAAAAAAGATACGCGCCTTAGCAACGGGGCACGAAGTGCTCTCTGTAACCTACTAGCCACTGCCAAAAGGCCACCAGGGATGGCTCGAAAGCTTTCGTTGAGGCAGACACAGATACATAAAGATTTAGTATTATAAAGAGAGGGAGGGAGGGAACTTGAAGTTTCACCCATGCCATTGCTGTTGAGTGGTAACACTTCACTATTGGTGGTGCATCTTGAGGTATTTGATGCCCCGGCCCTGTAAGTATTGCACAATACGCTAACATTCATACGGTAGCTAACTTCACCTCTCGGAAGATTGCACTGCCATGCCTCTGTTCCCAACCACTACCATAGAGTAGTCAAGTCCTGTACCGTACTCCCAATCCCTCAAATAACCCAATCCTCCTCTTCCCTCCCTCCAACTAGCATCCACTCGTACCCATTCACTCGTCCAATCCACCCTGCCAGACCTGCTAAAAAATCCCGCGATATTTCCCCAATCAGCTGTCTTTGCGTATGTAGTATTCCATTTTGAGATAGAACAGCTACACTGGTATTGTCCATTCCAGGCCGGATTAGAACATTTGGCTCTAAAAACGGAGGAGACTTCCCTTAGCTTTAAATCTTTACCGGAGGTTTGAAATGTATACTTCAACTCGCTAGTATTCCAAATACGTGAGTATGGAATGTACCACGTCTCCTTGTGGTTCCAGGAAGTTGTATGGCTAAGCTTTTTGATGTACTTGGGTACCGGAGTCAGTCCGCGAGCACTCTCAATAACTGGCTATAGTTTGTATGCAGCTAAGCTTTTATATTGCAAAAGAGAAGAAATTACGTGAACACTTTGCGATTTTTTTTATTCGCTAGGAGGGGTATTTATGACAATTGGACTAATACAGAAGCGTTCACGGACTAGCCCTGGTACCCGAGTAGCTGCCATGCATACGGGGAACCAGTCTGCATTGGCATATCTGCTTCCCCTGGGATATTTGGAGTCTACGGGGCGAACGTGGGTGACGCAAACTAGTATTTTATAGTAGGCACTCACATACCATCGGTTTCATGATCTAAAAGCACATCTCAGCCAAAATCATCCTTTCCACTGATACAGAAGCTGCACCGAGAGCTTGCCGTTTATTAATACCTAGGTAACCACCTACCTCCTCCTCACCCACTTGATACCAGGCATTTCTCCAGAAGGCCCCAAGGTAAGCCTCATCTTAAACTTCTCCATCTCCGCTAAACACTCTCGTCTAGCCTCGTCAAGGGTTTTCCTTCCCCCGCATGAGTCAAATTCAACACTCATTTCACGAAACAGCCCTGTCATAATGGCGGTAAATTCAACTTGTGCGAACTTTTTTCCAATGCACCCACGGGTCCCGATAGAGAAGGGTATGTATGATCCGTTGTAGGGCTTGAACATTGCGTTCCCTCCTGATTTCGGGAGCCAGCGTTCAGGCCGGAATTCGGAGATTGCAGATTCGGCTTCAGTTTTCCCGGGCTGGGTCCAGTATTTGGGGTTTTGAGCCAAGCCGATTAGTTCAACCCAGAGTTCGACACCAGGGGGGAGTGTGATGGGTCTCTGGCCGCCTGAGAGAGGGAAGGTGCGGGGGGTAGGACCGATTTCGCGGGGGATGAAGGATGTTGCGGGAATGAGGCGGAGTGTTTCGAACTATTTTTTCTCTCTCTTAGATGGCAGTTATGGTGAGAATGAGGGGGGAAGTATACCATGATAGCAGCAATCCAGCCTGAAGAGAAAGCATCGAAATGAGTGTCATATGATGTTTGGTTATGATCACTATCTCCCAAGACACTATCGATTTCGTTTTGGAGTTTAACTTGGTACTCCGGATACATTGCTAGGAAGTATATTGCGTGTGCAATCGTATGGGCAGTGCTTTCATGGCCGGCTAGGACGAAAATCTGTAGGATGTTAGCAAAAGGTTGTTAGAGACGGGGTGGGCTTATACATATGCATTTCCAATAACCTCTGATTTCGAGAGCAATGGAGCTTCCAGAGTTGAGCCTTTGTCCAAACCGGAACTCCTAACCATTGATTCTGAATACCTGTTAGTAAATTTCCCAGCCAGATAATATTAGAAGTGATAAGGGTACCCATTAAGTCCGCCTTGGAAGAAGGCTTGAGTGCAGTCTTATTATCCAACTCAATCTTAGCCTTCTTCTCTTCAAACCATTCGTTCGTGAGGAGCCTGAAGTTGTTGACCGCCCTTCCCGCTTCCTGCGCGGCTTTAAAAGGTAGCATTTCTACACATATACCACATATTTAAATCAGTACACCTCGTGCATTAGCGCATGGTCAGGGTGAAACACTAACCCAAAAGCCAGCTCGGTGCAACAAGGGTCCACTTGAAATTGTCAAACAGAATATTAAGATGCTTCTGATAACTCCCTTCACCAGTTTCCTCTTTGGCGATGGCTGTAGTGAGAGGGACCCACTCCATAACCTTACTAAACCCAGCATGAGCGATAACTCCGAGTGTTGCTCTACGAAAATCTCTGTAGCTGGTATTTATGGCTTCGCGTTTGTCGTAATATTGGATCATTTTTTCAATTTGAGCTAAGGATTCTTCCCAGACAACGGATAGCCTACACAACCTGTGAGCCTAAAGAAATAAAAGTAAAAGTAAAAAAATGAGAACCAGAACACTCACGACTTCCCAATTACTGGGCCAGTAGCCTTTCTGTGACCCCGCCAAACCGCCCCTTCCACAGTTATCACATTTTCCCCAAAAAGTGCCACCCCCCTAAAAATCTTTGACTTAGGATACAATTCTCCGTCCTTTCCCTTTCCCGCAAGGACTTCAACTGCCATATCCGGGTCTGCAACATGTAGTATAGCCTTCCACGGGGTAACAGTAAAGAATATGTCTGATCCAATGTGCCGATATATTTCGTAGCGTTGGCGGACTTGCCAGCTGAAGGTCATTAGGAAGAACCGGTGGTGAGTAAGGCCGAACACCTTGATTAGGAACCTCACGAGGGGGAGTAGGAAGACCCGTGACAGCAGGGAGGGGTAGAAGGGAACAACAAAGTAAGGAATGCCTAGTGGGCGGATTTTGCAGAGGAGGGTGTGGAGGGAGTAGCATGTGTAGCCCGTAAAGAGGAGGGCACTTGTTAAGAAGAGGGGAGCGAGCATTGTGGGGGAAGGGAGTGCGAATACCGAGAGGCCAAAAGAGAATCGAGTTAGTTGGTTGAAGAGTGCGATATAGAGAACTATTTGCAGTACCGATTCAAGTGATGGAGCGGCCTATTTATGAAACTAGATTTCTGTTCGGTGTGAGAATTAGAAGTCACCGCTTTGTCCTACAACAATAAAATCCTAGGACTCCATGCTAGGTCTAGATAGCTATTCTATTCCCCCGAAAGACTTCTATAACTGCCGTAGGCGAAACCCCCTCGGGGCTATTCTGTCGCAATAACCTTCACATAATAGCCGGCTAAGAAGTGAACTTACGGTTCGAAATTGGTTCCCATAAATAACCATTTGCCTGTCCTTACTGCAGCCCTTTCCTCATAGGACATTATCGGGGCCTCACTGATCGTCTACCACATAGTTTTCCATGACACACTATAAAGCCCAAGTGCTCTCCTATCACACCCCGGGATTCTCGAACTCCGAAATGCCCTTGGTCTATGGTATCTCAGTGCGGTAACAACCTCCGCACAAGTCTAGGATTCTCCAGGACCCTAACACAGTGGATGACCACGGAAAAAGAGACTTTCCCCCTCCTGTTTGGCGCCTATCTTCCTCCCTCCTCCCTCCTTGCAGATTCTTCAAATTGTTCGCAACGCAGAACCTAATATGCCTCGCCCAATATCACCTACGTGGCACTCAGCGCAGACCACCACTAATATAGCTCCTATCTAACTACAAACTTCTCAACATGAATAAACAAACGTACCGGAATAGCCCCGGAATAATCGAGCATGTCTGGCAATGAGAATTAATGATCGGAACGAACAAAGTTCAAATACACATTATCCATAAATCAGGTTAGTCTATCAACTCAGACCACCGAGCGGCTGCATGATATCGCACACATCGCCAGTAATTTTTGCGACCAGCACTTGCAGGCTGCCAGGTCGGCCTGCAGATAGCTGGCCGATATACAGCCCGGGCCGTAGCCCGTGCCAAGGCTGGACACATAGCTTAGGCCAATATAGGCTGGATTAAATTGGGCTGGGGGAGCCTGTCAAACCTGATGGGAGCCTATAGGCCTGGTCATTAGTCTTTGAGAAAGGATCGTTTTAAGGGTAACTTGATTTCCCCACCTCTTTCACTATCTTTTATTTTTTCCTCTTTATGATACCTTCTGCTATTGTATCTTAAGCGACCATACGACAAGGGATATGCAACCAACAAACTCTTGATGATTCACCTCCAGGTTCATGGGCACAGCCCTATCATATTCTTGTATTAATTTTTTCAATGCTATTGTCTGAGGTAAATTACTTATCACTACGCTCTTACTATTATCTTATCATACCATACTACTTTTCATAAAGGCCTCTTGAATCCTCTTTTCTGTTTCCTTTCTGGCTACGAATATTCTCTCTGTCGTGATTGTATCGTTGAACATATGGAGATTCTGTCGCTGGTAATATGTTATGGATGTCTAGAATTTACCTTCTCTTGTTTATCACCCCCCTCTTACTCCTTGGCCTCTCCGGCTGAGATATCTCACCAGGAGTAGGGACAATTTAACTCATCTATTCATGCCAAATAATGCCTCTCGAGCTGCGACTTCCTACTATTCATTTCTCCCGTTTTACCCCACTTAAGGAATACAATTCATAAACCAAGACAAGGTTTTAATGAAGGTACCTAACCTATAACAGCATTAGTCCCAACAAACTTGATTTTCCCAAGTTCCCAATTTTGACACACTTTGTGGGCAATAATTAATTCCCCAAGAGAGAATAAAAAAACAGCAGATATGTCCTTAGAGGGGATGGGGGTAGAGGACGACATAGGTCTGGCACAAATAGTCAGGGGTCGGATCATTGTTGGCTCTCACCTCTCCTACACTGCCCTCTCTAAAGACATGTGGAAGCAGGAGAACCATCTTGCAGGAAGTTGTTGGCAATATTTTGAAAAGGCGCAGCAGTGTCTGAGGAATTCTTAGCATTAGCTGACCTAACTAAGATGTTAGATCTCTAGTGCAACCTGTGGCGTGCTAGGGAGGAATAGAGTGGCTTAAGAGGAGCTATCATATGAGGTATGAACAATTCAGGTGTATACAAAGCAAGGGAAATGTAACTGTCTCTCGGCTATTAGATCACCTTTCTACTAAGAATGCGTGCAGGTTTGACGCGTCAATGATTGGATAAACAGGTTTTTTTTAGTTCCAGTATGATGGATCTCAGTGTTGAGTGTAGTAGGGTACGGGCAACCACCCTAGTTGAGTTGTGGAGAGTACACGATGGTGTTGAGGGTAAACCTTAGGTTGTGCACACATGTTTGTTAGTCCTTTTTAGTTAGCAGGCGCGCACCTGAGAATGACAAGATCCTTCTCTCTCTTCCACCACGCTCCTCACATCCAACACTCAGCGAATGGAAGATACAGCTACCGGTATAATATTAGACAAACGTCTCGGTGACATTGAGTCATCACTGACTCAACCATGTTATGCAATGGGAGATGCCCCCCTTTCATGTTGCTGTTTGCTAACACATCAAGAATAGCAGCACAAGTCAATAATGCGGTTGGAAAGGGATTTACTGCTAGCACTTCTCACTACAAGCCTAAAACCAATCGGTGCGAAATGACCAATGTTGAAGTTGATCTCCAAGATCACCCACGTCCCCATTGCCTAACGTTAGCCTAATCCAACATGTCTGGGTTGAGCTCAAGTGACGCCTCCACTAGCGATGCCTGGACTGTGGACTGCAGTCCGGCTTGTGAGGTTCACCTAGCAGGGAGTCTGGCCGGACCGCAGAGGTTGGGAAAAATGGCTTCAATGTGGCGGAAGTATTCTTGGTAGGGCATAGTGGGAATTCATATCATTAGCACTGTATATACAGTAGATACCTCTCACGGGCATAAGTATTGTGCCTTAACAAAATTAACCGTGCATCAAGGAAAAACAGGGAAAACTTCGGCCATGACAACGGCATTCCCCCACCAACTTCATTGTCATGAAAGAAAAAAAATGATATAAAACATAAATACATAGTAGAATACATAGTAGTTAGAAATTAATATTTGATCTAGAGAAATATCTTTAGGAGGGGTTGAAAATGCGTGGCGGTGAGGATGGTTGCGTTGCCATCAATGGTTTGTGTACGATCGTACAGTACGGTTAATTTTGTTAACTGACCATACAGTACCATCACCCGGCACCCAAGTAGCAATGAACAAGAGGCATCGGACCATTTTGATCCTTCTTCCACAAAGATACTTTTCTCACATCCGGTGAAGTCTGTACTTCCTCAGGCTGTTCCATCGCTCACCTCGCACACGATATTTCCCACACAGCAGAGATCGTAAGACTTCCGAGTGATCGACTATGATTGCACAGAGTTTGGAAGTATTTTAGAATCTGTCAACATTGATATGGATCGAATACACTTGACCGCATGCGACTCCAAATATTGTATCATAAAAGGGCAATTTTGGACCCCAATTTCTTCTTAGGCTAATCGAAGCATAGCAAAAGAGAGACAAATTGGCATCACTGAAAATGGCCCGCTATTCTCGAAAGTCACCCTATATCTGCTCTTAAATCTTATCGCATCTTGGAGAACCATGTGGTGGAGAGAGGAGAGTTACTGATTACATATGGACTGTAGAGCCAAAACCCTTCGAGGAGCATGCAATGATGAGTGTATATCATAATAGCTCGAAAATATCCCTCACTTACTATGAGCATCAATAATTACCTACCACAATCAAAGGTGTGTCTAAACCCCCTCTGGGATAGATGTAAGAACTCCCAAACTGGCCGAATCTTCTCCTAGCGCCCACCCAACTAACTCTCCAATTAACAGGGAAAACAAGTTAATGAATCTGACATCATTTGGCACTACCCCCGTGGCAAATATCCCCCGGAAGACACCCAAACTCGAAGCGCAAAGGGCCAACTAGGCAGCGGGTCCAACCCAGAATGACACATCATGACCACCAAACGTCAACCAACCAAACCTCCAAGCTGTCGCCCCCCTCTAACCACCATCCACTCATACCCATTCACCCCTCCACTCTGCCTTGTCATACCCAACTCAGTCCTACCTGCCAAAAGAGATACCGCCATACTTCATCGATTAGCTGTCTTTGCATATGTGGTATTCCGTTTTGGGATAGAACGGTTATACTTGTATTGTCCATTCCAGGCCAGATTAGAACATTTGGCTCTGAAAACGGAGGAGACTCCCCTTAGTTTTAAATTTTTACTAGAAGTTTGAAATGAATACTTCAACTCACTGATATTCCAACACGTGAGTACGGGGTGTGCTACGTCTCCTTGTGGTTCCAGGGAGTTGTATTGCTAAGCTTTTTGATGTAGGGCCAGTCTGCATTGGCATATCTGTTTCCCCTGGGGTATTTGGAGTCTACGGGGTGAACGTGGATGACGCAAAGTGGTATTTTATAGTATGCACTCACATACCATCGGTTTCATGATCTAAAAGCACATCTCAACTAAAGGCATCCTTTCCACCGATATAGAAGCTGCGCCGAGAGCTTGTCATTTATTAATACCCAGGCAACCACCTACCTCCTCCTCCTCACCCACTTAATACCAGGCATTTCTCCAGAAGGCCGCAAGGTAAGTTTCATCTCAAACTTCTCCATCTCCGTTAAACACTCTTGTCTAGCCTCGTCGAAGGTCTTCCTTCCCCCGCATGAGTCAAATTCAACACTCATTTCACGAAACAGTCCTAGCATAATAGCAGTAAATTCGACATATGCAAACTTCTTTCCAATGCATCCACGATTTCCGATGGAGAACGGTATGAATGATCCGTTGTAAGGCTTAAACATTGTGTTCCCTCCCGATTCCGGGAGCCAGCGTTCAGGCCGGAATTCGGAGATTGCAGATTCGGCTTCAGTTTTCCCGGGCTGGGTCCAGTATTTTGGGTTGTGAGCCAAGCCGATTAGTTCAACCCAGAATTCGACACCGGGGGGGAGTGTGACGGGTCTCTGGCCGCCTGAGAGAGGGAAGGTGCGCGGGGTGGGACCGATTCGGCGGGAGATGACGGATGTTGCGGGAATGAGGCGGAGTGTTTCGAACTATTTTTTATCTCTCTTAGACGGAGGTTGTGGTGAGAATGAGGGGGGAAGTATACCAGGATGGCAGCAATCCAGCCTGAAGAGAAAGCATCGTAATGAGTGTCATATGACGTCTGATTATGATCACTATCTCCCAAGATACTATCAATTTCTTTTTGGAGTTTAACTTGGCACTCCGGATACATTGCTAGAAAGTATATTGCGTGTGCGACCGTGTGGGCAGTGGTTTCGTGGCCGGCTAGGATGAACATCTGTAGGCTATTAGCAAGAGGTTTCTGAGAGAGTGGGTGGGCTTGTACAAATGCATTTCCTATAACCTCTGACTTGGAGAGCAATGGGGTTTCCAAAGTTGGCCTTTGTCCAAACCGGAACTCCTAACCAATGATTCTGGGTAAGTGTTAGTGAATTTCCCAGCTGGATAACAATATTAAAACAAGAATACCCATTAAGTCCGCTCTTGAAGAAGGCTTAAGTACAGTCTTATTATCCAGCTCAATTTTAGCCTTCTTCTCTTCAAACCATTCATTCATAAAGACAGGGCTAGGCTTCATGGATGCTTGACGGCTCTGGTAGGCTCTCGGTATATGCCATCCGATTAGTAAACATTTTGTTAATAAGTGGCTTACATCGCCAGGTGCTCACAAATATCTACAGATACTGTATCTGAAGATCCCTGTGGGTATCCGAAGATGCTGGCAGATATTTGAAGATCCCGGCAGATGACCTAAGATACCCGCATATATTCGCTTAAATCTGGAAATGTCTTCCACTAGTTTAATCTCTAGATACGGTACAGTAATATCTTTAATGTGCTCCGAGCAGTATAAATACTAGGTAATCACCTATCACTCGGCACACCTGCGTTCCCAGCGGGCCGTAGCCCGTGCCAAGGCAGGACACATAGCTTATGCCAATATAAGCTGAATTCGATTGACCTGAGGAAGCCTATCAAACCTGATAAGAGCCTATTAGCCTAGTGATTAGTCTTTGAGAAAGGATCGTTCTAAGGGTAACTTGATTCCCCCACCTCTTTCGCCGTCTTTTATATTTTTTCCTCTTTATGACACCTTCTGCTATTGTATCTTAAACAATCACACGACAAGCGATATACAGCCAATTCAACAAAGTCTTGACAATTCACTTCCAGGTTCACGGACACAGCCCTATCATATTCTTGTACGATATTTTCAATACTATTTTGCAGTTGGGAAACATTACAGTTCTTATTAACACAGTAGTACTCGTCCACAAGTAGTACCCCTCCGAACAGATGCTGTACAGTACTCACATCAACTAGGTGCCCAGCGCTGCAACCAACTGCTTTTCCGTACGTTGCATATAGATGACCTTCCCTAGTCCTTCCCCCTTTCATTATGTTTCTTTCTTTTAAGAGTTTGCGGTGGGACTATGAGCTAAATGCTGTGGAACATGTGGTATTATATCGGCAAGTGACAATGCATGAATAATAGGAACTTCGGAGAATAAAGGACAAGCCTAATGGAAGCTAAAACCCAATAAACCAAGCATCTTGAAAGATTATATAGGCCCGGCTTGATAAGCTAATTTAAGCCGTATAGGCCGGCCTACCTACCCGTAGAAACTTGAATAATTGAACCATGTGCTATGTCGTCGGACTTTCCTCTCTCGGTAAGGTCAAGAAATTTTTGTTTTTTTCTGTCTCAGCAGGAGGGAAGGGGCTATGTTTTTGCGGTGTTTTTTGCCCCTATTCCAGAGAAGGGAATTTCGGACTTCACAGCACACGGTTCAATTATTCGAGTTTTTACGGGTAGCTTATTAGGAACACTGGGTATACTTGCAACATGGAGATAAATCACCTATCACTACGCTCTTACTCTCCGACTATCTTATCATCTCATACTACTTTTCATAAAAGCCTCTTCTCCACTACCGTACATGGTTCTCTAAGATGCGATAAGATTTACGGGTAGATATAGGGCGATTCTTGAGAATACTGGGTCATTGTCAGTGATGCCAATTTGTACCCACTTTACTATGCCTGAATTAACCTAAGAAGGAATTGGGGTCAACAATTGTCTTTTTACAATATTTGGAGTCGCATAGAGTCAAGTTTATTCGATACGTATCAATGTTGACAGATTCTGGAATACTCCCAAACCCTGCACAACCATGCCCGATCGCTCACAAGTCTTCAGATCTCTGCGGTCGGGCCAGGCCCCTTGCCAGATGAACCTCACAAGCCGGACTGCAGCCCACAGTCCAGGCATCGCTAGTGGAGGCATCACTAAACTTAGCCCAGGGATGTTGGATTAGGCAATGGGGGCGTGGGTGATCTTGGAGATCAATTTCAACATCGGTCATTTCGCACCGATTGGTTTTAGGCTTGTGGTGAGAAGTGCTGGCAGTAAATCCCTTTTCAACCGCATTATTGACTTGTGCTGCTATTCTTGATGTGTTGGCAAATAGCAACATGAAAGGGGGACATCTCCCATTGCATGACATGGCTGAGTCAGTGATGACTCAGTGTCACCGAGACGTTTGTCTAATATCATACAAGTACCGGTAACTGTATCTTCCATTAGCTGAGATCCATCATACTGGAACTATAAAAAAACATGTTTGTCCAATCATTGACGCGTCAAACATGCACGCATTCTTGGTAGGAAAGTATTCTAATGGCTGGGAGACGGTTACAGTTCCGTTGGTTTGTATACACCTGAATTGTTCATTCCTCATAGCTCCTCTTAAGCCACTCTATTCCTCCCTAGCCCGCCACCGGTTGCACTAGAGATCTAACATATCAGTTAGGTGCCTATTCCAGGCGAGATCAGAACATTCAGCCAGACAAACGGAGGAGACTTCCTTGGTTTTAGATCTTTACGAGAAGTTTTGAAATGTATACTTCAACTCACTAATATTCCGAATTTTTGAATAAGGGGTGTGCCACGTCTCCTTGTGATTTCAGGGAGTCGTATGGCTAAGCTTTCTAATACGGTATGGCTATCACGCATACCAGGGACCGGTCTGCATTGGCATATCTGTTTCCCCTGAGGTATTTGGAGTCTACGGGGTGAATGTGGATGACGCAAACTGGTAGGTTATAGTATGCACTCACATGCCATCGGTTTCATGATCTAAAAGCATTTTTCAACAAAAGGCAAGCTTTCTACTGATACAGAAGCTGCGCCGAGAGCTTGTCATTTATTAATACCCAGGCAACCACCTACCTCCTCCTCCTCACCCACTTAATACCAGGCATTTCTCCAGAAGGCTGCAAGGTAATTTTACTCTCAAATCTAGCCATCTCCGCTAAACACTCTTGCCTAGCCTCGTCGAAAGTTCTCCTTCCCCCGCATGAGTCAAATTCAACACTCATTTCACGAAACAGTCCTAGCATAATAGCAGTAAATTCGACATACGCAAACTTCTTTCCAATGCATCCACGATTTCCGATGGAGAACGGTATGAATGATCCGTTGTAAGGCTTAAACATTGTGTTCCCTCCCGATTCCGGGAGCCAGCGTTCAGGCCGGAATTCGGAGATTGCAGATTCGGCTTCAGTTTTCCCGGGCTGGGTCCAGTATTTGGGGTTTTGAGCCAAGCCGATAAATTCGATCCAGATTTCGACACCCGGGGGGAGTGTGATGGGTCTCCGGCCGCCCGAGCGGGGAAAGGTGCGGGGGGCGGGACCGATTTCGCGGGTTACGGCGATTACTGCGGGAATGAGACGGAGGGTTTCAAACTATTTTTTATCTCTATTAGATGGTAGCTATGGTGACAATGAGTGGGGAAGCATACCAGGATAGCAGCTATCCAGCCTGAAAAGAAAGTATCGTAATGAGTGTCGTATGATGTCTGGTTATGATCACTATCTCCCAAGATACTATCGATTTCTTTTTGGAGTTCAACTTAGTACTCCGGATACATTGCTAGGAAGCATATTGCGTGTGCGATTGTGTGGGCAGTGGTTTCGTGGCCGGCTAGGATGAACATCTGTAGACTATTAGCAAGAGGCTGCTGAGAGGAGGGGTGGACTTGTACAAATGCATTTCCTATAACATCTGACTTGGAGAGCAATGGGGTTTCCAGAGTCGACCCTTTGTCCAAACCGGAACTCCTAACCAATGATTCTGAACACATGTTAGTAAATTTCCTAGCAAGACAATAATATTAGAAGTAATAGGAATACCCATTAAGTCCGCTCTGGAAGAATGCTTGTGTGCAGTCTTATTATCCAGCTCAATTTGAGCCTTCTTCTCTTCAAACCATTCATTCATAAAGGACCTGAAGTTGTTGGCCGCCCTTCCCGCTTCCCGTGGGGCCTTAAAAGGTTGCATTTCTACACATATACCCACGTTTAAATCAGCACACCTCGTGCATTAACGCATGAGCAGGGTGAAACACTAACCCAAAAGCCAACTCGGCGCAATAATGGCCCACATAAGATTCTCAAACAGAACATCGAGACACTTCTGATAATTCTCTTCACCATCTCCCTCGCCGGCGATGGTGGCAGTGAGTGGGACTCACCTCATAACCCTACTAAACCCAGCACGAGTCATAATTCCGAGTGTTGCTCTGCGAAAATCTCTATGGCTGGTATCTATGACTTCGCTTTTGTCGTAATATTGAATCATTTGTTCAATTTGAGTTAAGGATTCTTCCAGCTCAATTTTAGGATACAATTCTCCATTCTCACCCTTTCCCGCAAGAACTTCAATCGCCATATCCGGGTCAGCGACATGGAGTATAACCTTCCATGGGGTGACAGTAAAGAATATGTCTGATCCAATGTGCCGATATATTTCGTAGCGTTGGTGGACTTGCCAGTCCAAAGTCATGAGGTGGCACCAGGGGTGAGTAAGGCCGAACACCTTGACTAGGAGCTTGACCAAGGGGAACAGGAAGAGCCGTGGGAGCGGGGAGTGGTAGAAGGGAATAACGAAGTAGGGAATGCCTAGTGGGCGGACTTTGCAGAGGATGGTGTGGAGGGAGTACCATGTGTAGCCTATGAAGAGGAGCGCGCCTGTTAGGAAGAGGGGAGCGAGCATTGTAGCAGAAGAGAGCACGAATACTAAAATTCCAAAAGAGAATCTATAGTTAGTTAAAGGGTGTGATATAGAGAACCAGTGGCAGTACCGGTGCCAGTGATGAGCAATTCTACTTATCATATGAAACTAGGTCTTTTGCCCCCTATGAGAAATAGAACCTGCTTGGATAAGACTGTCCCGTTCCGTTGCACCATACAAAGAGCTAAGGAGAAACAGTCATTTGTATAATATGGGACAACGGAACGGAACCGTTGTGTCTAAACAGTTTCTTAGAAGTCACCGCCTTGTCCTTCAGCAATAAAATCCTAGGACCTCATACTGGGTCTAGACAGCTATTCTGTTCCCCCGCAAGCCTTCCATACCCGCCACAGGCGAAACTACCTCGGGGCTATTCTATCGCCCGGACCGAATACCGCGATAACCTTCACATCACAACCTGCCAAGCAGTGAACCTCACCTCCCAGATAAGATCCAGAAGATTGAAAGCGAACGAAAACGAAGAAAAGAAAAGAAAAAAAACAGAGAGCTGATAGACTCCATAAACTATGGTTGGAGATCAGTTCCCATAAATAGCCATCTAACTAGCCCCTACTACTTGTACACGTACGTGTACTACTCTTTCCTCACAGGACAAGCATCACCGGTCGTCTGCCACGTAGGTTGCCATGACACTTTACAAAGCCCAGGCGCTATTCTACAAGTATCACACCCCGGAATTCTAGAACCCCCATATGTCCTTGGGTTCATGGTATCTCGGTACGGTACATAGCAACTTCCGCACAAGTCTAGGATTCTCCGGCACCCTAACACAACGAATGGCCGCCGAAAAAGGGCCTCCTCTTTGCCGCCTACTGTATCTTCCTCCCTCTTCCCTCCTTCCGGATTCTTCAAATTGCTTGCAACCTGAAACCTAACATGGCTCACCCAATATCACCTACGCGACACCCAGCTCAAACCATCATTAATAAATAGCTCACCCTCTAACTACAAACTACTCAACACTAGTAAATGAATGTATGAATAGCCCCCAAATAATCAAGCAGATCCCGCAATCTGAATTAATGATCCGAAAGAACAAAGTTTAGACCCATAGTATCCGTAAATCAGGTTAGTCTATCAACTCAGACTACCCAGTGTCTACGCGATATCACACACATCGCCAGTGTTTTCTGCAACCAGAGTTCGCAAGCAGCCGGGCCAGTCTACAGATAACCGACCGATATACAGTCCGGCCGGCCAGGTCCAAGTGAAACTGACCTGGGCTCTGTAGGCCAGACTTTGGCGAAGCCTGCGGGCTTCATGGATGCCTGGCGGCGCCGGTATGCTTTCGGTGTGTGCCATTAGTAAATATTTTGTTAAAAGGTAGTTAACATCACCAGATTCCCACAAATATCTACCGTACTCGCAATGTCGAAGCATTTTAAAAAAGGACTGCTATTGCATACCGCCAAAATTTGTCATTTTTTCTCGAATCCAGGCTGTATGCAATAGCAGTCCTTTTTAAAAACGCTTCTAGAGTAAATTGCGAGCACCGTATGATAAAATCTCGTAAAATTCACCATCTCAGGCAGCCCCTAATCTCCGGGCTTTGAGTCAAAATATCTTAAGAAGGATCAGTGCTTTCCTGAAACGGTATAGTCTGAGTCACTTGTCTGTGTTAGATCTTCTTGTTAACTTCGCAAGCTAAAACCTATCTTGGGTGTACTCGAGTATGTCGCCATTTACAGGGATATTCGTGACAGCCGGAGATGGGTGGATTCCACGAGATTTTACGGCACGGATATCCGAAGATGCCGGTATTTGAAGATATAAGATGGCTGCAAATATTTTCAAATGCCTGAAGACGTCTTCAGATATTCGCTTATATCCACGTAAAATCAGTTCAATCTCTGGACACAGTAATATCTTTAATGTTCTCTGAGCAGTGTGGATACTGCTCGCCAATTGGCGAGTAGGTACCGTAATTACAAGTACAGTACTAGTACTCGAGTACTATCACTCACCACACCCACCTTCCCACACATCTACGTTCCCAGCGGGCCGAGCTGCTAATAGGCAGGCATAGGGCGTAGTCCAGGCCAAAGCAGAACGCACTCGGACAAATACCGTAAAAACTCGAATACGGTACGGTACCGTAAGAGCTACAAGTAGAATGATTGAACCTGGCGCTAGGACGTTGGAGTTGCCTTTGCTGGTAAGGTCAACCTTTTGTTTTTTTTGTCTTAAGCCCGGCGCTGGGGCCAGTTTTCGCAGTGCTCTCCAGCCCCTATCCAAGAGAGGGAATTTCAGACGTCTTGGTTTAACCTTGTATATTCATCTGCTACACCAATCTACTAAAAGACACTAAGTGCAAGGTTCAATTATTCCAGTTCTTGCGCTGTTTTGGTGTGTTTTTAGCGGTATCTGGGCCACGAAACGATAGATGACCTTTCCCATTCCGAAGACTTTAAAAATTGACTAGTATATCTCTCCCACCGAACGGATACTCACACCAACCGGTTACCCAGCGCTGCAACCAAAAAAATTTCCGCATGTTGCATATAGATGCCCTGCCGTAGTTCTTCCCCCTTCCTTCATGTTTCTTTTCTTTTAAGAGTTTGCATGGGAGTATGAACTAAATGAATGCTGAGAAACATGTGGTATTATATCGGCAAGTGACAACGCATGAATAACAAGGACTGCGGAGAATAAAAGACAAGCTGAACGAAAACTAAAACCAAAGAAACCAAACATCCTGGAAGATTATAGGCTCGGCTTGACTACCGGGCGGCTGGTACAGCCTTACGGTCTATAGCTGGGCCCGGCTTGGCCCGGCCAGATCCCAGAGAATCTTGACAGGCCGGGCCCGGTCTTACTATAGTATAGCCTGGCATACCCGGCCCGTTGGGAACACTGGGTATATCCACAACATGAAGATATACCACCCACCACCACCACGCTCCTACCTTCCAACGGTTATTTTACCACCGGATCCTCATACGGTTTTTCATATGGCCTCTTCTCCATCACATAGCTCTCCAAAATGCAATAAAATACAATAAGATGTACGAGCATCTATATAATACAGGACTATCCCTGAGAATACCAGGCCATTGTCGGCGATGCCAACCCGGATCTTTTCTCCTATGTCTCAATCAGGCTATGGAGAAGTTGGCATCTGCAATTCTTCCTTTTACAATATTTGAAGTCGCACGTAGTCAAGTACATTCAATCTATATCAGCATACGAGTGAAGAGAATAACCGGACACCCTGCCAATTAACTTACACCCCAAAATATAGAGTTTTCACACATTGATGTCAACTCAGAGTTTGGCATGGGGGGTGAAAATTATTTCATAATATACTACACTAGTACTATCGCTTCTCCACTTTACCTCTCCTCGTTTTAAGAATGTAGATATCATATTATCATTTCTGCCCCACTAGTAATTTTGAGTAGAGCTGGGACTCAAAAATATTCCCGTCGCCACACCGAAAGTGTCTGTTAGGCAGCATTATTGTTGGAGATAATTCAAATCCGGAAATTATAGACAGGTATTCCAACTTTCTAAGATCTATGTAGGTATGATAATTCCCAGAGATAATTGAAGTTATCTATCCAGCGTCTTAAATTTTAAATATTTTCGGGCGGTTAACGATTATTCCGAGTACCCCCGTTTTCTTTGGCGGGGAATCCCGTTATCCCGCTATTTTCCTCACTCCTATATCATAGCTAGCATAGGTCTTAGAATACTTCCACGCTCCGTGCACAGTCCAGTCAGGCCCGGTTAGATGAACTTGAGAAGCCAGACTAGCCGCTTTAGAACACTACCTACAACACCTATCTAGCCATTTATCATTAGGAATTGCAAGAGATGGTTCCTAAACAGCCATCGGCAAGCACAGCATTCTGCTCTCTTGAATCACGGAAGCCCACACATCTCGCAAAAATAATTTCACTTTGATTTTCTACTAAAAAACACATATCCACCACCTTTGCAAAGTTCCCGGACCATCAGAAGTATTAGAAAACGCCCATCTGCCTGTCCCTACCACCCCAATTATCTTCCATGTACCGAGATATTTCCGTTTATTGATGCTCAGACAACCACTTCTCTCTTCCTCCTCACCCACTTGATACCAGGCATTTCTCCGGAAGGCCGCAAGGTAATTACAGTCGCAAACTTCTCCATCTCCGCTAAACACTCTCTTCTAGCCTCGTCAAAGGTTTTCCTTCCCCCGCATGAGTCAAATTCAACACTCATTTCACGAAACAACCCTATCATAATGGCAGTAAATTCAACTTGTGCGAACTTCTTTCCAATGCACCCACGGGTCCCGATAGAGAACGGTATGTATGATCCGTTGTAGGGCTTAAACATGGTATTCCCTCTTGGTTTCGGGAGCCAGCGTTCAGGCCGGAATTCGGAGATTGCAGATTCGGCTTCAGTTTTCCCGGGCTGGGTCCAGTATTTGGGGTTTTGAGCCAAGCCGATTAGTTCAACCCAGAATTCGACACCGGGGGGGAGTGTGATGGGTCTCCGGCCCCCCGAGCGAGGGAAGGTGCGGGGGACAGGCCCAATTTGGCGGGTTACGACGACTACCGCGGGAATGAGACGGAGGGTTTCGAACTATTTCCCCCTCTCTATCAGACATTTCACAGCTATGATAAGAATAAGGGGGGGAGTATACCATGATAGCAGCTATCCATCCTGAAGAGAAAGTATCGAAATGAGTGTTGTATGTTGTCCGGTTATGATCACTATCTCCCAAGATACTATCAATTTCGTTTTGAAGTTTAACTTGATATTCCGGATACATTGCTAGAAAGTATATTGCGTTTGCAATTGTGTGGCCAGTGCTTTCGTGGCCGGCTAGGATGAACATCTGTAGACTATTAGCAAGAGATTGTTGAGAGAAGGAATAAGCTTGTACAAATGCATTTCCTACAACCTCTGATTTTGAGAGCAATGGGGTTTCCAGAGTCGAGCCTTTATCTAAACCGGAACTCCTAACCAATGATTCTAAACCCATATTAATAAATCTCCCTGCTAAACAATAATATTAGAATAAGAATACCCATTAAGTCCGTCCTGGAAGAAGGCCTAGGTCCAGTCTTATTATCCAACTCAATCTTAGCCTTCTTCTCTTCAAACCATTCATTTATAAAGAGCCTGAAGCCTTTGGCTGCCCCTCCTGCTTCCCGTGAGGCCCTAAAGGGTAGCATTTCTAGACATATACCAAACATCTAAATCAGCACACTTCGTTCATTAGTGCATGGTGAGGATAAAACACCAACCCAAAAGCCAACTCGGCGCAATAACAGTCCACTTGAAATTCTCAAACAGAATATCAAGACACTTCTGATAACTCCCTTCACCATCCTTCTCATTGGCAATGGCGGTGGTGAGAGGAACCCAGTTCATAATCTTGCTAAACCCAGCATGTGCAATGATTCCCAGCGTTGCTCTGCGAAAATCCCTGTGGCTGGTATATATGGCTTCATTCTTATCGTAATATTGGATCATTTGCCCAATTTGAGTCAAGGCTTCCTCCCAAACAATGGACAGCCTACACCAACCAACCGACCACTTGTCAGCCCGAAGAAATAAAAAATTTAATAATAATAAAATCCTCATTAAAAGGGAGAATCAGAACACTCACGACTTCCCAATTATGGGAGCAGTCACCTTTCTGTGACCCCGCCAAACCGCCCCTTCCACCGTAAGCACATTTTTCCCGAAAAGTCCCATCATCCTACCAACAACCTCTGTCTTAGGATACAACTCTCCATTCTCACCCTTTCCTGCAAGGACTTCAACTGCCATGTCTGGGTCGGCAACATGTAGTATAACCTCCCACGGGGTAACAGTAAAGAATATATCTGATTCAATGAGCCGATATATTTTGTAGCGTTGGTGGACTTGCCAGTTCAAGGTCAGTAGGAAGAACCAGTGGTGAGTAAGGCCGAACACCTTGATTATGAGCTTCACCAAAGGGAGTAGGAAGACCCGTGGGAGTGGGGAGGGGTAGAAGGGAATGACGAAGTAAGGGATGCCTAGTGGGCGGACTTTGCAGAGGAGAGTGTGGAGCGAGTAGCAAGCATAGCCCATGAAGAGGAGCGCACTTGTCAAGAAGAGGGTGGCGAGCATTGTGGCGGAAGGATGTGTGAATATCCATACTGTGAGGCCAAAAGTGAATCTACTTCATGTCGGTGGTTTATATAGGGAACCAGAGGCGGTAGCGAGGCTAGTAATGCAGCAATTCTATCCGCTTCCTATACAAATGACCGCTCCCCTTCCGTTCCAAAATTCCGAAACAATACCCCCCACAGGTAAAATAGTCACAAAATAGAACGGTTGCCGCTCTCTCCGTTTTTGCCAAACAGGCTCTGAAAAAAAAGGGCAAAGCACCAACCGGGCAGCGGGTCCACCAGAACCACCCCAGAGTGAGACCCCATGACCGCCAAGCCTCCATCAACAAAATCCCTGCAACCTATCAAGAAGCCTCCAAACATCCAAGCTGTCCTCTCCCTTTCTCTAACCGGTCGCCTCAACTCCAACCTCAGCCTAACATCACCATCCGTACGATACCTCACCCAACTGCCTCACTCTAAACATAACAAAAACCGCAAAAGCCATGCGCCCATCAACTCCCCTTCCTCTCCTCCTCCTCCTCCTGTCCTCAACCCCCCTGACATCCGCCCAATTCGGCTCCTTCTTCGATCAAATGTTCGGCTCATCCTCCTCCTCCAACCAGCGCGAGCGGGGAAACGTCGCTAGCGACTCGAGCTGGTACCAACAAACCTATGGTAGTGGTAAGTACTTCCCCCGCTTCGTGCGCGCGAGTAATACTAATAAGGATTTACGTATAGCGACTTGTAGCAATTATTTATGTCCCGGAACACTGGCGTGCGTGGACAAACCGACGCATTGCCCGTGCGCGTGGCCAGGCGTCGAAGAGAAGTTTGAGTTGGATGCGGACGGGATTGCGGTTTGCTTGAGTCGTGGTGGGAGGGCGGGCTTTGTGGGGAGGAAGGTAGAGCTGGCCAGGAAGGGGTTGCTGTGAGGGGGTATTATTCACTAAGGCGAAGGGGATGAGTAGGGTGTATGATATAATGTTTCCTTTTCCGGGTTCTGTGGTTTTTACGCTCGGGTAGAATGCTTTACAGTTCTCTTTTTACCTCCTATTCCCTTAATACGAAGTGGAAAGGGAAATTGTAATGAGGATTTTCCGTTGGTTAGTTCTATGATACTTTCACAAACTGGTTCTGGCAATCCCGCACTGCCATACAGAAAACGCCCTACCCGTCACCCAACGCCGTCCGGTGCCGTAGTGTAATGAAAGAGTAATAAAAGAGAAAGAAAGTGCACAGGAGTAGAGTAGAGTAAAACAGATACGTACACAATCCGCTCAGTCCCTGTTACGACTGACCAGCCATCTCCTCAACGCCACCTCCCTAACGCTATACCTTGCCAAAAGATCAACAACCCCGATTTCCTTGTCGTCATCCAGCGGTGGGGGTACCTCGACAAAGACCAGTATGACAGTCTTCTTCACCTGCGAACTGACCCTATTGATGCTGTGCAGCCAGTGCCACGGTCGCAGCTCCTTGCCCTCTTTGCGAGATTTGTCGTTGGCCCAGTGGGGATGTGAATAGGCTGGGAGAATCAGGACTCCAAACTCGGCGTGAGAGAACACCGGTCCGCGGTTGTACAGCACTGTCCATCGTTAGTAGGCAATGATATAGATCGATCGTGCATACGCACAGTAGTCTACAGCGAACTTTACACCAGGCTTGACAACCCATCCCAGCGAGCGAAAGTGATGATACACAACATAGCTAAGCATGAAGGGATCATCCGGCTCAAAACTACTCTGCGGGGTCTGAGGGGGAAAGTGCATGTGACCGCGAAATAGCTGGAGAATATCCTTCTGGGGGATTTTTTTCTGTGGCCATCACTTGGATCAGTTTCTATATTCACCCGAACGGCGGTAGAGTGCAGGGAAACTTTATATTCATATATACAGATACGTACGTTAGTGTCAGCATCCGTCAATTCCAGCACTCCCAGCCCAAACGATAAGAAGAACGCCTCTTCAAGCGTTAATTGTAAATGCTCTATATCCTCCACGTCGGCGACCGGCCTCTCCAAGCTTCGCCGTCGACTACTGGGTGGTTCCAACGGGGCAAAATGAACAGTTCTTGCCGTACTACTGCTACTAGCGGAGGCTGTCCCCTCCTGATCCTCATTGCCCTCCAAGGTAAGTTTGCCTTCCTCCGCTAGTTGCCTATCGCGCTTTTCTTTCTCCAGTCTAGCACGCTCCTTTTTGAACTCTTTCCTCTCCCCCCGGCGTCGTTCAGTTACTTCTTCAGCGGTTAACGCTTCATCTCGGCCAATCACCCCCAAAGCTCGCCTTCTACGTGTCACCCATGTAGGCTCACTACGAGACAAATTTCCCTTTCCAAAGAAACCGTGATTCCAGAAGGCCTTAATTGTTTCTTGATCGGTAATGTGCACCGATCTGGTAGAAGCATGAAAAAAGCCCCTGTGTAGCGATGGAGGATGGGACAAATTAGAGGGGAAGAGATAGGCAATAATTATATGAACCAAAGAAAGCGGATTATGCGGTATCAATGGTGGAAGCGGGGTAACGCTAAGCGGAAGGGGAAGGGCATGAAGAAGGTGATAATTAGGTTTCTTGTATCGGTTTGGCGCGGCAGTGGACAGCGGAGGCGGGGTAGTCATCGGATCCTAAAACACCTTGAACATTAGAAACGATCAATTAACAAGCGAAGAAAAAAGAAACAGCATTTTATGTTTTAAATCTGTTTGTCAAGGAGGTGAGAAAAAGCCAGTTTCTCTCCCTCAAAAAATCCATACAAAGTCGCCAGAGCACCAAAGGGAATACAGCACTAAAATAAAAGAAAAGGAAAAAAAAACTTACCGCTCCAGTATTCTCATCAAGATAGAATTGGCAATAAAAAAACCTCCTCGAGCAAACGAATCTAAAAGTCTACCAAAAAATTGATTAGCATAACCGAACACCTCTCAATTCTCTCGCACGATTTCAAACAAAACAGCGCTAGCTCAGATACCGTTGTAGTCTATTTTGGTTATGGATTATCATCACCAGAGGAAGAAAAAGTCATTCCCCTCTGTATGGTAGTCGATCCAGGTGATCATCATTGTAGGGGGAAAAGGAAGCACGAGTAGTAGTAAGGGGGCATGGGTACGTACCAAGTGAACGCCGGGATTTTAGGAGGTTCAGTCGTCGCTGTGAAGATGGATTGACGAGGAGAAGAGAGGAGGGAGAAGAGGAAGCGGTGGAAAAGGATCTCTTTTGAAGGGGGAGATGGAAAGTATAATAGGAACGTTCTTGGCAACCCACGGTGTCACATAGGAGTGGCAAAAAAAAAAAATTTACAAGCCTCACATCCCCCTCCTAGCCAAGCAACCTACAGTACCTCATCCCATAACCCCACTATGTAACAAGGGAAGAAAACGAAATACGTAATTTTAAGTTGCCAAATTCAGTGATATATACAGCAGCACTCTCCCGCCTGTGATTCGTATAATACAAGTTTTGGCGTGTTTATTGGCTATCTACAGCAACTTTTTCTAGAGTCCGGCCGCAAACTCCGCCTATGAACATCCGCCGAATTACAACCCACATTTTCATGATTGCATGTCCTTTGTCTTCTCCACCAGCCAATCGATACTCGAGAGGAGCCTTTCTCGGACCATACTTCCAGCGATATCCCCTCCTCTTTGTAATGCCAGTGCGCCAACAATCGCATATAAGGCTTGAGTCGCTACAAGGGCTTGCCCGGACCCTTGTAGATCTTTATTCTGCCCCGCCAAACCCGCACTGTCAGCCTCGTTCTTGCAACTCAGAGAGGTATAGAAGGGCATCATACGTCCTTCGGCTTCCACCTCATGACGCTAGCCAGCCGTGCAAGGCGGGCAATGGCAGCCAGCTTCCCCGGATCGAGGATGGCTCGGATGTTTCTTTCCTTGATTGAAACCAGTGACTTGTAATCCCGATGAAGGAATGGCTCCGGCTCGCGATAGGGCATTCCGTCCAACGAAGATACGAAATTGGGGGATTTATAGGTCTTCTTCTCCTCAATTGGTGGGCCATTCAGTAAATGGAGTGAAGCATGGAGCCAACAAACCCGTTTACCTTTTTTCCGATAGTTAGCACGCATAACTCTCTCTCCGCGCCCCCCCCAATTCCATACAGAAAAAACACACCGTATATAGCTAGCTTTTCATTAAACGGCTGTCGTCCATGGTCAAAACTCTTATGCGTAACAGCCTGCCATTTAACCTCATCGGTAAGTCCCATGTCCCTCCCCAGTAAAGTGGTATACACCTCGTTCAGCCTCGCAGGGTCATCATTGACCGCGAACGGTCGGGGATTTCGAGTCGGGAATGGCGCTCGCCTCTGAGGTCGAGCATGGGTGATTTTTCGGGGAGGCAAATACCCCGCCGTTTCTTCGCCTTCTGCGGCGGTCTGGATGTGTCGTCGTGGGGGAGGGAGGAGAGCAGAGGGCCGAGTTCGACGTTGCAGGCATTGTAAGGTGGGGGATGAGGCGATGAGAGACGAGGCCTTTCTCGATGATCGGGATGCCATATGGAGGTGTGTGTTTCGGGAAGAGCGTTTAAACTTTAATTGGCATGCTCTGGTCTGGAGAGAAATTCGTTCCTGAAAAAGATCCCCAGTTTAGGTTGGGGATTAGTCAGCTTACCAAAAGTCAAGTTAGCTTTAGGCGGGGCCGAGTGAGGTTGTGTGAGTGCAATCCTCCTGGTTTAGAAACCAATTAAGCCCGCAAACACCGGCCAAAACTAATACCCAATACAAAGCCCAAGCCCCCAAAGCGGATATGGTACGTACGAGAAGATGAGAAAGGTGAATCCGCTTCTCTTGTTCACACTATAGCAGAAACTCACATTCACAAGGGAGCCACAATTGAAACGCACAATTCCTGTAAATTCTAGCTCCCAAGGTGAAAAATGGCCGTTTTGTTTTTTTGTGATTAGTAAATTACTCATAGTGTAGGCTAAGGCTACAAACCCCTCCTCACCTTCCCACCTCACCAACAGGTTTCGAGCACCCCCAGTTTCAGCCCAGGAATCCCACGCCTTTCATGATAACCCTAAGAGCCCCTCCCCTGTAGACTTAGCACTCTCTACGCTCCAGTTTGGGGGCTCTACGTAACCACACTGGCTTACATGTATGATATCGTGGTTGTGGCTGCTAGAGCACGTCGGTGTGAGCCGAAGGACAACTACAGTGCGATATCGTGTAGAAGCCTTCAGGGCGGGAGTGTGGTCGCAGCGTCATGCTGTATGTGACCACCCCCGCGGCACCCCGTGTCACTAGTACAGACCCCACCAACCGTGGCCCAACATACGGCGTGGTGCGACCCCGAGAAGCAAAGGGGGTCCAGGAAGACCCACCAGTATCTGCCCAGAAATAATAGCCCCTTCAGCCTCCGTCCCGCCACCAATCAACCAGGAGGGCCAAAGCATCGGTCGGCGCTCACTCTTCAACAATGGAAATTCCGGTCACAAGTGAGAGACCTCCGAGAGAGGTACTGTACAGTAAACATACAACATTCCGTAAAGCCATAAAACACATGAGGGAGATATGCAACTGCCTCCCTTGCTATATTCGAGCGATCGCGGTGGGACTAAACAAAAAGGGATGACGCCCTTTGTATTCCGGACACCTCGCGCGACAACGTAAGGCCGTTATTCCGAAGATTGGAACCGAGTGATACGATATGATGGCAATACTAGGTGATGTAACCCGAGACAGCTTTACTCTAATAGTCGGATGGATTCCGACCAAAGCCACTAAAGGCAAAGTCTACATTCCCAAATTCTCAGATATATATACACCCATCCTCCGCACACCATCCATTCATCCACCGCTCATTCACTCACTCACTCACACTCCCCTAGCCTTCTTAGCCCTCGCCTTCGCCTTAGCCTTCGCCTTCTTAGCCTTCCCGCCCTTCAGTGCGAGCTTCTTCATCCTAGCCTGTTTCCTCTTAGCGCTCCTCTCAAAGCCCTCAAAGACACTCCTCTTCCTAACAACCGGCCCCATAACCTTCCCGATCCTCCAATTATCCGGACGGGGAATATAGCTGCCGGGAACGACCTTCGCCCAGTCCTCCTGCGTTAGCGGCGTCCCCTGCGGCACGCTGACATCCTCCTTCTCGACGAGCGGGACGGGCTCGATACCGAGGCGGCGGGTGCGCGCGGCATTGGGCGGGCGCGGGAGTGGCTGGTCGGGCGTCAGGGCTACGCCGATGCTCTTGCGCTTTTTAGGTCCGGAGTCACGGTAGTAGCGGACGTAGCCGGTCCTTAGCGCGAAGATCGTGTGGTCGCGGCCGATGCCGGCGTTTTCGCCCGGGAACCAAAGGGTTCCGCGTTGACGGTAGATTATCATTCCAGGGACTACTTTTTCGCCTTTCGCATTTGTCAGTTGGGGGTTAGAGGGGGGAAGAGAAAGGGGAGGGGAGGGGGGTACCAGCAGTTTTTTTCGCACCGAGCCTCTTCCCGGCGGTGTTGCTGGAGCCATTAGCGGCTTTGGAGGCTTTGTGCGTTGCATGGCGGACTTGCTGCAGGATCCCACTGTTGCTACCACAACCGCCTGCGCCGATATTTCGTAGAGATGGGAGGATCCCCGTCGTGGGTATTCGTGGGAGTAACATTGTCGGAGTTCAAACGTTGTGAGGTTTGATCAACATTGCCGGTATGTCTGCTGCAGTGGGGGAAGTTGGTCTTCACCCACCAAACAATTCAACAGCCGGGTAACTTGACATCTTTTGGTATCCTAGTGGACCCTACCACCCCACCACGCAAAGTCCCACTAACCAAACTAAAACCTACACATACCACATTTCCCTCCCTCCATTTAGTCAAGTTACGCTACTTCCCCCCACCCCACACCCACAACACCAAGGCGCACCTACCCTCCATTCCGTAGCATCACAAACACGCACTCGCCATGATATCCCCCCTCTTCTCCGGGGCAATAATCCTCTCCTTCCTCCTCTTCGTACGTTCCCCCTAACCTCCAACCCCCAACCCGCCAATTCGCCTTCACAAATTAACAAGCCACCAAACCTCCCCAGCTCCGCCTCCTCTCAATAACCCCCTCCATAACCCGCACCCACCGCCCCTCCTCCTTCCCTTCTACAAAAAAGCCACACATCCTCTACATCCTCGGCTCGGGCGGGCACACTGCCGAAATGCTCTCCCTAATCTCCTCCTGCACCTCCCGCTATAAGCGCACATACATGATATCCCGCGGTGACGCGCTCTCCGTGAAAAAAGCCGCCGCATTCGAATCTACCTCTGCCTCCACCTCCACCTCCACCTCCACCTCCGCTCCTTACGACATCCTTGAGATCCCGCGCGCGCGGCTGGTCGGGCAGAGTTGGCTGAGCACGCCGTGGACTTGCGCCGCGTGCCTGGCCGGCTGCGTTCGCGCGTTCGCGCGGGTTGGCTTGCCGGACGTGGTTGTCTGCAATGGGCCTGGGTCCGCGGTTGTGGTTGTTGGGGTTTGTTTTTTCTGTAAGGTTTGTTTTCTGTTTTTCCAAATTGACCAGGTTAAGCTAGAGCTGATGATGGTACGTATGTAGTTTCTCGGACTTTGTAGGACGAGAATTATTTACGTAGAGTCGTTTGCGCGGGTTTGCTCGCTGTCACTGTCCGGAAAATTGCTGTATGCGTTTACGGATAGGTTTATCGTGCAGTGGCCTCGGCTGGTGGAGAAGTATCAGAGGGCAGAGTATCATGGGATACTCATTTGAGGCGCCCCATTTTTTTCCATTTCGTTCGTTTCTGGCTTTATTTATTTATACGACGGGTTGAAGATAGATATTCCCAGAGGGTGCGGGCGGCGTTACGCATGCGGTTCAAAATAAAGCAAATTATGTTAATAGTTAGTAAATATGTAGGATCACTACCTTTTTCGGGTAGGTTGTTACTGTAAGGCATAATACATTGCTTATATTAATGGGCCCAAAGACTTCATTTCATTTAAATTTACTAGCTTCCATGCAATTGCACCGCTATGTTCGTTTCATACATAATAAAAATCATATGGAAGTTAAAAATAAAAAAAGATATCAACAGAAGAATGGAAAAGGGGGAAGGAAAGGGAAGAGGGAAAAAGCAGAAACGTTACAGTGGCATTGAAAGCACAAGACAAATTATATACATACTTAATCACAATAATTTTACCAAATGGGGAGAGAAAGGGAGGGTGATGGGTTGTATCATTGAGGACAAAAAGAACATCCCTAAACGCCAGGTTTTTTCCGCGTCCCAGATTTTATGCTTTGTTCACGCTTAAGTGAAGAAGGATGCAAGGACAGAAAGGCCGGAATAAAGAGAGGGATAGGAAAAAATAAAAATTAATAAAAAGAATTACAAACCCGAACATCTCAAGTTAACTAACACCGCCGACAGCCATCAAGATCCGACCTCCCGTTTCTTGACTGAGCCAGAAGACCCAGGTGGTTCAATGTCACCATCTTCGCGCTTTCGCTTGGAAGCTGTGGCCGAGATAGGTCGCTCAGGATTGTACTCCTGTTGCGCTAGTCTCTTTTTCTCAGCTTGGGCTTCTTTCCACTTCCTACGATCCACCTCGTGCAGAGCCCGCTTCTTCTTTTCGTTGATCTCACGTTCTCTCCGACGCTCAATCTTGGATTCGTACTCGTGCCAATCTCCCTTAAGGTCGCGCAAACTATAAACGTGTTATTAGTGAGAAGTGCGTAAAGGGAAAGATAGACAACCCACCCAAGTGGAGGAGCGGGAGCTGGTTCTTCCGAAAAGTATTGATGCTTCAGAATCTCTTCGGCTGAAGGTCGTTTATCAGGATCATATTGTAGCATTTGTGTCGCTAGTTCCATAGCAGTATCTGGCAAAAGGCTTATAAAATTGTTAGCCGAAGCCGGAACACATTCGTAGAAACGGTACATACTTTGAATATCTTTCTTGGAACTTAGGTCGGCGCCGCGCAGGTGTTCTCAGTAATCCATACCATGGCATCTCTTTCAGGCCGGGCCAGATTTTCTCGCTAGGGGTACCCATGACATTATAGATGGTATCCAGTTGATCGATCTCAGTTTTACCTGTAAAAACAGGCTGTCTTGTGAAAAGCTCAACAAACACACAGGCAGCGCTCCAAATATCAACTGCAGGACCATAGGCAGTGGCCCCGAGAAGAATCTCGGGGGGACGATACCAAAGAGTGATGATGCGGTTAGTATAATCCAATTGCTTCTTACTAGCCTTTGTATAAAATCGAGCGAGTCCAAAGTCGGCGATCTTCAATTGCCCATCGTTATTGAGCAAAATATTGGAACCTTTAATATCACGATGAAGAACACCACGATGATGAAGGTATTCCAAACCTTCAAAGAATTGTTTAGCGAGATGCTTGATATGGCACAGCTCGAGTCTAAATGTCGGATGATTGAGGATTCCAGTAAGGTCATGATCCATATATTCGAACACCATGTAAAAGTCGCCTATAGTGTTGCGCCAGATTAGTAGATGGTGATACTGTGACTGAATAGGGACCCACTCTTTTCAACCATCATTTCTAGAAGGGAGACCACATTGTCTTGCTTTAACGCCTGCAAAAGCTTCATTTCTCGCACTGCTGTAATAGGGAACTAGGATCTGCTAGTTAGCCTTATTTAAGCAGAAAAAAAAAGGCTTGAGACATAGAACATACACCATCTCTCTCGCTCTCCATACGAATACGCTTGAGAGCAACCAATTCCTTCGTAACACTATTGGACGCCTTATACACCTTACTGTAGAAAGTCAATTAGTAATGAAAAATAATAATAATATAACCAATATGTTCTTACCCGTAAGTGCCTTCCCCGACCATACTCAACCGGGTGTAAATTGACTCTTTGGGAGGGGGAGGTTGTGGGCGAACAACAGCGTGAGCCTTGGGTGTCTCCGGAACTTGAGGTGTTTTTCCTTTCTCCCGGTAATCATTCGTAGATAGGGTTGATGGTAATGGTGCCTCTCGTTTTGCAGACTTCTTGAGCGCTTCGACATTCTTCCCTAAAGGAATGTTATTGACGCCAGATCCCCTCGGCTGTCCTCCTGTGGATTGCTCTCGCGAGGAACCGGGGGCCCCTGATGGTGGCTTCCTATTCTTGGGAGGATGAAGGGCGAAGGGTCGAAAACTGCTTCCGCCCTTGCTTTCACTAGTTGAAGCGGATCCACGATTTGCATTTGGGCCACCGGATACGGGTTTAAAAGGACGAGAATCCTGAAGGGGAGGTTCCGGGCTACTCTTGGAAGCGGGCCAGGAAGGCGGAGGCATCTCATGACCAGCTTGCGGGTTCGGCTCCCTGGTTACAGAGCTGTTCCTAGAATTCGGCAAATTGCCATTATCACCCTCCTTTTCGTGATGGGCTTCCCGTGGCCCATCTTTGGACTTAGAGCCAGGGCGCCTAGAATCCTCTGGCGTGGTAGGACGGCTTTGGCGAGGATGTGTTGGTGGTTGTTGTTCATGTGAATCAAACCGGTTCCTTCCTCTTCCCACTCCTCCATCATCATGAAGACTTCCTCCACCTCCACCTCCACCACGCCCCCGTCCTCTATGACCTCTCCCTCCAAAGCGACGGGTCGACCTACGCTCTTCGAATGACTGACGTCTCTCTGGTGAAAACTGACCCTGACGAGAACCACGGCCAGAAAACGGAGCATGATAATCTGAATGTTGTGATCCACGCCGACCGCCATGAGGAGGGCCATCCTGGTAATGATAACCACATCGCGAGGGGCTTCGATACATTTTAGCACTGTGAATAAAATAATTAAGGCTCAAAGGTGACATACCCTGCTGGACGTTCTTTTGAAAACGTCCGACCCCTCCCGAAGCCTGGAGCATCGTCTGCGAGAATATTTTTCTGGCGTTCTGGATTTACGTAGGGACCATCATTGATCTGCGGTGCTGTTGGGGGAGCTAGTTGCTGAGTATTTTGCTCTGGAGGGAGAGTCTTGGAAGACTCCCCAAGAGGTTCTTGACCTTCGGGTGCATTGGGGCCCGGTTGGTCTGGCGCTGAAACAATTCCACCTCGGGAGTCATTGTTGGATACCGATGATTGGTCGTCCGGTTTGGAATCTACAACTATGCGGTGTTCTTCCAACTCACCAGCGTGAGAGCCGTGCGGATAAGATGCTTTCGGCCGAGGGCTATGGTCCAGAATGGGAGGTGGAGTTGCTGAATGTCTTTTTTCTGGAGGTGACTGCAGACGAGATGGTGACCGAAACTTAGGCGATCGATTGAGGTGACGCTGGGGAGACCGTTGTGAAGAGAATTGACGCCGGCCACGCCCAGCTGGCGGTGGCGACCGGGAATTTCGTCGGAAACCACGTCGTCCCCTCGGTGGTGGTGGTGGCATAGGGGATACCGAGCGTCCCCTTAATGGAGGAGGCGGTGAATGACGCCTGGATGAGGGCAGTGGCGAGCCTCGAATCGATCTATGGATAGGAGATCTAACCCGAAAGTCACGGGGTGAGCGTCTGGGAGAACTTGACATAGATCTATCCCGATTATCAGGACCCCGATTGGGAAGTTTATGCTTCCTAGGTGGTGGTGAATATAATAATGGTCTTGGCGAAGCCGAACCATCTCTTTTACCACGTCTAGCCACTGATCGAGATCTTGAGGGGGACCTTGGCCTCCGTGTCTTTTTCGATGAGTGTCTATTAGTAGAATGACCAGGGGATCTAGAACGTCTCCGTTTAATAGGAGACCCAGAGGGTCGGTGTCGTTTGTGGCGATTAGAATTTCGTGATTCCGAAGAGCCACCGCCAGCATGTCGACCACCCGTCTTCTCGTTACGGTGGGGGCGTCTGGGTGATATTGATCCGTAGCGAGATGAACGTCTACCATCACCGCTTCTACTTCTCTCTCGAGAGCGTCGTCGGGATAGCGGAAGTGGTTTATCGAATGGCCTCGATCCCCTATCCGGGCTTCTGAAATCACGATCTCCGCCTTGTCTTCTCTTCATAGGGCCAGCAGGGGGTGAACGTCTCCTCTCTCTTGATTGGGACCGCGGGCGACCTCTTCCTCTCTCAGCCTCCCCCATATTCGGACGCCATATATCACGAGTATTGTCGCGATGTGAGTTCTTAACTGATTTTGACATTACCGTAACTTCAAAAAGCTCTCTGGAGAAAACCTGCTACCCGTTTGTTAGCGTGAAAATATGGGAGAAATTTGCTTCACATGGGGGATGCATACTCCAATAATGACCACACCGTCGGTACAGACGAGAGCTTCCCGATGCAGTTATCCTGGTACTGCGCTGATGAAGTGCGGAGGATGTTGTGCCTGTCGTGGGGTTGTTATTGAACAGTGTTGCAGTTCCAACCCAGGGAAAAAGAAGCGTTCAGTCTGATAGAGCTGTGTGGCTGCGGCGAACGGACGACTGAGGTAGCGAAGCGGAGGGAAGAGGCGTAGGGTTGCGTGTGGTGAGTCGGGATTGTTGCTGCCAAGACCCCACGAATGCCCGCAAAAAGCCCTTGGAGCATTAGCCTCTCTCTCGCCGTCGCCCTTGCGAACCCATATCCCATACAGACTATCATCCTGTATCATAGCCAGTCTGCCTTCCAAAGCCTTTCCCCCCTAGAATGATCATATGGGATCAGGCCGGGCATATTCTATATAGTATACCGGCAGTCCCCTCCTCTTATGTATCCTCCCCCATCCCTTTCTATCCCTTACATAGATTTTGCCCTTTTTGTATTTTTATTAAGGGCAAATATCCATGAGATAAAACACATCTATCTGATAGTACGATATGATAATACCGCAGCCAATTCCTTTTGCCTCAGGTTCACTCCGACAAAGGGCAAAAAAGCAACTTAACCATCATCATCCAAGAGTTCCTACCAACCCCTAACCCATTCCTTGACTTTGTCAGACAAGCTTTACTTGGTGGCCTTCTCTGGTGTAAGGACGTCACGACGTTCTATCCCAGAGCAGTGAACGCACGGCAATACCATCTCCGTTCATACGGAGAACTGGGCCAACAGTTCTGTCTATTCCAGCCCCTGTTTCCTTCTCGCTTTCCAGTTCAGTCCTTTTTCTCGTTTGCGATAACCCAGTAACCGTGGTGTCAAGCAGAACCGAGAAGGGCAAAGGACGTTCTGCACTTCACCCGTTTCCTCTCCTCCTCACCCATTTTTTTTTCTCTGCATGTCCTTCACGAGGGTGGTAATCCACTCCATATGCGACAGGCATAGAGAGATACTACTAAAGGAAGTCCACCCTTGCGGAAAGACCTAACCCACCAGCCAGATGAAAAACAATAGTATAAAAACAAGCACTTACGCAAACTTGGCTGATTTCTCTCGGGAGCGCAAGTGACAAAGCCAATTTCGCCCCAGTTTGCTTTGCTCTGTGAGCAAAGGGTTTATGAAAGGAGGATAAGGAACAGAGCAGAACAAAAAATATAAAGAGTTAAAGGAACGAAACTCATAATTCATAATCGGTTAGAATATCACTTAATAGGATTAGATTAACCCGACGGTAATTAGGACATGAGTTGAAAGGCATTTAATTCCCCGAGTTGTTGATGAGAGGACATGTGGGGATAAATATCTTTGTCTCAGTCATCCGAGTCGTCGAGGTAATTGTGGAGACGCCTTCATTGAACTTCTCATGTCGGCAGGGCATTGGTAGGCCGCTCTAAGAGATAGCAGAACAGAGTTCTGGGAAACACATGAGTAACCTAAGTTAACAAACGGAATAGTGGCTGTTCCGTTCCCGATAGATCAGTCGGACCCTCGGTGATATATAGCGGTGGCCGGAAAAAATGATATCAAACTGATATCCATGGCCTCCGTGTCAAAGGGAGTCCCGTTCGTGCCGGTAATAAAGAAAAAGAAAAAAGAGATAAAAAAAAAAAAGCCGCCCGGAGATTTCTCGAGGGAAGAGATACTTGTAAAACCGGATACGAAATCTACCGCATTATATCCAAGCCGAAGATTTAATCAAGGTAGGGATGGTGTAGCGGAGCCCATTCAGCACAACACAGAGGAGCTAGGAGATTGATGGTGACCAGCAAGGACACATCCGCTCCCGCCATTTCTTCCCTTTCTTTCGCGATTAGTCAGAGATGGGAGGGGGCTCAAGTATCCCATAACCCATAACCTTTTAATCACCACCAGTAATTTTTTTCTTCTTTTGACACAGAGGTTGACAGCAAACCGGATCTCCATGGCGTGTTTGGTTTGCCCAGTGGTGTTCTTCGTCTTTTGGAAGGTGCCGGTGTTGGAGCGTTATTGTTTTTCCGACCAGAGCGTCAGTGGGCTGAGGGTGGATGTTGTGTTGCGTGGGTGTGTCATAGCCCAAGATCGAAAGGTTGGCTTTGAGCCTTCTCACCATTTCTTGGCAGTTGACTAACACCATGAAACAACGGGTCAACCTTTGGATTAGCCCTTCTCCCGAGCTGTATGCCACCGTGTATAGCGAATCCATCCGATGGTTATGACATCGTAGATAAAGTACCGGTATTCTATTAAGTGAAATGCTACCCATAATATCTATCGCAATGACTTTACACGAAAGAAAAAAAACGAAATGAAGCGGAAATTTTTCAAAGCCATACAAACTCCATGCTATGCAGAGAAAAAAAAACAGACAAACTAGTCACTCCACCCTAGGACACTGTACTAATATAGGGAGACTAGATTTCTTTGATGTCCTACTTGTATTATTAGGGTTTGAATTTTAATCCTCTGGAAAGGCCCATGACCCTTCTCAACCGAGCATATACCTCAGATCCGGCAACCCTTCCACAATCTCTCTAATCGCCTTGCCATTCGGTGACTCCGGGGCCCTGCTCTGCGCGACAGCTGGAGTATCCCACAAATCTTGGTCAGCGGGCCCTGAAACACCTTTAGGAACACAATAACCACTTTTGGGTGTTGGGGGTCCTTCGAAGATGGATAAATCCCAAGAATCCCCAGTGCTAGGCCACGATTTTTGCCCCAAATCGCCCAGGTTCAGGGCAGCAGAAGGTGCCGATGCTGGTTGTATAACCGGAGCAGGCGCAGAAGGTAGTACAGGGGCCAAATCTGGTGCTAGCATACGTTGAGGGATCGATGGTGCTGGCGGGGTCGAAGCGCTGTGGCTAGTGATATCCTGTGATGAAGCGGGGGCTGGCATCCCCAAAACTTCTGGAAAGCCGAGAGCTCCCGTAGGCATGAGTGGCGATTGGACCATTTCGCCCCAATCATCTCCTTCATCGCTGTCTTGCTGTGTTTGCACATTGGATACGGCAGTGCTCTTTTTGACACCATCAAACGCGCTTCCGGCTATCGGTGCGGAAATAAAGCTCCCGCTGCCTGACATATTTGGAGTTGGCGGAATCGAGAGCCCTGAGCCCTCTCGAGAACATTCGACTGGGCTCGGTTGAGAGGTTTTCTGATCTTTCGATCCAGGCAAGGCTAATGAGTTGATTTTTTGATCTTTGGGAACATGTGAAGACGATACATTTGATGGGGTTTGGGATTTCGGAGGTTGAGATGACAAGGATTCAAGATCATCCCAGCCATCATTAGTTGTATCAGCTGGTCCGAGTGCTGTTTGAGCTGAGTTGAGCTTTTTATTTGATTCGGATGAAGACCGGACTGATGGTCTTGATGCTGGGACAGCGGGCTCGAGGTTAGTCGCCGCAGGGGGGCCCCGTGACCCAGTTATTGGAGCAACCTCTTTGGGTGCTGGGGTAGAGCTCCCTGGCATTGTGAGATCTTCGAATGCGCCCCACCCGTCATAATTGCGCGATTGGCTGTTTGCAGATGCAGGTGACGCATTTGTCGACATGTTCTCCAAGGCACCCCAATCATCCAAGCCGGATGCGGAGGCTAAATCGGTTGCTTGCGTATTAGCGGGCAGGCCTGCAGGTAGAGGATCCGCTGTGATCGGATTATCAACCGCCGGGGGGAATTCTGGGGCTGGAGCGATGGGGGTATTTTTGGCATCTGCAATTGGCGAACGAGCTGGAGATAGGGTAGTTGATGCTGCTGCCGTCGAACGCCTAGCTGACGCGTTATCAGTCATTGGTGAATGAAGGGCCGTCGGTCTCTCTCGGGGGGTTAGTTGGGGTGACAGCGAATGCCTTGTTGGGCTATGGAAATTCGTCCTCAATGGTGTAGAAGGTGTTTTCTCTTCACTTTCCGCCGAGCTCGGACCGGATTGGGGTTGCGTACCGTTCCATCGGAAGCTTGCAGCCTGGGGTGATGAAACAGATCCGCCGCCCACTGACTCTGAAGAACTCGGAATCCTAACTGAGGTGGGTTTCGAGAGTAGGCTTTGTGAACAGATAGAAGCAGGCCTAGAACCACTTGCCTTTCGAGAACGACCTCCGCTTGATAATTGCGGGGGGTTTTTCTCCAGAGGGATTGGCTTTTGGTCCGAAATCTTTGAGTTGCTGTCCCCCCACCCAAACATAGCACTCATCCCTTTCCCCCCACTCCCTCCTGAATTTCTGTCCTCTGATATCCACTTCTCCACAATCTTGTTCACACGTGCCTGAACCTCTGACCCAGCCCACATAACCCGAACGTAGTCATCGTCGTCACTGCGGTTCCTCCTCATGGTTCCGCCCGCTGACAGTCGATACCAGGTTTTTCGGCTATTCAAAAGTTAAATACGAACACTAAATAAAGTAACTGCCCACTCACGATTCTGTAGTCGAGATAATTTCATCGATTGGCGGCAGGTCTGGGCAGCTGGTTGGGATCGGATATAACTTTGAAACAAGAGAAACATCTATCTCGAAAGAGTCTGGCGGAGGTGCTTTGATTACTGGAGGAAGCACTGGTTCTGGTATGGGGGCTTGGGGTTCCTCGAATTCCCCACCTTCCACTGCAAAGTCCCCAAATTCATCGTCGCCGTCACCTTGGTTACCAGTATTAACGTTTGTGTAGTCGTCTTTCGGGGAGTTCGCCTCGTAGATCGCCGGGGTGGCCGGATGCGATTCTAATGTACTGGCACCCTTCGGGTCCTCTTGAGTCTTCGCGGGAGCGGGGCCTGAAACAGACTCCAGAACTGCTTGTAAATGACTTCCCAAGCTCTCTTCCACATTCTGGGTTTCCCTATCGCTTAGCCGCTGTTTCGTGGGACTGTTCAGAAGGTTTTCTGCATCAATGAGTTGGTCATGTCTCTCGACATCCGGAGTGGGTGAGTCCTTCACTTCTCCGTCGAATCCCCCACTAGGAGTATTATCCCCTACTTCATCTAAAGATAAACTCAAAGCATCGTTCGTTCTCCCAATTCGAGATTCGGGAGTCCTAGGGGTCCTAGGATCTCCCCAATCCGAGCCAGCACCCCAAGCATTGACTTCATCGGTAGCTATTGGATGAAGGTTGGTAGTCTTGACTTTGACACCATTGTCCTTATCATTACCCCTCCAGTCATCTTCAATTCTTCCTTCTCCTTCCCCCGAATCACTACCTCCCTTTGCCCCCACCCCCGCGAATCCCTCGGAGCGCAAAGCCCTCCATCCGAAGCTATCCCCATCCCCGATCCGCACCCTCGGCCTCGCATTTGCCCAAGCCGACGAATCGACAAACCCGCCGTCCCAATCCACCGTCAGGCCCGCTGCCGCAACATCCTGTTTCTCCTTTGTAACAGGAGTTGCTACCACCTCTTCCTCTTCCTCCCTCTCTAGATTACTACCCTCCTCCTCCTCCTCCTCGACATCCTCCGCTTTCAGCGGAAGCTTCCTTTTTGGCTTGTCGTCTTTGTCGCTAAGCTTCTCATCATCAGCCCACGGAGATCCCCAATCCTCCATGTTGTGTGGTGGATGGGCATGTGGGCGGAACCGGGCTGATTGGCGCAAAAACAGGTTGTTTGGCAGAGGCAAAACAATTCCTGCTGGTACAGGTGTGGGTACTGTAGTTGGAAAATAAGTTGAGGCTCTTGGTGGGGGATGAGCTGAGGACAACTAAGCCTTGGCTACCGACACTGTCCAGAGCAACGGCCAACCCCTTGAGTGCTCGGGTACTGTGCATTTCCGTGCGAGCCTTTCGGATACAAGACCTTGCAAGAAGTTATGGAACGGTTGCTCGAAGTCGACCAGCCAAATGTATCCCTGTCTGTTCCTGTTAATAGTTTCCCGCCCTTGTTCGACTGAAAAAAGTGAAACCGAAGAATTTCTCAACTCCAACCCCCAGCGATAAGAGGACTCCGGAGGGGGGGGGGGGAAACCCGAAAAAGGATTATTTCTAAGTGGCTCTTAACTTTAAAAAAAAATTATGTACTAGTAGTCCGAAGGTTGCATTATGGGTATACATACTACTACTTAGAGGTACTAGTATCATGATTTAGATGTTTAGTACTAATATACCAAGACGGTGTTGAACCGCTACAATGCGAAGCCTTTTGGATGGTTTCCAAAAGGTTCACAGAAGGATACCGTAGACTACATGGTACTGGACGAGTACAGTATCGAGAAGGGTTTTCCCGCGCTCAGTAGTTTCGACCACTGCGGCAAACTCTTATACTCCTCGGATTTAGAGACGAAAAAGCTCCCGACAAGGATCACTCGTTTTCGCGATTCAGTTAACCCGTCAAACTAAACTCATTATATCACACATGCCGACACACTAAAATCCCCTAACAATCTAATAGAATACCAGCAGTACTTGTAGATTCCACTGGGAAAGAACACTACAATACCGTACTGTACAACAACAATAGCTTACCATATAACAATCAAACATTTCTCCTTCTCCTCCTTCTTACTACTCCCACCTTAGACATTCCCTCCTATTCCCACTTTTTTTTTTCTTTTCCTTTTTTACAGTGCACCTTCCCATCATCGAGATCGTCGTCGTGAGAAGCAATCAATGCCATGATATACCGGCAATACCTTGCACAACCGGTACCGTATGGTACCGGTATGACATTGAACACCTCCTATTGACGGACCTCCCTCCCATCGATTGATCGAACGCATACGGTACATACGTTATGCATGAATTGATGAAGGGATACCGTACCTCTTCTTTTTCCTTTTTCCCTCCTTTTTGCAAAAAGCCAGCGAACATCTCACCCTACCTACTTATTATACCTACTTACCGGTACTTACTTACGGTACGGGAAATACTATTGGTTTGTGGGAAGAAAAAAGAAAAGAAGGGAGAAAAGATCAGATCAGATGTTGTTGTTGGTTAAATTTAAACCCCGATGGGCATCGGACCGGACCAGAGTAGACGTATGGTACTATGCTGTGCGAGTACCATGGATATGTAGGCACATCAATCCGTCACGCAGGCTGTGAGTGAATGAATGGGATGCTGGTAGGGTAGGGAAGGGAGAAGAAGAAAAGAACAAGAAGAAGAAAAAGAACTTTTGCTGTCTATTTCGAATTACGATACTTTTATTAGAATAAAAGTGGCATTGCCTGGGACCCATACTGGTACATGAGCATATTCTGGCTCAATTAACTAAGTGCCAAATCATGTTCAAGCCTGGGTAATGTAAAAGTCTGCCCTCTCCGGTTAGCATCTTCTCGTGTTGATGCTCTCGCTCTTTTCCTTCATTACATCCTCGTGGGAGAGTGGGAGTAGGGCTAATGGTATTCGTATGCAGAGAGCTAAAATAATCCCCCCCTCCCCCCTTCGAGAGCGAGTTGGTACGGTAATGATGGTAGCTCTAGCCTTATATCCTGCGTACCGTATTAACTATCCCGGAAATCCATCGAGCACATTGTTCTGGAGCACAAAAGAAGGGGGGGAACGGAGTGAGACTGGCGGAATCACCGCATTCCTGCAATGCAGAAGCGAGTGGGGAGGAAGGATGGTAGCCTTATTCTACTCTCGGGCTGCCACGTATTTTTATTTTTATTTTTTCCTCTCACGCAGGCTAGAGAGTTTGGTAGTGGTGGACCCTGTGGGTGGTTGGAGTGGCGGAGGGGGATGTATGTGCGAGGACGGAAGGGGTTTGGAGTGGAGTGCCGGTAGTGGTTCCCGGGGCTAGTGGGATGTGCCTTGGGATACCTGTACTCGAGTAGTGTAGGCTAGGTTGGGGAGATGCTGGTGCAAGGTAGGTGGAGGAGGGCTTGGTTAATCGGCGAATCGGTACATGGTTTTGATATAATGAGGCATTGATAGAGACTTTTGCGATTGTTAATTAGTTACTGAGTACTTGTCAGTGCCCTGCTTGTGTGTTATTTGTTGGTGTTGGAGTGGTGGGACTAATCGCACGCAAACAAGTACCGCACCGAAGAGTCCTAGATATTGATAAGGTGGAGAGCATGTATGGAGGGTAGGATTCTAGAGAATGTGCTCGGGGCAGTGAGAATGAGGATAGGAACTGGGCGCAAATGTTCTTTCTGCTTCCTCCGAGGAAACTCATAAGCAGCTGCAAGTAACAGATGATTTCTAGGCCTCGTGTCAGTGTCGTATCAGTGTCTAGAAGGAAGGCAGGAAGTGAAGGGAAGGAAGTGAAAAAAAATAAAAAATGATCTACCGGTACTACCGGTAATAGAAATGGCGAAGGGAAATAAATATATATGAAACAGCGTAAGTTGGCGTTTAAAGCATAAGAAGATTGGGATGTGTTTTCACCAATTGTGTCTTGTCAATTGGTGTTAATTGAATTGATTGATGGAGAGCACTCCACAGTTAACTTAGGTTATCTGTAGCCATCTTTATTAGGGGGCGGGAAAAGGAATTGCGATCAATATCCCTCCATTGGATCTCAGAGGACCGGAGGGCCGGAAACAGCCCAGCTTGGTCGAACAAGCGCGCTATCTTGTTACAAGCAAGTAACAGGAATCGATGCTCGCAGTGATCTCACTGATGAGTAGGCGCAATATAGGCTCTCGCCGAAAGCGGATGTACTACTCGTAGCATTTCACGTAAGAATGGTTCGCTTGACGGCGGCGACAGCGCATGTTAGCTGCTGTAGTGCCATATCATAGGACAACCGTATCATAGCAGCTACTGCCACAAAACATGGTCAACAATAGCAATCACAGAAAAGATAGTTTTAGAACATAAAATGAAATGAAAGCAAAACCAAACAATATCTCCCTTCCTCGCCAGAAGAGTCGAAACAAGCAAGACCCCCAAAAAGAGCAACTTTCATAAAGGGGAGGAACGAGTAGAACGCCCCGCCTTACTGTACCGATAATGTAATGTATGCCAAGCCAAATAACAGGTTTTGCCAAATAGCAGGTTTCCTGAAGACGTGCATGAAGAACGGAAGAGAAAGAGGCCTTTTTTTACGGTTTGTCCGTCGTACCTTGCCTTCTCTTTCGTTCTCTCTTTGGTTCTCTTTTCTTCTCCTTGAAATAAATAAGTCCTTTTCTGGTGCAGTGAGTGAGCGAGTGCATGTTATCGGTATGCACTGATGAGTTGGCAAACTCAGTTGCACCCTGCGCCAAACCCTTCTTGGCGCAGGACACCCACACTCCATCAGTTATCCAACCGCGGAAGTCAGAATGGTTTTCCATGCGATACGGTAGGTTTCCCGGATTGTTTTTTTTTCCTGTTTTCTTTTTTTTTCGAGGGGCAAAGAGGGGGGGGGGAAATCGATGGAAACAAAACCGCTAAATCTGAAATCATAAGCTGTAGCAGAAGTGCGTTATTGTACGGCGGGTGAGAGCTTGGTTTGGTCTGTTCTGTTGAAAGGAAGGAAGGAAAGCGAAGCGCAGACAAGCAAGCAGGCATCGAGCAGCGAGGAGCTCGGTTGTCGGATGAGTTGGAAAACTGGCCAACAGTTCGGGAGACCGACCGATGGGCCTGCTGGATGACGGCTGAGCTACCGTATCGCAGTATGGGCCACCGTAGTGGTAGTGGATGAGCTGGAAAGGCGATGAAGACGGGTTGCTGGGCAGCCAATCCTGTGGATCGGTCACTATGATTAACGGACCAGTACCATGGTGTCGTAGAGATGAATTGAATTTTGGACTGGACGAAGAGATCATAGGCACGATATAGTGCGTAAGACTCAGTATGGGCCTTGCCCAGCGGTAGGTACGGTTTTGTACATACAGGAGACTTGCTGACAGGGACAATAGCCCTAAGCTTGTTGCCCATCCAACGAGATACTATCACAGTATCGACCGCCCCCGAGGGAGCCGAGTAGAGTTCGAGCCAACGTCAGATGTTGACTGGGGAGTCATGATCGATGGCGATGATGAAGATGGTGCTGTGAACCTGAGATAGATTGGGCTACAGATGTTGCGGCCTTGCTCAGGTCACAGAATGGAAGCAGATGTCACAAAGAGTTGGTACTTGTACCGGAGATCTGAGCACCGCTTGACGTCTGGAAGGCTGAAGGCTGAGGCAGACGTCAAACGTCCCCCGCCCAACGTTTACTGTAGTCGAGTCAACTGCACCACTCGTATCACAATGCTATCATCCATGGGGTTTAATTCGGGGCAAGTGTTTGCGGGTTCGACTCTCAACCGTCAACAGATACAGTAATAATCGGAAGCAACCGGGTATTCTTGGGGAAGGGATGGGCAGGGCTCATAGGAGAAAAGGAAAATTCTCGGGCACTTCCCATCCAACTCCCAAGTCACGACCCCTCAAAGGGCAAAAATAGCTGAGTTCATATCAGGAAGGTGGTGGTGGTAAAAAAGGAAGGAAAGGCGAAGAAGAAAACCAAAGTCAGAGACAATGCCAAGGCGTTTGGGGGGAACAGATGCCTGTCGTTTGCTCTGCTGTCACTTTTTAGAGGCGAGGACCAACCAATCCGCAACGGCCCTTCCCCACTTCCACCCATCTGATCCCTGTTTGCGTTACTGCGAGTAATAGTTGGAGATCTTGAAGAGTTTGATAGTGTGCGACACCGGGCTAGGGACATGAGGAAAACACCTCGCCAGGAAACGTGCCGATATTAAACACTCGGCCATGACAACTATTTCCAAAATACTTATATTGGTGGAGAATCGATCAGGAAATAACTCCATGGCTTAATTTCTCGAACATATTTTATCTTTTAGTTGAGCGGATTAAGGAATTAATTTGTAGAGGAGCAGGCAGTTTTGAGTTCCATCAAAAAGGTTGTGTTGTTAAGGCTGGATCGCAATTCACATCCTACACAGGATACTGATGGGGGACTGGCGAGCCCTATTCAGGCCTCGGCCCATACTAAATTTGGGTTAGTGAATCGATAAGTTTTTGAACTTTTGCCAAGGAATGCCTCGCCTCGGTGTCGCGCGCCATGACCAGTGAGGGGCAGCTGGATGAACCAGTGAGCCGGCGGTACCAGCGCTGACAGCGTGTCCGTCACAGTAACCAAAAGTACTCATTGGGTTGACAATGGCCCACTTTCAGTTTCCCGGCTTCTGCTCGAGGGCAGCAGCAAGCGCTTTTCAGTGTGCATAGCGTGCGAGTGGGAATGTCACATTCGAGCAGACATCCGCTCGCTTTGGGATAAAGTGCAGACCTCGCACATAATGGTTAAACCTTGAACATTTTGAGGGTGTAGAGGGTGAATCAATTGGTGGGTGGTGCATTGCGAACATTTTTCTGCACCAACCTCTCTCCTCCCCTCTCCTCCAATCCCACCCCAACTTCATCTTCGAAGCCGGCACAGCGAACCATCTGTACGGGCAGACCTGGCAAAAAAGAACTACCGGTAGTGAACGGAAGAAGAGAGACTAGAATAATAACAATAAAAATCACTAGCCAGTAGTGATCCAGCCAGCAAGCTACGATATTGGTATTCTGCGAGGACGAGCGAACAGCGCCGATAAGGGAGGAAGCGAGGAAGGCACAGCAGAAGCAACAGCAGCGGAGCCATCACCAGCAGCAGAAGCAGCAATCTAAGCCCGCCCGCCTCAGCATCTCTCGTTCACTTTTACCACGTTTCACGTCCATTCACATTCCCTTCCCCGCCACCCACTCCCCCTTCCATCTCGGGCTCGAGGACCGCTCCCTACTGCAGCACTCAGTTACCTTAGCACTGGCTGCCCGCCCATTTGTTGCCCTTCCGAGCGAAATCTTCGCCATCGTCATTTCTCATCTCGGGTTGCGCTGACTGAGGGAGAGAACGTTCGCCTCGCGAAATACCTTTTTTTTTTTTTTTTTTTGCCTATCGATATCCCTCCGTCCTTACCCCCCCTCCCCCCTATCCAAGGTCCTTAACCATCCTATCCCCACTACACCCACTACACATTATTCTCAACCACCCCGAGGAAAGAAGGAAAGACAGAAAGAAAAAGGAAAGAGAGGAAACAAAAAAAAAAGAAAAGAAAAGAAAAAACTTTCTCTTTCTTCATCTATCGATCTTTTGAAAGTCCTTCTATTTCCACTTTTTCACACGCTACACTTCAACTGCAAACTGCACTACTTTACCCGCTCCTGGGAAAGAGGTTACTCAACTTTTGGTTTTTTTTCCTTCTGATATAGGTATACTTTATAGCAACAGTTACGGCCCCATATCTCATGGACACATGAAGGATTCCGATTCTTTCTCCCCTTCGCCTACTTGTATGCATTCCCTCTTCTCTTTATGGTTTAATTATATTCTGTTTTTGTTGATTCCCGCCGCGCGGCTCTGTTACCTCCTGCGTGTGCCTTGCTTTTCCTGTTTTTGTTGTGCTGCGTTGCCAGCGTGGCAGCAGCTTGAGCAGAAAGAAAGAAGCGCTCCCCACGCATTAGGAAGAGCGCGAAGCAGAGCAAAAGCATAGGCAAAGCAGAAGCATACCAGCATTTTTGCTCTTTCTCATTATTTTTCTGCTACATCAGCTAACCACCACTCATTCTGTCTTGTAGCCCCCCCTCAACCTCCATCTCGAGCCTCTTCGCCCATCCCTTCTCAACCCACTCAAGCAAGCACATCGGCTCCTCCATCTCCATCTGCCACTCCACCACCACCACAAAATATGACGATAGCCCAAGGTCGGCACCAGTCGTCCTTGAAGCATCAGCATAGTTTGCCTGTGTCGCCCTCGGCGCCTTCTGGTCAATTACCTTTGCTTTCTGGCGATTCGTACATTTCCCCTATTCCTTCTGCTTTTGTTGGCCAAACTACATCTCTTGCCGAGCTAGCGCATCTAGTCAAATTACAATCTTACCAAGAACATAAGCACCTCCAGAGCCGGATACGTCTACACAAGTCGCTGGTGTCGAGTGCTGTTTCAGCGCGGTTAACTAGGTCCGGTGGACTCTGTCATAAAGCTTTGGTTGATTACTTCAAATCTGATCAGAAATCGGATTTCGCCGCCCTGTATAATGCCCTTCACGATGTCCGAAATTCATGTGAGGCGACACGCCGGTTCGCCATGTTGGAACCCGAATTGGATTCGGCAAAACTCACAAATTCTTCCGACGACAACGAAGGCCCCAAAGGACTAACATCTTTTCTTCATGAGATTCCAGTCCAGGCACGGGACACTATACTCTCGTTTATTTCAATGATTAGGTCTAGCCCGACATTTCTCGCAAATCGTCTTGTTCGCCTCACGAATTCCGAGTTGGAGAGCTTGGTCCGACATCACTATCAACCAAACCACCAGGAATCTATCCTACCCCAACAGGCACCCAGACGTGGCAATGCGGCGGTCTCTAGAAACACCGCATCCCAAATTCCCGTCCCTAGTCCGGTAGAGCGACTTCTTGCCTTTCATCGTAATGACCCATTATACACCATATTGCACACAATATTTGCGAACTCTACAGGCCCTGATTCTGCGGAGGACAAGCGGCGAACGGATGTTTGGGCTACTACTTGTGCCAAGTTGATTTGTGAGAATAAGGGCGAATCTTTCCTGTTAGTTGTTATGGATTCATGGGCAGCAATGCGGGAATGGCCTGCCAAGGCCAACTTGGAAATTTGTTTGATGAACCTTATCCAGGAAGGATCATTTTTGGTGGATGAAAATAACGGTGGTTCTCAGGCGGATCTTCGTGGAAAGCAGGACCTTCTCGCAGAAGAATTTTGGATTAAGGCGGAGAAGAAGTTGCTTGAGGTTTTGGACGACGACCCCAGCGCTGGAGGGATACCAGAAGGTATCCTCGAGTTGGGACATGCGATCTTGCAGAAGATTGATGACCCTAAAAAGCAGCGCCAGGCAGAAATTATTCTTGTGGCGAAATGGTTCTTCCAGCGGTTTTTGACCAATGGAATTGCTTATCCAGAGGTATGTATAGCGTGTGATTCTCCTTGGGATCCGGTGAGTATCATGTAGCTAACGGATCCACCAGTACTACGGGATTATGACAGGTCATCACATTAGTGAGCACGCTAGGTTAAAGATTTTGCGACCGGTTTTGAAAAAAATGTATAACCATGCGGTTAGCGTTGTCTTTGGTGACTGGTAGGTTTGATCGCGGATTTGTCGCTCTGGAAGATATAATTTACTAATTATGTTCAGGAAAACTAATAATCCTGTGGAACCTGTTGTTCGGGGCCATATTGAGAACTTGCTTGCCAGGTTTCGCAACCCACATCCTATTGATTCAACACCTGTTCTCCTCCCGACCAAGGCCATCACTTCTCCCCGAGAAACAACAGAAGTTCAGCCATTCGTTGTGCTATGCCCAGCAGACATTGTTACTCTTTATCGAGCGTTATATCCGCAAGGTTCATCAGCCATGGTAGAAGGACGTGATATCCGGGGAACCATGGGCAGTAGATCTTCCTCTCGGCAAATATTCGGCAAATCTCCGAACACTGGATTTGAGATCGGTTCGGGTTCGGTCCTCAGTGGATCTGGCTCTTCTGTTACGAGTGAATCAGCGTCGATGACTTATCCATTACTTGAACGATCAAGCTTCCCGGATGACAGACGGTCGTTTACATCTATTCCTTTGGCGTCACCATCATCATTTTCTTTCAATACTCAAACCTTCCATCCATCCAGTTCGGACCCAAACTCTTTAGAGAAGTTTGGCCTGGAAGTTAGGTCAGCCGTCGAGGCAATGATGGGCAGACTTGGACCTGATGTTACATCTGGAAAGTGCCATCCCTGCGCTGAAAAGTGGGCGGTAATCTACGTCTCCCCAGACGGAAAGGAACTGAGTTTGAAGATGCGGAAAGATTGGGGTGAGGATGACGATGACGATGACGATGAGGGGCACAATAGTGACAGTGAGGACGAGGCGCCGCTTGAGGTTTCAGGCCTTGACAGAGTTTACAATCAACTCAAAGAGTCAGTCATGAAGTTGGTGGCTGAGTTCGAAATCCCCGAGGAGCCAGTCTCCGAGAATACCAAGTTCAGCAACAGACCATCAGCTGCGAAAGCCAACAGTGCCCCTACTGTTTCGACTATTCCAATTGTCGAAACAGTTCCAGAGACTAAACTAGATCCTAGTAATCCATTCCATCCTCAGAGCAATCTAACAGCGATGATTACGGCGGGCCAATCGAAGGCGCCAGCCCCAGACCGCTCACGAGGTGCCGCTCTCAAGGACAACCTGGATAAGCCTAAGCAGCGTCTCCAGGCACCACCTTCACTCCTTTTCACCATGCTTCAGGCTGCCTCTACGCAATGCTTGGCTAGAGGAGACTACGTCTCTTCACAACAATATCATAGGGCGTTATTACAGGCTCGCAAACTTCCTTCATCACTCCAGCGTGATGAGCACGCCCCCTTGCTTCATATCTTTTCGAGAGATCCCCGCGATTCAATAGAGAGATCAGCAGCTGGGATTGAGGAATGCGAAGCATGGTTTGTTTGGCTCACTCTTGCCCAAGAGCGACATGAAGGCGCCGTGGACGAAATGATGCACAAGGTCAAGGACCTTCGTGACAAGATGTGGTATGTCACAGATGTACGCAATTCGGCAGCGTACGACGAGGCTCGCAATGTCGCTTTAGCTCTGAAGAAGATGGGCATGCCCCAACGGCCCAAGACAGACACAAAGACCAAGAGCTCCTCTCGTAACCTCAGCCACCGAATGTCGACCAGCAGTTTCTCGCTTTTGAAATCGGATACCCTGATCGACATCCTTGCCGCCCAGCCAGAGCACGGAGGACTCAACAAACTGAGCGATGAGCAAGCGACCATGACTTTCGAGTACCTTAGTAGATATTCAGTTGAGAACTTTTGCAAGGGGGAAGAGAGGATTCACCGCTTTTGCCTTGAAATCGATAAATGTGTTACTAAACTTGTTGGCGATGGAATACTTGACGGGCCCGTTCTATGGTCGAGTGAACTATTTTCTCGGGATGACCGAGAGATGGCTATTAACCGCCAGAAGGGCGAACTCTACCTAGCAGGAGTGGGTACACTGAGCGTTTCGGGAGATGACGATGATCATGAGGATGGACGCGTTAAGCGCAGCCTGGATATGCTCCGAAGGCCAAGTACCAGTGACATTTTCGGAAGGAACCGGTCTACAAGCATCGTCAGTTCTATCCACGATCTCCCATCGAGCCGTGGTAAAGGAAGGACAAAATCCAATGCTGGCCTTATGGATTCCATTGATAGACAAGATTTGTTTGGCATGCCCAGCCCGGCTTTGCAATCGGAAACTCACAATACCTATTGGTCCCCGTTTTCTTCTCATAGTAATAATTCCAGTTCTGGCAGACCCAAAACCGCACATTCACCAACTTCACTATCCAAATCCTTGGAGACAGTTAACCACCAAAAGAGGAAATTTCTAGGGGAACTGAAGCAATCACTAACTGGTCTTCTCTTAAGTGACCTTGGCCTAGAGGTCTTCAGCCAGGGCAGTGAAACAGATGGATGGTTTTCGGGCGGCCTGGGTGACGAGTGTATCCAGAGGAAGGAAGAGCAGGAAGAGGCCAAACGAAAGGCTGCGGAGAAACAATCATCTAAGAATAGCAGTGGATCTGGCAACAAGAAGCTGGCTAGAAAGAAGAGCACCAAAAACGTTCGGAAATCTGCTAACACGGGCACTTTCGAGGCTTTAGGCAAGGAGAAGAAGGGAGAGCTGGCGGCTCCGGTAGCCACTTTAGAAAATGTTGGCCGCGAAGCCCATTCTGGAGAGGAGAACTCATCATCTAGCGATGCCACTGCCCGGACTTCAACCCTTTCCGCCGCCAAGAAGGGTGGCCTCATGGCGTTTCCCTATGGTCATGCCTTCCGGAGGTTACTCATGAAGTTTTCTACTCACCCCAACCCATTCCAGAAATTACAAGCTATCTACGAGCTGGAGCTTCTCATAGTCGCATCTCTTTCCTCCCGGTCTCCTTCATGTATGCGCAAGCCTACTCTTCCATCAATGCCTAGTTCGCCGTTTTTGGAGGCCATGGGAGAGGCCTCTTCCAGGATATGCAGCCTGCAGCTCTCACAGCCGAGCAATATTGAGGAGGCGATGGCCAACCTTGAGGAGAGAAGGTCAAATGTCATGAACAGCGGCGCTATAACTTCACCTCTAATGACACCAAGTGGTGCCCGCTCGCCAACCCACACCGCGGCCCCTAGTGCGGACATGATTGTGGATGTTTTACAACACTTGTTCAGACAAGCAGAAATTCGACCCAAAACGTTGTTCCGCGATTTGCAATTTGTCGCCGCCTTCGTTCCTGCTTCCATCTTAGACAGGACTGCTATCGGTAAAGCATTCTGGGACACGGGATTGGCAGCTCTCGGGTTGAAGCAGGACGTTTGTAGAACCATGGCCGAGATCGCAGACGAGATTGTGGCCAAGGACACCACTCAGCGGGAATCAGAATCTGGCAAGGAGAAGGGCAACAAAGGCGAGAACAAGGAATACAGCCGTTACACAATGCAGGACGCGGCCACAATGTGGAACATCGCGGCAAAGGAAGGCGATCCTGCAGCCCAGCGGGAACTGGCCATTTTCTACCTCACTAATCCAACCCTGCTTCCGCGGTCGACCAAACCGCTGTCTAAGCCGAAGGATACGTTCAGGCCAGAGATGATGGTCGCCAAGGGCGAGGATCCCGAAAAGCGGGATCCTGCGACGATGTGCGTTGCTTACCATTGGATGGAATTGTCTGCTCAGGGAGGCGACGAGCTGGCCAGGAAGTACCTCCGATCTCAGCGTGAGGAGTGGTAAAAAGCATCATTCGTTGCGTTCATCTTATGTCGCATATTTTCACCTACTTTTATTCCTCTTTTTCCGTTTAGCACAAAAAAGCATTTGAGGTAGAACGGGTGAAGGCGCTTCTTGTTTTTTCTCTTTTTCTTCCTACTCGAATCGTGTAACGGGCTAGTTTTATCCAGTCTTGCCTGGGGGCTCTACATTTTCAACTCTTTTCTAACATCCAGCAATCTCCTTTTAATCCCGTATTTTTCAATTCTCCTCGTTTCATTCTTCACTTCTTTCACTCGTTCGCTAACATTAATAACGAGATTAAAAACGGGGGAAGTGGGGCGTAGTATGTAAGATTCCAGCGAGTGTACTGGAGCCTTTTTTTCTTTTTCTTGCTTGATATCACCTTCTACTTCATAACATTTTGTCGCGCTGCTTTTCTGTTATCTATGATACCATTTGTAACTTGTTTCTTTTTTCTGCTTACATCATTTATCCATCATTTGTCTATTGTTGATACCTTAGCTAGCATGAATACGAGCGGGCATCGGCGGTTCGCGTTTTCCATTTTCTTCATTTCATTCCTGGGGTTTTTTTTCTCCTTTTTTCTGTTTTACTAGTTTACTTTCGTGCAAGACGGATGTCACTTTTTATTGTACACTGAGCGCCTTTTACCTATCTTTTGTTTTTTTGTTCCCTCTTTGTATGATGAACGAATTTCCTTTCTTTACATTTTTAGTTTGGTGGTTGGTTGGTGGACGGGATTAGATAGGAAGGGCGAGTGAGTGCTTGTGATGGTGGACGGATAGGCCGAGGTAAATAAATGGTATCTTTATTCTCCAGGTGGAGAATTGCTCTATTATATTACGTGATGTGCTGTTGTGTGCAAGGTGCGACCTAGAGCTTCGCCAGATGAAAGCCATTAACCACCGCAAGAAGCAATTGATGCGCGATAGCAGTCGACGGCGGAAGTCGTAACTGCCCCTACGAACCGGAAGAACCACCACCAACATTAGCCCTCGCATCCCCCTCTCACCCCTCTAAGAAGAACAAACCTCAATAGCCCCCTTGGCCTCCATATCCGGCGTCCCAGTACTACCCTCCAGCGCGGTCCTAACCTGCCCAAGCTCCACCCATTGCGCATCCTCCAACTCAGGATCATGCTTCAAGACAATCTCCTCCCCGTCTGGGAATGCCTCGCCGATCGCGCCCATCATCAGGTTTGCCGGGTACGGCCACGGCTGCGTGCTGTGGATTACCACGCGGCCCACGCGCACACCGGATTCTTCCCACGTCTCGCGGCGCACGGCGTCTTCTACTGACTCAGCGGGCTCGCAGAAGCCAGCGAGGGTGGAGTAAAAACTGGTTTTATGTTAGTGAGGAGGTTGCGCTAAATGGTGGGGGGGAGGATGTGGGACTCTTTTGGCCAGCGGCGTTGACGGCCTAGGAGGATTTTGTCGCCGGTGGAGTTCACGATGGCCATTATTACCGTCGGGTCGGTGCGCGGGAACTAGGGGTGTTAGAGGGAGTTTGTGGGAAAAGGGAAAGGCGGGGGGAAGTACTGCGATGTTGTGGATGCCTTTTCGGGAGATGCAGGGTGGTCGCTCGAGTGGTTGGTCTTGGGGATTCTTTTGGAATGCCTTGTCGGTGGGTGGGCAAACACGCTTGGTACCGGCATGGATGGAGACAGTGCGGGCGCCACAGGCGGCGCAGAACTGTGGATGCTTTAGCGGTGTTTATAGAACACATAGTGGGATGGGTGTAGAGTATCATACTTGATTGCGGTTATTCCAGTCTAGGAGACTTCTTGCTTGGGCTAGTATCGCCGCTACACCCCCACCATCATCATCAACTTCCCAATCCCGCGGATTTCTATAGCGCGGGGTATATTACCATCCGGAGGGACAAGGCCCAAATCCAACCTGCCAACCTTCCTAAACTCTCTCCCCTCCGCCCCCTTCACCGCCTCCTCCTGCACCTTCCCACACTCCTCCTTCAAGCTCCTCCCCTCGCCGGTAACGTCCAAAGCGAAACACGGCCGCCCAACATACTTTCCCCCCGCCCCTTCAAACTCGAACTTCTCCCCGTCCCCATCCCCCTCATTTATCCCCAAAAACACCAACGTTGGAATCTCAACCCTAGAATCATAACTCCTCAAAAATTCATCCTCCTCCGTGTTGAACGGATTCCCGACGAGCGCGCGCACAGTCTCATATCCCACCCATGCCAGCGTAGTCTTGCTCGCTGCGAGTGGCTCTAGGTTCCGTAGTAGAAGGAACTTGGACTGCGGCAGTGCGGCGCGTAGGAATGCGGTGTTCGAGCGCAGGAAGGAGACTCGGTTTAGCGGGCTGCCGGAGAAGTAGTTTACTATTTCCTGGCCGAATTTTCTGGAGAACATGGAGGGGTTGTGGGATTCTGGTGTGGCGGTGTAGGGTTCGGTCATTTTGTAGTATACTCTAGTGTGGAATGTGGTAGTGGTGGGGTTGAGAGTGGGGAAGGGAGGGAGGATGGGGGGGTCGGGAAGTGGAGGTGGTGGGTGTGCGGAGTACTAGTACAAGCGCCGTAGACTAGAAGTACCGGTAAGCTATATAATATTGGGGTGAGGTTATACTAGTACCGGTAATTGAGGTGGGATCTGCAAAAAGTTAGCGGGGTCTTTTGTGGGGGGGGAGCGGGGGACGGGTAGGACGGATTGATAATCCGGTGCGCTCAAGTCTTAACCCCGCCACCCGAGCCCAGTAGATCACACGTGATTCTGGTCATGAATGGTCACTCGGGGGTGGAACCAAGATGTTGGTGCGAGGGTTTCTCTATTGCCTTCAATGCTCAGTTGTTTCTCCTCCATTCTGTTCACGTTTCCGACCAGCCTGCTAGACAGTATCGTTGTTCTTCGCTCTCGTCCCCCCCCGCTGCCATCCCTCCACGGGTACAGTAGCAGAACTAGTATCGGAACACGACAGTGTGAAAAAAATGGGACGGCTGGTTGATGGAGTAACCCCATCGTGGGTTTAGGGCACAGTGGAGAGAATGGTTGTGGGGACTGGCATATCCAGGGTTTGTGCGCAGTGTGGAGTGACCACACCAGATCTGTATCTAGTTCGTCCCTTTCTCTCTACACTAGACTACATCATCATTAGCTAGTTCGAATACGAACACTACATTTTCCTTTTCACCTCCAGTCTCGGTTTCTTCACTCGACGTTAGCCTCACGGCAGCGCCCCAGCAGTGCTTGTATCGGCAGCTTCCATTGCGCAGAGCCCGTCCTCCATCAGCTTCCCCCTCTGATCTGCAAGTAGATGGAATCACTTGGTGTGGTGGGCTCTTGGGTTCCTATTTTTTTTAACCTGGACGAGAGCATTCCCGGGATTAGAGTTGAAAGGTTTGCTTTTGCTTTTCCTTGATACTTGCTTGTCATGACAACGAGTAGGAAAGGGCTCTGTGATTGTTGTTGGACTGCCTATAAGACATGGGTTAGGAGATAGGCGGTTATATGACATGTGCGTATAAAGTGGACAGTGATTAAGCACACGGCGGTGGCATCCAATGCCCGAGGTGTAGAATATGGGTTTTAGTTTGTGGTTTCCTTCAGACCCTATTTCACTTCGCATAAGGTATGAAGTTGGATTATATTGTTTCGCTCTTTACCAAGTCGGGATAGGGCATTGGGTGGAAGGATTGGGGATCACGATGGTTCTGGATTATTGGAGATTATGGGGGATCACGATGTGCCCTTGGAGGTCGTTGCATTTCCGGAAATGTCAGCTGTTTAGAGACATATATCTAGCAAGTATATCAGTCGTTTAATTCCTCCCTTTCTTTCCCAGGCATAAATATAAATATAAATATGTAAATACATAGTAGAATACATAGTAGAAATTAATATTTGATCTAGTTAAATTTCTTTAGGTGGTGTTGAAAACGCGGGGTGATGTGGAGGATTGCGCTGCCATCGATCATGGTAACGGACGATAAATCGAAACCAAAAACCCTATCGAAAGTAGCGCTTGCCAATGAATGAACCGGCATAGAAGTTCAAATGACCCCCTGAATACCCCACCGGGGATGGCGGGAGCTCCGCCTTGATCCAGCTCGAGCTCGCCGTATCCAAATGCATTCATAAAATATCACTCGGTAGGAACAAGCAGCAAGTGTTGGAAATATTCGATGCAGAGGTAATGATTTACGGTTAGGGTTTTACGCAGCGGAGTGGTAAGGCTTGAGTGGAGACACAATACTTGTATTATGCGGAGTGAGAGATCATAATTGATTGTGTTGAACTGAATAAAGGAAAGACTTGAGTAAGAAGTGAAGTGAGAGAAGAAGAAGACAAGGAGAGAGCAAGAGAGAAAGAGAACAGTGTGGAAACAGAGAGAAACAGACAGGGGTGTGACAGCGTTTTCTTAGCTTGCGTGTCTCTTCACTAGTGCGTACGTACACCAGTGCGGCCTTGTAGAGCGGGCACATCCCGCACATTCTACACATCCCGCAGTGGCACATCCCGCACTGGCACATCCCGCACTGGCACATCCCGCACTGGCACATCCCGCACTGGCACATCCCGCATCAAGTGCAGCCATAATACTGCAATTTCCAACAGCAAGCATAACATGTTGGAAATCACAGGGTATGGCCGCACTTGATGCGGGATGAGCCCGCACTTCAAGGGCGCACTAGTACGCGTACGCACTAGTCAAAGGACACGCAAGCTATGAAAAAGTTTTCACGCCCCTGTCTTTCTTTCCTTCCTGTCCTTTCTCTCTCTTCTTCTTTCTACACACAACTTTTCTCAAGTCTCTCCTTTCACCAACTTATCATAATCAATCAATCATGGTCTTCATCTCCACTTAATACAAGCATTGTGTCTCCACTTAAGCCGTTCCACTCCGCTGCGTAAAACCCTCACCGTCGATCATTACCTCTGCTTCGAATATTTTCAACATATCATAACATAACTTCAATTCCCCTGGCCGAGCGCACGAGACAAGCAACAGCACCTTAACCCCACCTGCGCTAGCCAGGCCGTAACTTAATTTGCACCACAGTACAGCATACCATAACGCAGCACTAATTCCAAGCCCAGTTCATAATATGACATCATACCAGAAAAGAGAACAGAAATGAAAGAGAGAGAGAAACCACTCATCCCGCTTTCTCTCACCTCTCTGATTCACTAGTGGATGAAACCGCAAAGTGCGGCGGGCTCCCGATCCCCTTTCCCGAAAACTGCGTAAGCGCATCCCTAGTATAGAAGTTGAAAGACTCCCGATTGCTTTTCCTTGATATCATACGTTCTCATAGCGATTAGGGGGGGAGGAGGGAGGGGGGTCTATTATTGCTGTATAGACTTTTGACACACCATCCGTCCCTGTTTGTAGCCGATCCTGCGAGGCGTACTGTTGGGATGTGACCCATGTGGGCCATTTAGCGGTACCCTACGAACACTGCTTCAGCCCGGGAGTCCCTCCTCTAAATACCTACTACAGCATATCTTCTTACTAGTTTCTCTGTCGGTAGGCTTCTAGTATCAAATCGATTGCGAGGCGAGTGAGACAAATGAGTGGCATAAAAAGGCTACGTGCTATGTCCCCTTCACTCTTCACACCAATGTCTATTACGGGTGACAAGCATGTATCTTCTAACTATGTTATCGTACTATCCATTAAGCCATCTCATTTATAGTAACCAGCCTTGTATTTTACAGTAGGTACGGTCATATAGAGTTGTCGACGAACACCGCAAGAATCCTTACACTATCCCACACCACCTTTCGTTATGAAACACTAACGGGGGGGGATGAAAAGGAAAAGAAAAAGTATACAAGCAAAAACGAACATACAGGATGAGAGCGACAGGTTATGAACTCAACCTTCTCACAACAATAAAACTGTTTCCCCTCCAGGAACCAAACTCTGCGGAACTTTGTAAACACAACGAGGGGGTGTCTCCTAGGTCTTAAGGTTGTACTAGGGGTTACCACTTTGCGAGACTGTAGCAAGGCTACCACTCTCTCATGTCCACGCGAAGCGGCATTCGAGAGTGGTGTTCGGCCGTCATTATCTAGCCTGTCGGGATTGACCTCTTCCCGCCCGAGTAGTATTTTCGCCACCCCCTCATGTCCGCCTGAAGCGGCATACGAGAGCGGTGTTCGGCCGCCATTATCTGGATTGTCAGGGTTGACCTCTTCCCGCCCAAGCAGAATTTTCACCACTCCCTCATTTCCAAAAAAAAAGCGGCATACAAGAGCGGTCCACGGATTTCGATGTTGGCAACGTCCCTTCGATGTCGACATTGGTGAACTGCTGTCAAGGGCTTATTACTGTGGATAAGGAGGCATCGACTGTGCGATTGATCCACTTTACTCTTCAGGAGTATCTTTCCTCTCGTCCCGATATTTTCAGTAGACCTCACTCGGCAATGGCAGAAATCTGCTTGACCTATCTGAATTCCGGGGAGGTTAAAGCCCTTTCGACCGTTCCTTCTCCTGATGCCCAGAAAACACCCTTACTAGAATATTGTTCTGTATACTGGGGGGTCCATGCGAAACGGGAGCTCTCAGACTGCGCGAGATCACTTGCCCTAGGGCTGTTAACGGGGCATTATAGCGAAATATCGACCAAGTTACTCCTAGCACAGGCAGAGCGTTTGTATCTTGGCCGTCTTGATGCCTTTCGTCAGTTTAGTGGACTACACTGCGCATCGTTCTTCGGGATTCTTGAAGTTGTAGCTACTTTGATAGAGATGGAATGTTGTGATATCAATGAAAAAGACTTTTGGGGTTGCACACCGCTTTCATGGGCTGCTCGTAATGGCCATGAGGGAGTGGTGAAAATACTGCTGGAAAAGGAAGAGATCAGCCTCGACAAGCCAGACAGTGACGGCCGAGCACCGCTTTTCCATGCTGCCCAGAATGGGCATGAGGGAGTGGTAGAGATACTACTTGAAAAGCAAGAAGTCAACCCCGATAAGCCAGATAATGACGGCCGAGCACCGCTTTCTTATGCCGCCCAGAATGTGTATGAGGGGGTGGTGAAAATACTTCTCGGACGGGAAGAGGTTAACCCCGACAGGCTAGATAATTACGGTCAAACACCGCTCGTCGATGCCGCTTGGAACGGACATGAGGGAGTGGTGAAAATTCTGCTTGGGCGGGGAGATGTCAACCCCGACAAGTCGGATAATGACGGCCGAGCACCGCTTTCGCATGCTGCTCAGAATGGACATGAGGGAGTGGTAGAGATACTACTCGAAAAGGAAGATGTCAACCCCGACAAGCCGGATAATGACGGCCGAGCACCCCTTTCACATGCTGTTCAGAATGGACATGAGGGAGTGGTGGAAATACTACTCAGGCGAGAGGAGGTCAACCCTGACAACCCAGATAGTTACGGCCGAGCAGCCTAGCTGAACCGCTAGGGCGTGGCAGAGCTCGTCCGCTTGCAACGGCCGTTCCGCATGACTAATCCACATCAACGCTGCCATCCCGAGCCTCGATTTGTCCCCATCTTGCGCCTTTACCCGTTCGATCGTCGCACCGTAAACATCTCCCAATTCCAATCCATTTGTCATTTTTCTTAGCTTTTCCCGTCGCCGGGAGATTGTCGATTCGTGCAAGATTGCATCGATATTTAAGGAAACTAGTAGAAACCTAGATGCATATCTATTAGCGGACTGTGTATCGCGGGATTCTCGACCATTGCCCCTACGTACATTTCCGACATATTTTCGGGAATCTTCTCGAGAATTTCCACCCCTAGACTCTCGTCCATCGCATCTGGAGTTTCACCCTCGTCCAGTCTAACACGAAGGTATTCAATGATATCACCTCTGCTGGGGCCTACAGATACACTTGCCACTCGTCCAGCAAGACGCTTTTCGATCTCAGCCCGAACATGAGGCCTTCCAGTAATGAATATTCGTGTTCCCGGGGACTTCTCCAGAATTTGTTTCAGCGAATTAAAGACCTTGACTCGATGAACCACCTCACATTCGTCCAGGGCGTCAGCGCATATAACAGTGCGCAGTGAGGATGTGATGGCCTGTAGCATCTTCACGATATCAAGAAGCTGCGGCCCCCGCCCACCAATGGCTTTTTTCTCCTCTTGAAAGGCCCCCGATATTTCCTCCGGAATCGTTTCCATTCCGACAACGATCTGTTTCAGCAAGGAACCCAGCACACTCGCCGCAGACTGCTCCTTCCGGGCCGCAAAGTCAAAGTAAAAACACGTAACAATGGTGCTTTGTCCTCTGGCCTGATCGCACAACCTGTCCACTAACTTTACCAGCGAACTGGCATCGCGCTTGTTAGATGTGACTTTCTTTCTTCCTTCTCTCCCCAAGAATAACCCTTAATACCTTATAAATGTTTTTCCGACCCCCGGGCCTCCATAGCAAAACAATACTGCTTTATCATCTTCACCCTCCCCACTCCAGTCATTCCAACTTCTGAATTCTTCAGTTCCCATGAGCCATTCCCCCACATTATCGAGACGGCGCTCTTGGATGTCCCGATGCCGTAGCTTGAGCTCCAAGGGCGATAACCAGGTTAGGAGTTGAGACCGATCTTCGGCAATAGTATAGCTGTTCCATACATTATTAAAAAGGTTTGTATTAAAGCAGTTGGCGTTATCATTTATGCGATACTGAGACATTTTCTGCTCTCCACTGCGTAGGTGATTGTCTCTGCCCGAGTAGAGGAGTTGTTGAATATGCTCTGCCGATGGATTTTGGGAAGTTGAACAAAAGTGGGGTCTATCCTCCAGCCCCGTACATACCTGGGGGCGTCCAATCAAGCTGCCCAAAATTTGTGAAACCAACACCACGGTTATTAACATCCTCCACTCACTCCTGTGCCATGTTTACACTTCGGATATTGTGGTAAGTCCGGCAGATCTGGCTCACGGAATTTCAATATTGCTTGGCTGCCAAGACTTCGTAATACTCACATCGGTATGCTAGAGGGGAGACGCCACACATATCGGTTCGTAAAGCAAACGCTAGTCTATCACACTTATTTCTTTCTACCATGCACGAACACCCAGAGGACATGCAAACTAGATCACATACATAGTGATTCACAGAACCCCACATCAAAGCAAGCCAATGCACAAGATAGTTCCTACAATCCCTATGAGGCGTATGAGGATTCTAGTCCAGAGTCGACTCCTCAAATACTGCATAAAGATACGGCACGAAAAAATAGGGCAGGTATATCACCTAATAGAAACCTTATCAAAAACACCAAACCCTAGTATGTATCCAAAATTTCTTTCCTGTCCCAGACATTCAATGCCGCGAGATCAAAGCGCGCGGAAGGGTTCTATTCGAATTATGACCTTCCGGGATATTTTCACACAGCATCGCGCAGCCAGTTAGTGCTGAAAACTGTCAGGCACTCCTACATTGATAATGCATAGCAGAAGAGTCCTATGGTGATATCGACTTCTACAACCCCCGAAGGTTTCAAATTTCTTGATATCTTTTTGTTAAAGACTATCAGAGAATTGTGCTCTACCAGCTCATAAATAGGGGTGAGCATTAATCAAATGTGGGGCGTCGGCAAAATTGGAGCCCTTCCCGCATATCAGCCCCCATATGATACAACATTCGTGGCTCGCGATAATATTCAGTTCAAGGCATTATATGCCACTTTCAAGTTGGGGCTCTCGAGTTCCCACTATCCCTGATCCTTTTTCTAGATCACAGGTGGTCACTCATTACAGGTGTTCTACCGAATTTTAGGAGAGAAAAAAATGACAATACGGGAGGTACAACTTGTCCGCTCAACAATTCCGGGAGGTGAAGATATCTCTAGAGCACGCCGTGTAAGTCTGGCCTGTAGCTCAGGGGCTTCCGGGATGTTGGGGATGGCCCGCTTTCCGATGGGTTGGCTACAAACACCGCTGGAGATGACGGACGAGATGTATAAACCTCTCTAGCATGGCAAAAGTTAAATTTGGACGACGCCAGATGGGGCTGGATATATTGTGCTTTTATCCAGAGCCCGGGAAACGGAGGTGTGACTTCTTGGGCTGGGAGATAGGGTAAAGGTAGAATGGTTTGTCCCCTCCCCATCCCCGGAAGAGAGAAAGCTTAGGTATACCATTAACTTTCGTAAGCAAAAAACGGTGCTCGAGTGAGATCTAGAAGCACTATTTTAAGTTAGATTTTGTGAGTTTTGACGGATTACTGGGCATGTTTTGTTTGCTATGGTTTTTTTTTACTGGTAATGATTGAATGGGGGTTTGTGCGCAAAACTCTGGTTTGACAGGGAAAAGAGATTTAAAAGCGCGCCCTCCTCCCTTTCCCTTTTCACCTTGCCAAGGTGGCCTTTGTTTGAGCCTCTTGTTGGCGGTTGGTAGCTCTTGCATGCAGTCGATAACCGGTTTGACTCCGGGCCATACTTTGACAACGAGAGCAGTAGTGTGTGCGTAGGGTTTGCTGCCCCCCACACAAATCACATTTTACCAGCCTATCATGGGCAGATCTGAGTAGAGAGGATGAGCTGAGATACCAGGGGGATGCGGGATTGCGCTGTGTAAATTATAACTGTCTTGGGTGGCATCTTACGGAGGTTAGATAGGTTGTCGAGGGCTTGAGATCTCTCAAGTTACTTGTAGTTTAATATTCGCACTATCATACTTTAGGCGCTCAAGTAGAGTGGTACGGTGTTATTTTCCTACCGATTTGGCTACCTGGATTGGATGATGCTGTTTTTATATAAGTTATATACCCGGATGAATCCAACCGCGATACCCGGCTTGATCACAGTACCAAGTCAGGTCTAGTGAATCATTCCGCGATTTCTATCAAATCATTCAAGAAGGTTGGGGGGTTGTTGGCTTGCTGAGACCCATAGACAATGTTGACTTGGGATATGATAGCTTAGCATGAAAAGCACTTACGCTTATAATCCATAGATAAAAGCGGAATTTAAAAATGACGTGAAATAGAGTATCATTGCTGCAAGTCTAGGCCAATCGCCCCGATACGATCCAAACCACCACCGGAAAAAAACGCCCCGTCGACCAGAAACCCAATCGTCAACCATGAAGCAAACCCAACACCCCGATGCGCCCTATGCAATGCAAAGCCCTACCCGACCCATCCCCAGAGCCCCCCAAGACGTAAATGTCTATAGCATCCCCCGATGACGTCCCTGAGCAGGAAGTTGGATAGGTATCATCCATCGCACTATCGGTAACTCGGAAATAATCACCAGGGCTAGCCGAAGAAGCATGAGCTTCATACAGACCACGACCGTAAAGACGCAGGCCATCACAATGACGAATAGATAAAGCCAAGTCGAAAGGGTCAAGGGAATGCTCATATGGAGTGACATGAGATCTGTCGGAACAATTTTGTGGTAATGCGAGCACGAAGAGGAAGCAAAATTTGAGCAGAAGCACTCTCGATCGTATTGTAGCAGTTCTCCCACAGCACACTAACTCCACCGCAGAAGATGTGGGGTGGGCAGTCTTTAACAGCTGGCAGCGGAGAGATAATTGGTGAATGAACGGAATGTTTCATGCCCGTGAATCAAAAGGTCGGGATGGAAGCTTTCCTCGTCAAGCTGCGTCATCCATTTCTCTGCTCGAGTGATTCCCGAGTGGACAAGGGGTGGTTGCCGTGGCAGCCATACCAGCCACAACCAAACCCCGCGAGCTGGATTAGGCAATGGCGTCGTTAAGATAACAGTAGCTGTATCCAATGGTTTGGCGCGCCTGAGTGCCTTCGTCGCGTCCCTGGTCCTTTCAGCCCCAAAAGAACCCAATTGGGAGATCTGGGCACAGCGCAGTACTGTACCATGAGCCCGCAGTGATCATACATACTGAGCCATTGATTATGGCCCGCTTCATTCTTCTTCCTGTCCCACACCGCCGTTACTGTAACAACCAACTCCCATTCCTTGCTAAACATTTCAATCTCCATTTTTCCTCCTACCACACACTAGAACTCCTCCTCCTGCTTCCAATAACAATTCTCAAAACCTCTTCCCCTCTATCGCGCTCTCAGATTTCCTAACGTTGCCTTAGATTTCCGAGTAGACATACTTTTTACTTATTACATTTCGTTTCTTTCCTTTCTACTATCTCTTTTTAGTCCGCTAGGTTTTAGCGGCTGACGATGACAATCGTCACCGTGACCTCTGAGGACCCGCGTCTGATCCAGGAAATTGCGAATGGCATTGCACGTTCCAAGAGGGCAGTCGTGATTACAGGTGCTGGAATTAGCACAAACTGTGGAATCCCGGTATGACAACGCACGCGTCCAAATGCAACTATAGTTTATATAGCTAATTGTTGGCGATAATTATCTTCCAGGACTTCCGATCGGAGGAGGGACTATACAATCTCGTCAAATCCCGCTATCCGGATATCGTAGTCAAAGGAAAGGACCTTTTTGATTCTGTGGTGTTCGGCAATCCTGCCTCGATTAAAGTGTTCTATACCTTTATTGCCCAGCTCAGAGACTCCATACTTGCCGTTAAGGAGACTAGTCCCACACACAAGTTTATTCGGGCCCTATGTGAAAATGGCCGTCTGTTGAGGTGCTATACCCAGAACATCGATGGGCTAGAGGAAAGAGAAGGAATGACAACGAATCTGGCTCTAGGAAAGGGGAAGAGAAAGAGGCCCAGTGCCGAAAACTCCGATATACCAGGCACGGAGGAGGAAAAGGGGTGCCAAGTTGTCCAACTTCATGGAGACCTAAACCTGCTCCGGTGCATGCAATGTCAGGCTTTGTGCAAGTACGACAAAGTTAAGGTAGAGACTTTACGAGATGGTGAAGCTCCTGATTGTCCGGATTGTGTTGGCATGGATGAAACGCGAAGACAAAGCGGGAAGCGAGGTACTCGAATCGGTAGCCTAAGAGTGAGTTTCTTCCACGCTTAAAACAGGTGCTGGTGCTAAATTGTTATAGCCGAACATTGTGCTTTACGGCGAAGAACATCCTCTCGCCGAGAAGATTGGCACACTTACAGCAGCAGACCTTCGCTCCAATCCAGACTATTTGATTATTCTCGGAACATCGCTCAGAGTTCATGGCCTTAGGACTATTGTCAAGGCAATGGCACAGGCCGTGCACGCCCGTAAGGGCAAGGTTATTTACGTCAACAAGACTGCCGCGTCTTTCAGCCTGTGGAAGGATGTTATTGATTTTCACGTCGAGATGGACTGCGACAGATTTGTTAAACTTTTGAAGGGTAACCATCCAGAAATATGGATGAAGCAAACAAAGGTCGACAAGCTGATAAAGTTGGCACTTATGAAGAATGCTCCGGAAGATAAGGAAAACCTCGCTGCTCGACCGAAAGCAAAAGTGAAGAGAGCCGGGGTCCGAAAGCCCCTCGTACAAAAGGTGACAAACGGAGAGGTACAAAAGAAGAGGAAGACCGGCGACAGTGGTGGGACGATTAAGGATCAGCCGACGCCTGTTAAAAAGACCAGGGTCAGAGATACGAAAAAGGCTAGTTCGAGGAGTGGTCGTGGGCAGCCGGCCAAGGCCAATATCACAAAACCGGCAAAGCCCAGTGTCACCGGATCAGCAAAGGAGAACCAAGATGGAGGCCGCCCAGCGAAGAGATTGAAGGTTACTGAGCCAACTAGAAAGAGCAAAGGCGACCTCAAGAATACCAAGACCAGTGGTTCTATCATGGTTAAAATCACCTGCCAACCAAGCCCCCCGACTACTTCAGGTTCCAGGATAGAAAAGAGATGCCCATCAGATCCCCCGTTTTTAGTCGCGTTCGGCCGCCCATCAGTACCGTCTACTCCATCGAGAAGCCGCAAATTTAAGTGGGAGAATATGCTACCCTTCGTCCGGTTGAATACTCCGGAACGGTCGTGCTCTCCATCACCGAGCGCGGGTTTTTCTGTGGAGATACTTTCTCCAAGGAAAACGAACAACTTCCTGGATCGCCCGAAGGCACTCAAGAGTGAACCAAAGGAGGATCTTACCACCCAGGGACCAAATCTCAGACGTAGTACTAGGGCCAGACGAAACACAATTCTCTAGAAAGTCCTTTTTTAATATTGTTCTTACATCCTCACCCAATCCTCCCCGTGTACACTCAAGATTTTTTTTTGTAGGAGCTTTGTTTTTTTTTCCCATCATATTACCTTGTGTAGAGTATTATTTTTTTTCCCCTCCTTTGATCACGAAGGTACTTTCATGTAGGGCTAACACGGCGTTTTTAACGGTCTAAACCTTGTTTATTTTATTTTCTTATTCATTTTTTTTATGTTGCCGATGGATGGCGTGCGGCGTAGATATGACCTGATATTATATGAATTGTAGAAGGGAAAGTCGGCACTATACTTGTACCAATAAATAATTCATCAAACCAACAAATAAATAGGTCGAACTAGCGAATAGTTTCAATAAAAGTGGGCAAGGTATCAATCAAAACCTTTGGTTGTATCATACTGTCGATTAAATTTCCTTGCGCGCCTGAGAACTGCTGGCACAGGCAGTGTCGGTGTCGTATGTGAGACAAGACGGAGGAGCCTGTATCATACGCTAATCCCAGCAGCGAGAAGCAAGGCAACGACAAGGAAGCAGGACAGCGAAGCAATACGGGCGCGTAATATGATCCCTTCCGCTGAGTATGTAAAACAGAGGCACATCATCAGCCGCACATACCACAGTTTCATTCAACTTGCCCTCTTCTTTTCACTTCACAACCTACCAATGTGGTTAATCGGTGACACGAAACTAACGCGCCTGCCGAGTGAGGCTTTATGCATCACTCGCCGCCAAGAAAGTGACAAAGGATGAAATACTTAGTCAGCAGTGGGGTCCAACCCCACTGAACCAAACCCCGACCCGACAATCTCCTGCGATGCCATGCGGGTAAAGTACCACACAACACCATACCCCATCCAAATTAAAGAACTAAAAGTTACCTTTCCACAACACCATCACCACCACCACCTCCATTAGATCACCCACAATCCACAACCTCAAACATCCCCCAACCAACCAACAGAAAACCCAATTCCCCGGAAACCATCCAAAAACATGACAATAACAACCCCGAGCACCACCCCCACTCAACGTTCTCCTCCCCTCCTCCCCTCCTTTCCCTCCACGTTAACACACCCGCAGTAACATCGGCCGAAATGTCCACCGCACGCCTACCCCTCGCCTACCGCGACAAGTGCGCCGGTCTCCTAGTCCCGCTGAATCGTTGCCGGTACGAGGAGTTTTACATGCCGTGGAAATGTCAGGTGCGTACAAATTCCCCGCTGTGGCCGGGGAAGGATGGGGTGGGGATGGGGCTAAGGAAGCGAAATAGGATGAGAGGCATTCATATGAAAAGTGTCAGTATGAAGAGTTTATGCGACGGGTTAAGAAGATGGAGGAGTTGAGGGTTGAGAAGGGGGGGAGGAGTGGGTTGAATTAAAGAAGTGGGCTTGGGGGTGGGGGGGTGCGCACGGGGGATTGGTAGAGGAGAAGGAGGGGAGGTGGAAGGGGGTCCCCGATGCTGTTGGGT
>Ga0307507_10000416_pt1 | contig 89015 bp, 23 predicted proteins | sample 7_EM_MG_FD_207223 | JGI IMG/M metagenome (GOLD analysis project Ga0307507, IMG submission 207223) | Populus trichocarpa ectomycorrhiza microbial communities from riparian zone in the Pacific Northwest, United States - 7_EM | ecosystem: Host-associated > Plants > Roots > Unclassified | place...
TATGTAGGACTTAGTAATATAAGGGTCTGTTTTTATATAAATAAGGCTATTAATATAAATAAGTAGGCGCGCCTATATACTACTTAGTAGATATATATATAATTAAGATAGAGGGCTATAAGCAGACTATATAGATTTATAACATTTATAACTCCTAATAAATAAATAGTAGCCTCTATATACTACTAGAGCTGCTAAGGGCTAAAGGAGAATATATACTATTAGGAGATTTTAATCTATACTACCCCTTTTAGGAGGGTATATTAGTAATAAGTATAGATAATATAGTAGACAACCTTATCTATGCTATAGAGGTAGCTGGCCTAAGCCTAGCTGCTAAGGTAAGTATAAAGATATAGGTAAATGGTATGTTAAGGAGCATACTAGACTTGGTATTTACCTTCCCTTAAATTACTAATAGGCTACTATAGAGTTAAAGGTAGGACTACTAGTATATAGGGTTTAACTATTTTTTATTACTATAGAGGTAGATATAGAAGCAATAAAGGGGCCTTTACTACTTAGGAAACTGCTATAAAAGAAGGCTAATTAGAAGGTAGTGTAGAGTAAGCTAGAAGGAGGCTCAGCCTCTATATAGTTTTCTATATAATATAAGAGATAAACTAAATACACTAGTAGAGGTTATATACTAGGTAATAAAAAATACTATAGTAAAGATAGTACTTAATATATGGCCCTTCCTATAAGCCTTTAAAGTATAGTTAGAGGAATATATAGAGGAGGTAAAAAAAACTTAGTACGCCTTCTAGGTGTAAAAGGCCTCTTAGCTAATACCTAACTAGATTAATTATAGAGTTATATATAATAAGAAGAAAAGGGCAATTTAGTAAGAGGCTAATAAGCTATAGAAGTAGACTATTAAAAAGCTAATAAATAACCCTAAGGGGGTATAGAGGATGGTAAAATAAATATATATAGTAGATAGAAAGCTAAAGGCCCTACTATAGTTTTCTCCTATTAGTAGACTAGAAAAAGAGACCCTATACTATAATAATAAGGAGAAGGCTACTATCCTTATAAAGTAGTTCTTCCTATTACTAGTAGAGGTAGACCTTAGTAATATACTAGGTTTTATATACCTAGAGCTATAAACTATAAAAAAAAGAAGTTAAGGAGGAGGATATTATTATAGCTTTAAAGAGGCTTGCCCCTAATAAGGCCCTAAGTCTAAAGAAGATTACTAATTAATTCCTTAAGATATATAAAGAATAGCTAGCCCTAGTACTGGCTAAGCTCTTTAGTAGCTATATAGCAATTTAATATTACCTAAAGTTGTTTAAAGGCTTTATTATAGTAGTCCTTTAAAAACCATAGAAGCTATTTTATACTATATTAAAGGCCTACTAGCTAATTATGCTGCTTAATACTATTAGGAAGCTACTTAAGAGAATAGTAGTAGCTAGATAGGAGTAAGGCTAGAGTGCTTAATATAGATAGTATTAAAGCTACTAACTTAATAGATATATATAGTGTGGAGGAGTAATCTAAACCTAGTAGCCTTACTGCTTAGCCTTAATATCTCTAGGGTTTTTAATTAAATCTTTTATAAAAGAACAATATATAATATAAAGGCCTGGGCTATATCCTATTAGATAGTATAGTTTATAAAGTCCTTTTTTAAAGATTAAATAATAAGGCTCTTAATTAGGGGCTATATAGTATAAATAATATAAATAAACATTAGTATGCCCTAGGGCTTAGTACTATTGCTAATCCTATTTCTCTTTTTTACCTATATACTTCTACTAAAGCTATAAAAAGTCACTACTATAGCATTTAGGTTTGTTAATAACTTTAATATACTAATATATAGTAAGACTATAGAGGAGAACTAGAGAGCCTTAGAAAGGGCTTATAAAGTATATATAGTGTGGGCACGCTGGTATAGGGTAGTATTTGCCCCTAAAAAGTATTACCTTATCTACTTTATAAGGAGCTATAAGAAGTTTAATATAAAGGCTATAGTTATTATTAATATCGCTTTATAGAAGGCCTAGTTAGTAACCTATATATACTAGTAGTATAGGTTAACTTAAAGCTTAAATAGGGGCTATATATTAATATTGTTAAGGTAAAAATAATTATCTAAATAGCCGCACTAACCTAGCTTATAGCCTCTACTTAGGGCACCTCCTTTTAAAAGGCATAGACAGTATACTCTACTATAGTTTAGCTAGTAATCTTATATAGATATAGTACCTAGTACTTACTACTAGAGTAGATAAAGCCTAAAAAGATAAGTAAAACTAAGCTATACTAGCTAGGTATAGTGCAGAACCTATATCTTTATACTATTATAGAGGTATATAAATTAATATTAACAGCAGTACTATAGTATAAGATAGGGTTTCTGCTGCTTTAAATATACCTTAAGGAGCTAACTATAGTCTATATAGAGAGGATATAGGAAGAACTAGTAAGAGAGTATATTAAGAGGGAGTATAATACTATATAGGCTATAATAGCCTACTAGATAGGATAAGCTTAAGAGAATAATAGCTGCTATTTTAGGGATAAATATATAGTTAATAACCCTATTTAAAGTATAGTATAAAAAGAGTAGAAGGGCTAAGGTATAAGAGGGATTTAAAAAGTAGTAAAAAAGGGAGTAGAAAAAGGATTAGAGTATACTCACCTACTATATAAGGCTTATTAAGGTAAAGAGTATAATTAATATACTACTTAAAACTAAGTATATAGGGCTTAATAAATACCTTTACTATTAAAAACTACTAGGGTACTTAACTCTAGCCTGCCTATATAGTTATATTTAATAATTAATAATATATATAGTAGTATTCTACTTTAGATACACTGCTAGCTAGGTAAAAAATATATTATTAAGCTAGAATATTTTTATATAGAGAGCTTCTAGCTAAGCTAAAGGCTATTAAGATAGCTATGGAATAGGTTATATAGATAAATCTTTTATTATACCTCTTATTAGCTAAGGAGCTAACTAAGATAAAAGAAGAAAGCTAAGAAGTATATTAAGAGAAGGAGGATTATAGAGGAGCCTAATTTTAGAAGAAAAAACAGTAATATATAGTAGATTATAGTAATATTATAGTAATTTGCTATATATAATAGAATTTTATAGGTATAGTAAAATATAGTAAAACTTAGTAAGTAATATACTCCAGTATATATTGGTAAAATATTGTCCCCTATTAACAGCCTTAATAGTTAATAGTTAATGCAATTAGCGCGTAGTTAAGGGCATTTGGCAACTTAACTAACTAGCCTATAGTGTTTTTTTTAACACGTAGCCTATATACAGCCTACATGCAACCTACGTGTTTAGCAACTATAATTGTATTTAAAGCTATCTACTTCTTTTATATTAATAGTGTATTTTAGATAATAAATAAAGGCTACTTTAAAGCTATTTATAGGGCTAGTAGGGTAAATTATATACACTTTTTTATATAATCTATTATATTACTTTAGATAATTTAATATAATATAGTAATGGTTCTCTTTTATCTACCTACTTACTAACCTATTTACCTGCCTACCTACCTGCTTACCTACTTACCTACTTACCTACCTACCTGCCTGCCTACTTACCTACTTACCTACTTACCTATCTACCTACCTACCTGTCTACTTACCCGCCTACCTACTTACCTACCTACCTACCTACCTACCTACCTACCTACCTACCTACCTACCTACCTACCTACCTACCTACCTACCTACCTACCTACCTACCTACCTACCTACCTACCTATTTACTTACCTACCTATATTAGTGTCTGATTTAATTTAGGGGAGGAGTCGGCCTAATTAAAGGCTTTGGTTAATCTAAATTGTTCTCTATAGCCGTTTGCTGGCTATATATTTAAATAGTAGTTGTCTAGGGTGCCTCCCTAGGTAGGGAGGATGTAAGGAAGGAAAGATGGGTAAAAAATAAGATAGCTATATAGGGGGTATACTTGGCAGAGGCACGTGTAGAGGCTGTTGGAAAGAAAGCGGGGACCTAATGCAGAGCTTCGTGTAGAGCCTCCGTACGCAGAGCTTCGCGCAGAGCCTCGTGCAGAGCCTCTGTACGTAGATATTCGTGTAGAGCTTCGTGTAGAGCTTCATGCGGAGCCTTGTGCAGAGCCTCTGTATGCAGAGCTTTGTGTAGAGCCTCGTGTAGAGCTTCGTGCAGAGCTTCGTGCAGAGCTTCGTGCAGAGCTGCGTGCAGAGCTTCGTGCAAAGCTTCAAGCAGAGCTTCGAGCAGAGCCTCGTGCAGAGCTTCAAGCAGAGCTTCGAGCAGAACCTCGAGCAGAGCCTCGAGCAGAGCCTTGTGCAGAGATTCGAGCAGAGCTTCAAGCAGAGCCTCGTGCAGAGCTTTATGTAGAGCTTGTATTTGGGCTTGTTTTTGAAGACGTCGTAAACAATTTTATATAGAGCTTTGTGTAGGCTTTTGTGCAGGCGATCGTGTAGGCGATCGTGTAGGCGTTCGTGCAGGCGTTTGTGCAGGCGTTTGTGCAGGCGTTGGCGCAGGCTTTTGTGCAGGCGTTCGTGCAGGCAGCGGAGGAGCAATAAAGCAGGTAATAAGGTACAGAATTAATCTAGATACAATATATTAGCTATTTAGGTATCTATCTATTATAAATATTAAGGGTTGGTGATAGTTGATGGCTCTGGCTAAATATTTACTGTTTTGGTGGTAATTTTATAGGCGAAACGTAGCGGTAACCACTAGGCTGTTCGCAATAATTTTGGCAGCATTAGAATCATCCTGCAAAGCTCTAGAACGTAACGTTGGCCGATTATTTATAAAGGCGTTGGTTCGTTGTTGATTGATAACTAAAAATTTAGTATGGCGCGCGAGTTTATATAAGAATCACATATAAATTGGCGCGAGGGACTAATAAATTTCCGAACCGTGTACTAGACGACAATAATATAAGATAATTAATCTGTTATGTAAGTAGCTTATAATTGGCTGATCGTCTAGGACCGAGATAAGATTTTAACGATTCTCTAGGTTTTATATAAGAGATTTTAGAGATAATATTACGATATATAACGTTAGGTGATTATCCCTTATACTAATAAGGTGTTTAAAATAGTATAGTAAACCCCCCTTATTACAATATGGGGTATATAACAATAATATCTATATTATAATATACACCCCTTAATTAAGCCTTTTTTGGTATAATATTATAATAATCTAACTTTTAATAATATTATTAAGCACCTACTACTAATATTATTATAACCAGTTTTTAATTCGTTAGATTTGGCCTTTACTTACTATAAGTTTAGCTATTAAATAAATTATATAATAATTAAAATTGTTCGTACTAACTTAATAGCACGAGTGAGTTATATCCACGGGCACGAAATACATGTAGTATCGTATGCTTGTTTGGATGGTGACTGTTAATTGTATGAAGCAGACTACGTGGTCTATATACTGATGCACCTCCCCCCTGATTAGTTAGTGCTTTATAAGTGCACCAGACGCGTAAGCAAGTGGTTGGTGCACTGAACGCGTAAACGCGTACCTAGTGTACCGAACGCGTAAGCACGCGTTTGGTACAATAGGTGCTGTAATTATATACTAGCGGTACTTAAAAAATGAAACCACTTATGTACAGCCTCTGTAATTGCTTTAATAGAACCATAAAACATAAAAGAAAATACATAGGAAATCTCCCAAAGTGCCGTCTAGGCTGCCTTCTAAACGGTGCCCTAAGCTGGCCGTAAGTTCTGCTTACGGTCTGTAGAATAAACCGTACGGCCTTTTGACGGGCAGTAGACAAGCCACAAGTTGGATTGTGAGGGCTGCTAAGGCGCTAGTGCTAAGCGAGCTAATGGCGATTTTCTATCCCGGGGATAGAAAATCGTGATTGGTTAATTTGACTACCCTATAAAATTCAGCGGGTTACGTGAGTCCACCAAGTTCCACCGTAGCTTTCTACCGTTTTCCACCTGTACTGTATAATGAGCCGTACGGCCTTCCAACGGGCCGTAGACGTACCGTAGGTGCTCTGTTAGTCCTATTCTACCCATTCTGTAACTTCTAGGTTAAGCCTATTTGTGTTAATTAGGGTTTTAAGAGCTTAACACGGCTTTGCCTTAGTTATAGCATCTACTAGGTTGTCTCCGCTGCTAATCTATTTGACCTCCGTAATCTCGCGCCGTTTATAGGCCTGACGTAAGCATATAAGGTTGACTATAAGCCTCTTCTTTTGTGTTGTACCTAGTTTGACTAGGCAGTTATAGAGGGACTTTGAATTGGTGTATAGAACCAGGGGTAACTGCTTTAGTTATAGAATCTTCTAGACCGTTAATTTGATTGCAGCTGCTATATTAAAGCTATGGGCTAGTGCATATAGCTTAGAAGCTAGTACACTGCGGGTTACTTATTTACACTTAATTAAAGACCAGTGCAGTATATTTACGTCCTAATTGCGGTCTATAAGTACAATTACAAAGCCGATTTATAATGATAGGTCTTTGTTATTAGTAAGGGAGGCGTCCGTAAATGCCATTACACTAAGGGAATTTAGGTCTAGTGGTACAAAAGTAAGTCCTCTTATTGCGTTGTCAATTTGCCATTGAATGCGCTTATTAAGCTGCTTGATATTTTCTTCTTGCGGATCTACTGCCTAGGCCGTAAAGGATAAGTTATAGGCAGATTCGGGTTAGCAGACTGTGGCTATATAGGCGCCTCTTGCACGCTATGCAGCGTATTGGTCCTTTGTATTTACGGTCTTACGGGTCTCTCTGTGGGAACTAGTAAGGTCCGTAGGCTTTACTATAACAGGCTTTAGGTTTTAGGCTTAGCGTTCCTAAGTTAGCTTAATTAGGTTGCCCTTTTATATAATTAGGCCTCTATTAAACTTAATTAGATTCTGCTCAGTTAACTACTCTTACAGCTTTGCCAAGAACTTGGCCTTTTATAGTTTAGTTTCTTTAGTGTCCGCAAAGGTCTGGTCTACTAGGAATAGGGTATCATCTATTTAGAGTCTAATAATACCGAGGCCATTTAATAGGCTGTATAGGAGGCAGGGGTCGTAGGTTAACTATTCTATTTTAAGTTTACTAACATAGTGCTGGTGGTATGTCTTAAACCAATAGTTTCCGGCTTCTGGTACTCCGTACAGAGGTTTTATAACCCGTAGGATTATTCCTGGTTGTAGGTTGAGCTCAGGGGGTAGCCGTATAAAGATGTCCCTACTTAGGTAGGTATTAGACTGCATATAGGCTTGCGAGATATCCCGTAGGTAAAGAGCTACGGGTTTACTTTGCTGTAGTCTAGGCGTAAGTGCAAGTATAATCCGTTAGCTGACTCGTTGAATTATAGGCGATTATATAAGGACTAAGCCCTTTCCTTAGTCGTTATAGGCTTGTATAACAAGCCTTAATTTTTTAAAAGCTTTGTTAGTACCCAGGTGCTTAATTTCGTTAACAAAGCGTGAGTTAAATGTACGGACGCCTTGCGGAACGTCTTTCTCTATTATAACCGCAAAGACGCCCTTTTTAAGTAGTCCGTTAATCTCTTTACGTTATAAGTCCGTAAAGGGGGTTTCCTGTACTAGAACTAATATATCCGCAGGCAGAGATTGCCTTACGGATATTCCTACGGAGGTTAGGTAAGTCTCCGTTATAGTATTCTCAGTTACAGGGTGCTTTCGGGGGCGTCCTTAACCGCGCTTTACAGTAGGTATAGCGGGTTCAGTGGGTTTCCGAAGGACTTCTAGGGTAGGCAAGGGTGCTTCTAGCTCGTCTAGTTTGGCAGTCGCTTCTAGTTTATCTAGTTCAGCAGTTACCTCCAGTTTGTCTAGCTCGGCAGTTGCTTCTAGTTCGTCTGGCTTAACATCATAGGTGTCTTTAGGCCGAAAGTAGGGTTTTACGGACGTGCTCCTAAAGCTAGTCGGGCCGCTAGGAAGTTGTATATAGCACGTCTTGTTTTCTACAGCCAGTAAACGGTAGGGTCTGGTCCACTTGCCGCTTTCACGCCATACAAGGACTTTAGAGTTAAGCAGAAGGTCGTGTACTGGGGTCGTGTTAGGTCCGTTACGGTGGTGCAGGGCGTTATTAACAGCTTGTTTGGCCCGTAGCTTAACTATCTCGGCCATTACCTTCCGTATTGCAGCTGCTCGTTCCGTAATGGACGGGGCAGGAGGATTTAGGTTACTTATCCTTAGATAGGCTCCGTAGACCAAGAGGGTAGGTACTAGTCTATCCGGGCCAGCAGTGTCGTTAACGGCTTTTACAGCCATCTGTAGAGCTAGTTCCTTTTAGATGTCCTTGCACTCGTCCATAATAATCTAGTAAGCTCTTTGTAGGGCTAGGTGAGCTTGCTTAACAAGCCCAATGGACCAATACGCCTCAACTGGAACGGCTTTTATTGATATAGCCATAGCCATAGCATACTGCTGGAATTCCTTGCTGATGAAGTTCCTACCAGCGTCATAGGTGATATACTCAGGAGGTCCAACGTACGTATCAATCCAGCAGGTCCGTAAAATATCCCAAGTATGCTTTACGGATATATTTTGCAACTAACAGGCGGCTTAATAGCGGGTTGCCTTATCAATTATATATAATACTAGGCTGCCATTAATGTACATAATATCTACGTACACTAAATGGTTAAAGTTAAGATCCTTACAAAGGGTGAACTTAAATCGGCCTAGGGAACATCCGTATTTCTAGCAGTAGGAGCAGTATTTAGTTAGGTGATCAACTGCCTTCCTATCAACATCGTCGTGTCCAGAGCGTTTAAGGACTCTATATAGCTTTTCGGCTGACGGGTGGCCAAAACAACAATACAAACGGTAGATCTCCGTACTAGTAAGGTAGCACGGGTTATAGTCGAAAGATTCCTAAATATAGGTCCGTAAAGTCTCTCCCCATATAAGGAACGGGTGTCCAAATCGTCGTGTAATTGGCAGGGTAACATACTTGCTTCCTAAGGCAGTTGCGGGGCCGATTAAGGTGTCCGTAATATTGTTATAGTAAACCTATAACCTATCCATGTCCGCAAGGCAAAGTAAAAAAGGGGTGTCTGCTTTTACTATATAGAAGTTAACTAGGCCAATTGGGGTCTTAACTGCAACTAATCCAATTAATGCAGTTAAGCCAATGCCAAATTAGACGTTTACAGCCCCAGTTTACATAGTGTCAATATCCATATTATCATTTGCGGTGGTCCTATATACAAGGTATTATCCATAACCTACAGTAGACTTCTTGGAGGCGCCTATATTAATTATAACACCATAGAATTCCTTGGGGGTATAGCGTTTTGTAGTAATATATGCAAATAGGTCCTGCTCATAATCTATAACGTCCATAACGGGGGTGCTTACGGAATGGTTTTCGGGCGCAACTAAGTGTATAAAGGAACGGTCGGCTAATACGGTCGTAATATTAAAGGCTTGGCTGTCCGTAAAAGGTCCAAAAGTAGTTAGGAACGTCTCTAAGGTCTCCTATTCCTGGTTATCTAGGTTAAAGTTAATTATAAGGGCTTCTATTAACTTATTAGGGGGCTCCTCTTCTTCCTCTCCTTCGTATTCTAAGATAAACTAGCTAATCCGTTTATTAAATCTCTTCTTAGACCTGTTACGTTCTTCCTAAGTATGCCTTATAGACCAACATCCTTCCTTACCACACACAAAGCATTTCTGGCTTGTTCGTCTGCGGGGGTATGCTTTCATACAGGAGTTGCTGCGGGGGTTACGGGTGGGACTTGGTCGGTATGGGTGCTGCTAGCGGTAACGGCGGTCCGTAAAGTAGACGTCTAAGTCTGTCTATGGATATTAAATATCCGTAGTAAAGGCTTAAGTACTGCCCGGTAGGTTTAAGACTTCGTACATTACAATAGAGGAGCGTAGGTCATTAATAAGGCCAGCTAAGGTGTCTATAGGCTTATAATAGGCGTACTTACAGGGCTCTACTTCCTGGCAAGCCGTAATAAGTTTATTATACAGGAAGTCGTCTGTTTAAAGCTTGGTGTCAAGGCCATGCTATAGGTGCCAGAGGTCTTTAATAAGGATTTACAGACACTCTATAGTTAATTTTTCAGTATTCTTATTAATTACGGTCCGTAGCTTAGTCGCATTCCATTAGGTAAGAATATTACGCCTATATTCCGGTCCTTCAAAGTAGTTGCGGGTAGCTTTATATAGCTTATCAAAGGGGACACCAAGGGGGTTGCTCTTAAGGTTGGTATAGTAGTGGTCAAGTGCTAGGCCACGCAGTATAGTAGAGTAGGCTTGGCTAAACTTTTATTTAGAAATGTCAGCCTTCTGGCAGAGGTCTGTAAAGATGGTCAGTTTAAAGTCAAAGTTGTTGTTTTCACCGCTATACTTAGATTCGTCGGTGTAGAGCTTGGCTAGGTTAGCCAGTTCCTTGCCATAGGTCTTTACTTGGATAGTTTGCGGATCTATAACTTAAATAACAGAAGGGGTTTGGTCCGTGTTTTGGTTTACAGGGGTGTTACGTTCTATAATTTAGGTTACGGGGGTATTGCGGTCCGTAACTTAAGTACTAGGTATGCTTTAGCCCGTAAAATTAATTCCAAAACTACTTGGGTTTATAGGACGAATTTGGTTAAGAGGGTTAGGTATAAGGCCAGCGATTACATTAAGTTTGGAAGAAGTAAAGAGTTCCTTAGTTTCTTAGAACTAGTCTAGGATTTCCTCCTTAGTCCATTCCATTTGGTCCTTTTCGTGTATAGTATTGTATAAGGACTGTGCAATAGTAACTCATTTATTCCTTTCAACCCATACACCTTGGTTACGTAAATGGGTTCGTAGTTTACGGATAGTAGTGGGGTTACAGGCTTTAAAAATAGCTTCTATAAAGTCCGCAAAGTCTTCCTGGTATTGCTCCCACAGGTCGTTATTTATAAGCTTAAAGTGTTTGTATTCAAGGATTTTAAAACTAATGTAGTCGTTAACGTCGTTTATAGACGTAACGTCAACTCCTTGTCTCCACTTCTTTTGACCTTCGCTGACTTGCTTGCTAATATCTGCCATACTGTATAGTGTAGTGCGTAGCGGGCGGAAGAGTTCTTGTAAGGGTCCGTAAAATCGGTTTACGGGCCGTAAGGGTTCGTAGGAGGGTAAGGGGTTTCCGCAAAAGGTCCGAAGAGGTTTAAGGTTCGAGGGGGTTAAGGATAGGGGTTCTGTATAGGTCTGTATTCGCGTCTATAACTTCTAGTAAACCGTACTAAGACTTAAATAAGTATATAGAGTTAGAGATAAGTCCGTAATCCCCAACTTCCGACCTTCCAGCAGGTCGTACTAGGAGTCTAAACAGGTGGTCGCTGTCGTGTGTATCGCTCGGGGGGAGGTATCAAGTGATTGCTGATCTGTGCGCGCTTACTAATCAGTGTTCGTACTAACTTAATAGCACGAGTAAGTCGTATCCATGGGCACGAAATACATGTAGTATCATATGCTTGTTTGGATGGTAACTGTCAATTGTATAAAGCAGACTACGTGGTCTATATACTGATGCACCTCCCCCCTGATTAGTCAGTGCTTCATAAGTGCACCAGACGCGTAAGCGAGTGGTTGGTGCACTAAACGCGTAAACGCGTACCTGGTGTACCGAACGCGTAAGCACGCGTTTGGTACAACAGGTGCTGTAATTATACAAAAATTTATTAAAATTATACTTAGATCTTACTCTTTATATTTAATTCTATTATATTTATTATAGAAAGATATATAAATTCTAAAGCCTAACGCTGTTACGGCTTCTCTAATTATAAGCATTAAAAAATATATGCCTACTACTAAAAATACCCTAGCCTACTATAAAGAGAGCTTACTACCTAGGTAAGCAACTTTCTCTATTACAAGATTAATTAATCCTTAATATTAGAAATACTAAGTAATAAAATTTAATACCTTAATAGAGTTAAATTGCTATATGGGTAAGGTATAGAGGAGTAAAAGAAAGCTACTAAACATCCTCTTTTAAAGGAGGCTCTTTTTAAGTAGCACTAACGCTTATAGAACTCTCGCATTTCTATTACTGGTAATCTTATATATGCTACTGCCACTTAGTTATAGCATTAAATACCTATATTTATAGAAATGGTTAAGCTAAAGTAGTTATAAAGATAGATAGAAGGCTTTAAAGATCGTAATGGTATTTATAAGAGAAAGTAGTATAATAAGGCTGCCTTAGTTAATATAAAAGGAGCAAAAGATCGCATAATAGAGCTTTAAGAGATTGTCGCTCCTTATTTACTAAAGAATGTTTATAATATAGATAAAACAGGGCTATTTAGAAGGCCATACTAAATACTATATTAGCTACTAAGGCTTAATTAGGAACAAAGAAGGAGAAGGTAAGAATATCTCTTAGTTATTGCTTTAATATAGATAGTTCGGATAAGCTTCCTTTCCTTATAACTAGCTTATTACTATAACCTTACTACTTTATATCTAATCGCATTAATATAGCTTTATTAAATATTATATAGAGGCATAATAAGAAGGCGTAAATAATAATAGTAATTATGCTTAATTGGCTTACCTAGTTTAATAAAAGGATATAGGGTAGGAAGATACTCCTCTTAATTAATAGCTTTAGCGCTTATAAAGCAGCCATTTAAACACTTACTAAGAATGGCTCTCTTAAGAGTACACGTATTAAGTTCCTCCCTTTTAATTATACTTTAGTATACCAGCTACTTAATTAAGGGATAATTATAAACTTTAAGCTGCTCTATAGGTAATTCTAGCTATAATTTATAGTAGAGTACTTGCTTTAGAATAAGGATCCAATTAAACAGATATACATCCTATAGGCAATTTAATAGTTAATTACAGCTTAGGGGGAAGTTACACCGTAGATAATTAAGAACTGCTTTATTAAATCTATGTTATTTAGCTCTTATATTAGCCTATAGCCTTACCCTTAAGATTATATAGATCCTCCTATAATTAATAAGATAGAGTAATTAGCAAAGCAGCTATATACAGTAGAAAGGATCCACGCTATAGTAAATATTTAGGATTTTATTAAGCTGCCAGGTAAGGAAGTAGAGGATTTACTAAAGGATCTTATTAAGAGTATAGTAGAGCTTTATATAGGGCCTAATTATAATATAGAAACAGATAAGGAAGTTATTAATTAACCTTAAATTAAGCTTAATAAGGCACTTACAGCCTTATAAAAGCTTTAACTTTATAGGAGCAGCAAAGTAACTCTAAGAGAGATATATTCATAACTCTATTAAGGCATAAGCGTTAAATTTAAGGGCGATAAGCTTAAAATACTAAGCAGTAGTTAATTGCAATGTATTTTAGTGTAGCTAATTGCTTAATTATCGCTTCGCAGACATAGATATACAATATTATTACCTAATTTTAATCTTAGGTGCATTTTATATACAAATACTAAATATAATGATACCCCTTTTATAACGATATGCCTAGCTGCAAAAACTATATTGTTATAAAGAGGTTTTACTATAGTCCTTGCGAGAAAACTATAAAATTGTCGCTATTGACCGCTTGTGATTTAGTTAGTGCGCACAGGCTATAACTTTAAACACCAAAATTATTAGTATAAGGGATAAGATTTTATTAAGCTAGTAGTATTATATAAAGGCTTTAAATTGGCTAGCCTTCTCCTTGTAACAGGACTAGCCTAGTTATAGTAAAAATGTCTTAGTAAAACACTTAATAAATAACTATTAAAAACTATCTAAAACTGTTTATAACTATCTGCAACTGTCTATAACTATCTATAACTATCTACTATAATTTACTATTTTCTACTAGCGCTATAATACTAAAGTCTATTAAAGACTGTATATATATATATATATTAACCACCAAGACCCCTAACTATTTAATTTTATAATTCTCTTATTATTTTTTTCTTTTCTTTATATAATGTCTTATTCTCTATAAAAGCTATATACCCTTAGATTTAGATAGAATTTATATTATTCCTTTAAATCTTCCCTAAAGCCTCTTTGTGCCCTAATACTATATTATATTATTATTCATTGCTTAACGTCCGATTTAGATCCCTATTGGGCCTACGCAGACTAATCCTTATATATATATAAGGAGAAAGCTCTGTTAGAGAAAAGCTCTATTAAAGAAAACCTTATAATCCACCTCTCCGCCTTTAGGGACTTGCCTATAGGTTGCTTATAAGTTGCCTATGGTACTCTTCTACCTTATTTTTTAACCTCTTTGGGAACTACTGCTGCCGTAACAAGCCTATAGACGCGCTAGTATTATATACTTTGCTCTACCACTATAGAGCTATTAAGGGGCGCCTATTACTTGCCCCTTTACCTTTTATTTCTATTTCCTTTGTAATCTAAAACTAGTCTAATATACTTTGGCCAATAAGCTACTAGGTAGCCGCCTTTAGGCCTTTTTATATTAAGAGTAGTATATTATAGTTCTCTGTGCTAGCTGCTAAGAGTATTGCTTTTTGGCTAGTATATAAGGGTAGGTAGTTATATATTAGCTAGTAATATAATAGAGTTTAATACGCCTGCTTATTTAGGCCTCTACTCCAGTTTTCTAATGTATTAGTCCCAGTCTATAAGTAGTTAGCTGCCACTACCACTTATATAGGGAATTTCACTAGTTCTTTTAGATATCTTATGACGGGTTATTAGCCTAAGTACTAGTCTACCCCCTAGTAGTCTGTATAAGAGTTTCCTCCTAGAGTTAGTACGCTTTTGCATAGCTTAGGGGCCTTCTATAGCCTCTAGTTTTACACCTTTTCTATTATTTTTACTAGTATAGGTATAGGCTGCCATTTCTATGGGTTGTAACTCCTGTCTTATACGCCTACTAGCATAATCCTATAAAGGCGTTATAGCTATATCCTGTAATATAGCCTTAGGTATACCTTCTACGGTTAAGGCCTAGCTAAAAACCTCTATTGGCAAAATATGGTACCCTACCAATGGCCTTAATAGTTGGTGGTTGACGCAATTAGCGCGCAGTTAAGGGCATTTGGCAACTCGACTGACTAGCCTATATCGTGTTTTTTTAATATATAGCCTGCGCGTAGCCTACGCGCAGCCTACGTATAACCTATATGCAACCTACACGCAACCTGCAACTATAATTATATTTGGAGCCATCTACCTCTTTTGTACTAATAGTATATTTTAGATAATAAACAAAGGCTACTTTAAAGCTATTTATAAGACTAGTAAGGTAAATTATATACACTTCTTTATACAATCTATTATATTATTTTAGACAATTTAATATAATATCCCAACTGTTTTATAATATATTCTAAAAGAATAAGACCTTTCCTGCTCTCCCTGCGACAATAATATACTATAAGTATTTAGCTTTACTAGCATAGCACATATATATAGCCAAAAAGTAGTTACTAAGAGTAGCAGATATAGGCCGAAAGAAAGGTAGATTAAGAGCTAGTATATATAATAAAGAAGCGGCAGTCATTCTATAGGAGAGTATAGAAAGTCCTATATATAATTTCCTACTAAAAACTCTACCGGCTCCTCTGTACTAAAGTCTAAAGCATATATTATAAACTTTATATACTGCTCCTTATTCTTAATCAAATTTAATATTACTTTCCCATTACTATACCAGCCATAGCTATCCTCTGCAAGGCTATAGTACTGCTTAAATTATATAAATAACTTATTAGATTTAAACCTTTCCGGCCTAGGCTTGCCGGTTCCTATATTTAGGACAAAGTGGTACACTAGGGCGGAGGATATATATTCTGCTAAATTTAATGAACTTAGCTAGTTCCAAAAGTTGAATTAGCAAATATTGTAGTAGTAATAGGGCCCTAGCTTACTTTAGAGCTCTCCCTTTAAGATAGACTTAACGGACTAGTCTAGCCTACTCTAGAGCTCTCTATTTGGGATAGACTTGGTAGACTAATCTAGCCTACTTTAGAGCTCTCCCTTTGAGACAGACTTAGTAGATTAGATGGTATAGCCCGGCTTACTAATAAATAGCCTAAGTTAATAATTGCGTTAGTTTCGTTGTCGCTAAGGCTTACAAGGAACCTCTCTCTTGCGTCGTCGCTTAGATCCGCTATAAGGTCGTTAAGGTTATCTTTATACGGGTTCTCAATAATTTCTATAGTTAATTAATCCGGTATTAGGCCTGTAGTATATTTAATAACTGCGGGCTAAAGCCGCAGCCAGATTCTAGATTGCCATTTTCTAGACATCTAGTTCCAGCTACCTAAGAGGTTGGTATAGGCTTCTACAACGGGTTAGAGAATAATAATAGGTAGTAAAATACTGGATATGCACTAACCGCTAATAATAGTGCCATAAGAGTTATCCGTTCCCTTAGACCTAGTTTTATACTCCCTAATCGCATAATATATTACTATTAAAACAAAAGCAATAGTATTGCCGGTAAGCTTTTTGAACATATTATAAGAGTAGGGTAATTAGGCAAGGCCGTTCCTTCCTCTACTATAAAATATATTAGCTATGCTAGCAACTATCGCGTTGGAACAGAAGCAGTTATTACTTAGCTATTGACTCTTATTAGTATTTTATTAAATAGTACAGGCAAAATACCTTTGTGTAATCTAGCGCAATAAAATTATAATCAGTTAGTAGTTCTATAATTAGTTTAGGCGCGTCATTAAACCCTAGCCTATACAAGCCTTTATAATCGCGTGGTTCCTAAAGTTCCCTGTTACGTCAAATAGCTATACATAATATTAAGATTATTAGTGGACAATTTAATATAATATTTCTAGTATATAGATACCTTATAAGCGGACACCGGGTCAGGAATACAATTAGCTTTTTTTAATACTACTTTTGGCTGCTTTAAAATGGCTTCTAACTATGCCTTTTTTATTATATCCTTAATAAGGCCTAGAAAGTGGTCGAACTATAGGTTAATAAGATACCCGTTACAAGTCCTAGAGTTAGTTACTAGCCTTATTAGTAAAATGGACCTATAAAGCGCAAATATGGGCTTATGTCTTTTAGGTGGGTTTTCTTTTATATGTCGCCGTTGTGATATCTAGAGGTACTCTTCTCTTGCCCGTAGCGCGGCAGTTAGGTTAAAATCGTCTTTGTAGTCCGACTTATCCTTACTTTCCCTGGTACTATTTAGGTCCCCTTTAGATCGAATACTAGGTTGGTATACTCTATGTTAAAGGGAGGTTACTTATTTTATGGACAAAGCTGTGTTAGGGTTTAAGTAAACACGGCTTACTGGGGAAAATATAAAGCTAAATGTTAGTTGTTTATGTAATAAGGTACGGATTAGGCGCGTAGGAGAGTATTTTAAACTAGTACGCAATTGTTTATGCGGTAAGGTATGGATTGGGCGCGTAGGAGAGTATTTTAAACCAATATATAATTGTTAAGAGCTGGAGGTATATTGTAAAGATGCTGCTTTTTATAGCGGTGCGCGGTTAGATAGTAAAGAGAGTGTTCTATTTACTAGGGCCCGCCGAGTGCCAAATAGTAGAGGAGACTATTAAGTATTGCAGTTAGACTCCGGTTATGTATAAATATATAACCTACCTTAACTAAAAGATTGGGACTTTATGTCTTTAACTAGGCTGGTTCTACTGCTAGATCATTAATAGATTTAGTAGATTTATTAATATTTAGTCGCTGTCGTTTTATAAAAGAACTAGGTGTAGACTTGTAGTCACTATCCTTATTATTGGAGATTACCCTTTTTAGCCAGAGGCGGCTATATACATTCTATATATTGTTAGCCAGCTTAATATATTATATATGACATTAACGGGGTCTATTATATGTCTGCTCCTCTCCGCGCTTAAATATAACTAGACTAGAGTTATAATATTGCTTATTCTAGCTGGGTTCTATATACTTATTCTCTGCTAGTACATTCTTCCTTCTATTAGCTAGGATTGGGTAACCCCTAGTAGTAGGCTAGGTAGAGATATAAGGTTAATTATACTAATTGTCCTCGTTTCCTTATTATACGTTAACTTTAAGTAGGGTTCTTGCTATTAGTTTAAGTGTTTAATAACGCGTTTTTACGTTTACCTGCCATAGTAACGCTCCTGTATTTGCCTAGTTAGTAGATAGTATAGCTTATAGCTAAAATAGGTTACTTTATAGCTGTTTCTGTAATATCTAGGGCGTATATAGATTAACAACTTAAAAGAATGTATACTGGTATGGTATATATTAGACTAATAGCAGTATTAGTAGGAGTGTTACTAATATAGTACTTACAAATGATTTAAATAGGGGTGCATTTATTGTAATTAGCTACTAGTTCTAACTAGTTGCGGTTAAGCCGTAACTATAGCCTATTAACTCGCGTTAAGTTAGTAGTTAAGAAAATATTATTAGACATTCTAAGATTGTTAAATACTATTTGCTATTATGCGCAAAACTATTTTATTCTATTAGCATATCCCTTAGCAGATATGGTATAGGTATATAAAAGGTTAAACATTAATCCCGGTAATAAAAGCAGTAGGCTAGTAAGACTTATGTCTAAATTTAACAGGGAGGTACCTTATTAAACCACTTTACCTACCTAGAGCGCTAGCTTTTAGATCCTATACCTTATTCCAGTCTACCTATACTAGGTTTAACAGCCGTCTTATGCTTAAAGCAAAGCTTATCTACCTTATCCGTGCAGCTTATTAGTGTAGATAATGCTAGGGTAGGTATAGGCAGTATTTAGGACAGCAATAACACTTCTATATAGTTATATCGCCATATTCTACACCCTTATACAACACCTAGTATTTCTACCATAAATATCCAACATTATTCTTTTGCGTTGTCAACCCTACTAGCCTATAGTAAGCCCAACCTATCTCCTATATATATATTATAATAGTAATTAAATTTAGTAGAGTAGTAAGGAAAGCGCAAGTATAGATATAAGGATTGGGTGTTAGATACTAAGAGCGAGCTAGAGATAGTGTTAATATATATTACCCTAATAAGTTTACCAGAAAGAATAGGTATAAACCTTAGGCTTTATTATCTAATCCCCTTAAGCATTTTAAGAATGCTAGATAAGTTATAAGAATATCTTAGGTTATATTATTCTAAGACTCCCTTGCCTAATAGCATACCAAGGAGCTCTATTAAGCCGTTTACCTTTATATATGGTAATCTATTAAACTAGTAAGTATTCTAAATAAAGTAGTGGCTTTAAGGCGCATAATCTATGCTGCGGTTATAGTTTCCTTTACCTTTTTTATTACGGGTTAAGGTATAGAGTAAGGGCTCTTTTTTGACTAGGAGAGGTTTTTTGGGATAGCTATAGGTTGAGTATTGCCTTAATATTAACCCGTTTACCAGTTCTACCTATTCTTATATATATGGAGTGTGAGTTATCTAGTAAAGGCAAGGGTGCGGAAATAGAGGGTAAGTAATTGTATTGTTCTTGGCTGGCAGCGCAGACTATAAATATAAGTTAGTAACGCTAGCTTAACTTTAAGTAGTAACCTACTTATTTTTCTTTGTTCTATTATAAATAAAAACCTATCTATTTCTTATAGAAATATATCCTTAACCGCACTGCGCTATTTCTCTTTATTTATAAGCTGAATTCGTCCTCTAGCTATTTTATTACTAATATAGTAGTAAAGCGTTTCGCTCTTAGGGTTAAAGTTAATATCCTAGCCTAGCATGTCTATAAATATATTAAAGCTTAGATTATTAATGTGTATATCTCGGGCGTTATTCTTGCTAGTTACTAGCTTTTGGGTGAGGATAATTATTAGCTCTTTGTTAGCTGCCCACCAGATTAGTATTATTATTATTCTATATAACCTTAGTGTTCCCTCCTACCTTATTGCCTTTAGTATGCTGGTTAGTGGATAATACGTAATAGCGGAGTATGGGAGTACTAGGTTGCCTATTATAATTTGCCTAGTAGGAGCCGTTTTATTTATTTAACGCGTTACGTTATAGCTGCAGCGCTGGGCAAGCTATTTAATATATTTAGTATATAGGTTTTTAGGTAAACCTAGAAACATAGATAGAAATTTATTAAAGATTTTATTTAATATTTGCTATATTTATGCCTTACTTATAAGGGAGCGTAGTGGCTATCTAAAGAGCCCGTGTGTTAACATTTTGATTTTAATATTATGGTAGATCGTATTATATTGTTCGTTTATAAGCCCTAGATCTTGCTTAAGAGTGTCTTTAGTATTATAGCTTAGGTCTGTTATTAGTACTATAATTCTAGAAGTGTTGATGGAGGTGTAGTAGGAAAAACGTCTTAATTACGCGCCAAGACCGATGCACAGAATTGTGTAGACGGGTATATTGTTTAGTTATTATATAAAATAATTGGTTAAATGTCTTATAAGAAATAAATAAGTGTATTAATAAACGCTTCTCTACCTACTATACTACTCACTATACTACCTAGACTTATAAGCCTCCTCTTATCCCTTTTACGTCTCCTCCGTCTATAAGCTTAATTTAGCACCCAAATTCGTTAATACTTTTTATATATATATATTTTTTATATATCCATTGTATTATACTATATATAATACTGCGCATACAGCCTCTAGGCTATAGCGCTATAGTTCTATATATATAAATCCTTTCTAGGCAGCTTAATATATACTAGTAACTATATTTACTAATACTTTAAGACGCCTAGTTAGCCCTTAACTAGTAGAGCCTAGTTAGCACAATTAGAGGTCCTGACCTCTACTAAAATACTTAATATCCCTAATAAGGGCCAGAATATCATTAGCGAAAATAGAGATATTCTACTATAAGTGTCATGGGACGGAGGCAGTGGCTACAGAACGTATGTATTCAAGGAGTCTACAAGACGTTGCGCGATCGATCAAGGGTCGAGGGCGTAAGGAGGTGATATACCTACGCGTAGCTGACGTAAGCTGTACGCGAGGTGTACGCGAGAGCACGGGGCTCTCCTATGGAGGCCCCTGCGGTGGGGTTCCGTGACAATAAGTTAATAAGATCTTAGGTCCGTATAGCTTAATAGAGGAGTATCTAAGCTCTTAATACAATCTTTTAAGAGAAGACACAATCAAACTGTTAAGAGAGGCAGTAGGTTAAATTAGAATAAACCCTTTTAGTTTACCAGAATCTAGATATAGTAATAGAGTTGGTATATATAAACAGGTAAGCATGCTATAATTCCAAAGCAGTCATCCCCTAACATCTACGAGGTCTATATTAGCTTAGTAATATTTTCACCTTAAGGGCTAGTAATCTACGTAGTATTCTTACTTAGAAGAGTAGGGAAGATAATCCGTTAGGATTAGTTAAAAAGACTAGTCGCCAGGTTCTAGTTGCTTTAACTCCCAAGACTAACAATTTTTAAATAAAATATATACTCGCGACAGTGGCGGCGAGACCATTAGCCGCATTAAAACAGAATCCTCTAGAGGTTAACTTATTCTTTAAGACCTAAAGAGATTAAGATCAACTTATTTATATTATAGATAATAGTTAAGAAACAAACTAGATTTTATAAAGTTAGTCGCTATACTATATTGGCATTATAAAAGCTGATAAGAGAGCTATAAGTGTGTAATATTTTCTAAATAAGAAGATATCTAACTATTAATAGATTCCCGTTATTAGAATACCTTATTTAAGTTTAATAGAATATTAAAGCACAATAATATATTATAAATAGGCCTTATACGGATCTTAGTTTAATTATAGCTATTAAAAATGCTTCCTTATTTAAGAATATTCACATTCTTAAAGACTGGTTAGATATAACTACTATAGAGCTTAATAAATCTTAAGCCACTGCACTAAAACGAGTTCTTATAAAGCGTCTTATAATAATCTAAAGACCTCTAGGCACTAGAAAAATATGGCTTTAAAGGCGTTGCTCAGTAATATAACAATGGGAGATCCTCCGTTATTGTCACATATTATATAAACTATACGCTAGACTAGTTATTTGGGTATTATAACGGAGCCTTATAGTAGGTACTACGGTAGACTCGTTAATGGGCTGGGTATGTAGGTATAAACAATAGTCAACAACGTAATAATAACTGGTGGAGTGGTTGCCTAACAGATTAACTCTAATTGTATTCTAAGATTTACTATAAAGAGAAAACCATCTGGATAGGGACTGTGGTCCTTTAAATATATAACTGTACGGCTAAGAAATCCCTTCGCTACGTGAGGTATATATGCTCTATATACTCTGTCCCATAGATTATATAGATTATATAGATCACACTATATAACTTTAGCTACTATTCCTTGTTATATAGTTCTACCAGATCTATCCTGGACTATACCTATATTAACTAACTAGCTTTCTCCAGCTCCTCTCCTAATAGTTGTAATATTATACTTAAGCTGTCCGTAACACTATCTCCCTCCTCTTTATCTTTGTCCTTAAAGATTCCTAATATCTCCAAGTTATCCACTAGAGGTGTAATGTCCGTTTAATTAATTTAGTTAACATCCTTACTTACTATGCCTTTTAAGGTCTCTAAACCTTTAGCCTCTTCTTCTATAGCTCGTTGGTCTTGCACCGTTGCTGCAATACTATTTCTTAGTGAGATTATACTATCTCTGTATTCTTATTGTGCGAAAGAGGGGTTAGTTTATGTTGCGCTAGCAAGTACCTTATCTCGGCAACCCTCCTCTTACTTAGAGTGCACTAAAGCGAATATACGGTTATCCTATAACGTTCGCTCTATTTTTAACGCTAAGTATGCGCGCCCTATAACTCTTAACAGTCTTCTAGTTCCTTAAGTAACTTATTATAGGGTTTTGTGTTTAATCTGCCGCTGCGAAGCTTAATAATCAACTTTTAAGTGCCCTAGGTAAGATTTATCGTCTTTAAAATAAAGACCATGCTTACACTAAGCGGGTAAGAGATAAAGAGCGTTATGCCCTTAAAGCCTATGCCTCTGCTTATGCTTAACTACTTTGTCTTAAGAGGGTATATAAGAAGGTTTGTTCTAAGGAGTGGAAACTTATTTAATAGGGTCTATCTAAGCTAGGTAATAAGAGAGTAGCGTCTCTAAAGAAGAAAACAACTCTAAGTAATATAGTAGTTGCTCTTTTTAGGTCCCCCTTAGGTAACTCGTTCTTTAGCGATCCTTTTTTAATACTCCCTAACCTACTTTTTTCTAATACTCCTATACCTTTCCTATAGCGTTCTCTAGGTTGCTTAGTAGTTCCTAGGTAGTCTTACTATAGCCTATCCACTTTACTTTATATTATATTTTGTTATTAACATCCTTATAACTAATAATCTTTAAAACTTGCTACTTATCTTCTTTCTATCCTCTATGTGTCTACCTTATAGACTAGTAGCTTAATATTCCCGTGTGCTGGCTTTAGCATTGCAATATGCTATATAGGATAGATCTTTATTTTGGCTGGTAGGTTTAACTTATATATAACTAATAAAAATTTTCGCATAATTTTAAAAGGTCCTAGTCTAATATAGTCCAACTTCTTACTTAGTCGTTAACTCTTAAAATTTTTATATAATAGCTATACTTTATCTCCCTCCTTAAGATCTGGTCCCTTAGATCTCTTAGTATTATAGTACCTTTTTATTCTTTCTTATACCATCTTAGCTATTTCCTTAAGGTCTTTATAAAGATTCATTAACGTCTTCATTCTTTTTTTAGCTGTGCTATTTATTTTCTTTACTTAATATAGTAATAACAACATTCTTAGTTTATACCCGTAATTCGCCTTAAATAGTAACGTTCCCGTTCCTTCTTATAGTGTTGCATTATATATAAACTATATAACTGGTAATAATAATACCCAATTATTCTGTATATGGTTAATATAATGTCTTAGATACTGTTCTAGTGTCTAATTTAACCATTCCGTTTGTTTATCTATTTGCGGATAATATGCTATTAAGGTTACTACGCGAACTTCTTATTCCGCTAAGAATACCTCCTAAAATACTACTATAAATCTTAGATCTCTGTCTAATATAATCTTATTTGGTACTCTATGTCTTATAAATACTTCCTTAATATGGATTCTAGCGACATCTTCTGCTGATATTTCTTCTGTATAAGCTATAAAGTATCCCCACTTTATAAGCTTATCTACTACTACTAAGATCGTGTTATAATCTTGTCCTATAATAGGATCTTTTAACTTTGGTAACTTAATAATAAAGTCCTATAATATAACTTCCTATAGTCTTCCTAGTACTTTAACAGGTTGTAGCTCTCTATATAGCTTATGCCTTATTGGTTTATTTCTCTAGCAATTTAGATATTCCTTTATAACTTATCTAGCTAGTCCCTAGATTCCTTAAATAATACACTCCTCTTAGAGTCTTAACACTAAGCCTATAGCTCCGTTATGTCCTTATATTAATCCTTTGTAAAATAACTTAATAAACTCTTTTGCGACAGATCTTGGAATATAGGTAGCTTCTCTATTTTTATATTATTCTATATTTAGGTCTTCTACCTATACATCTTAGATTTTCTACGCCTAGTCACTCTTAGGTAACTTATGAACTTAACTCTCTCTAGTTACTGCGATCTTTGGGTAATTATACCTAATTACTCCGTCTTAGTCCTTTCGCAGTAAAGCCCCTAACGGCTTTTTATTATTTTGCAATTCCGCCTTTTTACTAAGTGCGTCTACTCTTGCGTTTTTAGTACCTTTAGTATACTAAATTTCAAAATAATATTCTGTAAGCATTTCTTCCCATCTAACTTGCCTTTAGTTTAGCTCTTTTATTATTAGGAATCCTGTAAGATTCTTATAGTCTATTTTAACTATAAATGGTTTGTCTATGCCTTGTAAGAATGCTCTCTATTTCTTAAGTGCTATAACTATACCTAATAACTCCTTGTTGTAAATGTTATAGTTTAGTTCTAGTGGTGTTATCTTTTAACTGTAATATGCTACTAGATGCTATGCGTCCTAGTGCTTCTATAGCAAATATACTTCTAGTGCAAAGTCTAATATATTTATCTTAACAACTGTTTCTAACTTTAGTTAGTAAATTTTAAGGATTAGTTCCTGGGTAAATAGCTCCTTAAGTTCTTTAAACAGTTTCTTTTGTTTTTCTACCTAAACCCATAATTTCTCTTTCTTTGTTAGCCTTATAAATAGCTTAATACTTTTTAACTATTGTGCTATAAACCTCCTATAGTAGTTGCAAAACCCTAGAAACAATCTTAACTATATAACGTTCTTTAGTTCTTGCTAACTTACTATAGCTTTAACTTTCTTTAGGTCTATACTAATTTTTCCTAGTTTAATAATAAATCCTATAAAATCGGTCTTTCTTATAAAGAACTCGCATTTGTTCTTTTTATAGTCTCTTTAAGACCCACTTAACATATTCTCCATATTCTTCCTTACTTATTAAGTAGATGATAATATTGTTAAGGTATACTATAATAAACTTATTAAGGTGTTCTCCTAATATACTGTTAATTTGCTTTTAGAACGTTACTAGTGCGTTTATAAGTCTAAACTATATAACCACTAGTTTGTATAGTCCTTCCTTTAACCTAAAGGCTGCTTTCTACTTATCGCCTTTCTTAATCCTAATTTGGTGGTACGCCCACCTCAAATCTATCTTTGTAAAGATTTGCGCATTGCCTATCCTATCTTAGATTTTGCTAATTAAAGGTAAAGGATACTTATCCTTTCTAGTGATGCTGTTTAACTGTCTATAGTCTATATATATCCTAAGTTTTCCGTTTTTCTTTAGGACAAACAATACTAGATATCCTACTAATAACTGTAATGGTCTAATATATCCCTTTTATAAGTTCTCCTAGATAAACTCCTTAAGCGCCACTAACTCTATTTTAGTAAGCTTATAGATTGGAAAGAACTTTGGACTTGTTCCTGGTTCTAGTTCTATCTTATAGTCCTATACCGTATACTCTAATAGCTTTTCACTTTCTGGTAACTATAGTTTTTTACCGTACTTATGGTATCTTTTTGGTATATAACTTAAGCCTTGCTTAGTCTCTTTATATATTGCTCCGACCTAGTACTATACCAACTTAGTTTGTTGTTGCATCCTATATTGTTAAGTATCTTTAATGTTGACCTATCTTGTAACCTAATTAATCTTTAAATTATATTCCTGTAACTAAGGCATTCCTAGTATCGCCTTGTCCTTCCCTAATAGTAGGATATTAAAAGACATCTTAACCTGTTTTTCTTTAATAGTTAACTAAATAGGTCCTGTTTTAAGATTAATAATGCCTCCTCTATAGGCTATCTAATCTCCCAAGATTGTTGTAAGTAAATATGGGTGTTACTTTTACCTATATAGTAACCCTATCCTTTTTACTGCTACTGGTGATATTGTTACGAAAATTCGTGTAGAGGGGTTCATTGATTAAATGGGTTAATTGATTAATAATCTTGATCTTAATCGTTAATTGATGTCGATTTCTTGACCTAGGGCCCCTAGGGCTCTGAAGAGATTTACAATACACGTGCCCCGTGCACGTGACTCGTGCACGTGTCCCACGCCTTAGAGAATACAGATTATCTAACATACCCCCTTAGCTTTGAGCTCTTTGAGGTCAAAGCTAGCCACCTTCTTATGTCCGTCAATAAGTCAATTGAACCGTAATCTCATCTAAATCCTTTTGTCTTGCTCTAATACCGTCCCTTAGGTCCTCTAGTTGCTTCTCCTTATCCAGCTGCTCCTTGATATCCACCATCCCGATTATATTAACGAAACTTTAAAACCTCTGCTTGGGCAGGGCCTTTGTAAGTCCATTAGCAATTATCTCCTTCGTCACTGTCTATTGAAATTATACTCGTCTCATTGCGTATTCCTGACGTAGCCAGTGTTAATAGATATTAATATGTCGAAGCTTTATAATTAGCTTTGCCATATCTTCTATAATTAGTTAAAGCGTCTAGGTATTGTTACATTTAATAATTAAGGGCTTATTTAGGCGTAACGTTATTGCTTTAAATAGCCTACTGGTAAAGATAGCTTCCTTTACTATTTATAATAGGGCTAACAACTTGGCTTCTATGCTTAACGTCGTAACTATACCCTACTTGTTTGCTCTCCAGGCGATCGGCCCCCTAAATAGCTTTATAATGTATCCTTACGAGCTCTTTCTGTCGACGGAGTTGTCCGTGAATAATGCATCGCTGGTATAGATAAATAATTGCGCTTTACCTCTACCGTCTCTTCCATTGTCTCGTCCTTTGTTGCGTATTCCTTTGTCTCTCCCTCTACCGTTTATTCCTTCCTCATCTCCTCTATAGCAGATTGCTCTGCTTCTCGTGCTATATAGGTATTAGATGACTCTATCTACCACTTAATAATGCTCTTAGCTTAGGTCCTAATTAAACCTTGCTAGCCTTAATACTGCAAACGCAATATCTAGACGCGTTGTAGTGGCTGCATAGAGTACTAAACCCAATTTTCTCTAATATAGCATTGTAGAGGCTAGTAGGGATATAGGGCGGACTAATAGGTCTATATTAGGGGACGGACGCGTCAGACAGATTAATCGGTAATTAGTAGGGAGGAGTTCCAATTCTGCCATAGGAGTGTCTGGAAGACGCCCTCTAAGATCTATCTTATACTGGTTTAGCTATCTTCTTAATATAGGCTTCCTGGGATAGCTATAGGAGCCTCTAGCTATAATTGCATAGCACGTGGATTCCTAGAAACCATTTTAGCTCGCTAAGAGTACTTATTTAGTATTCCTTGCTTAGCTCCTTAATTACTTCTTAAGCTTTCTTCTTATCTATTTTTTAGTAGTAGAAGACAATATCGTTAACATAGAAGAAGACGACTATTCCACCTTTTAGCATAATATACGGCTTCTGAGGTACCTCTTTAAAACCCAATTTATTTAACGAGCTCGTGAGATTCTTCTACTATAACAGTAGTGATCATCGTAGTCTATATAGGGCTTTTCTTAAGCGCAGTACTTTGTCTGTCTTTCCTTTGTTAAACCCTGGCAGTAGCTTTATATAGACGACCTCGTTGAGATCGCAATGGATAAATGCATTAACTATATCTATCTGTGTTGTCTCCAGGTTAAATTTTGCGGTAATCGCCATAAGTATTCAGAAGGTCGTACTAGCTAATATAGTAGCTCTTATAGGTAGGTCTCCTGGGGCCTATTAATTTCCGCAGACTACTAATTATGCCTTGCATTTCTGGAGAAATCCATACTTATCCGTCTTATAGACGAATACCTATATTAAGCTAAGGACCTGCTATCCCTTTACGTACTTCTTATCTGTTTCTTAAAACGACCTTATTTAATAATAGGATTAGAGGTGAGCTTATTAAGCTTCTTAGAACTAATCTTAAAGAGAATGCGTATTAAGGTCGCGGATCGACTAAGGTAGCGGAGGTAGGTTCTTCCTATATAATCTAACATCGCGTATTCTGCCTAATTTTAGCTTGCTGTTGTTAAGTCAACTATTAAGGTTAAACTTCCTTCCTACTAAGAAGGCGCCGTGATAGGCTAATATAATTCTTTTAATAACAAAGTCTTCAAACCTGTTATCATAGGCTTCCTTAAATAAGTCCTTAATAGAGTTGTTAAACACCCCCTAAGTGTAAAACCCGTCTCCTACTTAGCTGATAATGTCCTAATCAGTACCTTATATATCTGACTTCGTAGGATACTCGACGTAAAAGGCACATAGAGATTCTTTGTCTTCTTTTATTAGAGGTAGCGTATAATATGTATCTTTAAGAGCTCTTATAAGCTTAAGATCTACTAACTCATTAAAGGTTTAAACTGGCTTATTAACGTCGTCGTTTTCCTCTTAAATTGACGGTTTAAATACTTCTTTATTATCTTCTAGAAGAACCTTATTCTTAGTTAGGGTATTAGGGAGTTAAATCTTCTTAATTAGCGTGTCTAACTTAGCGTGTAGGTCCTTTAAGATGTCCATTTGCTTGCTGTTAAAGAACGTCTTCTTATTAAAGATGACGTCCCTAGTAGAGATAACTATACCTTTATATAGGATCCAGATCCTGTAGATATTGGTAGAGTTATAGCCAACGAGGTAGCCAATATGGGCTTGCAGATCTAGCTTGCTTAGCCTTTTCTTCTTTAGCTAGGCGTTTAACATCATCGCGTACGCCCTACAGCCGTAGGCTTTTAGGTGCGCTAGTTACGGCTTTCTTAACCTATTAGCTAGGAAGGTATAGAACCTCTTATAGGGCGATTTCCAACTATTACTTTCCCGTAGCGTTTAATCTCGAAGGTAGACTGTATAGTTGACTATCTCTTTCCATAGATCGTGTGGTAGATTGGCAGCAATTCTTATTACACGTACTCTCTTAATAATCACACCCCCTAAGCGTTTGGCGGTACTATTTTAAGCTTAGGTATAAGGCGCCAAAGGCTTAAATATAATCCCTTAGGTCTATAGCCATTTAAGGGTTCTCCTTCTCCCTAGCTTATTATCTGATCTAATAGTGTTAACCTTAAGGTTATGCCTTAGACAAATCCATTGGATAAAATCTTTAAGCACTTATAGTGTCTCCTTCTCTTTACTATGCGTTATTATAAAATACGGGAAGGTTCTCCCTAAGAAGGTATTATAAATAAATATAACTTATATAAATCTAGTATGTGCTTCCTTAAGGTTAGTCTAGTTAATATGGAGGTCAAGATAAGGTTTATTAATATTCCGTTTTAAGAACCTTCTTAAGACCTAACGCTTAATTTTAGCGAGACTGTAATATTAATATTCCGTTGTCTTTAGGCCTTAAAGCTTAACTCCTAGGGCGTTAAGACCTAAATAATAAAGGCTTATAGGTCCTGGATAACCTAGACGCAAATACTATAGATATACATTACCTTTCGAATTTAGACGAGCGTCTCTTAACAATACTCTACGCTTCTATTAGCGGCGTAGTAGTCGGCTTATATTAAACGCTAATTAACTTCCTAGTTGGATATATTTAATAGTCTGTTATCCGTAACATTCTTCTATTTAATATAGGATTGTGTCATCCTTCCAAACTAGAAGATTGTTGTCTCCTTTATTATCCTAGTAGAACCCTTGTTTTCAAAGCAAACGGAATAACACTAGATTTGTATTAAAGTCCGTACAAAAGGCAACGTCCTTAAGACATAGGGTTCCCTTGCTCTTGTCTAGTTTTATGATTTAGATAGTGATATCGCCGTAGCCTAGTATAGGCACTTCTAAGCTGCTGGCGGTAATATATTTATATCTTAGAGCTTTCCTAAAATTGTAAAAATAAGAGAGGTTATTAAAGATATAGAGAGTAGTTCCTAAGTCAAGAATAGTTAATAGCTTTAGTGTATAGGTTTAACCAGTGTAATACAATTCTAGGAATATTATATTAGCTTCTCCCTTAATCTTAACTTCCTGGCTCTCGTCCTGTTATTATTAGGCCTTATCTTCTTGTTCTTTAAGTCTAATCTTCGCAACTTAGTTAGTAAGATTCTTATTTTTTCTACCTTCTTTAGTGCCCTATTAATGCGCGCATCTCCTATTATAACTCCTATAGGTCTCTTGTCTTTAAATAAACACTAATAGTCCTGTAGGGAGTGTCTTCGTATTCCGTACGCTAAGCATTTAGGCGTTAGCTTCTTATAGGACGTCTTCTTATCCACTAGTATCCCGGCTCTCTTTAAGCATCTATTACATGCTAAGGCCTTTCCTCTTCGTAAGCCTTTAGTAGTATTAGAGTGATCCTCAGTAGCTTGCTCTATAAAGTCTGCATTAAAGGTACTACCTCTTATAGTAGCATTGGCTTTCTTTAAGGGTGTTCTAAGTCCTTCTTATAGCTCCTTTACTACTCTGTAGTATTTGGAAGATCTTAACTTCTAAGGGTTATTTAACTTGGTAGTGTACTTTATATAATAGGCGTCGCTAAAAGGTTAAATAACTTCTGCCAAATCTTAAAGCCAGATACTATTGGACATTTAAGGGATCTTATACTTCTCTCCTAGGGATATTATGTGTTCCTATTAATCTAGCCATTAGTTTAATTTTAATAACTGTTTAAACCCCTTAAGGGCTTCTGTATACTGGTATTATACCTTCTTCCTAATAAATAATGAGGTAGGTTCTGTGTTCTCCTTTAGCTAAGATAGCCATTCTTTAACTATTAAGGAAGGGTTAAGCAGTAGCTTCTTCTAAATTAATACTATAGATGTAATCTAGGTGCGGATCTGTTAAAAATAATCTTTCTATTTTAGGAAATACTTTATGTCCTAGTTATAGTATCGTCTGCTGTTCTTATACGCTTTCTGTTAATTCATTAAGAGCTGCATATATAAGGTTGCATTCTTATTAAAATCTATAACTTCTAAATAGGCTGGTTCTTGTAGTAGACCTTATTGAGGTACTACACTATCTAGGTTAACGTGGGCCCAAATTCGCTGATCTACAAGGGCTTGGAGTTGCTATAGCCATTACTCCCAGTCTTCTAACTTATTGAGGATGATTGTCGTTGACGAGCTTAACGTCGGTAGAGTTATTTAACTGATAGGCAAAGGAGGGATTAAGATGGTATTTTGTCGTCAGGATTGTCCTATTGTTAGGATCGTCCTTATTATCAGATTAAGGTGGAATCTTATAGAATCTCGTGGAATCTCGTCAAAGACTCGTCTTGTGACAATTGAGGTAGGATTTCTGTCAGAGTCTGCGTCTTGACGATGAGGTGTCAGAGTCTGACGATAAGGTAGAATTTCTTCAAATGATTGAGTAATAGCTGAATAGCTTCTTGAGTTGGCGGACCGGGCTCATAACTGTTACAAAAATTCGTGTAGAGGGGTTTATTAATTAAATGGGTTGATTGATTGATGATCTTAATCTTAATTATTAATTGATGTCGATTTCTTAACCTAGGGCCCCTGGGGCTCTAAAGAGATTTATAATGCATGTGCCCCGTGCACGTGACTCGTGCACGTGTCCCACGCCTTAGAGAATACAGATTATCTGACAGATATATGGTTTCTTATTACTTTACTATCTACTAGCGCTTTAAACTATTAATCTTGCTACTAGGCTTGTAAATTTAGGTACTAACCTTAAATTCCCTTAAAAGTCTAAGGCTCTACCACTAGTTCCCTTTAGTTCTGTGGGCCTCCCCTTTTCCTAATTATTAGCTACTAGATTCTTCTTATACTTAGTTCTCCCTAGGCCAATACTTAGTTTATTTCTTTTCCTCTATATACTATGGGTAAGTGTTTTCTAGATAACTCCACCACTGTCTTCTATCTAGGCATTCTTCTATAAGAAATCTTCTGGGTTAAAGTGTTAGGTTCCCTTAACTCTATACTTCTACTAGGTGCTATCTATATATATACCTAGTATCTCTATACTTCTTTTTATCTAGTGCCTAATATATTTTTACTAGGTACTTCTAGTTCTTATCTTTTAGTACCCTATATATATTATACGTATTATCTATATAAGCTATCTATAATAGTGTGTAATGCGCTAGGTATTTTAAGTTAACTCTTAGCTTATCTCTATCCTTAAGTTTAAATCTATACCGTGTTAACCTAACCTCTGGTATCTCTATTGCGGGTACTAAGATTTATTACTTACTTCTCTAGTCCCTAGATCGTTTTTTTAGGTTCCTTAACGTTATAATTAACACCCCTTTAATATAACTTATGTGTTTTTCTGTAATGGGTTGGTCTTAGACAACTTTTTTATTTAGCCATATATAGAAATCTTCCTATTTGTTATTGTGTCATTACCTATACCACTTTTTATATAACTGGTTTAGTGTGTATAGTCTATCTGTTAGAAAGTACCTTGTTATTACTGCGTTATAACAGCCTTTAGTGTGTCTTTCTTTAAACCTAGTTAGAATTCCTAAATCTTCCTCTTGTTCTAGTTCGTTTAACTACTTTACTCTAGGCGTCCCTGCCTTAGGCCTATTAGTAACTCTTTATATAGGTGCTCTGTCCCTTATACAACCTACTATAGACCTTTTGTCTAACTTTTGTTCTTGCTATGCAATAATTCTTGCTTTAAATTCATCTATAGTTTCTTATTTTCTGCGTCTTGTAGCTAGATCCTTAAAGTTCTCTTACTTCTTAATCTCCGTATTAACTTTTTAATCTTTAGGCTAAACACTATATTTACCTAGGATAGACGTTCTTACTCGTTCTCCGAACTTGTAGTTCTTAAACTTGCGTCCTGTACTTATTTATTTATCTTTAAACTAAGCCATTACTCTTTCCTATTGGTTTTTATCTATTATGGGTGCTTGAGCCTTCCTTATTACATTCTGTAAATCTTAGGTATATCTTATCTCTTCTTAAGAATCTTAAGCGTCTTTTATCTTTTTGTAAAAATCTTAAGCCTATAGCCTTTTACCTTTTACAAGTGGTGATCTAGCACTAGCAGTCGCTTGCTTGCTTAATTGTCTTTAGATATTACTTTTTTTATCTTATAAAGCGATGGATGTTATATCTAATAGTATTATAATATCCGTTATTAATCCTCGTTCTATAGAGGTCTTAGTCTCTACTTTTATTGCATTATTAAGGTTTAAGTGCTCCCAGTTAGCCTCTTTTTCTTCCTTATTGCTATTAATTAATAAGTACTCTGACTCCATTGTTATTGTTGCTAATCTTTATCTATATATTGCTGTAACATCTTAATCTAGCTTGTAGAGTTAATCTTATTCTTTACCTAACTCTCTAGTTCCTTTAAGTTCTCTTAACTCTAGCTCTTATAGCCAATAGCTTGCGCCGTACTTAGCGTCCTTATAAATTTAGTATGCGTTATTATAATAAAACGCGAAGTGCTTAATTAAACACTTCTTGGTCCCGCGCAATGCTCTAGCATTCGCGTTATTATACTTTAACAACCTTGTGCCCTTTACCACATGGTTACTCTAACTACCTCTATAGTCTCTAGCAAAATAACCTTTCTTTTTATAATTTATATAAGCTCTATTTTTAAACTATTCTTCTTGTTATAGAGTCCGCCTAAATATCTTCTGCTGCTAAGATCCCTGGTTTAGCCTTTGCTCTAGGGTCCTATAATTACTTAATCCTTAACCTCTAGGTTTCTATAGTTTCTTTATCTATCTCTTAGATTCTTTAGTACCACTTAGGTCTATTAGCTCTGCGCTACTCTATAGTTTTTAACTCTGCATCTATTGTTGCGTATTCTGCGCCTTGTACGACTATAGAACTCTATCTTGCCCTTTCTTAGCTTATTCCCTTTAATAGATCCTATTATTAATCTTTATCGCTTAATCTATTAAACCTCTTAGAGTATCCGCATCTTCCATTAGGATAATTATATCCTGGACTTTAGCCTTAAGTCCTTGCTTATACTGTGCTATAAGCGCCTTGTTATTCTACTTAACCTATATTATAAGTGTCTGAAACTGTGTTGTGTACTTAATTGCTAAAGTTTGTTATACTAGGTTCTAAAGTTTACATTCCGCTGTAGTTAATGCCTCTAGATTACCGAATATCTATATTAACCTTTCCGTAAACCTGTTTTAGCTAGTAAATATATACCGTATATCCTAATTAGCAGTTAACACTCCGTTTACTTATATCTCAGTAAGGTAAAGTTTAAACTACTTAAGTGCTCTTCCTGTTAAGAACAACCCTATATACACCACTTAGTCTATAGATATTGCCAACTTTACCTCTTCCTGCATTACCTTAAAGTATATTTATATAAGGAACCCTTTAAGTTTTAACCTTTCCCCTAAGAACTGTTTAATTAATGGTAACTTAACCTTTGCTGCTCTAATGCCGTTAATATATTCTTTAAGTATCCTGTTATTGTCTGACAACCAATTAACTATCTTTTGTAACTGTCCTCGCGTAACTATCTATAAGTTAGTATTTGCTATACTAGTGTCTCCTAACCCTAAGGTCGTTGCTGCCGTGGTTATAACTAGTGCTTTAGGTAGTATGTTGTTTAACTTCTCCTGTTTTAATACCGTAACCTTAGTAGTAAATATATAACGGAGCCTTATAGTAGGTACTATGGTGGACTCATTAATGGGCTAGGTATGTAGGTATAAATAATAGTCAATAATGTAATAATAACTAGTGGAGTGGTTGCCCAATAGATTAACTCTAATTATATTCTGAGATTTACTATAAAGAGAGAACTATCTGGGTAGGGAGTATGGTCCTTTAAATATACAACCGTATGCCTAAGAAATCCCTTTGCTATGTAGGGTACGTATGCTCTATATACTCTGTCCTATAGATTACACAGATTACATAGATTACACAGATTATACTATATAACCTTAGCTACCATTCCTCGTTATATAGTTCCACCGGATCCATCCTAGACCGTGCCTATATTAACCAACTAGCTTCCTCCAACTCCTCTCCTAGTAGTTATAACATTGTACTTAAGCTGTCCGTAACAGGTATATTACTTAAAGTAATATACTTTATAAATTTTCCTAGTACTTCTAACCGTCTTAATACTGTCGCTTATACGGATAGACGATATTATACTATATTAGGCGCCAGGGCCGTGGGAGTAAGAAGAAGAGGAAGTATTAGGGCTCCCTCTTTTTATATCTTATATTTTAATTTTTTATATTATCTTATATTGTCCTACTATTGTCCTGCCATTATATTATATTATCCTATATTATCCTATATTATCCTACCATTGTGTTATATTATCCTGCCATTATATTATATTATCCTACTATTGTCCTATTATCGCCCTACTATTATATTATACTGTCCTGTCATCGCCCTACTATTATATTATATTGTCCTACTATTGTCCTACTATTATATTATATATTATATATTATTCATTGCTTAACGTCCAATTCGGATCCCTATTAGGCCCACGCGGACTACTCCTTATATATATATAGGGAGAAAACTCTTTTAAAAAAACCCCGTGATCCGTCTTCCCACCTTTTGGGACTCGCCTATAAGGCGCCTGCGAGTTACCTATGGTGCTCTACTACCTTACTTTTTGACCTCCTTAGGAACCACTGCTGCCGTAACAAGCCTATGGACGCGCTAGTATCGCAAACTTTGCTCTACTACTGTAGAGTTATCAGGGGGCGCCTATTGCTCGCCCCTTTGCCTTCTATTACTATTTCCTTTGCAACCCAAAACTGGTCTAGCATATTTTGGCTAATAAGCCACCGGGTAACCGCCTTAAGACCTTTTTATATTAAGAGTAGTATATTATAGTTCTCTGTGCTAGCTACTAAAAGCATAGCTTCTTAGTTGGTATATAGGGGGCATAACAGTATTATATATTTTAGTGTCTGTCTTGGCCAGCTATATTTGTATCTTAGGCTGCCTACTAGGACACCTACCTAGTAGAGCTAATCTTTTAGTCCTATTATCCCTGTTCTTAAAAGTGTTGCTATTATATTTTCAGCCTTTATTAGGCCTTTTTAGAGCTCTTAAGTGTTTACCCCCTATAGCGTTAACTATGCCACGGCTTGGGTTTCTCTTGCCTAAGTTAGCCTCTGTACCTTTAACTCCTATATACCTCTCCAGCGTTAGTCTAACCAGTATTATATTGCGGAAGATAGTTTCCTGGCGTTCTTTTATGCTCTACTTTAGCTCCTTTCTCTTTCTTACTATTGTCTTTACTAGCCTTTTACGCGTCTCCCTTTCTCCTCTATATGGGCCTGGGCCCTAACGCAGCATTATTCTTTTTTTGCTTTTTTTACCTGTTTCTCCAATATCTCTTCCCTACTTTAGGGTTGTTGGTTTGTTCTCCTATAAGGCGCCCTAAGGTCCCTCTATAGTTTATTTAGGCGTGTCTTAATATACTTTATAATATTAGAGTTACGTTTACTTTGCGCCCTTTATATTGCAGCGGCTTTAATATATAGTTATAAGGGGGGAATATTGGCTTCCTTCTTAAGCAGTGCTGTGGCCGTTTGCTTATACCCACCTGTTATACTCCGGAGGCAGGCTGTTTGGACCTTTTAGAGTAGTTTAAGAAGTAATTTAGGGGGGCCCTTCTTAGTTTCTCTAATAGCCCAAACACTGGATCTATATGTTATAGTTAGCCGGATAACTGCTATATATAGTAGGCGTAACCTCTAGAAGCATAAACCCTATATAAAATTGACGATCCTAGATAATATAATATACTATACTTAGCCCTTACAGGCCGCTTATACCGTATGTGCGCTCTACTAGAGCTTGCTGTCTACCTATACTCCTAATACCCTTAGGCCCTAAACTGGTTGACCCCTAAAGCCTTAGATATAGATTGTATGCTAGAGATCTATAGATTGGTTACGTTTTTTTATAAAATGGATTAGCTGGTATTTCTTTAGTAAGAATTGGACTCTATATCGTCTTGCCTATTCTATATAGGTGTTATAGGCTTTCTCTAGTGTTCTGTAGTTCTCTGCGGCTGTTAGTCCGTATATAATTAGGTTTATATTATTAATAAAGCCTATTCCCTAGGTTGCCCCTTTCTTAAAGGTGTTAAGTAAGTTGCTTATAAAGAAAAGGAAGAGTATAGGCGAAAGAGGTAATCCTTGTAGTATACCTATTATAACTGCAATGGGGGGGCTCTGGTATCTACTAAAGATTAGTAATATCTCTTTCTAGCCTATAAACCCTTAAATAAATTATATAATCTATTCTAGGAAGCCCTTTGCCCTAAGGATATATAGGAGGCACTTATAGGGTATATTATTATAGGCGCTACTAATATCTAGGCTAAGCATTAATACTATAAAGTCCTTACGCATAGCCTATACAGTTTTAATGGTAGTAGCGGGTAGTGTAAGTGCTAATAGTGTTAAGCGATTCTTTCTTGCCCCTATTTGGCTTTGTAGTAGTAGGGCGTGTTCCTCTGCTATATCTGCTATATAGTCCGCTATAACCTTTTCTAAGATCTTGCTTAGGGTGTTTTCTAAGGTAATAGGGCGGTAGCTTTCTAGGATTAAGTAGTCTGCTTTGCCTTCTTTTCATAAGATAACCGTCGTTATAGATCTTCTAAGTCGTGGGTAGTAGCCTATTATAAAGTATACTTTAGCTATATCTACAAGCTAAGGTGCTATAAGTGGACTATAGGTCTTTAAGGCTTTGTTTGGGATCCTATCTGGTCCTAGTACTATATTGTTTAAGAGGCAACTGATGGTTCTAGCCATTTCTTTAGTTGTTATGTCGCTGTTAACCCTTAGGCGAGTTACTAGTGTTTTATTAGTAATATCACTAAGGTCTGCTGGTAGGTAGTTATATATTGGCTAGTAATATAGTAGAGTTTAATATACCTACTTATTTAAGCCTCTACCCTAGTTTTCTAGTGCTTTGGTCCTAATCTATAAGCAGTTAGCTGCTACTATTAATTATAGGAAGTTTTACCAGTTCTTTTAGATATCTTATAACGGTATTACCCGAGTACCAGTCTACCCCTTAGTAGTCTATATAAGAGTTTCCTCCTAGAGTTAGTACGCTTTTGTATGGCTTAGGAGCCTTTTATAGCCTCTAGTTTTACGCCTTTCTTTATTGTTTCCGCTAGTGTGGGCATAAGCTGCCGTTTTTAGGGGTTATAACTCCCATCTTTACGCCTGCTAACATAATCCTATAGGGGCGTTATAGCTGCATTCTGCAGTATAGTTAGGTATACCTTTTATGGATAAGGCTAAGCCACTGCCTTTCCCGCCTAAGTAACTTCTGTTTACTCCTTAAGTATATCTTACTAGCGTGCCGCCCTAGATACAAGCGGTTCTATCTATTAATATACTAATACGCGCATTCGTTTTCTTAAGCTACATAGTAGTCTTTCTATCTAGGACGTGATCCTACCTACCTACTAGGTATACTAAGGGTCAGAGCCTAGTAAAGGGGTAAGGTCCTTAAAGCTAGTAGTAGCTACTACATACTACGCCCTATAGGAGGCTAGTAGTAATATAGGGGCGTAACACCCTATATACTGCTAGTTCCTGTTTTATGTTGCCTATAAGGGTCTCCCTATAATAGGCCGACCGTGTCTTGTAGAAAAGGGGCTATAGAGATACTAGGTCCTATACTAGACAACCTACTTCCCCCTCTCCTACTAACTAAGCTTATATCCCCCCCTTTTATAAGCTGGCCTATATCTTTAACTATTAAGTCCTTGTCTAACTGGCCTGTGTTTCCCCTGCAGCCTCCCCTATATATATGTATTAGGTTGCGTGTACTATACCTATTAAGATCCTCCTGTGAGTTGCCTTATATATATGCATTAGGTTGCATATACTACGCCTATTAAGACCCTCCTATAAGTCGCCTTTTAACGCTATAGGGCCGTTAAAGCTGGCCTATGTTTCCGCTGCCTAGAGCTTTACCTATGTTTCCACCTCATTAAGCCGTCTGGTCGCCGTTGTGTCACCATTACGTCGCTGTCGCGTCGCTATTGCTGTCGCTGTCGACCAGGTTGCGCGTATTATGCCTATTAAAACCCTCTTCTAAGTCACCTGGGTGTACTGGATACTAAATAGGCCCTTATAGAGGGGCCTTAACGAGTTCTCTAGGCATGGCCTTAATAAGTTCTTTATAGTGGCCTTGGGGCCTTAATAAGTTTTATATAAAGTATCTGTAATGTGTTAACCTTAACAAGTTCTTATAAAAAGAGGATCCCTACGCCCTTGTTACGTTTCCTTTGCAATCTTAGAGCTAGTGCAAGCCTAAAGGTGTCCTATTATACGCCTAGGACGCGTCTACGTTAACTAGCTGGATAAGGCCAGTTTCGGGCCTAGCTGCAAGCCAGGTAGTTATATATCGGGCGGTTTTCGTATCCCAGTTTCCCTTGATGGGCCTCCCTAGATGGTAGAACGGGAGCTCTAAGCGGAGGCAGTAAGGCTCCTGGTGTTATTGAGGGCGATGCTTTTACGCGTCGCGGGCTTAACACTATAGAGTTGAACGACAGCGCTGCGCGCGCTGCGACGGCTCTCTACCATCGCCTCTGCACTTGGCCATTAAGAGGAATAGGATTCCAGATAATGTTTCCACCCGCGGCGACGTGGACGCGTGCAGTAGGGCTTCGCAGGCAACTATTATATTATATTGTCCTATTATTATCCTACCATTGTGTTATATTGTCCTATTATTATCTTATATTATCCTACTATTATCTCGGTACTGCTATATACTTTTTGCCATTTACTAAGATTATGGTTGTAGGTATTTATTGGCTAGGATCTAGGCAGTAACTTTTAGCAGTAATTTTACTACCTAAATCTCTTATAGATTAATTAATTGGCGTAGAGCTATTGTATTATAGTAAAGCTATATCTAAGCAATCTATATTATAATCCTTGGCATAGTGTTGTACGTAGAAATATTTAATTATAAGATTTAAAAAGTGTTGGTTATATAGGGTGACTCACCAATAACGACTACTCGAGTAGGTTATAGTGATGTTAGTTAATATGCTTATATTATTGGAATAAGGAAGGGCGAGGAGCCTAAGACTCCTCGCCACGCTAGTGCCGCGGCGACACGTGACGACCGCTTGCCTCATTCCCGACAAAAAGGTGTTTATATTTTAATTAAATTTATAAGACTATAACTAAGGGCCTTTGCGGCGTAGTGGTATAGTAAGTCCTATAATTGCTTTGGTTTAGAGTTGCTTAGTTACTATAGGAAAGTTATAATGCTTAGTATAGTGTTAAACTTAAGGTGCCTCGCCACTGTAGTGGTAGAGATATAGTAGATTAACTACTTACTAAAATATAGCGCGCGCCCGTTGCTATAGTAGCTATTGTAGTAACAGAGATACCCTATATTTATAAATTTAGATTCTATATACAGTATAGCTTGTAAATTTGACGCTTACCGATCTAGAGGAGCTTTTAAATTAAAAAGTTACTAAATTGACCGAACGATCGCGTTAGAATTAGATTTAAGCTTTAGATTAGATATATTTTAGGGCCTTTAGATTCAATCTAAAGTTACAACTAAACGTTCCCTAAGATTTGATGTAGGGATCTCTCCCTAAAGATCTAGTTTAATTATAAGGTTTAAAAAGGGGTTATAATTTAGTTAAATTTATAAGATTACATTCTAAAGTCCTTATAGCATAGTAGTATGGTATATTCTACCTCTTACTATAATTTGGAGCTAGCCCAACGTGATTAAAACTTGACGTGGAAGAGCCGACCTACTTAGTATATAGTGCTGAGATTTCGTTAAATATATAACTTTAGGTGTTATAAGATATATATAAAAATATAAGCTTAATTTAGAGCCTTACTAATACCTAATTTAATAGGAAACGACCTTCTTTTTTAATATTTTTAATATGTAACGAGTGGGAATCGAACCCGCGACGCCTAGGAGTTAAACTCGCGACGTCTAATTACGCAATCTAGCTAGGAGGCTCGGCGGCAATACAATAGGGCTCGATGACGTAATGAGACTTAATAATATAATAAGGCTTAACAATATAATAAGGCTTAATAATACAATAAGGCTTAGCAACGTGATAAGGCTTAACGGTGATGTAATAAGACTTAGCAACGTAATAAGGCTTAACAATACAATGAGGCTTGGCAACATAATAAGGCTTGGCGGCAATGTAATGAAACTTAATAATGTAATAAGTCTTAGCGACGTGATAAGGCTTAGGGCTAGGCAATAAGGGAAAGATTTAAGGTTGCTTAGTTACTTTAATGCCTAATAGCAAAATCTAATGGTATAGTACTGCTATTAAGGAGTTCTAATGCGGATAGGCTATATAAAGGTTTCGTCCATAACATATCTAATATATCCCAAAAGTCTGCCTTTTACTTGTCTTTAAGGTCAAATTTCTAGCCTATAATAAATTAAATGTTGTAGTCGGTAAGAGCACAACAAATAACAGTATATTTTGCCCTGTTGTTCTTAAAACCATTAAACACAAAGTAGTAGGTAGTCTATTAACTTATATCTGTTAGTGCCGGCTAATAAAGTGCCTTTAAAATGTACTAATATTAATAATAGCCCTTTCATTTTGTAGTATAATAGGCTTAATAGTAATAGGGTTTCGGTCCTTATAATTAAGCATATTTATCTAACGGAGCTAGGTTTGCCAATTATTCCAGTTAGCATTATATTATGGGTTGATTCGATATCTTGAACCTATAGAAAAAGGCAGGAGGCAGATTAAATGGAATAATTAGGGTACGCTTTTCTTCGCCGTTAGGGATTTTATATAGACGTCGTATAGCGTGCGGGTAGGAGCTGGTGGTCGTTAAGACGTCACAGGCAGTAGTAAAAGGTTTTTTTATGGGATAGTAAGATCTCAAAAACCACCACTAACGGTTCCCCCTTATAGTAGACAACTATATATATACGCTGCAACTGTGCAATCGGTAGACGAAAGCGGTAGTTATAAACATTAGTTTGTCTATTCTAATGCCGTCTTGCTTTTTATAATAATTCGAGATATAGAGGGAGCTTTTAGTTATAGGAGGATCCTCTTATATACCAATTAGGCTTTTGGAATAATAAAGATAGCATATATATATAGTCTATTAATAGAGAGAATACACCTTAATAGGAATTGTTAATGTATATCTAGGAACGAGAGTTAGTAGGGTTATAAGCTAAATAACTTAATAGGTATTAAGGTAGTCAGTAGCCGGAGTAATATTAATCTAAACCAAATTTAAACTTTCTAAGGTTTAGTTAACGTATTAGCCACCTAGTTAAGCTACTAGTCAAGCTACCCAAAATACACTACTAACTTTAGCCATTTATAACTCCACCCCTATTAAAGACATTTAAATAAAAGCTTAAATATAGCTGCTTATATATAAAATTATTCAATTTATAATATTGTTAAAAAGGTATTATATTATTAATTCTATTTATTGCCTAATTCGGTCCCTTTTAGGTCTATATAGGCTTTTATTAAGTATTTATTGGCTTAAATATATATAATACTTCTTTTAAAATATTATAAATAGAATGCCTCTATATATAAGCAGCCATATTTAAATTTTTATTTAAATCTTTAATAGGGGTGGCTTGACTGGGTAGCTGGCTCGACTAGGTAGCCAATATATTATATAGTGGTTAACACTAAAATAATATATTATAAAATATTAAACAGTTGTATATTGTCTATATATATATACGTTATGCTAAGACACACTCTTATCATAGAGGATCGCTGCTCTAACTATACTAGCTACGCCATTTCTATTACATTATTATTAGCCTACTAAGTAGATTGGGTTTTAAACACCTTATAGAACTTATTAATTGTTATCCTTTTAGTTATTATACACCTCGTTAACATAACCATATTAATTAGGTTCCACTTATCTATACTATATATTATTAACGTAGTGACTACTGGCGCTGACTGTCTAGATCTAGCAGCTCGGCCGAATACTTACACCTTTATATCTACCGTTGTCGCCGGTTTAAGCAGATGGACTCTATATATAGAGACTAAATTTAGACCCTCTCCTCAAACCCTTTGGTTGATAATAAGAAACTAGACTACATTATTCTAGTAAGGACTACCTATTAGAATATAAAACACTTTATAGATATCCTCCTAGTCTTTTAGGGATGTCCTAGACTCTATCTAGTAAACAGTTAAATATTTAGACTAGCTAAGCCTTCTATAGAAATACTATATTATACTATTAGTAATAGTTTACTACTAGTATAATGGCTAACTTACGAGGCGTAATAGCGTATATGCTGCTAGTTTGTAACTGCTAAACAGTAGTCTCTTATTAGGATCCTTTTTAAGTACTTTATTAACGTATTTTATAATTCGCTTTAGTTTCCTAGAGTTAGCAATTATACTCTAATTCTTCCAAAGCGGATTCTCGTCCAAAGGTTTATCTCATTTTTTGCTATAAAACTCGTTAACTATCTACCTTAGCTTTGTTCTAACTTTTATCTTATCCTTCTACCACGTATCTTGCCACTTATCTCCTACCTTAGCTAGGCCTAGAAAGATAGTAAATTTTTTTTAATAAGCAACCGGCTCCCTCTAGAAATTGATCTATATTAAAGACGGGTTCTTCTCCTTTTCTTCCTTTAGCTTTCCATTGTTTAAAAGCTTTATTTAGCTATTTAAAAGTATGTAGGAATGCTCTACGCTAGAGCTTCTTAATATATAGTTTAAATATTAAATTGTTCGTTATATAGCAGTCTTAGTAGACAACTAGTAGTAGCTTATTAATTACCCTCCTATTAAACTATTGGTCTTCTCCCATCCTATATATAATTAAGGTCTTTATAATTAAAGAAGAGCATTCTTTAAAGCCTATAATAACCTTATTTAAAAGAGAAGAGCGATTAGCTACTCTAAGCTTTTTATATTTAATTAACGCTTCAATATTACGATTATTAATTAATTTTATAGATAGGAAATCCGTCTAATTAGGGGCCCTAAAAATTTCTAAGGCGGAAATTAGACTTATAAAACCTTTACTAGTTAGCGTACCGGAGGTAAGCACTGCTAAAGGTCAAGAGGTATAGTAGGTTATTTTACTATTGCCGTCCTTATAAGACTGGCCTAGATAGAGGAAGCGAGGAAATACTGCTTAATCATTATATACTTATTTAACTATTTTTATTAGATAACCTGTCTTTAACCTATCCATATAGAACTTATTGGTAAGAATCCCACTAACGATATAATAAGGACCATTGTCTCTATAGAGATTAAAAATAGTCTTATACTATTCTTAAGCGGTCTAAGTTATTGCCCAAGTTTATAAGGTTGTAATTATAAGATATAAAGCCAATCTTAGGTCCATTTTCTACTAGACTACTTTACCTTCTCTTTTATATTTTATAGGTTTAAGAATGTCTTTATCTTTATCTATAAAATTATACTTCTTTATGCTGGATCTAATAAAAGCTGTATAGCACACGCGGACTTATAGTTTACCTCTAGGAATAAAATTGTTTAGTTCTAAGGTCTTAAACTATAATTTAACATCTTTAACTGCTTAGGGCAGTAGATTCTATCTAGTAATATATATAGTTAGTCTTACTAGCCGGTTAAGAAATTTTCTAGCGATACTTCCCTTAACATGATAGCACTGTAGCATACTATCTATTTAACTTGGGCATTGGGCGTTAGGCGGCTGCGGGTGTTTATCTATACTAGGGGTAAGGTAGAGACTTTTATTTCTACCTTTTTAATTTTTCCAATTAAGCCAGTTAAGGTTAATCTTAGTTATTAACACACCGGTATACCAGATTAAAAGCATTTAAAGTGTCTTGCCTAAACCTATTATATCTATAAAAAAGGTCCTACCTAGGCTTGTATAATTAAGAAGAGTATAGGTAATACTAAGCAGCTAATATATCTATATAGCTTTACCCTTTTTTATGCCGTGTAAGTAGAAGGTTGCGTCTTAAAGAGTATTATAAACAGTTAATAGAAACGAGAGGATCTGCAGCGCCTTTACCTATAATACTAGGTTAATATATGCTTCTTGCACGTCCTTTAGGTAATTAACTTCCTAATTAACCTCCTTGATTTTATTCTTGTGCTTGTCTTCTAGTTCCTTATTAGTCGAAATAGGGTTAATCAAGGCGTTAAAGTGGCGGCGCTCCTATATATGGTTAAGATTAATTTCCCTAATATAAATTAGGTTAAGGTTATTATTTATATCCTTAAATAATATATTAATAAACATTTTATAATTAGACTTTGGCCATTTATTATACTATCCTTTTATCTCATTCTATGGCATTATCTTAAATGTTTGCATTTTATCTAGATCTACGCCTTTTAAGAGCTCTAATTTATCCAGTAGGGGCTAGTCTTTACTACTATGGGTCCAGCTATAAGCAGTTTTAATTATAGCTGGCCGTACAGCTAATAATATACTAGTAAGTATAGATGGCGTAGACTTTAGGGTTAATGTAGGCTTTGGATTTAACTGCTTAGGTATAGGTGGCATAAACTCTGGGCTTAACTACTCATAACTAGTTTGACCTAAAGTAGGTATGCCTATTCTTCTCCTAGTTGGCACTAGCTGTGCAATATTAGGGTTAAAGTTGGACTTGGAATTACCCTTATTAAATCTTATACCTGTAAACATACGTTAGACAAATCTATATAATCTTATATAATCTTATATAAATTGTAAAGTCTCTTACGCTTTATAATCTAATTAGGATCTTTAACTCTAATTATAATTATATTAAGTCCGGCCTTTTTTATAGAAAGTACCGTAAATACCAGGTTTATATGGTTGAGAATTAGTGTACTAGTAGTTAGATCTACTATAGTCTAGCCATCCCTATATTTATCCGCCGAGAAGTTTCCACTTATTGCGGCCTGCAGCTTATTATATCCACAGTAATATATATTAATTTTCTCTAAAGAATCGGACAATAGATACTTATGCTTAGTTTTTAATGCAAATCCATATAGAATAGGGGCCCCATTTAATGGCCGTTTGTCTAGGTAACTATATATAGCAAAGCTTATTTTATAGAATGGTATAGGTGTAGTATTTAGCTGTTATAGGACTTTAATAGACAGACTACTAAGCACCTATGCAGCCTTAGAGGTTGCCCTCAATCTAAATAAGTTAATAGACTACTCTCTAGAAGACAAGGCGCTATGCTTTTAAATAATATTAGCTATTATAACCTCTATGCCTCTACGTCTGTTGGTCGTTACGTGTCACTATATAGATTTTTTGGCAGCGATAGCAAAAGCTTTAAACTCTAATGGTAGATCGGATCTCTTGAATACATGCCTATACTTAGTATTAAGAAGGTTAAAAACTATGCACTTAACTCCATTTTGCACGGGCCTAGACACTAGCAACCTACCGCTAAACGCTTTGTTAATTTCGCTAGCATGGTATTAGAGGATTTCTTTATATATTTTTTGTTAATCGCGAGTCCTTACTACAGCTTTAGACTACTTATTTACAATAAGTTCTTATTAGTTATAGTGGTTAAGTACTAACTAGATTCTGGGTATAGCGCCGCTATTATGGTTAGGAACCCGATATACTTATAAGTAGGTAAAAGCTTTATATAGAATAGTATGGAGTAACTTATAAAGACAGTAGAGCGGATAATATATATTAGACAATTAGCAACAATCTAACAAGATAATCCTAACAGTTATAATAAGAAGGTATGCCAATAGTGTTAACTTAAGACAATAGCGTATGCTAATGAGAGTAATATAAGAGCAATATAAGAAACAGAATAGAATGTAAGTCTTAATACAAGAAGTAGGATAAGATATAAGCTTTAATATAGGCAGTAGAACGAAATGCAAGACTTAGAGTAAGAAACAGAACAAAAGGTACGTAGCGAGACAAGATATAAGATTTGCGCTACTAACCAAGTAAATAAAATTATAAGATATAAATAGTAAGGCATATAAAAACAAGTGTAACCTATAGTAGAAGCCTTAGAACGTCATTATCGCATGCATTATATAGGAAGCTAAAGAGTTATAGATAGGATAATAATATCCTAATAGGTATACTTAAGCAACTAGACTAGATATATAATAATAAAAGAGCTAATAATTCTATTCTTTATATTATAACTGGTTAGTAAAGCAGCTCTAGAGAGGTAGGGGAACAAGTTTAGGACAATCTAAAACATTAAAAAATATCCAAGATTATATAAAAAAGTGAAATACAATATAGCATTTTATTCTACAAGTGCAAGGTAAGGTAAAATACATGGTAGAGAGAGGTGGTGATAATCTAAGACATTATAAAAGGTCTAAGATTGTACGAAAAAGAGTGAAATACAATATAGTATTTATTCTATAAGTGCAAGATAAGGTAAAGTGCATAGTAGAGAGAGGTAAGGGGATAATCTAAGACATTATAAAAAGTCTAAGATTGTACGAAACAAAGTAAAATATAATACAGTATTTTATCCTATAAGCGCAAGATAAGGCTTTGGGATACCCTTTCACCTAAAGTATAACCTATTTTTAAGCTATATTACTGATAAAGCAATTTTTTTTAGTAAGCTGTTATGTCTACTGTATAGGCAACCCAAAACTAGTATCCTAAATCCTACTTATGACTACTACGCTTTATATTAAAGATATTCGCTAGACTTATTTATATATAGGTCCCATAGTTTAAATTGCATGTTAAGCCATCTATAATACAGCCATTGTCACTCTAGCCCTATAACACCGTACTCTTATTTACGCGCCTTTTTTTCCTACTATTATTTGCTTAATCTTTTAAACTTCTATAGCCGCTTAAACTGACACTATAGCCTCTTTGTCTTTAAAAATATAGCTACGTTAAGCTTGCCTTAGCCTTAATTTCTCTAAATACACACTGCCTAGAAATATATCCCGTCTTACATAACTACTATAAGCTCTACCTATAATATAGCGTCTAGTGCCCTAGCGCGGAGCGGGCTCTCTTAAAAGCCGTATTATAATACCTTCTAGAGACTAGACACCTAAAGCTTCTTTAGCTGCTACAAATAAGGGAGATGCCAATATATAGATTAACGGTGGCATACTGGGTAGAGATGGCCCTAATCTTTATAAGCTAGGGTGGGATATTAAGGTCAAGCTAGCCAATTAATAGGCTGACCTAAATAACCTATTCTTTTCTGCTAAATTATTTAAAGGGCTCTAACTGTATTTTAGCTCTCCGCATCCTAGTAGTATATAGGCTCGTGCTAACATATCTGTTTAATAGGACGCTAAGTTTAAGGACTTTAAAGAGTCCAAGGCAGCCGAACTAGACGCTAAAGTATAAGTATAACCAACTTAACACCGAGTTTAAGGACTTAAAAAAATCTAAGGCAGCTAAACTGGATACTAAAGCGCAAATGTAACCAGCTTAATACTAAGCTTAATACCAAGTTTAAGGACTTAAAGAGTTTAAAGTAGCTGAACTGGATATTGTAAACTAAAGACTTAATAGTACCCAAAAACCCTTTATCCGTCTAAATAATAATATATAGTATTCTTAGGCAATGGCTACAGGACTACAGCTGCGGCGGAGGTATTATTTACCGCTGGTGTTATAGAGCTTAATAATATTAGCTATCCGGACCTATGGATTCCGTTATTTCTATATAAGCCGTAGTAAGAAAAAACGGAAGATTAAGGGTAGTGCTAATTAATTTAAGATAGCTGAATAAGTTAGCACTTAAAACCATAATATCTAGTCTTAGGTATATAGAGTTTTAACTAATATCCAACTTAAGCTGCTGCCTAGAAGTCTTATATTTATTATTAGGGTAACGCCAAAGGGCTAGGCCGGACAACAGGTATCGGCAATAATATAGATTTAAAGCCCGTAAAGTAACTAAATAGAGAGCCCGTATCTTGCAGGCTAACTACTTATCTTTAACGGCTTTTGAAAGTTTATTTCTAGAATTCCTTTTAACACCTCTAGTTTCCATTTCGGCTGCCTTAGATTCTTTTAAGCCCTTGAACTTAGTATTAAGCTAGTTATACTTACGCTTTAGCGTCCAGTTTAGTTACCTTAGACTCTTTTAAGTCCTTAAACTTAGTGTCAAGCTAGTTATACTTGCGCTTTAGAGTCTAGTTTGGTTACCTTGGACTCTTTTAAGTCCTTAAACTTGGTATTAAGCTAGTTATACTTACGCTTTAGCGTTTAGTTCGGTTGCCTTGGACTCTTTTAAGTCCTTAAACTTAGTATTAAGCTAGTTATACTTGCGCTTTGGTGTCTAGTTTAGTTGCCTTGGACTCTTTTAAGTCCTTAAACTCAGTATTAGGCTAGTTATACTTATGCTTTAACATAACTAGTTCTGGTAAGAAAATGAGAGGTATACTCTTAGAAGCTATAAAGTTAAGCCACTTAGATTAAATACCAGCAATTAACTATTAGTACTATAACACGTACTCTTTACGCCTGGAAACAATACCACATTATTTAATATATAATTAGCAATAATGCAGCGGAGCTGTCTATAGTGTTCTTATACCCCCAAGAGTTATAGCGGCCTTTACTAACACCTATGGTACTATAAAAGGCGGCTGCCTAGCTACTAACACGTCTATAAAAAAGCACGCAAAGAGAGATATAACACTCGCATATTTATTGCGGCCCGACTGCTTATAATTCGCAATCAATTCCACTACTCTTACTAGTTAGATAACGCGCGATTGTAACCAGACGGTATAAACACGGATACTAATAAGTACGCTCTAGTAGTGGTAGAATATAAGTAGAATGCCTATCTAGTGCCTCTATACAGTATACTATATTAGAAAAGCGTCCTATTGTTATTATTATTACTTAGAGTAGAAATATTTAAAGCAACTAAGAATATAAAGGTGGGCGAACCAATTTTATATAAGACTGATAATAATATATAGTAAGTTAACCAGACAATTTTAGATATTACCATATTATAACACAATAATAGCCAAAGTATACTATATAATCCTTTTTAATATAGCTACACCGCATTTGCTGCACAAAGGGAGACATTAACGCACTGCTTAAAGACATCCGCCTTAGCCCACTTTATAGCCTACTTAGCTTCTAATCTATAAATTAATGGGAGAAACTAATCACCGCTATTCTATTTGGCATATAAGACGAACAATGGCTCTAATTAGAGTATAAGGTGAAATTGAACATTAAAGGCTCTAAGCAGAGGGAATACTATATTCTTTACCAGGATGTTACAAATATAATTACCTTTCTAATTAGCTATTAACCCTTTAAAGATGCACTAGCATATATACTAAAGAGACTCTACAATACCGACAACCACTAAGTCTACAACAAACTATATAGCGGTAACTAGTAGTGGGAGACATAAGGTAAGTGTTGGAATCACGGTAAGGGGGGTTTTGGTTTCAATCAATTTCTTCTTCTTTTTCTTTCCTTCTACTTCTACAGGTGGAATTTGATGGATCTCCTGAGCTCGCTTAGCTCACGTGCAATGGTGTCCACTGTATTACGGAACCTTATTCCGACAGTAAGCTTCCTAGCGGTGCTATAGTAGTTCCTATACTTATAGCAGTTAATAAGACCTAGCTAACAATATACTATAGCAATAAATCGGCCTGGCCGGTATATCTTACTATCAGTAATCTTAACTAACAAGTTCGGCGCCAATAGATATCCCCTGCAAATATCCTTATTAGCTTTATACCAGTTATTAAAGAAAAGGATAACAATATAAAAAGTAAAGCATATTATAAGGCGATAAGAACTATACTTAAATATAAGTCCTACTTTAGTATTCTAACGCTATATTCCATTAACTAAAATATAATAGTAATTAAGCATCTTATAGAAAGCGGCGTAGACCTTTAATATACGGATAATTTTATGCGATAATATTATCCAATTATATATGGAATAATGGCAGACTATAAAGAACAAGTGCTGCTTATAGGTGTCAAAAGCCGACAGCACTGCACTATGTGCTAGGTCCCCCCTCTAAAGCGTAAGAACTTAACTAAGAAATAATACCTGCTATATACCTATAAGGAGACAAGAAGATAGATTAAACGCTAGTAACTAAAGAATATTCTTCTATCCTTAGACAACTGGGTATATCCAGTAGAATATTTTGCGTGGCACTATCGCCTATTTAACATCTATAAGGGCATAATAGTAGATGTTCTATATTAGCTTCTAAAGGGTATTGTTATACAACTTATTAAATAGGTATGGAAACTGGTAGGCAACATTATCCAGCCAAAAAGAAAGAGAAGAGGGATAAAGATAATTATAATAAATATATCTATGGAGGCTTAGCTTAATTAGTGTTTTAGATAAGTCCCGGCTTTTATAGGGCTAAAACGGTTTAATAATCTATTATTTAGTAAAGTTACTTAATGGACAGGTAATAAACAAAAAGCTATAGTTTGTTAACTTATCGCTATACTAGCTCCACTACTGTTGTCTAGGGAACTATATGCTATACATTTTACAAGAGCTATATATAACTTCGTTATTATAGCTTAGTATTACACCTACGACAAGGAGACACTATAATATATACACCATGCCCTATATTGAATTAATATGCTTAAAGGCGTATTTTAAAGTTTCCATTTAAAAGCAAAGGATTCTAATATGGGCCATTTTAATATACCAAAATTCCATGCCCTTATATATTTTAAGGAAAATATCCGCCTGTACGGATACGCAGATAGGTACTGCACTGGCGTAAATAGCGAAGCTGAACACCGTTATATTATTAAGGCGTTTTATAACTTAATAAATAAATAGGATTCGCTATCTTAAATCTGCTCTTATAATTCAAGACGGGTAGTAGTACTAGCAATAGAAGACGAAATAGCTTTTATAAATAGTAATTCTATACCACAGTCTTCCTAGTATCTAGAGGTGCAGGTTACTTAACTAATATAGTATTTAGCAGTTGCAAAGCTTTGGTGGCCTTTAGAAGATATAAATAGGGCAATAGATCTTGTCTAGAGGCGTCTTAGGTTAAAGACATGGCTTTATATATCCCATATAGCAAACTACTACGAAATCCTAGGGTTTCTAGATAGTATTACGGTATTTATCTAAGAGTATAGGCGAAAACCACAAGGCGAACGTGCCTAGAACTCTAATATAGACTGGAAAGAGAAGGACCCCTTATAGGTTAAGCGCCTACTTGTTAAAATACATCTATCTATCCGCTATTAGAAACGAGATAGAAAAAATGCAACTAACCTTAAGGGCCAAATTAGTAAGGTAGTACGTTGTATACCAAATTGGCAATGTTCTAACTAGTAAAGGCGTAATTACGTATAGGTCCAAGAGTATATAGATAACTGCAACCGTATTAAAAAGGGCCGCACGCCGTTAGGTAGAAGACTTATAGGCCAGCTTTAGCTAATTATTACTGTTCTAGATATTAAAAGATTAGATAAGTATGGTGTATATATACAGTATACTGGAGCTATAGTAGAGCTGCTTTAGCCATTAAATTATAGACTACCGCATCTAATACACGGCATGATTAAGGTAAAAAGGTAGCCACGCTTAAGCGTAAATACTAGGCAAGTACTTAGAGGTGGTCGCTTTTATTTAATGCTATCTATTCTATAAAGCGCGTATATTATTCTAGCCGCTACTTCTTGTCCAGATTTATACTACGTTAATAATTATATTAATTAGGACCAATATAATACTCTACACTCGGACAACTTTTTTAAAGAAGGAACTCGCATTGCGTTATTATATAGAAGCCAGGATAAATAGCAAAAGCAGCTAAGCTAGCATAGAACCTATAATATATAATATAATAATAAACCTATATAAGACTATATGGGACTATATAGGATTATATAAGATTATATAAAATTATTTTAATCCTAATATATAATATATTATAAGCTAGCATACTACAGGCTAAAAAAATAGTAAAAGTTCATTTGCGCAATTGGCATACAACTTTAAAATAATATATTATATTACCTTAATTGCATGTCAAGGAATGTGCAGTTAGCTTTTAAAGTTATTAAGTTAGTTAACTACGTATTATTTAACTTTTAAATATGTCAAGTTAGTTAATTGCGTGTTAAGTTAGTTAAGTTGTATATTAAGTTGGTTAATTACGTGTCAAGTTAGTTAAGTTGTATATTAAGTTAGTTAATTACATGTCAATTACACGAAACATGCTTAACAAAGTCGACTTAAAACCTAGTCTGCGAATATTTTCCCAATATCTCCCACCTAAGTAACTCTTGTTTACTCCTTAAGTACATCTTACTAGTATACTACCCTAAAGGCAAACGGTCCCATCTATTAATATACTAATACGCATATTTATTCTCTTAAGCTATATAGTAGTCTCTCTAGCTAGGATATAATCCTGCCTACCTATTAGGTGCATTAAGGGTTAAAGCCTAGCTAAAGGGTAAGGTCCTTAAAGCTAGCAGTGGCTACTATATACTACGCCCTATAGGAGGCTAGTAGTAATATAGGGGCGTAATACCTTATATACTGCTAGTTCCTATTTTATGTTACCTATTAGGGTCTCCCTATAATAGGCTGACTATATTTTATAAGAGGGGGCTGTAAAGATACTAGATCCTATATTAGGTAACCTGCTCCCCCCTCTCCTACTAACTAAGCTTATATCCCCCCCTTTTATAAACTAGCCTATATCTCTAACTATTAAGTTCTTGTCCAACTAGCCTATGTTTCCCTTATAGCCTTCCCTATATATATATATATTAGGTTATATATACTACGCCTATTAAGACCCTCCTATAAGTTGCCTATAAGTCAACTATAAGTTAACTATAAGTTGACTATAAGTTAACTATAAGTTAAACGCTATAGGGCCGTTAAAGCTAGCCTATATTTCCACTGCCTAAAGCTTTACCTATATTTCCACCTCGTTAAGCCATCTAGTTGCTGTTGTTAGATAATTCATGTAGAGGGGTTCATTGATGCAATGGGTTAATTAATTGATGATCTTGACTTAATCATTGATTAATCTATATGTTGGTTGACCTAGGGCCCCTAGGGCTTTAAAGAGATTTATAATACACGTGCCCTATACACGTGACTCGTGCACGTGTCCCACGCCTTAGAGAATATAGATTATCTAACACACCCCCTTAGCTTTAAGCTCTTTAAGGTCAAAGCTAACTACCTTCTTGTGCCCGTTAATGCGTTGATTAAACTATAATCTTATCTAAATCCTTCCTTCTTACCCTAACCTTCTCCCTTAGGTCCTCTAGTTGCTTCTCCTTATCTAGCTACTTCTTAATATCCACCATTCTGATTATATTAATAAAGCTTTAAACCCTCTGCTTAGGCAGGGCCTTTATAAGTCTATTAGCAATTATCTCCTTTGTCACTGTTTATTAAAATCATACTCGTCTTATTATCCTGACGTAGCTAGTGTTAATAGATGTCAATATATCAGAGCTTTATAATTAGCTTTGCTGTATCTTTTATAATTAGTTGGAGCGTCTGGGTGTTGTTATATTTAATAATTAAGGGCTCGTTTAGTTGCTTTAAATATTCTACTAGTAAAGATAGCTTTTTTCGCTGTCTAAAATAGGGCTAATAACTCGGCTTCTGTGCTTAACGTAGTCACCATATCCTGCTTATTTACTCTCTATGTGATTGGTCCTCTACCGTCTCTTCCATCGTCTTATTCTTTGTTGTGTATTCCTTTGTCTTTCCCTTTGCCGTTTATTCCTTCCTCATCTTCTCTATAGTAGATTGCTCTGCTCCTCGCGCTATATAGGTACTGGAATACTCTAACATAGTATTATAGAAGCTGCTTCTCTTAGTAGGGATATAGGACGGACTAGTAGGTCTATATTAGGGGATAGACGCGTTAGACGGATCAATTGGTAATTAGTAGGGAGGAGTTTAGATTCTGCTATAAGAGTATCCAGAAGACGCCCTATAAGATCTGTTTTATACTTATTAGCTATCTTCTTAATATAGGCTTTCTGGGATAGCCATAAGAGCCTCTAGCTATAATTGTATAGCACATAGATTTCTAGGAGCTATTTTAGCTCGCTAAGGGTACTTATCTAGTATTCCTTGCTTAGCTCCTTAATTACCTCTTAAACTTTCTTTTTATCTGTCTTTTATGGCAGAAGATAATGTTATTGACTAATAACTTTATTAAGATCGTAATGGACAAACGCGTTAACTGCATCTATATATTATCTCTAGGTTGAATTTCGCGGTGATCGCCATAAGGATCTAGTAGGTTATACTCGCCAATGCAGTAGCTCTTATAGGTAAGTCTTATTAAGCTAAGGATCTACTGTCCCTTTACGTACTTTTTTAATAATTATACCCCCTAAGCGTTCGGCGGTACTATTCTAAGCTTAGGTATGTGGCGCTAAAGGCTTAAATATAACCCCTTAGCGCTTTCTTGAGGTTAGTCTAGTTAGGAGGTTAAGATAGGGTTTATTAATATTCTATTTTAAGAACCTTCGTGAGACCTTATAGGTCCTGGATAACCTAGACGTAGATACTATAGTCATGTATTGCATCTGGACGAATATCTCTTAACAATACTCTGCGCTTCTATTGGCGGCGTAGTAGTCGGCTTGTATTAAACACTAATAGACTCCCTAGTTGGACGTATTTTAATAGTCTATTATCCGTAATATTCTTCCATTTAGCATAGGATTATGTCATCCTTTATTATCCTAGTAGTACCCTTGTTTTTAAAGTAGATGGAACAACACTAGATTTATGTTAAAGTCTATATAAAAGGTAACGTCCTTAAGATATAGGACTCCCTTGCTCTTGTCTTATTATTAAGCTTTATCTTCTTATTTAAGTCTAATTTTAGTAACTAGATTAGTAAGATCCTTATTCTATTCTACCTTCCTTAGTGCCTTTTTAATATAAGAATCTCTAATTGTAACTTCTGTAGGTCTTTTATCTTCAAATAAACACTAATAGTCCCTAAGGGAGTGTCCTTGTATTCCATATGCTAGGCACTTGGGTGTTAGCTTCTTATAGGACGTCTCCTTATCTACTAGTACCCCGGCTCTCTTTAAGCGGCTTTTATATACTAAGGCCTTTCCTCTTTATAAACCTTTAGTAGTATTAGAGTGATCCTTAATAGCTTACTCTATAAAGTCTGTATTAAAGGTACTCCCTTTTATAGTAGTATTAGCTTGCTCTAAGGGTCTTTTAAGTCCTTCTTGCAGCTTCTTTGCTACTCTATGGTATTTAGAAGATCTTAACTTCTATAGGTTATTTAACTTGGTAGTATACTTTATATAGTAGGCATCGCTAAAAGGTTAAATAATATCTACCAAATCTTAAAGCCAGATTCTATTGGACATTTAAGGGATCTTATAGTTCTCTCCTAGGGCTATTATATGTTCCCATTAATCTAACTACTAATTTAATTTTAATAAGTATTTAAACCCCTTAAGGGCTTTTATATACTGGTGTTATACCTTCTTTCTAATAAATAATAAGGTAGGTTCTGTGTTCTCTTTTAGCTAGAATAGCCATTCTTTAATAGTTAAGAAAGGGTTAAGCAGTAGCTTCTTCTAAGTTAATACTATGGATATAATCTAGGTGCGGATCTATTAAAGATAATCTTCTTGTTTTAGGAAATACTTTATATCCTAGTTATAGTATCGTCTACTATTCTTATACGCTCTCTGTTAATTCGTCAAGAGCTATATATATAAGGTTGCATTCTCGTTAAAATCTGTAACCTTTGGATAAGGTAGTTTTTTAAGTAGACCTTCTTAAGGTGCTTCTATGGCTAGGTTAATGTGGGCCCAAATTTACTAATCCACAACGGCTCGGAGTTGCCATAGCCATTATTCCCAGTCTTCTGGCTTATTGAGGATGATTGTAGTCAACGAACTTAACGTCGGTGGAGTCATTTTGACTGATAGGCAAAGGAGGAATTAAGATGGTATTTTGTCGTCAGGATCGTCCTTGTCATCAGGATCGTCCTTGTCATCAGAATCGTCCTTTGATGATTGAGGTGGAATCTCGTGGAATCTCGTCCTGTGACAATTGAGGTAGGATTTCTGTCAGAGTCTGCGTCTTGACGATAAGGTAGAATTTCTTCAAACGATTAAGTAATAGCTGAATAGCTTCTTGAGTCGGCGGACCGGGCTCATAACTATCACGAAGTTCGTGTAGAGGGGTTCATTGATGCAATAGGTTGATTAATTAATGAACTTAACTTGATCGTTGATTGATCTGGATGTTGGTTGACCTAGGGCCCCTGGGGCTCTGAAGAGATTTACAATGCACGTGCCCCGTGCACGTGACTCGTGCACGTGTCCCACGCCTTAGAAAATACAGATTATCTGACAGCTGTCGCATCGCCGTCACGTCGCTGTCGCGTTGCTATTATATTACTATTATCCAGGTCGCGCGCACTACGCCTATTAAGACCCTCTTCTAAGTTACCTAGGTAAACCAGATACCAGATAGGCCCTTATAGAGGGGCCTTAATAAGTTCTTCGCGGTGGCCTTAGGGCCTTAATAAGTTTCATATAAGGTACCTGCAACGCATTAACCTTAATAAGTTCTTATAAAAAGAGGTTCCCTACGCCCTTACTATATCCTCTTGGTCTTAGAGCTAGTGCAAGCCTAAGGGTGTCCTATTGTACGCCTAAGGCGCGTCTATATTAACTGGCTGAGTAAGGCCAGTTTCGGGCCTGGCTGCGAGCCAGGTAGTCGTACGTTGGGCGGTTTTCGTATCCCAGTTTCCCTTAATGGCCTCCCTAGATAGTATAGCAGGAGCCTTAAGTAGGGGCAGTAGGGCTCCTGGTGTTATTAAGGGCGATGCTTATACGCGTCGCTAGCTTAACACCACAGAGTCGCAATACCAGCGCGCTACGCGCGCTACGACGGCTCTCCTCCATTGCCTCTGCACTTAGCCATTATAAGGAATGATTTCCTGATGATATTTCTACCTGCGGCGACGTGGACGCGTACAGTAGGGCTTTGCGGGCACTATATTATATCCCTAGTTAGGGAATAGTTAACTATAATTTAATAATTCTTTATAGATGCCTTAGCTAAGTAGCGGGCTGTACTAAAAGCCTAATATTAATAATTAATGGAAGTACTCTGTGAAGAACTCTATAATATTAAGGCACTTTAATTAGAGACCTTAATAATAATACTTATAAATAAGATTAAAATAACTATATCTAAACCCGGCCTATTAAATGCGAATACTAAACTAGTAATAGTAGCTTAATTTAAGTATATAATAAACCTAGTATCTATTATAAAATCTTAAAAAGCTTTTTAACCTTTTAATATTTAATAGAAATTAAAATAATCTATATCCCTTTATAACTAAGCTCTATCTTAAACTTTGAATAAACTATAACTAATACCCTATTAAAGCTAGCAAGGTTAGCTATAGAATGTTTTATTTAAGTAAAGATACTATATAAACTGTAGATTTATTCTTCTATAACGGCACCTTTATTATTTTTTAAAAAAAATTCTTTTTATTAGAATAATATATAATAACGCTAGTTATAAATATATAGCTATTACTAAACTTAAAAACCTACAATAACGGAACTAAGACTTTACTAGCTTCTTTTTAGATTTTTTAGGCCTTATTAATAAACTAAATTAAAATAAAGCTGCTAAAGTCGCTACCCTTTAATAATCTATTTTAGATAAGATTAGAGCCTAGTTAGTAGGCAGAGAACTACTAAAAGACCTATTTAAATTTGCTATAATATATTAATAAATTAATAAGGACCTTTAATATAATAAATAGACTTATTCTCTAAAGTTAACTATATCTTATATTTAGAACTTTATAAAACTGGTATATAATCTAAAGCGCAATCTGTTTCTAAAACCTAAAAGCCTTATATACAACCCTATAGACCTTAATGCCGCTTAATCCTATAACGTACTCCATAGGTAAGCGGCCCATACGGGTAAGCGGCCCACTTTAAAACCCCACCAAAAATTAGAAAAATCACACCTTAATATCTCGACAACCACTTAATAATAAATTCTAATAATTTGGATTTGGACTTTTATATATACTCTACAGCTTCTATTAAAGTTGCATTGTAAATAGGTTAGTAGTTTTTAAGATATAGTAATTTGGCTTATTTTGGCCTCGTTTTAGCCTCTAAATTATAATATCTTAAAAACTACTAATCTATTTACAATGCAACTTTAATAGAAGCTATAGATTATATATAAAAGTCTAAATCCAAATTATTAGAATTTATTATTGGGTGGTTGTTAAGATATTAGGGTGTGATTCTCCAATTTTCGGTAAGTTTTAAGGTAGGCCGCTTACCCGTATGGGCCGCTTACCCATGGAGTACGTTATACCCTTAGGAACCAATAAATAAAGAACTTAAGCTATAAATAGAAAATACTTTGGATATAGTAAAAAAGGGTATATTTAAAGGAATTATTAAACCCACCCTTTTAAAAAAAGCCCGCTATTGTTCCTCCCAGTTCTTAAATTATACTTACTCTATAAATTATACTTAGTTGCCATAAAGTATCTTACCTTTAGTTAACTTAGAAAATAAATTATCCTAAGGCTAAGTTGCGCCTTAAGATAAAAAGTAGAAGAGTATAAGTGTCTAGGCTCTTCCCGTACTAATATATAACATAACTCCCTTAATATACTTAGTAAAATTTAAATACTTAGAAAATAGAAGGAAGTATAAATCCTAATAGATAGCGGAGCTACTAGTATAGGCTTTATTAATATAAACTATATAAAAACTTAACGCCTAAATTTAAAGAAACTTAATAAGCCCTAAGGCCTATAAAACTTTAATGGTAAACCTTTAATATATAGTAAACTAACGCACTACGCTCTAGTAAAGATGTGGATAGGTAAATACCTTTGTTAGGAATATAGGCAAGTTGCCATCACGCGAGGCAAGTTGCCGTCACGTAAGGCAAGTTGCCATTACGTGTCGCCGCGGCACTAGCGTGGCGAGGAGCCTTAAGCTCCTCACCCTTCCTTAAGCAGGAGAAAAGAATAGAATAATAAACATTATACTAGCTACAAACTGTAACTACGTGATATTACCTTGTGCTACCAACACTGATTAGTGGTTAACTTTACTATTATACTACAGAATAGCTAGGTATTACACCAAGAAGAGACAAGCCACTGTACCAGTGCTACTTATGCTAGAGGAAGCTGTCTTTTAAGGTCAGAACTAGTCCTAAATCTTAAATAGAACTCTTCTACAAATCTAAGAATCTAAAGGCTAGAACTGGTCCTAAGCCTTTCCCAGATTATAGATTCTTGCGTCTATTACGCAGAATAACACGCTTTATAAGTCTTCGCGATTTAAGGCCAGAACTGGTCCTAAGCCCCATAATCGCAAATATACGTCACAAACGCGTACCAAACAACGAACGCGTACTAAATGACAATTAACAATCCCTATACTAATAACACCTCCTCTCCTATAACCCTATAACACTTCCCTTCCTCCAAAAATATGGCTAATGACTGGAGAGACTTCTTACCACTAGGGGTAGCCATGTACGCGAAACTTATTGATAAAGATTAGGACGAATTTCCCGTTTTTAATATAACAACCTATACCGTAAAATAAGTTAATGGCTTTCTTCTACACCATATTCTATTTTACCAAAGTAGACACTACGCCGATGTATAACTATAGGAATATTTTAGGGAGGATTTTATAGGATGGACCGTTGACACCTAGGCACTTAGCAATGTTAATATTATTTAGGATTTTTAAGACTTCCTTTAAAAGAATAGAGTATTTGTCCCTATAGATGGGGGCATTATTAGAGACAATATTTAGGAGCAGGTCCTTAATGTAAAGAAAGAGCACAAATGGACTTTATAAGAGATTGAGCACTAAATACGCACTATAAAGAAGTTTAACTCTTAATAGAATCCTAATAACGAACAGCCACAATTAATACCTTTCTATAGTCCCCTACTAGCTACACAAGCATCTCTAGCCCGACCACTAGCTGCTCCGCCAATTCCACTAGCTATTCTAACTGCTGCACTACCAGTTGTCCCAATCGCTGCACTACTAGAGACGCTTTAACCTCTATAGCAACTTCCGCAAGAATCTCCGCAGCAATCTTAGTAGCAAGCTCTATAAGAACCACTATAGACAACCTTAGGCTATTAAACACCTTAAGTTCCTCAGCCTTAAGTTCCTTAGGCTGCCGTATCTTAACCCATGCCTTAAGCTCCATCCCACTAGAGATTCTCAACCTTGTTTAACTTAAGCGCTGAGACGTTTCCTCTAACCCCTACCGCAACTAGACAACTGGCATAATAAGCTAGATCTGTAAATGATATCCTAACCCACCAGTAGTAAGCTCGACAAGAACCTCCGTAGTAACCTCTATAGCAATCTCCGCAGCAATCTCCGTAGCAATCTTTGCAATAACCTCCGCAATAACCTTTATCTTCAGTTCCCTAGTATCTACCAATTTAACACCATAGTGCATTTTCGGTTATGCTTAAAGATTGTGCCAGTAGCTCCTATTATAGTAAGATCACTAGAAAATCAGATGACTTAAGATCTGTGATTAGTACCACTATTTGCTCTTATAAGGCATAGCAATTCTACTTTAATAACTACCCTTAGCAGGAGCTTAATTACGGCGAATACAACAGTTATAATAACGGCTAGTACTGCACTAATTGCTCCTATGGATGAAGTGGGTATAGATGAGGCCGTAGCAGCTATAATAGACGTAGAGGCTCTGGCTACCGTAGAGGAGGCTCTTGTAGAGGATCTAGTGGAGGTGGATTCTGGAATGGAGCTGGATATTAACAAGCTCTATAACTCTATTTTAACGATATAGTTCCCTGGTTAATCTACCTAGGATTTCCTAGCAAGAAAGTATTACGTACTAAAAGGCAATTTGAGGTTATAACAGTTTAAGGTTTACTACTTGGTTAACCACTATTTCTTTAGTAAATTTGGGACAGCGAGACTTATATTACAATGGCAATAGTAAGTAAGGAGGATCGATATTTGTTACACTAGTCAAGCGGTATATATATATAGATGGCAACCGCAAAAGAAGAGTTGCCAGTGTTGGGAATATAGGTAAGTTGCCGTTACATAAGGCAAGTTGCTGTTACGTAAGGCAAGTTGCCGTTACGTGTCGCCGCGGCACTAGCGTGGCGAGGAGCCTTAAGCTCCTCACCCTTCCTTAAGTAGGAGAAAAGAATAGAATAACAAACATTATACTAGCTACAAACTGTAACTATATAATATTACCTTGTGTTACCTATAACCTTAAATATATTTCCTTATTTATAACACCCTTAAAGTAATATAAAATTATACTTAGATATAGATAGCTAAAGCAATATAACCCCCTAATTAGTTGGGTTAAAGAAATACTAAAGTTCTATATAACTTACTGCTAAAGTTATTACTTAAAAAACCATTTACCCTATAAATACACACATAACTATTTAAATTTAATATAATATAAATTACCCTTACTATAAGCCTTAAACTAAAATAATAAAGCTATAACTGCTAATTATAGTAAAGGATGTAAAGAAGTTATACTAAAACCTCTTAAAATTTATATAATATAGGCCGCACCCTTTATCTTATTAGTAAAAAGATAAAATTATAAAATCTTTACTATAACTATAGAAAATATTAAGAAAGCACTAGAACCAAAATAATATATTAATCCTTAATCTCTTATACCTAAAGAGTATTATAATCTAATTAATAAGTTTAAAAAAAGATATTATTACAGGACTCCTCCGTAACACCTTATACACGTCTACCTGTTTCCACCTACGCAGCAAGAAGAGACCGACTACAAGACGGCAATCTGATGGTAATCTATGGCAATCTGACGGCAATCTACCGCATTCTGCTATATTCTGCCAAGTCTACTAAATCCTGCCAAGTTCTGCCAGGACCGCTACTCAAATCCTATTCTACTCCGTGTATGTGTCGACTAAGCAACCAAACTAGCAATATATACCCTTTCTTCCCGTTTCCTTACCTTCTCTCCTTACGTAACGTCTTAACTTTATTATATAGTTTATATATATAGCTTAATAATATCTACTTCGCTATATATTATCACCACTTATACTTACTCCGTAACACTATGTTGCGTTAAAACCTATACTCCGCCCCGCCCTATTTAAAATGTAGAACGACCTTAAAGCCCCTATAATAGCCGCCGACATTATGTCCGCACTCCGGGAACAATTAGCAGATATGCAAAAGTCCTTTATAGACGCCCTCGCACAAAACTAAGCTGCTATAGCTTAACAGCAAGCCAAATAAGAAGCATAGTACTAGAAAACAATTAAGGCCCTCTAAGAAGAAATCCGCACCCTTAAGATATCCACGCTAAGCCCTTAAGACCGGTCGCTATTACTAGAAGCCAATACGCGGAACGCGAGCCCTAAACCAGCAATAGTTATCCCACCAGTAGAACCGACTACTGCACCATAACAATCTAAACAATTACCAGACCCTCTAATATTCACTGGTAAATAATAAGAACTCCAATTATTTCTAAGCTGGCTTAAAAATAAGCTAACTAGTAACGCCAACTGCTACCTAACTAAAGCTAACTAACTCTGTTATGCCCTAAGTTAACTAGGAGGAGATGTAGCTAACCTTATTAAACCTCTTTAACCGAACTTAGTACTAAGCCTAATTGTACTTCTTAAAGTTATATATAGTAACCTAAACCGCCAAGCTACTGCTTAGAGAAAGAGAAACTATATAACTTAAGGAATAAAAAGCTTTCTAGTATACTTCTCTAAATTCAACCGTTACGTAAAAGAAACAGGCTGGAACGACTCCGCACTAATTAATAGCCTTATTAAATCCCTAAGTCCTGAACTAAAAACCTCCCTAATAGGTATAGACCTACTAGGAGCCCTTAACGCCTGCGTAAACGTTATTAATAAACGGTATAATAATATACTACGTTTGACACCAAAGTCCGCTTTTTAATATAATACAATAACCCCGTGAACGTCTACTAAGCTATTGTCTCAGCCTAAGCACCCTAACGCCATGGATATTAACACTGGAACCCTAGGATACACCCCACTAGGGTCCTTTAAATAAGAATAACGCACTAAGCTAGGCCTCTGTTTTAAGTATAGAAGTAGCTCCTACCTCTCTAACCACTGCTCCGTCCCCCTGCCCTAACGCGAATTACAAACGGCTAATACTAGCAGCCGTTTACCGCATTAATCCTCTAGTTACCGTCCCCAATCTCTACCTAGTTCCAGCCCCGCATCTAGTAAGCACCACTTACAAGAACGAAGCTATAACTAATATGCTATAAGAACTCCACCCTAATCGCCTCTAAAAGGAAGGTTTTGGAGCTAAGTTGCTCTCTAGGACGGCGCTGCCTTAGGATCTTGTTAAATGCTTTAGATGTCACGAACTCTAACTCTTAGGATTGCAGTATAACCGTTAACTATCGTCTTCGGCAGAATGATTAATAGGTTAATGCTCAAGTCCTAATTAATACAGGAGCCAGCGGCACAGGATTTATTAATAAGATCTTTATATAAGATAATGGTTTTACTCTAACCCCCCTTAATCGGCATATTAACGTATTTGGATTTAATGGCAAATGCACTATTTTAGGCCGTATTACCTATGTAGTATTTCTAAGACTCCAATACCTAAACCACAAAGAACTGATTAGGCTTTTTATTACCACCCTAGGTTACTTAGTAATCCTTAAACAACCCTAGATAAAGCTACATAAGGTAACCATTAATTGGGACAACCTTAAGCTTCTATTTACCACCTCCTGTTATAAGCAAAAGTGTTTTATAACCCGCTGCTTAGACCCTAAACCAAAATCTAAAAAATCTACTAAGATTTACTAGTCTAAGATTTCTACTGACGTCCACTAAGAACCTAGAAATAACACACGACTATATAAACCAACTCTAACTGCTACACCCCGAACTAAGCAGAAGCTTAAGCTTAATATATAAAAGTACTAAAAGAACTAATACTCTATTATGAAAAGGATACTTAAAGAACCTAAACCTAAATCTAACACTGACTTTATACCTAACACTAAACTTAAACCTAAATAAGAAACCATATAAGAAACTAAAGATAATCCAAGTTTACTTAACACCTTAGATATTTATATAATTGGAGCTACCCTATTAGCACAACTCGCTAAGAAACCTAAACATATGATCTTTGCTGTTACAATAGCTAATATTAAAAAGGCCTTAGCACTAAAGAAATATACTAACCCTGCCACAAAAGTACTAGTATGCCACTATAACAACCTAGAAGTATTTTCACGAAAGGAAGCTAATAAACTAGTAGAATACCAACCATACGACCATAAGATCGTACTTAAAGAAGGAAAACAGCCAGGATTTGGACCCTTGTACAGAATATCCTAAAATAAACTTTAAGTGCTGCGGAAGTACTTGGACGAACACCTAAGTAAAGGATTTATTAGAGTAAGCTCTTTGCCTATAGCTGCACCTATAATCTTTATTAAGAAACCTGGTGGCGGTCTACACTTCTATATAGACTACTAAGCTCTTAACGCTATTACTATTAAGAATCGGTACCCGCTCCTGTTAATTTAAGAGATACTAAACCAATTAAGTAAGGCTCGCTACTATATAAAACTTGACCTTATCTACGCATTTAACCGCCTCTGTATTACAAAAGGAGATAAATAGCTTACCGCATTCTGTACTAGATATAGACTATTTAAATACTTAGTAACGCCGTTCGGCCTTATAAATGCCCCAAGTTTATTCCAACACTTTGTAAATAATACCTTATAACCTTACCTAGACGTTTTCTGTACTGCTTATATTAACGACATCCTGGTATATAGCAATAACCTAGCTAAATATAAGAAACACATTAACCTTGTCCTGGAAGCCCTACGTGGAGCTAGACTATAATTAGATATAAATAAATACAAGTTTTATAAAACGGAAGTTCTATACCTCGGACTTATTATCTCTATAGACGGCATATAAATGGACCTAAAGAAGATTAAAGTAATTATAAACTAGCAAGAACCCAAGAACGTTAAGGATATAAGAGCCTTTATAGGATTTGCTAATTTCTACTAACGGTTTATTAATAACTTCTCCGCCCTGGTTTTACCTCTTATGGCTCTAATATAAAAGGATAAAGCTTTTATCTTTAATAAGGAATGCAAGAAGGCCTTTGCCTATCTAAAAGTTATGTTTACCACCGCACCCATACTTTAACACTTTAACCCAAACCGAAAGAGTATTATAGAAGCTAATTTATCTAACTACGTTACTGGAGGCATTCTATCTTAGTATAATAAGGAAGGAGTACTATATCTAATAGCATACTTCTTAAAACAATTAAGTCCAGCCGAATATAACTACAAGATCTACGATAAGGAATTATTGGCCATTATTAGATATTTTAAACAATGGCGACCTAAACTGGAAGGCGCCGGATTTCTAATTAAGGTTCTTAGCGACTATAAGAATCTACAGTACTTTATAACCATAAAACAGCTAAGTTATTATTAAGCCTACTGGTTAGAATATCTGTCTCGTTTCCAATTCTTAATCACGTACTGCCTAGGCGTTTAAGGTTAAAAACCTAATGCCCTAACTTAACGTTCACAAGATATAACAGTATAGGAAAAAGCGCGCGCCTACTATAATTAAACGCTGCTTCGCCCTAAATTATTTAATCCCCTAGCTAAAGACCTTATAGTACACGTCCTTAAAATAACTGATCGATTAATTAAGCAGATTATAGTCAATGAATACCTAAATAACGAGTTTATCTAAGAGACACTTAAGTTAATTTAAGATAGCGTTAGACGCTCCAAAAAGATCTCTCTGAGTGAATATAAAGCTCGCGGAGAACGCTTGTACTACTAGAACCGCCTAGTTGTACCTAACTATAATAAACTTAAGCTCAAGCTTTTTAAACATGTATATAATCTACCAGTAGCCGGCCACCCAGGCTAAGGAAAAACCCTAGAGCTGCTTTAATAGGAGTACTACTGGCTAAACATGCATAATATAACATGAAGGTACATCTCTAGCTATTACACCTGCTGACGAGCCAAAGCCTTGTATAAGAAGTACAATGGCTTTCTAAAGCCACTACCTGTTCCGGACTGAAGATGGAAGGATATCTTAATTAACTTTGTTGTTAATCTCCCTATAAGTAAAGGCTGTGTGAACATTATGGTAGTTATAGACCAACTATTTAAAATAAGACACTTAATCACCTGCCCTAATATATTAATACCTACCGTCGCCCGACTGTTCCTAGATTATGTATAGAAACTCTATAGACTTCCCAAAATGATCGTCTCTAATAGAGGCCGCTAGTTTATTTTGGTGTTTTGGGAAGAACTAACTACCTAACTCCGCATTAAAGTGCTGTTGTCTACGGCATATTACCTAGAAACGGACGGTCAAACGGAACATATAAATGCTATAATGGAACAGTATATTCGGATATACACGTCGTATTTACAGGACAACTGGATAGACTGGCTTGCATTTACTAAGTTTACTGTAAATAACTCCATCTTAGAAACTATAAAGGTCTCCCTATTCCTAGCTAATTATGGCCAGTACCCGCGAATGGGTTTTAAACCCTTTAGTAATATTCCTCGCCTAGCTTATTAGGCCTTATAAGTTACAGAAGCAAACAAATTCGTAAAGAAGATGGAAAAACTATAAGAGTTTCTTACTAATGAAATAACATAGGCCCAGTCTGTCTATAAAGCTGTAGTAAATAAGAACTGAACCCTAGTACCAGCTTACCAAATTAGTAACTTTGTCTGGCTAGACGCAAGAAATCTAAATATGAAATAACCTACTAAGAAACTTAACTGGAAGAACGCCGGCCCTTATAAGGTTGAAAAAGTTGTCTCTCCTTATGCCTACTAACTAAAGCTCCCTAATATGGTTAAAATCCACCCTATATTCCATACGTCAGTCCTCCGCCCTGCCGCCCCTATATCAGACACCCTACCTAGACAGATCTAAGACCCTCCCCTACTAGTTAAAGTGGATGGTGAGGATAAATACCTCGTTAAAAGAGTTAACGACATTAAGTATAATAAACGGAAACGCAAATATATATATCTTATAAAATGGAGAGGCTTTACTGAGCCCTTATAGGAACCTGTTGACTCTGTAGGACTTATATAAGCCGTAGAAGACTTTTATAAACTCTACCTAGAACTACCTTAGCCCCATCTCGTAGAAGCTCGAGTTTAAAGGGGGAGTACTATTATGGGACTCCTCCGTAATACCTTACACACGTCCACCTGTTTCCACCTACGCAGCAAGAAGAGACTGACTATAAGATGGCAATCTGACGGTAATCTACGGCAATCTAACGGCAATCTGCCGCATTTTGCTATATTTTGCTAAGTCCACTAAATCCTGCCAAGTTCTGCTAGGACCGCTACTTGAATCCTATTCTGCTCTATATATATGTCGACTAAGCAACTAAACTAGCAATATATACCCTTTCTTCCCGTTTCCTTACCTTCTCTCCTTACGCAACGTCTTGACTTTATTATATAGTTTATATATATAGCTTAATAATATCTACTTCGCTATATATTATCACCACTTATACTTACTCTGTAACAGATATATAGATTAACTGGCCCTATTAGGAAAATATTCGCAGGATAAAATTTAAGTAGACTTTAATTTTCGCGTTTTGTGTAATTAATATGCAATTTAACTAACTTAATATATAATTAACTAACTTAATACGCAATTAACTAACTTAACACATAATTTAACTAACTTAATATGCAATTAACTAACTTAATACGTAATTTAACCAACTTAATATATAATTAACTAACTTAATACGCAATTTAACTAACTTAATATACAATTAACCAACTTAATATATAATTTAACTAACTTAACAACTTTAAAAGCTAACTATATATTTTTTAACACGCAATTAACCTACTTAATAACTTTAAAAGTTAAATAATACGCAGTTAACCTACTTAATAACTTTAAAAGTTAAATAATACGCAGTTAACCTACTTAACAACTTTAAAAGCTAACTGTATGTTCCTTAACACGCAGTTAACCTACTTAGCAACTTTAAAAGGTAACTATATATTTCTTGACATGCAATTAAGGTAAAGTTATATACTATATATTTAACTATTATATATTATCTAATATAATCTTATACAATCTTATATAGGTTTATTACTTAGAGGCTCTATATAAGGCTCTATATAAGGCTCTACACAAAGCTCTACACGAAGCTCTATATAAAGCTCTACACGAAGCTCTACACGAAGCTCTATACAAAGCTCTACACGAAGCTCTACACAAAGCTCTACACAAAGCTCTACACGAAGCTCTGCGTACAGAGGCTCTGCACAAAGCTCTACGCATAGAGGCTCTACATGACGCTCTGCACGAAGCTCTGCACAAAGCTCTGCACGAAGCTCTACGTACAGAGGCTCTGCACGAGGCTCTACGCGAGGCTCTGCGTATAGAGGCTCTGCACGAAGCTCTACACGAAGCTCTACGTATAGAGGCTCTGCACGAAGCTCTGCACGAAGCTCTGCACAAAGCTCTGCACGAAGCTCTGCACGAAGCTCTACGTACAGAGGCTCTGCTGTTGGAATTATAAGGTCATAAGGTCACAGCGGAGCAGTCTTGAGGGTCTATTTGATGATAGAGATGACGCAGACGATGAATATTGATTGATTCGTGATGCAGTAGATGCGGTTGATGTCTATCTAGATTGACATGCAGAGCTCGCTCTTGCGACGTGTCTAGAGCTTAGTTAGCATCTCTCGCTTAATTCTGACACTCCCCTATACTGACGACGCTCTCCTCGTCTGTCCTAAATAGGCAATTATAAAGCTATTCCCAAATACCTTACAAGTGCCATTTGGCCTACGTACAGAGGGAAAACCTATAGTAGGCGAAAAACCTCCGTAACTTACTCCGTCTCTGTCCGTTACCGTCTCCGTTAGTTACTAATTCCTAGCATTACACAGTGCTTTGTAAATTGGTTGATTGGTAGCTATTTCGTAAGTATATCTCCTGGCTGATCTTTGCCTAGTATATATACCACTTTAAGTTAACCTTGCTAAACCATGTTGTTTCGTACAAAGAGGTATTAAGTCTCGATATGCTTGGCTTTCTAGTGGTGTTTTATATTATACGAAAGGTTAACCGTACCCTTATTGTTATAGTAGAGCGTAGGGATAAAAGGGTTGTTATTATCTCTCTCTTCTAGATCTCTTGTTAGCTTTTTAAGCTATATTGCTAACCTTGCTTCTTCTGATGCCGCTATAATCTCTGCTTCTATTAAGCTTAATGCCGTCAACTTCTGCCTTTAAGCCATCTAGATTACTGCTCCTCTATAGCGTATAACTGCTATGCCTTGGAATGATATCCGATCGTATTCTATTCCCTATATAGCATTAGTAAAGATATTGTAACCAGTAGGTAACGTAAGCTTGCATAGAGGAAGGTAGACTGCTTAACTTAAGTAGGTAATTCCTACTTTAAGAGTGCCGTTTAGATATCGTAGTAGCTGCTTACTTAAGCGGTAATGTAATTTTCCTAGTGCTGCTATAAACCTAGCTAACTAACTGATAGCGTAGCTGGTATTAGGATGTATGTAGTTTAAGAGGTAGATTATAGAGCTAATAATCTACTGGTATACTGTCGCATTGTTGTACTTAAGGAGGCTTTTAATATTGGGCTTTAGGACAGTACCTGCTAGTATTAGTAGCTTGGCTAGATTGCAGTTGTCTATTTTTAGCCGTTTAAGTAGCTTCTTAGTGTACATTATCTAATATAGCTTAAGGGTTCGGTTCGTACAATCTCGCTTAATTTAGAAGCCTATAAATACTTCTATAGGACCTAGGTCTTTGCATCTCCATTCTCTTAAGATTCTTGTCTTTGTAATATTGAGGTATTGGCGCTTTCCTGTAATTAGTATATCGTTAATAAATAGTAAGATATATACTTTATTTCCTATAAAGAGATTGGGGTTAGTATTAGCTGCTTTTAAACCTATACTCTTAAAGAACTTCTTAACCATCTAAAACCATTCTCTCGGTGCCTACTTTAGGCCATAAAGTGACTTATTTAGCTTTAAGTAGACGTCTTTTACACCCTTAAGCTTAGGTTTGAAGTCTCTTAATAGGTTAAGAATCTACATATAAATCTATTCTTGCAACAGCGGGTTTAAGAATGCAGTTTTAACGTTAATATGGTTGAGCTTAAGGTCCTTAGCTGCTACCTTTACTATTAAGAACCTAAAGGTGTCGTATTGTATAACAGACGCAAATATCTCAAAATAATTAATATTGGGGGTCTGCTTATCTCCCTAAATGTACAGTCTTGCCTTTTTACGAATTACTTCTCCCTTGGCATTATACTTATGCTTTAGAACTAGCTTGCTTAGAAGTAATAACCTTCCTTCTAGTACTCTCCCCCTTATAATAGTATAGGTGTGCATCCTCTTAAGTAAGAGGAATTCTTTAAAGATAGCTTTTATCTAGCTAGGAGCGTCCTCCCTTAAGGCCTAATCTAACTTAATAGCGTTAAAAGGTGCTATAGGTGCTCCTATAGAGGTAGTGTTCTTAGCTTTTAGGTAAATAGCTTTTATAGCTATTACTAACTAAACCACCGTATTATTGAAAACCCTTATATTTGGTAACCTTCTAGACCTTGTTCTCTACGCATAAGGAATGCGTATTGATGTGCTTTATACAGGCGTCCTACCCTTAGCATTACCTTAATTTAAGTGTCCTACTTGATCTTAACCTGGGCTTCCCACTTAATTAGAGCGGCCTACTTGGTCTTAACCTGGGCTTCCCACTTATTTAGAGCGGCCTACTTGGTTACTATTTAGCCTACTTATAGTTCTCGCAACTAGAGTCTCTATCAGCGCGTTTAAGGTAGTAGGGGGAGGTATAGGTTGGTTTGCGGCTTGGCTTATAGCGTAATTTAAGCGTCCCGCTTAATCTTAACCTGGGCTTCCCACTTAATTTAAGCGGCCCACTTAGTTACTATATCTCGTAGCTTATACCTAAGGTGCTCTATAAGGGAACCTATATTTGTTCACTTTAGCATCTCTAAATAGCTTAATTGCTTGCGTATGTAGGTTTATTATTTTGAATTAACTACTCCCTTTTAACCCTATAAAAACGTAGTTAGGTTTTATTCTTAAATTATACTTCCTAGGGTGTTTCTTAAGCGTATTAATTAGATTGGCGTGACACTTAAAAATAACTAGATTCTTTAAGTTAGGAACTCGTCAGGTATATGCCTTATAGGGTATAATAGTACCACTATACTTGTTGTTAAATGGAAGTGCTAAGGTAGGTACTCAATTCTTAATCTAGATAGTATGCTTAACTGCATAGCACCAGAGTTTAACTGGTATATTTCCTTAAAATAGAAGTGACCTTATCTTGCAGTTAACTGTGTAGATTGCGCGCTTAATTGCGCCATTGTATAAGTGCTTATATGGCGGACAAGGTTTAAAGTTAATACCCTAGGGTATTAGTTTGTCTTGAAATCTATAGCTGAACTCCCCCTTTCTATTATCCGCTTAAATCTATATAGCTTTGTTGCCAGTGAACCTCTCTGCCCTTGCGATAATTTCTTTAATATGCGGCAGTACCTCTTTAGTTTAAAGGGTTTTAAGAGGAATAACCTAAGTATAGCATATGGCGTTGTCTAGGGCTAGGAGGTAGTAGTTATAACCTCTAATTAATATACCGATTCGTTCTGTAGTATCTAGGTATAGCCCTTAACTAGGTATCTTTTTGCGCTTAGTTATCTTCTTGCTTAGTATTTCTTATATCTTTCTAGCTAGATAAGCTTCGCATATGCTCTTGCTAACTAGTACTGCTCTCTTCTTGAGCTTTATACCTAGTAAGGAGTGCTGTAGCTTAAATAGGTTACTGTAATTTATATATCTAGTTTGGTGGTGTTATAGCTTAGTATCTGTTTTACTGATGTTTAGTTATAAATTATGTGCTTCTGCTATTGTATTAAATGCTTCCTAATGCTCTTATAGTACGTAGAGGTTGTTTTTTGTAGTGGCCTTAAATGTTGTACCTAATTTATGCTTGCTAGTAGCTTGATTATCTAGGTTAAATATAATTAAGTAGCCTTCCTAAGTAAGAGTTTTTACTAAGATTAGCTTGATTAACTTAAATAAAGGTATAAGCTAGACGTCTTTTAGCTTTAGGGTACTAATTTGAACTTGACTATAGCCTATAGTAGGGACAACAGTTCTATTCGCAGTACGGACCTGTTATGGCGTATTCCATCTCTTTAAGTGTGTTAGGTCTGATTGGTTATTAGTAAAGTACTTAGTTGCTTTTAAGTTAAGAGCCCAAGCTAGAGATATTATTATAAGTATAACACGTTTAGGGTTAGGGTTAAGGTAGATTAAATTGCTGTTAAATTCTTTCTTAGCTATTGCTATATTCCCTACTTCCTCTACCTTAGGAGTACCTTGATCTGTCTTTTTAGCGTTGTTAAATTGGAATTGCTTAAGTAGGGGATAGTTTTTTTAGTAGTGACCTTTCTAATAGTATACTCTGCACTTGTCTTTTTCTGGTTGTCTTGGCTCTTTATTTACTTAAGATAATAAGCTATGGCAATAACGTGATGAGGAATGATTAAATCTACTAATATGGCCTTTGCCCCTTGTTTGACCTTAACTTTAGTTTTCTCTTCTCCCCCTAGGTTCGTCTTTCCTCTTGTGTACAAGTGCTGTATTTTGTACTTGTGTAGGGAGAGCAGTTTCTTGCTCCTGAAGAAAGGTAATGTAGCTCTTAAGGTCTCGTTTGTCTTGTAGACACTAGGTCTTTATATTTTGCTATATAATATTATTTAGGAGGGCTAAGAGAAGCTGCTCTTTGATATTATTGTTGGTAAGTACTTAAGGTGTTAAGGCTAGATTAATCTTAAATTAATTAAGTATTTAGAGAAACTCAACAATTCACATCTTTATAGGGTTAAATGTAGTGCTATAGAACTCTCTGCGGAGTCTAGAGATATAGACCTTGTTATTAGCCTTATTAAACTTCTTTATTCCTTCCCACATTCCTTGAATATTGTATGCCTTTATTATTGCACATATCTCTTCCTGATGGTTGTCTCCTATTAAATTATAAATAATTTTGTTTGCTTCCCCTTGTCTTCTTTTTCTATTAGCTAAATTGACTTGATTTGGGTCCTCTATACCAGTAATAAAATCCCAGCCCTCTAATATAATTAGGGCTGCCTTATAGGTGCGCTCCTAGTCTGCAAAGTTGTCTCTATTAAAAATGACGATTTTACCGGCCTTGTAATTGTATAAAGGTGTTGTTGAGGTTAAGGTAGAGAAGGTCATTTTTAGGGTTGATTTTTGAGTTAGGAGAGGTGTTGCTACCCAGGCTTATAACCTGTTGGAATTATAAGGTTATAAGGTCACAGCGGAGCAGTCTTAAGGGTCTATTTAATGATAGAGATGACGCAGACGATGAATATTGATTGATTTGTAATGCAGTAGATACGGTTAATGTCTATCTAGATTGACATGCAGAGCTCGCTCTCGCGACGTGTTTAGAGCTTAGTTAGCATCTCTCGCTTAATTCTGATATCTGCACGAGGCTCTGCGCAAGGCTCTGCGTATAGAGGCTCTGTATGAAGCTCTATATAAAGCTCTATACGAAGCTCTGCACAAAGCTCTGTACAAAGCTCTGCACAAGGCTCTACGCGAAGCTCTACATATAGAAGCTCTACACGAAGCTCTACATAAAGCTCTATACAAAGCTCTATATATGGAGGCTCTACACGAAGCTCTGTATTAGGTCCCCGCTATATTCCCAATAGCGTCTATATGTGTCTCTGCCTATATAGCCGCCTTATTTTTTTACCCTTCTTTTCTTCCTTATATCCTCCCTACCTAGGGAGGCACTAGAACGGCAGCTAGTAAAGGACCATTACTAGAACTAGATAACTATTGCTAGAACTAAACAACCATTGCTAAAACTAGACGACCGTTACTAGAACTAGATAACCATTACTAAAGCCAGATAACTATTGCCAGAGCTAGACAACTATTACTAGAACTAAATAACCGTTACTAAAACTAGATAACCATTGCTAGAGCTAAATAACTATTACTAGAACTAGACGACCGTCTTTAAAGTTAAATAACTATTGCCAAAACCAGATAACCGTCGCTAGAGCTAGACAACCGTCGCTAGAACTAGACAACTGTCGCTAGAGCTAGACAACCATTACTAGAACTAGACGACCGTCGCTAGAGCTAGACAACCGTCGCTAGAACTAGACGACCGTTGCTAGAGCTAAATAACCGTCGCCAGAACCAAACAACCGTTGCTAAAACTAGACAACCGTCGCTAAAACTAGATAACTGTTACCAGAACTAAATAACCGTTACTAGAACTAGACAACTATTGCTAGAGCTAGACAACTATTATTAGAACTAGACAACTATTGCTAGAGCTAGACAACTATTATTAGAACTAGATAACCGTCGTTAGAGCTAGACAATAACGACTATTTAGTAAGCACTATAAACAATTCGATTAATTAATTAAATTAAGGTAGTATAGACAGGTAGGCATAAATAGGGAGATGCTAATAGGTAGGTAGATACAGATAGGTAAGCAAATATAGACAGGCAAGCAGATATAGATAGGTAGGCAGATACTAATAGGTAGATAGATATAGATAGGTAGGCAGATATAAACAGGTAGGCAATATAGATAGATAGGTAATATAGACAGGTAAGTAGATATAGACAGGTAAGTAAATATAGACAGGTAGGCAGATGCTAATAGATAGGCAGATATAGACAGGTAGGTAGATATAAATAGGTAGGCAATACAGACAGGTAGGCAATATAGATAGGTAGGCGATATAGGCAGGTAGGTAAATTAATAGGTAGATAGGTAGAAGAGAACCATCGCTATATTATATTAAATTATCTAAAATAATATTATTTATTTTGCTAGCCTTATAAATAGCTTTAAAGAAGCTTTTATTTATTTAAAATATGTTATTAGTATAAAAGAGGTAAATATAATTATAGTTACTAAATGCGTAGATTACTGGCAGGTTGTACGCAGGTTGCACACAGGCTGTGTATAGGCTGCGTGTTAAAAAAACACGATATAGGCTAGTCGGTCGAGTTGCCAAATGACCTCAACTGCGCGCTAATTGCGTCAACCACCAACCATTGAGGCCATTAAAAGGGTACCATATTTTGCCGATGCCCATACTAAGATAAGTATAATTTTAAGATAGAACTTAAGCCTGGTATAACACTAAAGTTTAGTCTACTATATAGTATATTATAAGAAGAACTGCTTATAATATAATAGTACCTTAACAAGTATCTAGAAAATATATTTATTCGTCCTAGTTAATCTCTATTTACCTTACCTATACTATTTATTAAAAAGCCGGAAGAAGGCTTAAGATTTTATATTAATTATTAAGCTCTAAATATAATTATAATTTAAAACTAATATCTAATTCCCTTAATTTAAGAGACGCTTAACTATTTAGTAAAGGTATAATACTTTATAAAGCTTAATATAGTTACTACCTTTAATAAAACCCGTATATATAAAGGAGATAAAAAGTATATAGCTTTTTGTATATAATGGGGACTCTTTAAATACTTAGTAATACTATTTAGTATAAAGAACGGTCCTAGTATATTTTAGTAATATATTAATAAGAATTTTATTATAAAAACTTCTGGAGCTCTTGCTGCACCCAGCCTAAAAGACTAAAACCAACTAAAAGATCCCTAAAAAAACACCTAGGGAATCACCCTAAGATACATATATTGTAGGGAAGGCATATATTAAACAATGGTGGTTCGCACTTGCGCGTGACCGCCAGAACCATGCCTAGTAATAGCCCTTTATAATAAAGACAGGCGAATACCACACTATAAAGCGGAAATACCTCTATTAAGAAGGCATCTAATAAAATATAAAGCTGATTAGACGCGTCTAGTATCTAGAATTGCGGGGGAGTAACTGTTAGCTATAATGAACTAATATAGCTAGCAGAATGGCTCCGCCAGCCTAGTAAACCTTAAGCGCCCCTCTAGCAAACCCTTAATTAAATCCTCCAACGGCTAAATAAAATTAAAAATAAATAAAAACCCCCCTTATTGGCGAACCGCACCTAGGCCGCCATAGCTGTGCTTTTATAGTATAAGGAACCTACCCCCCTTAAGACAATAACTGGGTATATAATTATAATATAACTAAATATAGAAAAAGCAGAGGGGCTTAGGGGATAATTAGAAACAGAAGTTCTTATAGAAATTCGCAAAGAGGTCCACAACGCTATTACAGTCCAACACCTTAGGAGCGGAGACATTAGAGTTACCTTAAAGGACTAATAGTCAAAGGAATGAGCTGTAAGGGTAGGGGATAGGCTAGGAGAACATATTGGTATAAAAGTACTCTGTAAAGATTACCTAGTTAAAGTCCTAGCAGTCCCTATAAGCCTTAGGGTAGAAAAGGGACACTAGGTGGATAATATAGCAATTATATAGGAGATAGTAATATAAATAGAACGCCTTATATTAGGTCTTAAAATCACCTAAATTTAATAGCTTTAATAGGAAAATGCAAACTAAGTAAACAATAAGAATAATAAGAGGATATAAGGGTCGCTAGAGACTTGCTAGGGAGACGCTAGTTAAATGTATGGCTCCCTTATTATTAGCATACTTACACTAGGAATATAAAAACTCCTTATCTAAAAAGGAATAATTATAAACGGCCCTATATATAATATAAGGCTCTGTAACTATAGACTACGCCTGGAATAATGCTATTACTATATATAATAGGGATATACCTAATCCACATACGCAGTATAGGTGTGCTGCGGCCACTGTACAGGCCCCTATAATATAAGATATTACTTAAATTAAAACTAAACAAAATGCGCAAACTGCTACTAAAGCATATATAAGGTGTGGGAGAGAGAAGACTATATTAAATATAGGAGGCGGAAGGTAAGGGCTTAATAGCTATAGGAATAACTGCACACTAGGTTATATAAATGGAAATAATAGGCGATAAGCTAGGGGGACATAGGCGTCTTCTTAGCGTTCCCTGCCTTTAATACTAGGGGGCTAGGCTAGCTATCCCAAGCCTTAATAGGCTAAAAGCAATGCCGTGTAATATTACCAGACTAAATAGGGATATAAAGGTTATAGGGAACACAAAGGAGAGGACGCCCTATAGGAAGACCCCTATAGACAGCTACAGTAAGCTTAAAATTAGGACAATGAAGAATTAGACTTAACGTAGTAAATACAATATTCATAGCTAACCTATAAAGGGCATATAGCTAACTAGTAAAATTAGGGGAAGAACCGGAGACAATAATAGATTTAGATATAGAAGCGCTAGTAGGAATATAAGATATGGGAATGGAAAGCTCTATATAAAATAAGTAGTAACTAGGGTATAAATACAAGAGATAGAAGTTCTGAAAATTCTAGAGAAAGTAGAAATAGAAGAAGTGAGGAATAAAGGAGAGATAAAGAACCCTTACTAGGGGTCCGCTACCTATCTATTATATAGTATAACTGCGGCAATATAAACCACTGTTTTGTAAGGCCCCTACTAGACAGTCTAGACCTAGAGAAATACTATATCCTTACTATATAAGAGCCGTATTATAATATCTATATATAATTAATATACTGCCCCTATATCGGCAAAATATGGTACCCTTTCAATGGCCTTAATGGTTGGTGGTTGACGCAATTGGCGCGTAGTTGAGGTCATTTAGCAACTCGACCAACTAGCCTATGTCGTGTTTTTTTGACACACAGCCTGCGCGCAACCTGCGCGCAACCTACTAGTAATTTGCACATTTGGTAACCATAATTATATTTACCTCTTTTATACTAATAACATATTTTAAATAAATAAAAGCTACTTTAAAGCTATTTATAAGGCTAGCAAAATAAATAATATTATTTTAGATAATTTAATATAATATAGCGATGGTTCTCTTCTACCTATCTACCTATTAACTTACCTACCTGCCTATATCGCCTACCTGTCTGTATCGCCTACCTATTTGCATCTGCCTACCTGTCTATATCTATCTACCTATTAGCATCTGCCTACCTGTCTGTATCTACTTGCCTGTCTATATCTGCTTACCTATCTGCATTACCTACCTGTCTGCATCGCCTACCTATTTGCATCTGCCTACCTATCTATATCTGCCTACCTATTAGCATCTGCCTACCTGTTTACATCTGCTTGCCTGTCTGTATCTACTTACCTATCTGTATCTACCTACCCGTTAGCATCTCCCTATTTATGCCTACCTGTCTGTGCTACCTTGATTCAATCAATTGATTGAATCGTTTATAGTGCTTACTGGCTAGTCGTTATCGTCTGGCTTTGGCGACGGTTGTCTGGTTCTAGCGACGGTTATCTAGCTCTAGCGACAGTTGTCTAGTTCTGGCAACGGTCATCTGGTTCTGGTAACGGTCGTCTAGTTCTGGCGACAGTCGTCTAGTTCTAGCGACGGTCGTCTGGTTCTAGCGTCTGGCTCTGGCGACGGTCGTCTGGTTCTAGCAACGGTCGTCTAGCTCTGGCAACAGTTGTCTGGTTCTGGCAACAGTCGTCTGGCTCTGGCAACAGTCGTCTGATTTTGGCAACAGTTGTCTAACTCTGGAGACGGTCATCTGGTTCTGGCGACGGTCGTCTGGCTCTAGCAATAGTCGTCTGGTTCTGGCGACGGTCGTCTGGTTCTAGCGACAGTTGTCTGGCTCTGGCGATAGTCGTCTGGCTCTGGCGACGGTTGTCTGGTTCTGGCAACGGTCGTCTGGTTTTAGCGATAGTTATCTAGTTCTAGCAATGGTCCTCTGCTGGCTGCCGTTCTAGTGCCTCCCTAGGTAGGGAGGATGTAAGAAAGGAAAGAAGGGTAAAAAATAAGGCGGCTACATAGGTAGAGACACGTGTAGACACTATTGGGAATATAGCAGGGACCCGATGCAGAGCTTTATATAGAGCCTCCGTACGCAGAGCTTCGCGCAGAGCCTTATGCAGAGCCTCTGTACGTAGAGCTTTGTATAGAGCTTCGTGTAGAGCTTCGTGTAGAGCCTCCGTATGCAGAGCTTCGCGTAGAGCCTTGTGCAGAGCTTCGTGCAGAGCTTCGTGCAGAGCTTCGTGTAGAGCTTCGTGCAGAGCCTCCGTACGCAGAGCCTCGCGCAGAGCCTCGTGCAGAGCCTCTGTACGTAGAGCTTCGTGCAGAGCTTCGTGCAGAGCTTCGTGCAGAGCTTCGTGCAGAGCTTCGTGCAGAGCTTCGTGCAGAGCTTCGTGCAGAGCTTCGTGCAGAGCTTCGTGCAGAGCTTCGTGCAGAGCTTCGTGCAGAGCGTCGTGCAGAGCGTCGTGCAGAGCCTCTATGCGCAGAGCTTCGTGCAGAGCCTCTATGCGCAGAGCTTCGTGCAGAGCCTCTATGCGCAGAGCTTCGTGCAGAGCCTCTATGCGCAGAGCTTCGTGCAGAGCCTCTGTACGCAGAGCTTCGTGTAGAGCTTCGTGTAGAGCTTCGTGTAGAGCTTCGTGTAGAGCCTTGTGCAGAGCCTTGTGCAGAGCCTCCAAGTAATAAAACTATATAAGATTGTATAAGATTATATTAAATAATATATAATAGTTAAATATATAGTATATAACTTTACCTTAATTGCATGTCAAGAAATATATAGTTACCTTTTAAAGTTGCTAAGTAGGTTAACTGCGTGTTAAGGAATATACAGTTAGCTTTTAAAGTTGTTAAATAGGTTAACTGCGTATTATTTAACTTTTAAAGTTGCCAAGTAGGTTAATTGCGTGTTAAGAAATATATAGTTAGCTTTTAAAGTTGTTAAGTTAGTTAATTGTATATTAAGTTAGTTAAATTGCGTGTTAAGTTAGTTAATTATATGTTAAGTTAATTAAATTGCGTGTTAAGTTAGTTAATTATATGTTAAGTTAATTAAATTGCGTGTTAAGTTAGTTAATTATATGTTAAGTTAGTTAAATTGCGTGTTAAGTTAGTTAATTGTATATTAAGTTAGTTAAATTACGTGTTAAGTTAGTTAATTGCATGTTAAGTTAGTTAAATTATGTGTTAAGTTGGTTAATTGCGTGTTAAGTTAGTTAATTGCGTGTCGAGTTAGTTAAATTGCATGTTAATTACGCGAAACGCGAAAATTAAAGTCTACTTAAATCTTATCCTATAAATATTTTCCCGATGTAAGGATTCTAGCTCCTATATAAACTAAAAGCAACTATATACGTATGCTTTATAATTAGTAAGGCTATCAGCCTATTCTTATAGTTATAGCAAGCAGTTAACCTAGACATTGCAGTTATAATAATCTAGATATATAGAGGACCGGTATAAATTATTAATATATATAACCCTAGGGTTAAAGGGGTCCCATAAACAGAGAATATTATATTGGTAATAAGCTTACTAGAAACTAAAGGCATAGAGTTTATCCTATTAGGAGATATAAACCTCTACCACCTGTGGTAGGGGGGTATCTATATTATAGCTAAATGATAAGTAGAGTGCCTATTAAGAGCTATAGATATTTGGGGCATTAAACTAGCTACCCCCCTAGGAGTAACTATATGGCAATAAGGCACCGCTAGAAGTACAATTGACCTTATATTTATGGACAAAGGCCTATACTAGAGACTTAAAAGGTGCAATTTTAAAGAAGAATGGGTACTTGCCTTAGACTATATCCCTATTTAGATACAGCTAGACCTAGATATTAAGGCGCAACTAAATAGTAAAAGATACGTAATAAGGAAGCTTAAGATAGACAGCTTCCTTAAGATAGTTAAACAACAACTTTAAGACCTAGAAGAAATTCACCCAATACTAAATAAGCGAGGCTTATTAGCCACCCCTAAGGAAATTAATTAAAGACTAAAAAGGATCTAGGTAGTAATAAAAAAGGGCTAGAAGAGCACTGTCTGATCTTAAAACTGGGCCCCTATGCGCGATACGCATAGTCCGCATAATACGCGGTTTTTATTGCTAGCTAATAATGAGTAAGAAGGAAATATATAAGCAGCTATAATCCTAAAGACGAGAGATAATATAAAGACACAAAAAACAGTTAAAGAATACCCTAAAAAAAGAAGCAAGGAATAACTGGAGACGGTTTATAAATAAGTACACTTCTAACCCAAGCCTCCCCTATAATAAGGGCCTCTGGGCCATAGTAAAATAGGTAAAGAAAAAGGTAGGGCGCCTAGTAGAAGACCTATACCTACCACCCCTATAAAGAGTAGGGGAGTTATAGGCCACTAATAACAATAATAAGAAGGCAAAGATCCTTATAGAAAGGTTTTTCCCCTAACCGGCTCTAGCAGACCTTAGTAATATTATAGGTAAAACACTGGTGACTTATCTGTGGGTTAACAGTAATATAATAATAGAGGAAATGGCCAGAACTATTAGCCGCCTTTTAAATAATACAGCTTTAGGACCAGATAGGATACTAAATAAGGCCTTAAAGACCTATAGACCACTTATAGTACCTTAGCTTGCAGATGTAGCTAGAGCATACTTTGCTATAGGCTACTACCTGTAACTTGGAAGATCTATAACAACAGTTGTCCTATAAAAAGAAGGTAAAGTAGACTACTTAATCCTAGGAAGCTACCGCCCTATTGCCTTAGAAAACACCCTTAGCAAGATCTTAGAAAGGGTAATAGCGGACTATATAGCAGATATAGCCAAGGAACACGCCCTACTACTATAAAGTTAAATAGGGGCAAGAAAGAACCGCTTAACACTATTAGCACTTACATTACTTACCACCACCATTAAATCTGCATGGGCGATATAGAGGGACTTTATAGTATTAATACTTAGCCTAGACATTAGTGATGCCTATAATAATGTACCCTATAAGCGCCTCCTATACATCCTTAGGGCAAAGGGCTTCCTAAAATGGATTATATAATTTATTTAAGGGTTTATAGGCTAGAAAGAAACATTACTAGTCTTTAGCAGATACCAGAGCCTCCCTATTGCAGTTATAACAGGAATACTATAAGGATTACCCCTCTCGCCTATACTCTTTCTTTTCTTTATAAGCAACCTACTTAAGTCCTTTAAGAAAGGGGCGACCTAGGGGATAGGCTTTGTTAATAATACAAACCTAATTATATATAGGCCAATAGCTGTAGAGAACTATAGAATACTAGAGAAAGCCCATAATACCTATATAGAATGGGCAAGATAATATAGAGTCTAATTTTTACTAGAGAAATACCAGCTAATCTATTTTATAAGAAAACGTAACTAACCTATAGACCTCTAGTATATAATCTATATTTAAGGCTTTGGGGGCTAACTAGTTTAAGGCCTAAGGGTATTAGGAGTATGGGTAGACAGTAAGCTCTGGTGGAGTGCATACACGTTATAAGCGGCCTGTAAGGGCTAAGCGTAGTATATTGCAATGTCCAGAATTGTTAATTCTATATAGGGTCTATGCTTCTAGAGGTCACGCCTACTATATACAGCAGTTATCCGGCCAACTATAACGTATAGATCTAGTATTTGGGCTATAGGAGAAACCGAGAAAGGTCCCCCTAAATTACTTCTTAAACTACTTTAAAAGGTCTAAATAGCCTGCCTTTAGAGCATAATAGGCGGGTATAAGCGAACGGCCATAGTACTGCTTAAGAAGGAAGCTAATATTCCCCCCCTATAATTATATATTAAAGCCGCTGCAATGCAAAGGGTGTAAAAGGAGCGTAACTTTAGTGTTATAAAGTATATTAAGTCATACCTAAACAAACTATAGAGGGACCCTAGGGTGCTCTGTAGGAGAGCTAACTAATAACCCTAAAGTAGGGAAGACATATTAGAGAAATAGGTAGAAAAAGCAGAAGAAGAATGGTGCTATATTAGGGCCTAGGCCTATATAGAGGAGGAAAGGAGACGCGTAAGAGACTAGTAAAAACAATAGTAAGAGAGAGAAAGGAGCTAAAGTAGAGTATAAAAGAGTATGGGGAAACCATCTACTGCAATATAATACTGGCTGGACTAATACTAGAGAGGTATATAGGAGTTAAAGGTATAGAGGCTGTCTTAGGCAAGAGGAACTTAGGCCGTAGTATAGTTAATACTATGGGGGGTAAACACCTAAGGGCTCTAAGAAGGCCTAATAAAGGCAGAAAATATAATAGCAACTTTCCTAAAAATAGGAATAATAAGACTAAAAGATTAGCTTTACTGGGTAGGTGTTCTAGTAGGTAGCCTAAGATATAAATATAGCTGGCTAAGACAGACACTAAAATATGTAATACTATTATGCCCCTTACACACTAACTAAGAAGTAATACTCTTAGTAGCTAGTATAGAAAACTATAATACACTACTCTTAATATAAAAAGGTCTTAAGGCGGTTACCTAGTGGCTTATTAGCTAAAATGTACTAGACCAGTTCTAGGTTATAAAGGAAATGGTAATAAAAGGCAAAGGGGCGAGCACCAGGCGCCCCCTAATGACTCTATAGTAGTAGAGTTAAGTTCGCGATACTAGCGCGTCTGTAGGCTTGTTATAGTAGCAGTAGTTCCTAAGGAGGTTAAAAAAGTAAGGTAGTAGAGCACCATAGGTGACTTACAGGCGCCTTGTAGGCGCTATATAGGCGCGTCCTAAAAGGCGGGGAGATGGATTATAGGGTTTTCTTATATAGAGTTTTCTCCCTATATGTATATAAGGAGTAGTCTGTGTGGGCCTAATAGGGATCCAAATTGGACATTAAGCAATAAATTATTATTATTATTATTATTAATATATTAATAATATGCTTTGTAAATTCCTTAATATATTTGTTACTATTGGTATCACCTAAGTGCACTTGATTGGCCTATTAATCTCTGGATTTGTCTGGTGTTTAATAGGTGCAGAAAGCAAAGGATTGTAAGGATTGTAGTGCCTAAGTAGGGGGCTGATAAGTCACTATAAGGATGACTAATTAGATACATAACTACGTAACCTCTGTCTATATATTCCTGTCCATATATTCCAACACTGGCAGTTTTTTCTTTGTGCTTAAAATAGCTATTAGTATAGAAAGCAGAGGATTATAAGGGTTGCAGTGCCTAAGTAGGCGGCTAATAAGTTACTATAAGGATAACTAATTAGAGATATGTAACTACGTAACCTTTGTCTATATATTTTAACACTAGCAGTATAGTGCTAGTAATGGGGTTGTATTTTAGGGAGCAAAGCTTTACCTAGTTATATTTAGGTTGTAGGCTTATTAGCATAACTATAATCGGGATTATAGGTGTATTGGCGCGACAGTTATTAGATTTAGGTAGCAGTATAGTATAAGCGTTAGGTAGTGATTGTTAGCGACTCAGTCAATCGAGGCACAAGCACGGCATAAGGGACGCGCAAGCCTATACAATTGGTAGTCTATAAACGAGGATCCAAAGCTAGAGAAAGGAAGGAGAAGAATAGCAGCGCCGCTTAATATTTTATGTGGTCCTCGAGTCACGTAACTCGCGTCTACTATAATCCACGTCTGCCAAGATCCACCGTTTTCTACCAGCGCTGTAACATTACCCCCCCCTCCGAAAAAGCCTGCCCTTAGGCTTTATATATCCATATTATGTCCATGGGGTATTCTTGTCTTTATGCTTAATAGGCAGCCTATTATCTTTGCTATACTAGCACTCCATCTACTTATTAAGGTACTTTGGGGGTCCGGGTTCGTTAGGGTATTGGTTATAGAATTCTTTAAGTCTCTAGGGGCAGCTTATAAAGTTCTAGGCAGGGTACTAGGTTAGGTCTAGATTATAGCCTTTCTATTAAACACAGTATTATAGCGTTTCTTATACTAGTTTATAGGCTAGTATTTCGTTAACTTCCCATTCGTCGTTGCTATTAACTTAAATTGGCAGGGGAGGCTCATTCTTTTATTTAGGTAGTAGGTTATTTACAGCCTTCCATAGCTTATCCAGTAAAAAGATAGGATAGACTTTAATTAAGTCTGGGAGCTTAACCTTATATAAGTTACCTTCTTTGTTAAGGATCTTATACAGTCCTGCCATCTTATAGTTTAGCTTATGGCTAGGCCGTTCTATCTTCTAGTTCTTTGTTATAACCCAGACCCTATTATCTATAGTAAAGTCAGGCTCGCGCCTGTGCTTATTTGCCTGCTGTTTTATTAATCTCTAGGCCTTTTCTAGATTTATACAGGCTACTATCTAAGCTTCTTTTAAGCGTTTGGCATATTACTGGGCTTCCTTATAAGACAGTTTTTCGTGTATGGTCTATAGCCCCTCTGGTCTTTTCTAGTTAAAGCTTATATAGGGTAAGTATTCCATTTCTAGCTGAATAGGTGCAAATCCCATAGAGTTATAGGGTAGGGTTGCCTAGGTATAGTTTATTAGGGGTAGTAGTTCGCCCTAGTTATCCTAAAAGTAGTTAATAAAGGGCTGGAGCCTCTGGTCTAAGTATTAATTTATAATCTCCGTCTAACCGTCTATCTAGGAGTGGTATGCTATAGAAAGCTTTAGCTTAATATTAAGGATCCAAGTAAACTTATTCTAGAAGGCTGATATAAACTACGGCCTGTAATTGGATATAATAGTATCTAGTAGTCCGTAAATTCGGTAGATATAATAGATATATAGTTAGGCTATCTCCTTAGCATTAATATCCTTGTAATAGGGGATTAAGAACAGGTGCTTGCCAAAGCGGTTAACTAGGATTATTACTATATTATATCCATCACGGTCCATAGGCAGCTTATAAAAGTCTATAGAGATATACTACTAGGGGCGTTCTGGTATTAGGAGTGGCTTTAATAGTCCTAGGGTTTTATCCCATAGAATTATAGACCTATAGCAGTCGTTATAGTTCTGTATATAGCGGTTAATATCCGTAACTATTCTGGGCCAGTAATAACGGTTACTAATAATTTTACGGGTCTTATTCTTTCTAGGGTAGGCCGTAGAGACCTAGGTATATACTTTATTAATAAGCTAGGTCCGTAAGTTCTATTCCTTTACTACTACTAGCCGTTCCTAGTGCTTAAGTAGTCCGTTTTTAAGGGACTATAGGCTAGTAGCATCCTTTACCTTTTCGCGGTACTCCTGTAGAGAAGGGGCCGTACGGTTTGCCTGTAGTAGTTTATTAATAAGGTTAAGTTCTATGGAGTTAACGGGATATATCTTAGCATCTAAAGGGTCTATATTTAGCTCTACCTATATCTAGGGGTTAAGGTGCTCTAGTTATAGTAGTATCTGGGTCTATAATAAGATTTTTACAGCCGCCTAGTTACCTAGGTCCTGTTTATACCTTATAAGAGCATCTGCACAGTTTATGGCGCCTGGTTTATATATAATTAAGAAGTTAAACTAAGATAGGATATCCGCCTAGTGTGCCTACCGGGCCGTAAGGGCCTTAGTTATTATAAAGTATTCTAAGGCCTTATAATCTGAAACTACCTTAATAGGCTTAGGGGTCCCCTTTAGCTATATACACTATTGCTAAAAGCTAGAGACAATAGCTAGCATTTCTTTGTTATAGATGTAGTAGTTTAGCTTAGCATTTATTATAGTCTTTAAATAGTATGCAATAGGGTGCTATTCTCCGTTTAGTTGCTTCTAGGAGAAAACGCCAGCTATTACACTATCTAAGGCATCAGTTTCTAGCATTAAGGGCCATTCTAGGTTAAAGTAGGCAAGTAGGGGAGCCGATACTAGCCGTTTTTTAAGCTTATTAAAGGCCTATATATATATGGCGTTAAAGTAGAATAGCTGGTCTTTCTTAGTAAGGCGGTTAAAAGGCTAGGTAATCCTACTGTAGTTCTTAATAAAGCATTAATAGAAGTTATAGAAACCTAAAAATAATTGCACCCCTTTTATGGTCTATGGGGGTGTCTACTAGTTAATTACGGCTATTTTCTCTAGGTTGGCCTTAATTCCATCTATACTAATAATAAAACCTAGGTACTTTATATACTTAACACTAAATTCTAATTTCCTAATATTGGCCTAGAGACCAGCCTTATGGAGTTATTATAGGACTTTGTGGATATACTTCTTATATTCTAACTTATTCTTAGAGTAGATTATAATGTTATCTAGGTAGGCCGTATAGAAGTTGTTAAAGTTGTTAAAGAGTATATTATTTATATATCGCTGGTAAGTAGCCGGTCCGTTAGTTAGTCTAAAAGGAAGTACTTTGTATTTATATGTTCTATAACGGGTCTAAAATATAGTAAGATCTTCTAATTTAGGGTTTATCCTAATCTAGTAAAAGGCCTAATGGATATTAAGCTTAGTAAAGATCTTAGCTCTACTTATTTAGGTTAAAGTCTTATTAAGTAAGGGTAGTGGGTAGCGGTCCTTACGGGTTATATTATTTAGTTTATAGTAGTTAATACAGAAATAAAGTCCTCTATTTAGCTTTTTAGCAAAGAGAATAGGCGAGTTAAAAGGGGCTTAACTAGGTTTAATAAAGCCCTTATTTAGGTTATTAATAAGGTACTGCTTTATAGCCTATAATTTGGCAGTAGACTGCTAATAAAGGGGGCTATAGCTAAGTGTGTCTTCCTT